>C688J18823_10000061_pt1 | contig 55736 bp, 48 predicted proteins | sample HopSoiMetagenom1_FD_18823 | JGI IMG/M metagenome (IMG submission 18823)
CCGATGGACAAGCCGAAGTTCACGAGTGGCGCGACGTCGTTCCCCCGGATCTCCGATCCGAAGACGATCACAAGATTCTGCTCGGCACCCAGTTTATCGCGTAGAGAAGTCCATTGCTCTCGAGTGCCGCCCAGCGCATCTGCAGCGTCATCGCTTCCGGAGAGAAATGCCGCCAGCTTGCCTTCCGCGCCTTCCGGAATCTGCGTGAAGCTCGCAGCCTGACGCCGCAGCTTGATGGGATGCGAGTTGACGACGTAGAGCTTCGCTCGATGCAGCCGCACATTATTGCGAATCTGCCATGCCAGCAGCGGATGCTGCTCCGTCGGATCGTTGCCAACCAGTAGAATTGCCGGCGCGGTGAAAACATCGGCCATGCTGGCCGTTGCGTCGGGCTTACCGCGAAGCGCAGCGGCGAAAGCAGGGAAGTCGGCGGTGCGGTGATGATCGACGCTGTTCGTCTTCAGCACCGTCCGAGCAAACTTTGACAGCAGGTACGCTTCTTCGTTGGTCGTGCGATTCGACCCAATCACGCCGATTGCCGCCCCGCCATCCTTGTCTCGAATCTCGGCAAACTTCTTGCCAACCAGCTCAAATGCCTCGTCCCAAGATGCGGGGCTCAGCTTGCCATTTTTACGAATCAGCGGCTGCTTCAGCCGCTCTTCATTACCAGCAAAGTCGAATCCATAGCGTCCCTTAATGCACAGGAAGTCGCCATTCGTGCCGCTCTTGTCGCGGTTGTCGCCGCGCACAATCTCCATGCCTGTATCGCAGCGGCGCACGCCCAGAGTCGTCTTGCACCCGTCGCCGCAGTGCGTGCAAACCGTGCCAACGTGGTTCATCTCCCAAGGACGCGTCTTATACCGATACGCACCCGAAGTCAGCGCGCCGACCGGACAGATATCGATGCACATGCCGCACTCTTCGCACTCCAGATGATCTTCTTTATTAGGAGCGATGATCGAACTTACGCCGCGGTTCTGCACGCCCAGAGCCCAGACGTCCATGCCTTCGCCGCACACGCGCACGCAGCGGTAGCACAAGATGCACCGCGGACGGTCGAAGAACACGATCGGCGACCATTGCTGCTCTTCCCGATGGTTCTTGATGTCCATGAATTTCGACTCGGCGGCCCCGTACGAGAACGTCATGTCTTGCAGTTCGCACTCGCCGCCGGCATCGCAAACCGGGCAGTCCAGCGGATGATTGGCGAGCAGCAGTTCCAGCATCGACTTGCGGGCCTGCTTGATCTCCGGGCTGTCGGTGGTGACGATCATGCCCTCGCTAATCACCGTCGTGCACGCTGTCTGGAGCTTGGGCATCTTCTCGACCTTCACCAGGCACATGCGGCAAGCACCCTGCAAAGACAGGTTGGGGTAATAGCAAAAAGAGGGAACCTCGATGCCCACGGACTTGCATGCCTCAATGAGGAGCGTCCCCGTGGAAGCAGTGACCTTCTTGCCGTCAACTGTGAGAGTTACATCAGCCATGAAAATTTGTGATTGGGCGATTGCGCCATTGAGCGATTGCGAGACACAGCACTATGTGGTTCCAATCGCTCAATCACACAATTGCCGAATGACTCCATTCTTAATGTGCCATCACTGGAAGCTGCTCGACCACGCCTTCCTTCTCATACGGGCAGGGCCTGCCTTCCAAATGATCTTCAAACTCTTTCCTGAACTTCTTCACAAACGCAATGGTCGGCATTGCGGCCGCGTCCCCCAGTGGACAGAACGTCCGCCCAAGCATGTTTTCCGCCAGGTACTGCATGTTGTCTATATCTTTCCGCACGCCCCCGCCTGCATGGAACCGAATCAGCGTCTTCTTCAGCCAGTCGGTTCCTTCGCGGCACGGGATGCACCATCCGCAGCTTTCGTGCTGGTAGAACTTCATCGTGCGCAGGGCGAATTTCACAATGCACTGTGCATCGTCGATGACGACCACGCCGCCTGATCCCAGCATCGATCCGGCTTTCTGCACTGAGTCGAAATCCATGGCCACATCAATCTCGTCCGCCTTCAAAACCGGACAAGACGAACCGCCGGGAACGACAGCTTTCAGTGTGCGTCCATTCGGAATTCCGCCCCCAACCTCATAGATCATCTTCCGAAGGTTGTATCCCATCGGCAATTCGTAAACTCCCGGCTTCGCAATGTTTCCGCTGAGACAGAACAGCCGCGTGCCACCGTTCTTGGGCGTACCCAGCTTTGCGTACCATTCAGCGCCCCCAAGAAGTATGTGGGGAACGTTTGCCAGTGTCTCCGCATTATTAATGACCGTGGGACCACCCCAGAGTCCAACCACCGCAGGGAAAGGAGGACGAATGCGGGGAATCCCACGCTTTCCTTCCAGGGACTCCATCAGAGCCGACTCTTCGCCAACCTCGTAGGCTCCGGCCCCGCCATGCCAATAGATATCCAAGTCGCGTCCGCTGCCAAAGATGTTCTTGCCGATGAATCCCTTGGCATAGGCGTCCTTGATGGCTTTTTGCATGATGTTCGATAGGTATCGGTACTCGCCACGGATGTAGATGTAGCCGCTTTTCGCGCCCACCGCCAGCGCTCCGATCATCACACCCTCGATCACCGAGTGCGGATCATGCTCAAAAATCAGTCGATCTTTGCAGGTCCCTGGCTCGCTCTCATCACCATTGCAGAGAACGTACTTCGGCTTGGCCGATTGCTTCGGCACAAACGACCACTTCATCCCGGTCGAAAAGCCAGCTCCGCCGCGTCCGCGCAGCCCGGAGTTCTTTACCTCGTTGATGACGGCATCCGGCTCCATGCCAAGCGCCTTCTGCACGGCCTTGTAGCCGTCCAGTTCGAGGTACCGGTCAATGTTCGTGGCTCCCATGCCAAAGCGCCGGGAGACGACCTTTATCTCGTCGGGATGTGATACCAGATCAGCCATGAAATTCAGTCATTGTGCGATTGAGTCATCGCGCGATTCATTTTCAGTCGCCCAATCATTCAATCACCGACCGTAAATCTACTGCGTTCCCTTCTTTTTATACTCGTCGAGAATCCGGTCTATCTTCTCCGGCGTCAGGTTCTCGTGAAAGTCGTAATTCACCTGCGCCGCCGGAGCCCAGCTGCACGCCCCGATACACTCGACCTCTTCCAGCGTAAACATGCCATCCGGTGTCGTCTGCTTGTTCCCGACCCCGAGCCTTCGGGCGCAGTGATGCAGAATTTCCTCACCCCCACGCACCATGCAGCTGATATTTGTGCAAACCTGCACGTTGTATTTGCCCCGAGGCTTGGTGGTCAGCATCGAGTAATAGCTGATGACGTTCCGAACCTCGAGTTCTGTCAAATCCAGCCGTCCAGCAATCTCGGCAATCACCTCGTCGGACAGATATCCAACCTCATCCTGCGCATAGAGCAGGGTAGGCACCAGCGCCGACCGCTTCGTTGGATAATGCGGCACCATCTCCGCAAACCGGTTCTCAAAGTCGTCGGAAAATCTCACCGGTCGATCTCTCCCAACACGATGTCAATCGATCCGATCGCCGCCACCACGTCCGCAATCAAGTGTCCTTCACACATCGTCGGCAGCGTTTGCAGGTTCGCCAGGCATGCCGCCCGCATATGTACCCGATACGGCTTCCCTGTTCCATCGCTCACAACGTAGTAGCCCATCTCCCCGCGCGGCGACTCGACCGCCTGATAAACCTCTCCCGCCGGAACCACAAATCCTTCCGTAATAATCTTGAAGTGATAGATGAGTGACTCCATTTGAGTCTTCATCTTCTCGCGATCCGGCAGCACGATCCCGGGCGCATCCGCCTTAATGGGACCTTCCGGCATACCATCGAGTGCCTGCCTCACAATTCCAATCGATTCACGGAGTTCCTGCACACGGCACATGTAACGGGCGAAGACATCGCCTTCTTGCGACACCGGCACCTTGAACTGGAATTTCTCGTAGCTCGAATACGGCATGTCCCGTCGCAGATCGATATCTACGCCACTGCCACGCAGCGTCGGACCAGTGGCACCCAATGCCAAGGCGTCCTCGGCTGAAATCCGCGCCACGCCCTTGGTCCGCATCGTCCAGATTGGATTCCCGGTCAGCAGGTTCTCGTACTCGTCCACCTTCTCAGGGAAGTACCCCGCAAAATCGCGCACCCGATCAAAGAATCCAAGCGGAGGCTCCAGCGCGATTCCACCTACCCTGAAGTACGACGTCATCATGCGCTGTCCGCTGATCATCTCGAAGATGCGCAGGATCTCTTCGCGCTCCCGGAAGCAATATAGGAAGACCGTCATCGCCCCGATGTCGAGGGCGTGCGTCCCCAGCCAGACCAAGTGCGAGTTGATGCGCGTCAGTTCATTCAGAAGCACTCGCAGCCATTGCGCCTTGGGAGGGATTTCCAGCCCCAGCAGCTTCTCCACCGCCAGCACATAGCAGAGATTGTTGGTCATCGGGCATAGATAGTCGATGCGATCTGTCAGGGGCACCACTTGCTGGTAGAACTTGGCCTCGCAAGTCTTCTCAATCCCGGTGTGCAGATACCCGATATCCGGCATCAGCCGCACCACGGTTTCGCCGTCGATTTCCAGCAGGACGCGCAATACCCCGTGCGTTGACGGATGCTGCGGGCCCATATTCAGGATCATCGTGCGATCCTGACCGGGCTCCAGAACTGGCGTTGGATTCAAGTGCGCCATCTAGCGGTATCCCTCCACAGGGTAGTCTTTGCGGAGAGGATGGCCTTCCCAGTCCTCCGGCATCATGATGCGCCGTAGATAAGGATGACCCGTGAATCGCACTCCAAACAAATCGAACACCTCGCGCTCAAAGTAATTCGCGCCCGGCCAAACCGAAGTCAGGGACTCGACTACAGGGCTGGCACTGTTCAAGCGAACCTTCAGGCGGACGCGCTCCTTATTAGGAATAGAAAGAAGATGGTAGATGACCTCAAAGCGTGGTTCCGCCGGATACCAGTCCACGCAGGTGACGTCCGACAAGAAGTTAAACGGACAGGCTGGGTCTTCTTTCAGCAAAACGCACGCTTCGCGGATATTGCTCCGATCGACATAAATCGTCATCTCGTCGCGATCAAACTTCACCCCCTGCACGGCGTCGCCCTTCCAGCCAAGCAACCGCGCTACCGCAGGATGATTCTTCAGTTGTTCGACATCGGTGATCGCAGGCGCCAGTGGCATTATCGTCGCTCGCCTCCTGCGCCGGTTTCGCCCCAGTCGAGCACTCCCTTCTTCCATACATAGAAGAAGCCGACCAGAAAGATTCCGATATACACCAACATCTCCCACAGCCCGAAGCGTTTGAGGTCACGCAAGATCACGGCCCATGGATAGATGAAAACTGCCTCCACATCGAAGAGAATAAAGAGCATCGCGACCAGGTAGAACTTCACCGAGAAGCGCTGGCGGGCGTCGCCGACCGGGGCCATGCCCGATTCGTAGGGCATCAGCTTGGCGCGGGTGGGTTTACGCTGCCCGATCAGCCAGGAAAGGCCAACAATCGCGCCCGCAATGCCTCCTGCTAACAGCATATGGATCAGAAACGGGAGGTAGCGTGCGAAGTAATTGTCGGGCATGGTACGGGCTATATATAATTCGCGCCAATGATTGCTTAAACGTTCTAGATTATGGGCTTGCACGCGCGAGTGTCAAGGGAACGAGCCCACATTTTGAGGAAAACGAAGATAGGTTCAGTGATTGTGTGATTGAGTGATTGAGCGATCGGAAGTCGTACGGCCTAGCAATGAATGATCTGGTTTGCAAGCGCTCAATGACTCAATCGAAACATCACCCAATCTTATGATTTTCGGCTTCAACACCGACGTAAAGCACGTGGACACGATCTATCACGTGCAGAGTGAAGCGCGCGAAGGCGACCTTCTGCTGCAGACCCAGGTCTTCGTACGCGGGCGCTGCATCGGCAAGAAAGCTACGTCCTACGCTCCAAAAGCTGCCGAGCCGCAATTCGGAGACACGCAGAAGGAACAACTCCTGCGCGAGCAGCACCGCCTCGTCCTCGACGCCATCCGGGAAGGGAAACTGGACAACGTTCTCGATCATCCCGAACCCGAGAACCTGGCCGCAGTGAAGGAACTCGACATCCACTGGGTTAATTCAGAATCAGTTCACGTCGACCGCAATCTCACCATACAGTTGCGCGTAACCGAAGGCGGCACAGCCGCTTCCGGATCGAAGCTGACATTCCGCTTCGCGCGTCCCGGCGCAGCCCCGCTCTACACACAAGCGGTCGCCGATTCGGGCGGTGCAGCCGAAGTCAAGATTGAAGTAGAAGAAGCCGCGTTGCCCGACGCTTCACTGCTGGTCCAGGCCAACTACGAAGGCCGCACCGCCACAAAAAAATTCATCCTCCGCAAAGCCGAATAGTTCATCGGCGGGCTACGTTTCGAATCCCAGGCGTGGGCAAACCCGAGCGCAGCCGTATTTCAGGCGGGCGATCAACCTCGCGCAGACTGCTATCATTGCGGGCGAGACAGTCGAGATGAAGCTACACATTAACGGCGATGAACGGGACTTCGGGCATGTGAGTTCCCCATTCACCTTGACGGCTCTCGTCGAGTCCTTGGGCATGAAGTCCGATCGAGTCGCCGTCGAACTGAATCGTGACATCGTCCCTCGCGACCGCTGGTCCGACACGTTCCTCAACGAAGGCGACCGCCTTGAAGTCGTCCACTTCGTGGGCGGCGGCTGTACAGAACGTTGCTTGCAACGTCTCGGCCGATAGCACCTCGATTCTCGGGGTCCAATAGCGATGTCGGCAGAGACGTAGCGAGCTGCGTCTCTGCGGCTACATCGATTCCTCCCAGGAACTCCCTTAGTCACTAACCCGTTCCTTTTCTTTGCTTGATCCACAGGCACTCGTGCCTAGAATGGCGAAAAGCTCCTGCACAGCGAACGGTGCATCGGGTTTGTGATACGCATACGGATACTTCGGTAACGTCGCCGAATTACTGCAGAAATGCTAGAAAAGTTCGTGGGGATTTATGCCTCGCAGCACTAAGCCAACGGACGAACACGGAGGATCACATGGTCGCTGAGCTGGAGCTCCTGAATGAGTGGATTCCGGAACAGATGCAGCCCGGTACCGTCTTTGTGCTCGAAAATGCCGGCGAGATTGGCGAGAAGGAAGATCCCTACTGGGCCGTTCTGTCCTGCCCATCCTGCGGCATGCTGGGACTTATCACCCGGAAGCAAATCAACGGCCTGCTTCCAGTCATCTGCGGATCGGAAGCCTGCTCAGCGCAGTTCTTCATCCGTGACAGCGAAGTGATCGTCCGAAAGCCGTTTTAGACCGAGTGTTCCTCGATCATCCCATGGAATTGTCATCCTTCGGCGCGCGTACTTTGCGCGCCGAGGATCTATGCATTTGCCTGGTCGGCGTCACTGCGCGAAGGCAAGAGCTCCAGATCCTGGCTCCGCAAAAGACGCGGACCTCAGGATGAGCCAGCTAAGAGTGGGCCTTTTCAGACAATTTCACTGGAACCTGTTCCACAATCTCTATCCCGAAGCCTTCGAGCGCTGCGACTTTCTTCGGACGGTTTGTCAGCAATCGAATTCGCCGCAAGTTCAGGTCCGAGAGGATCTGCGCGCCGATGCCGATCTCGCGTTGCACCCGCTTCTCCGTGTTGTCGTAAAGAGACGGAAGTGTTCGTCCGCCGTGGAAGCTGAGCGCGGTGCGCTCGCCAACTTTCTCCACAGAAAAGCCCTGGGACGTCTGGTGGAGATAAATAACCGCGCCGAGACCTTCCTGTGAAATCCGCCGCAGCGCGCCTTCCAGCGTCGCGTGGCACTCGCAGCCGGTGGCGCCAAATACGTCGCCCATCAGGCAATGCGCATGCATGCGGACCAGAACCGGTTTCGTTGCGTGCTCGATGTCGCCGCGAACCAGCGCGACATGAGACTCGCCTCCATCCACTTCGCTCAAGTAAGCGATCAGCCGGAATTCACCAAATCGAGTTTCGATCAGCGCCTCACCCACGCGATTGATGTAGCGTTCGTGAGCCATGCGATAGCGGATGAGTTCCGCCACCGTGAGCATCTTCATCTTGTGTTCGCGGCAGAACTCGACGAGGTCCGGCACCCGGGCCATGCTGCCGTCGTCTTTCATGATTTCGCAGATGACGCCCGCTGGGATCATGCCAGCCAGCCGCGCTAAATCGACTGAAGCCTCGGTCTGTCCCGCGCGTACCAGCACTCCACCTTTCCGCGCACGCAGAGGGAACATGTGCCCGGGCCGCGCCAGATCTGAAGGCTTGGTCGCAGGATCAATGGCTACCTGAATCGTACGAGCCCGGTCATGCGCAGAAATTCCAGTGGTCACGCCCTGCCGGGCATCGATTGCCTCGCAGAACGCAGTTCCATACTGCGACGTGTTCTCGTTGGTCATCGGACCGATGTTCAGATACTCGAGCCGCTCCTCGGTCATCGCGAGGCAGATGAGACCTCGTCCGTACTTGGCCATGAAGTTGATCAGTTCGGGCGTAACCTTCTCGGCAGCAAGGGTAAGATCGCCTTCGTTCTCGCGGTCCTCGTCATCGACCACGACAATCATCCGCCCCGCGCGTATCTCTTCAATCGCGTCCGGAACATCGGTAAATGGACTCTGCAGGCTCATAACGCCGTGATTTTATCAGGAGCGCAATGCAAGAATTGTCTCAAAGATGTCACCGCGAGACCGGAGGGGTGCGGGAGCAGCTGGTGAACCGCTCTAATGACAATCGGCGCAGCTCCGCCCTCGGAGCGCTTCTAACCCCTCCTTCACAACAATCGGGACCATCAGCAGGCCCGCAACCGGATCTGCCCACCACCATCCCAAAGTAGCGTTCAACGTGAGTCCCACAAGCAAGATCACGGACAGGTAGGCACACAGAGATGTCTGGCGCGAATCAGCGTGCAGCGCTCCGCTCTTAAGATTCGCGGCTGTTGTGCGCTTCGCCCATGCGAGTAATGGCATCGCGATCAGCGACAGAACCGCGAGCACGATTCCCACCGAACTACTCTCAGGCTCATGTCTGCGGATCAGCGAAGCGGCGGAATCATATGCGACATAAGCCGCAAGCAGGAAGAAGCTGATTCCAACCATCCGAAGCGATCTGCGCTCCAACGCAACCAGATCTGCCCCTTTGCGTTCTGCGTGAAGACGCCAAAGCAGTACTGAGCCAGAGGCGCTCTCAATGGCGGAATCCACACCGAACCCCAGGAGCGAAATGCTCCCAGAGTGAATTCCGGCAAGAATAGCGACGACGCATTCCAGCAGATTCCAGCCCAGCGTGAGATATTCCAGCGTGATTCCCCGCCGAAGATGAACGACTCGATTGCTCGACTGTGTTGCCATCTCCTTGAAGTGTACCGCTGGCATGCGATCGCAATCTCCTGACACGGTTAAAATCGGTGTTGTTGAATTCCGACTGCAGAACGCAATAAGGATCGACGATGCCGATCACGCTCGATGATATGCGCCGCTTCACTGTCGCCCGAAGCCTCTTCCCACCGACAACGCTGAAGCGCGCGCTCGATCGTATGGGATTCGTACAGGCCGATCCGATCCGCGCTCCTGCTCGTGCCCAGGACCTCATTCTGCGCCATCGCGTGAAGGGATATTGCGCTGGAGATCTCGAGCGGCGTTACGCCAAGCTCGGTGTGCATGAGGACTTTTTCGTCAACTACGGATTCGTGACCGAGGAATTGCAGGCTTTGATGCACCCTCGCGGAACGCCCCGTTCCCCCCGGACGCCCTGGTTCGGAATTCGAAACAAGAAGGCGCAGGCACTGTGGGAGTTCGTTCGCGCGCGGGGAATTGTGCACCCGCAAGAAGTCGATCAGCATTTCTCGCACGGCACGGTCACGAACTATTGGGGAGGGAAGTCGAACGCCACTACGCATCTGCTTGATCAGTTGCACTACCAAGGACTGCTGCGAGTGGTGAAGCGCGAGCGAGGCATCAGGCTTTATGGCATTCACGAGCGCGAATCCAAAGCGATCGATCGAGCGGAAAGGGAAGAGCGCCTCGACACATTGGCCGACGCTGCTGTGAACGTGTATGCACCGATGCCGAAGTCGAGTCTCAGTTTTCTGCTGCGCCGCTTGCGTTATGCCGCGCCGCAATGGGAGAAGTACATTCCCAGGACATTGCAGCGAGCGCAACAGCGCCTGGCCCAAGAGAACATCGACGGAGTCGAATGGTACTGGCCTGCGGGAGAAGATCCAAAAAGCTTGAAGGTGGAGCGCACAGCTCGTTTGCTGGCGCCGTTCGATCCGGTTGTCTGGGATCGATCGCGGTTCGGGATCTTATGGAATTGGACCTATCGCTTCGAAGCGTATACGCCCGCATCGAAGCGCGTCCGCGGATACTATGCGTTGCCGCTCTTGTGGCAAGATCGCGTGATCGGCTGGGGAAATCTGTCGGTGAAGAATGGTGAGCTGAAGGCGGAATTCGGTTACATAGACTCCAGTCCGACGGCCGATGCTGCCTTTCAGCGGGAACTCGAGTTGGAACTGCAGAGAATGCGTGTTTTTCTGGGACTCAGGTATTGAGGTACGCATTGAAGAGCAGCGGCGCTCCACCTTCTGCGGGTTGAACTGCCGCGGGCTAAAAGCTAGGCCTGAGCGGCAGGAACTGTAATCCTTCGGGAACAACCTCACGGAGCCTTTCGCACTTGTTTTGTTCCGGCTCTCCTTAGCCAGGGCCAGCCGCCACGTGCGTAATTCTCATCATCTTCTCATCATGCCCTCATCTTGNAACGTTTCAGGAGTCCTACACTCACCTTTGATCTGCTACGGATGCAGAAATGAACAGATTGGAGGAACGAAATGTCAGAGAAGAGTGCGGCCAGTTGCACCGTCCTGCACTTGCGCTTCAAGTTGCGGGTGCCGCCACATGTCTTGCTTACCCGCAGCCGCGAAGCCGCCAGGATGCTTGCCTCGGTAAAAGGACTGATCTGGAAGATATGGGTCTCCCAAGAGGAGGAGTTTGAGATGGGCGGAGTGTATCTGTTTGCCAACCGTGAAACCGCCGAGGCCTACCTGAAGCACCCGGTAGTCGAGGCGGTCCGCAGCAATCCTGCTGTGGTATTCACTCAGTCCCACCTATGGGATGTAGAGCATTCGCTGTCGGTTCTCACGCGGGGTCCTCTAGCGGATACCTGTCCACAATATTCAGAAACAGACGCCGTCATGGCAGGAGGTCAGTGATGCAGAGTCCCAGTACAAATCCCGTCAGGGAAGACATGCAGCAGAGAATCGAAGAGTTCGCCGGTCAGGTGGTAACCGATCTCGCAGCCGCGATGGCCGGCGTGATGACGAACCTTGGACACAAGCTCGGGCTTTACCGGGCCATGGCAGAGAGTGGTCCCATCAGCTCGGATGAACTGGCACGCCGTACAAATAGCAATGAGCGCTCGGTGCGGGAGTGGCTCCAGGGGCAGGTTGCCGGGGGATATGTGCGGTTCGACGCTAGCACGAAAGAGTACTTGCTACCGCTGGAACACGCTTTTGTCCTGGCGAATCCGGAGAGTCCCGCATTTCTTCCACCGGCGTTCGACGTAGCGGCTTCGTTGTGGCACGGCGAAGACAAAATCCTCGCCGCATTCCGCTCTGGTAACGGAATGGGCTGGCACGAACACGACTGCCGGCTCTTCACCGGAACAGAAGCCTTTTTTCGCAACGGATACCGGGCGCACCTGATTCAAACCTGGATTCCATCTCTCAGCGGTGTCCATGAGCAACTGGTGAAGGGTGGCCTTGTAGCCGACCTTGGCTGCGGGCACGGCGCCTCGGTCATCCTCATGGCTCAGGCATTTCCGAAGTCGAAGTTCGTGGGAATTGACTACCACGAATCTTCGATTGCCGTCGCGCGTGAACGAGCGAAAGAGGCTGGGGTGACCGATCGGATTCGGTTTGAAGTCGCAACGCCGCGGGTGCTCGCGAGCAGTCAGGAGAAATTTGACCTGGTCTGCTTCATGGATTCACTCCACGATATGGGTGATCCGCTGGAGGCTGTCTGGGCCTCCCGGGAGGCAATGGCTCCCAACGGAGCGCTCATGCTGGTGGAACCCTTCGCAAAGGACCGGCCCGAGGAAAATATCGGTCCTGTGGCAAGGATGTACTACTCGGCATCGGCTGGTTTGTGTACCCAGAACGCACTCTCGCAGGGAGGTCGCTATTCACTGGGAGCGCAGGCCGGCGCTACGCAGTTGCTTGCAATCCTCAAGGACGCGGGCTTCCGGAGCGCGAGAGTGGCTGTGCAAACTCCGTTCAACCTGATTCTTGAGGCTCGGCCCTGAAGCATGATTCACCGCGGGGAGTGCAACTCAGGTTATCGGCCGATATCGATAGCCAACTCCCCGCACCGTTTCGAGCGCGTTGCGGTGCGCTCCCAGCTTCTGTCTGATGGAGCGCACCACCGTCTCAACCACGTTGCTGGTTGACGCTTCCTTCCCATATCCCCAGACGGCTTCCACTAATTCGTAGCGAGCCACAGCCCTGTTTGGCCTGGCTACAAGGTATGCGAACACTCCGAACTCGAGCGGAGTCAGGCCAATTCGAGTTTCGTTCAGCACTAGCTCACGCGCTTGCTCATCCAGCAATGGGGAGTTACGCGGGGCTTCGCTCGCTGCCATGCCGGTTTCCCGGGCAAGCAAGTTGCCAAGCCAGCCATCTACGGATTCCACTCCCATGTCGAGACGAAATGTGTGTTGCATCACCCTGTCCAAGACCGGGCGGCCTTCGTCCATTTGCCGGAATCCTAACTGGTCGAGCGAGCCGCGATAGAGGTCTGCATCACAGTGGCAGGTATAAACCCAGCGCAGCCGGGGACGCAGTTCCAAATAGGTACGTTTGATGTCGAGCCAACAGGCTGCCTGCCCGGATGACGGCCCTTCTCCCGTGTCGCGATCGAGCGAACGCCTTACCCAGAGAGTGGCGGCCCTATCTTCTGAACGGGGCAGGTCCCTGGCCCAGCTTGCCGCAAGCGGGTCTTGGCCAATCACATTTTTATGAACCTTCGATGCCACAATTGCCTGGTAGAAACCTTGCACGGCGCCATGTTCATCGCGCACGACAAAAAACGAGTCTGGATGGTAGTGCCACCATTGCCCCATCGCTTCACGCGACTGTGGTCCATCAAACTTGTGAATAATCGCTGAAATTGCTCTCCCGTGCTCGGCGCGTGCTGGTTCGACGGATACCGCGCTCGCAGTGGTGGGGAAAAAACCTTCGCGCAGGTTCTCGTTTTCCAGCAGGTAAACTACGTCCGCCGTGCAACGCCAGAGGTCGGATTGCGGTGCCTGCCTGTATTGGTCACGCAGGACCTGCGAAGCTGCGCGCCGGTACGCCTGGTATCGCGCCGGATTGCGGGACTTGAGAGCAGCCGTTACTGGCCCCCGGACGGCTTCGTGCACAAGCACTCCGTGTGGACCTACGGTGACAAATGGCAACGCACGCAGCCGATCCAGTGCGTCGTCGGCCGGGATATGCGGCAACATGGCCGCCAGTAGTGGCGCGGTGGCTGTTCGGACGAGGCAGGCGGCGTGTACAACCTCTTTAGTTTCTGAATCGATATCTTCCAGAAACAGCTCTGCCATGTGTTCCAGCACCTGGTGACGCGTAGCCGTGCTTCCACGCACCTGCCCGCCCGCAGAGTGGAGCGCCACTCCCAGGGAAAGCGCCAGTGGATGCCCGCGCGCAACTCGATTCAACTCCCGAGCACTGCCCTCCGGCACACCCTCCGACGTCAGATACTCCAGAGCCACTTCCGGAGAAAATGTTTCCAGGAGCATGGAATCAAACAGGCCTTTCCACAGCGGGGCAATATGCCACGCTGCCCGGGGTGGCTCGCGACTGGACAGAATTGTGCGCACGCTATCGCCGAGCGCGGGCAGAAAAACCTGCCTGAGCCAGGAGTCAAGCAGACGGAACGATTCGTAACTGTCGAGCACCAGGAGAGTCCGCTTGGCCCGTTCCGACAGACCGGCTGCCACGATGGCGGGATCGTCGGACTCGGACGAACCGATCTCTCTCGAGATCGCTCGACACAACCCCGACGGGGAAGGCTCGCACCAACGGGCGTCAATCCGGACGACGAAAACGCTATTTCCGCCGATAGTTGCCGCCAGCGCATTCAGCAGGTGAGTTTTTCCTATACCCGGAATGCCCTGAACATGCATTACCAGTGGTTCATCTCCGAAGGCAAAGACCTCCAGGCGCTCAAGTTCTGTGCGGCGGCCAACGAGCGCTTCAACCGCACGCCGTTCCAGTCTGTTTCCCACGGGCATGGCTACAGTCTACGACGTACTAAGCGTGGCAATGTCACCGTTTACACAACGTCTCTTCTCCGGAGTCGATCGGCGGAGATGTTTGCTTCCCATTTTAGATTGTCGAGGCCGCGGTTTCTGTGGTATCGCGAACCGGGATGAACGAGGCCCCCGCTACAATTTGCGCGAAGCGCAGGGCACCATGACGTCAGCCCGATCTTTGCTTTGGATTTGCGGCCCTGGAAGATTACTTGATGTTCTGCATTGGCTGTACTCACCGCTACTCAGGTTTCAGTACAAGCCGACAACTCGGCAGCGAGTGCCGAGCCGAAACCGACCGCAGTCATGAAAGTAACGACATAAATGGTGTCGTTGGAGGTTGTCGCCCGCGGACAGGTGCACGCGCAGCTCCAACAATTCGCGGCTGCAGAGCCATTGATCGTAACAGGCCGGTGCGGAGGGCAACGTTCACGAACTTGCCACTTGCCGCTCCGCGCCCCGGAATAGGGATCGCATGGCGCGAATCACCAAGCGGATGGTCACGAAGATGATGAAGATGAACACCGCTGCCAAAATCCCCGCAACATAGGCGTGGCGCGTCGCGAGCCACGTCAGCCCAATCGCAAGCACATCTTCGCCGAGGCTTAGAGTGATGTTCGACAACGGCTCCGGAGAGGGAGTCACCGCGGCGCGAGCCGCCGTCTTGCCGCTATGCGCGATCAAAGCAACGCCTGCTCCGATCAGCGTCGCGATCAACTGATGCTCGGGGGGAAGCTGGCTAGTGGCACGATACGCAAGTAGTCCGGCGACTGGAACACGGATGAAGGTGTGAAGCGCGTTCCAGATCAGGTCGAAGGCGGGAACCTTGTCGGCGAAGAACTCAACTCCGAACAGCACTAGGCTCACAATGATGACTGGCCAGCTTTGCAGCAACTCGACACCAGGTGGAAGAGGAAGCTGTCCAAAGCGGGCCAGCAGTCCGAGAACCGCAACCGTCGCGTAGAGGTTCAGTCCAGCAGCGAAGCTGATCGCCGCAAGCAGAGCAAAAAGCTCCGCGGTCGGGATTTTCAGGAGATCAAGCATCGTGCCTGCCGAGGGTAACAGGAAAGTGGGGTAGCGAAGTCCTCACCCTAAAACGCAAAGAATGCGATGTTGATTTCAGGATGGGTACCCGAAAACAGAAAGGGCCGCTCAATGAGCGACCCTCAACACAGTTTAGTTCACAACAGCTTACAGTGTCGATTCGATTTCAAAGCCCCAGGCTTCCAGCAGTGGCTCGGGGATGTACTTCGAATTCTTGTTGCGCCGGGCCCATTCCCGCAGACGGGTCGACCGCAGATACTGGTCAGGGGAGAGCTTGTACTCGCGTACAACTTGCTCAAATTCGGTGATGGTGGGGGTAATCGGCCCGATCGGTTCGGGCTTGCCCCAGTTGGGATTTCCGCGTCGCTTGGCCATGAACAATTGCCTTTCCACTCAAGGGGATGAAACTACTATTTCCGTCCTACCAATAGGATTCCAAAAGCTATCTTCACGATTCAGAGAGCGGTGAAGTCTTCGCAAGGACCCGGTTAGACGAACCAAGAACGTGCTGAATCCTGCAGGAACCAAAAAGCTGATCGGAGACCCAGTATCTTACGGTTGATTTAACTAGAAAGTCAATGGATTTTCCAGCACGGCAGTACTATGAGAGTTAGTAGGTGCAGCGTTTTCAAATACTTAGCTCCCTTCTCGCGACATCTCGGTGCAAACGGCAGGGACGGGTTCACCGTCGGGCATTCTGCGGTTCCGGCCTTGTACGCCGAACCGAGGGTTACGCCCGTAACCAAGCCGCTGGTGTCAGAAGTTGCTCCGGTGAGCCGATAGACATAGAGTGCAGAAGAGAGAGCAGGGGCGCCCCGTCTTGTTCAGGAGTTGAGAACCCGAATCCTCGGACGGTCGCTCTCAAAGCAGCAGAAAGACCTAGGTTGTTCCATGAGCTTGAAATCCTTGATGTTGTGTTCGGACGACAAGATCGTGCGCGTGTTGCGGCGCGTGCTCGGCGATCTCGACATCGAAGTCGACCTGTGTGCCAGCGCTGACACCGCGCTGCGCAAGCTGACCCGGCAGCGGTTTGAGGCGATTATTGCGGACTGCGCCGACAGCGGCGCCTTTGAAGTTCTCCGAAGCGCTCGAAACGCACCTTGCAACAAACGGGCAGTCGCGGTGGCGATTGTCGAGCCGGCAGTAGGTTTGAAAACGGTATTCGACATCGGAGCGCATTTCGTACTATACAAACCCGTCTCAAGTGAGCGGGCTAAGTCGAGTTTTCGAGCGGCTCGAGCGCTAATGAAGAGTGAGCGACGCCGCAATGTAAGGGTGGCACGGCAGATCCCAGTTGTGATGCGCAGCCGGACGGCCGATACCAATATGAAGGTCACCACTGTGGACCTGAGCGAAGGTGGGATGGCGATTGCACTGCCCAGCCAACGACGCCCTCGCGGCGAGTGGCAGATTGCATTTACGCTTCCGGGCACATCTTCCGGGTTGGAGATAACTGCAGAATTCGCCTGGGAAGGGAATCGCAGGCAGGCTGGTTTACGGTTTGTGCATCCCTCGCCGGAGACCACGCGGCAGCTGCGCGAATGGCTGAAACAGAATTCACCCGAGGCGGAGCAGGATGATCCGCCGATTCGCTGCCAACTGACCGACCTGAGCCTGGGTGGATGTTACCTCGAAATATCATCTCCATTCCCGCCATGCAGCCGGGTGACCTTGTCTATGAAGGCTGGGGGAATCGAAGTCCGCGTGCAGGGCGTAGTTCGGGTGATGCATCCCGACAAAGGCATGGGCGTTGAGTTCACGCAAGCCACCGAAGAACACCGTACAGGAGTGGAGAAGTTTCTGGCAGTGCTCACCGAGAACCGTGGCCTTACACCGGAGTTGCTGGTCGAACCAGAAGGCCTGGAGCCGGAGTCTCGCACCGCAATAAAGGCGAATGCGCCGGTGGATGACCCGCTCTTACAATTGTTCTACGGAGAGTCCTTGAGTGCCGAAGAGTTTCACCAAGCGCTTCGAAACCAGCGTGGAGCGCCCGCTGCCGCAAGTAGCGAGAGCGCGGCGGCACACGCTTGAGCGTCGTCTCTTACAACAGAATCCGAACCGTAGAGTTCACAGTGCAGAATTCCGCATTTGAGAATGCAATCAGCTCAGAAGAAACTTCCGTTCCTTCCGCTAGCCTGACTCGTTTACCCCAACATTCCCTCCTGAAGCACTCCTCGAATACGCACAGGACTTAGAACGCGGACACTGATTTATCGTAGAATGCAGCGAAGGCAGCCGCGCGCGGGCGTGGCGGAATGGCATACGCAGCGGACTTAAGGAAAACTTGAGTGCTCGCATGGGAAACCGGCGATGCAGAACTGCTCAAATTCGGGGGAACCTCAACTGGCAATCCCGAGCCAAGCCCGGTCAGATACAGCCGGGAAGGTGTAGAGACTAGACGGGCAGCACCTAAGCTCTGGAGTTCTGGGGGAGGGTGAAGGGATAGTCCAGACCGCAAACCTGGCGTGAGCTCTTTCGAAAGCATCACGTCGGGGCGACGAAAGCCGTAGACGGTACGAAAATCCGCAGGGCTTAAACGGCCCATGAGGGTTCAACTCCCTCCGCCCGCACCACATTTGTTAGCGCGCAGATGGTCGCTATACTCGAAGCATTCGTCGAGCACCGCGTGTCCATCGTCTTCGGCCATACCTTCGAATGTTCCTGGCTTGATTATCCCAAGCAGCTGTATTTGATGGTCCTCCTCCTCGTCCTTTTCTTCGTCGTGCTTCTCGGGATGCTAGCCGCTGGCGGCAGCTGTCGCAGATTTCTCTTACGGTTTCAAGTAGCGAAGCGCGACACATCCTGATTGGAAAAGCTTTGACTCAACAAGTTTCAATTGCGATCTCTCCCGCAGGCTGACACCTTCCAATAATCGTCTCCCTTCTCCTGCAATGATTGGCGAAACGACAAAGCGATATTCATCAACCAGGCCAAGCTCTATCAGTTGTGAAGGCACGCTTACACCACCGACTAGAATATTCTTGCCTTGTTCTCCCTTCAATTTAAGGATTTCGTCGCGAAGGTTCGTACGAACAATTCTCGTCGTCTTGTCTTCAGCGCTGTCTAGCGATCGTGAAAAAACAACTTTGTTTATCGACACAAAAGTTCGAGCAAATTCGTTCGATGCTTTCGTCATCGACTGGGTTTTTGCGACTTCGGGCCAAAAAGGAACCATCAATTCATAGGTTTTACGCCCAAAGACGAGCAGGTCAACATCTCGCAGTAGGCGCGTGAAATACTCATGGGTTTCTTCATCGGCAACTTGTTTGGTGTGGTCGCAGCAGCCGTCCAGGGTTATGTTGATTGCGAAGATTACATTTCTCATGTGATTGTGCTGTCTCGCCGTTTACGGGACACGTGTCAGAGTTTAAGGGCTTGCACAGTTCGCCTAACGTTCATCCTACAGGTCGTCGCATTGGAGAAGATCGGCAGCAGAGATTTTTTTCGTTCCTTGGCCCAAACCGAGGACTCCTCCGGTTTCCGCCTGAGGTAACTCGGCCCCCAAAGCCCTGTGTTCCTGCAGGAACACAACGTCATGACAGGGCGGGGTGTACGATAGCGCCATGACACGTAACATCAAGAAAATAAAGCGCCCAAAGTCACGGGGGCGGCCAGGGAGAATTGGCGACCTGCGCGCATCCGTTGAAGACGACCTGTTATTGCTGGCGGATCGGGAGACGGGCGCGGAGTCGCGCTGGAACCGGCCGCGCAAGCGGAGAATCTCGTTGCGGGTGGATGTTGAAGTGGTGGACTGGTTCCAGTCCAAAGGCCCGGGCTATCGGACACGAATGAACCGGATATTGAGAAGAGTCATGATGGAAGCGAAGAAGCGGACGGGGGAGAAGTAGAGGCACGGGACCTCGCTCAGTTTTCCCGACACGCAAGGCTCTCCAACCTTGAGGACCGCGCCTTTGGGTGGCGCAGAGGTTTACCGCTGCAGTTGAAGCGCTGACCGAATCGACCGGCTTTAGCAGCTGAGGTACCTCATCAAGCAATGAAATGTAGAGCCAGTGATGAAGTAGCAGCTGTATCCAGTATTGCCATGGCGAGGAGCGGCTATGGAGGGCACCTCAGCGGCTCAGCCGCTCATCATTCTTCCCACTGTATATGCAGCGCCCCAAGGCCCTTCGCCAGCCAGAGGCAAGAAAATGTTTGCCGTGGTTAACGTAGTTGGAGATACCGGCGACTGTTTATTCCCTCGGCGTCATCCGACTGGAAAGACTAATGAAACCCGGCTCGGAGCCGAGACCGTCGAATTCGGGATCCTTGTCCATATCAATTTCCGAGCTCCGGTCGTTGAATGACCTTTGCAGCCATTCGATCGCAGCCTTCTTATCTCCAACATGCAAAAGGATGAAGGCCATATCATTCTTATCGAATGTGGCCTCACCTGCGTGCCGCATGGCATCAAAAAGGCGTATGTTCCAATAGCCCCTTGCACCATGGCGCAAGAATTCCTTGTGCAGTAAGTGCGCGTGGTACGCCGCCTCGCCGGAAGGCTCACACTGGATTGTGGCGGCTTTCTGCGTTTCCTGGACAGCTTTAGCGAGCTGACCTCTCAGTTCGTAGAGGAAAATTAACTCATCGCGAGCTCTCTGGAAGCTAGGATCCATTGCCAGAACGCCCTGCGCAACTTCGACGGCCTGGTCATATTCGCGGGAAAAGTACAGCGGCATAAACATTTCTGCATTGATCATGAGCGATAGAGGATCGAGCTGTTTGGCTGTTTCGAGTTCTCGGATAGATTCAGTCTCACGACCAACTCTCGCTAGATACATTCCATACCATGCATGTCCGGCCGCGTAATTAGGATTGAGCGACAAGGCACGCAAGAACTCATGCTCTGCCTTATCCCTGTCCCACTCATACGTATATGCAACCCAGGCAAGGACATTGTGTCCTTCCGCTAGTCTCTCATCGAGTCTCAAAGCCTTGAGTGCAGCGCTCTTAGCTAGCGGGTAACCTTTGTTCGCTGGCAAGTATGAAAGGTCTGACATCCACAAATAAGCTTCCGCTAGTGCAGCATAAGCCAGTTTGTTATTAGGATCGAAACTGATTGTATGTTCAAAATAAGCGATTCCTTTTTGAAGCCCTACCCTACTCAACTTGTTTGAATAGTACATACCGTACAGATAGGAGTTGTGGGACTCGGGGCTCGTCTCCACGGCAGCCGTCGAATCGAACTGTATACTCCTCTCAGCCTGCGACGAACTGGCGGAGTAAAGTTGGGCAGCAAGATCCTGAACAAGATGGTCTTGCAATCGGGAAAGGTGAGCCAACTCACCTTCGTAGGTCCGCGTCCAAATGTGGGTGTCGGTTCTTGCACGAACAAGCTGAAGATTGATTCTGACTTGACCGTCGGACTGCGAAATGCTTCCTTCGACAATCGCATCCACTTTGAGGTCGCGCGCAATCTCGGGAAGTGTTTCAGACGTCCCCTTGTAGTGCATCGCAGAAGTCCGTGAAATCACTTGCGCAGTAGTATGACGGGCAAGATCAGTGATCAGGGAATCCGTCAAACCGTCGACAAGATAGTCCTTGGATTGATCGCCAAGTAAGTTTTCGAGAGGCAGCACCGCGACCGACCCGATGGCGGGTGGAGCTGTCAGGGCAGAGGACGAGATCCGCTTCCGGATGAACCACAACGACCCCAGCAGGACAGTAAGGAGTACGAATGTGAGTAAGTAGCTTCGTCTCTTCCATCCCCCGATTCGATCGCCGGCGTCGCAGTTGTCGATTCTGTGGAACCCTGCTTCAGAGGACTGGTCAGGGAATTCTGATTTCGTCTCTTGTTCAGCCTCATCCGTGGCTCCTATCCAGCGATACCCCTTCCGTGGGAGCGTTTCAACAAATCTCGGTTCCTCCGCCTTATCTCCCAAAGCCTCCCTTAGCCGTCCGACGGCTTTGTTTAAGCTCTGATCGAAGTCCACAAATGTCCCTTTCGGCCACAGCTTTCTGACCAGTTCTTCGCGGGTGACCAGCTGACCAGGAGACGCCAGCAATGCGGCTAAGATTTGGAACGGTTGGGCTTGGAGGATGATCGTGGTGCCATTGCGAGAGAGCTCTGCCGTCTGCAGATTGAGTGTGCAATCGGCGAAGCCCACAATTCTGGGATTTCGAGCAGCGGATCCCATCCGTGGCCCCATCCATGAGGGAAGTTCACTGATTCTAGCACTGCCATCATGCGCAAGCCAGCCGGCGACTCGGTGTCGTAAGTGACGTGGCATCAGCTTTTAGCTCGTGTCAGCAACGTGTCAGGCCAAAGTCAGGCCAATGCCATTGATCTCAGGGGCGAACTGCGGCAAATTCTGACCCGCGTTATAGAGGGATCAGGAATTTCGGGCTCACGGACGGCTACATTTACCAATCGCATCCTGCCAAAAGGCGCGGGAGTAAATCCCTCGAATGTTCTACGCAATCGCAACTATCTGGAGGAGCGTATGAGTTTCCTATCTCGAATATTGATCTGGCCAATGCTAGGTATAGTCCTGCTTTTCAATACGCCGGCCCATGCCACTTTCCCTGGTAAGAACGGCCGGATCGCGTTTATCCAAGGCGCGGATGTTTACACAATGAATTCAGATGGCGGCGATGTGCAGCAACTCACTGCTCTGACCAACGATAACAGCGCTTTCTGGGAGAACTGGTCCCCGGACGGGAAGCGTTTAGCCTTCTCTGAATTCCCGGCGCCTGACTTCTTCGGGCAGCTCTGGTTGATGAACGCCGATGGCAGCAAGCAGCACCTGCTGCTGAACGATCCGGGCTTCGACGATGAAGCCCCCAGCTTCTCGCCAGACGGTACCCACATTATCTTTTCGCGCTGCGGACCGTTGGACGGAGAGTTTCCATGCGCAATATATCGCGTTCAGGTGGACGGAACCGGCCTGCACGCGCTGACTCCAGTCCGCATTGAACTAGCCGACCTCGAGCCAGTTTATTCGCCCGATGGAAGTCAAATCGCATTTGAGAGTTTTGGCCGTCGTGGGGTGCTGGGAGCGATTTATCTGATGAACCCGGATGGTACCAACATCCGCCAGCTTACTCCCGCAGTTACGGGAGGATTCCGCCCGGACTGGTCGCCCGATGGGCAAGCACTCGCATTCAGTAATCACTGCTGTAACCCTCCGCTGGTCTCAATTCTAGCGATCGGAAAAGACAAGGATCGCCTGCGGGCAGTTACTCGCAATCAGGGAAAATTCAATGATAGCGCGGCTTCCTGGTCCCCGCAGGGCGACGCCATTGTGTTTCGCCGTGCCAACCAGATCGATGGCAGCGCAGGAATCTGGATCATCAGTGCGGACGGCACTCGCGAGCAATTGATCCGGACGGTTCCGGCGTCAGCGGCGCCGAAGCACCTCCACAGGATGTCGCGTCCAGTGGCACGGCCGGGTGCGCGGCGCACCCCCAAGGAAATCGAGGACGGCGGAACTTATCCCCGCTGGGGAGTAATGCAACGAGCTCAATCAACAGGGACGGAGGAGGAACAATGAGCACCTCGAAGAACACTCGTGGCTATCGAACCGCGATCCTGGCAACAGGGCTCGCCCTGTGGGCACTAACATCAGCAGCAGCGGCAGGTTCTAATGGGCGCATCGTTTTCACCAGCGATCGCCATGGCAGTTGGCAGATTTACACCATGAATCCGGATGGCAGCGACCTGGTCCAGGTCACCAACCTTGCACCCACTGACGACACAAGGTCGGCGTTTCCTACCATTTCTCCAAATGGTCGGCAGATCGCATTCAACTACAACTCCGGCGAAGGCCCGGATTTGTACCTTATCAACGTTGACGGCACCGGACTGCGGCAGTTAACAGCCGATCACGCATCTTTATTTCCGCGCTGGTCGCCGGATGGAAGCCGAATCGCGTTTGCCACCGCATCCGAGCTAGGTACAGGGGTCATTGCGACCATACTCGTTCATGGAAATGGCGAGCGCAGAATCCTCACCACCAATTTATGGGATAGCTTCGCGCCGATTTACACGCCAAATGGCAAGCAGATCGTATTCCAGAGTTCGAGGGGCGGGTTTGTCTCGGCGGTCTGGATTATGAACGTGGATGGCTCCAATCAGCGGCGACTAACTCGCCCCGGATTGAGGGGGGCGGCGAACGCCATTTCGCCAGACGGAAGACGGCTTCTGCTTATAAACAACCTCAACTCTCCTCCCGCTCTGCGAAACGAAACCTTTGTCATGAACCTTGACGGCACCGGCCTGACCCGTCTGGGACCGCTGTCGAAATTTCATCACGATCTTTCGCCCAGCTATTCGCCGGACGGAAACAAGATCGCTTTTATCAGCGATCGCTTTTCGACCGACATCACTGAGTTTACTTACGGAACATTCGACGTTGTGATCATGAATGCCGATGGTACCGATGTCACAGATGTCCTGCCGGGCGCCGGTTCTTGCCCGGATGACGGCAATTGCGTCGACGCTCTTTGGGGTGCCAGTCCACACACCAGATGAGAGCACGAGTGAGTTGCTCGACGTGACCTGAGGAGGAACGCATGACACCGAGAGTTCGAATAGTCAGTTGGCTAGTCATGAGTACCACGCTGGTTTGCAGCGCCGGGGCTCAAACGGGGCGCATCGTTTTCACCAGCGATCGCTCTGGCAGCTGGCAGATTTACACCCTGAATCCAGACGGTACCGACCTGATTCGGGTCACGAACTTAGCGCCGACAGATGACGATTTGCTTGCGCCAAGTCTTTCTCCAGATGGAAAGTAGATCGCATTCAGCTACAACGCTGGCGAGGGACCTGATCTGTATGTGGTGAACGTTGATGGAAGTGATCTGGCCGCTTTGACCGACGATCATGTCTCTTTTTGGCCGCGGTGGTCGCCGGATGGGAAACGGATCATCTTTTCGGGAATCTCGCAGAACGGGACTGCGGTGCTTGTCACGATTGCTGTGGACGGTAGCGGCAGGAGGAAGACACTCACGAGCGATATATGGGAAAGCGTCGGTGGTGTTTACACAGGGGACGGCAAGCACATCGTATTCAGCAGCCAGATGGGCGGTCTCGTTTCCGCTGTTTGGATAATGGATACCGACGGCTCACATCAGAGGCGACTAACAGCTGCAGCCTTGAAAGCACAATCGTGGAGCGTATCCCGCAACGGGCAGAGCATCCTGGCGTACACCAATCAGAACTCTCCCGCGGCTCTTCGCAACAGCATCATTCTCATGAACGTGGATGGCAGCGGAAGGAGGCTGCTGGCACCATTTTCAAAGTTCCACCATGACTTGTATCCGAGCTTCTCGCCTGATGGCACCAAGATCACCTTCATTAGCGACCGATTCGACACCGGCATCGATCCTTTCGCATTCGGCACATGGGACATCCTTACCGTGAACGCGGATGGCTCCGATGCGGCCGACGTTGCGTCGCGCGTAGGTTCCTGTCCACATGACGGCAACTGTGTGACACCACTCTGGGGACCGACTCGATAGCTGCTAGGAGCACATAAGGAGAAAACATGCGCACCTTACATCATCTATTCAGTCGATTTGTCCGCGCAGCGTTGGTGCTGGGTCTGAGCCTGTTCGGTGTAACACCCGCATTCGCCGCACACCATGGGCAGAACGGGCGTATCGCATTTCTACAGAACCTGACTGGCAGCAATCAAATCTACACGGTGAATCTCGATGGCACAGGCCTGTTTCAGGTCACGAATCTCCCGCCCGCGAATGACGGCTTTGCTCTGTGGCCGGACTTCGCCCCCGACGGCAAGCGCATCCTCTTCTCGCACGACATGACTGGCGCACTCGAACTGTATGTGATCAACGTTGACGGCACCGGACTCATGCAGATCACGAACGATGGCTTGCCCCACGCCGTGCCGCACTGGTCTCCGGATGGAACGCACATAGTTTTCAACACGGCTGGCAGATTAGGTTTAGGCGCGATCGCAACCGTCCGGGCCGACGGCACAGAGTTGAAGATTCTTAGCAGCCCGGTTTGGGACAGTTTCGGAGCGCAATTCACCGGCGACGGCAAGCATATCGTTTTCAGTACTCAGACCGGCGGTTACGTGTCCTCTCTCTGGATCATGGACACCAACGGCCAGCATCAGAGACGACTGACCGCACCGGAACTGGAAGCGGGTGCACCTGATGTCTCAGCGGACGGAAAAGACCAGGTCGTCTTCTACAACCACCAGAACACTCCGCTACCGACCAGCTGCGTTTTCAAAATGAATATCGATGGGACGGATGTGAGATGCCTGACGGGCATGGGCAACGTAAATACGCTGCCCGTATTTTCGCCCGACGGCACGCGAATCTTGTTTATGAGCGATCGGGTCTCTCGGGGCGCTTTTGATACCTACGTGATGAATGCCGACGGATCGCACAAAACGAGAATCATCCCCGGCGGACTGGTCCCGAATTGGGGCCCGCGGCCCTGAAAGTTAGGAGTCATGTGGAGGCCCTCGTCTAGAAGGTTATTGAGACTAGTTATCGATGGCATCATCGCGCCGCAGGCGGGGCCAGTTCTGTTTCTTGTAAGTGCTTGGCGACGTCTTTGGGGTCGCCTACTTCGAAGCTGTTTGGGGCTGTGTGGTTGGGATGGTCGATTTTTCGCCATGTGGCCTGGCTTTGCAGGTAAAGGGAGCGCGCGGCCGCCCAGTCTGGTTGCTGGCGGCTTTGCCGTGCCGTTTTCGTCTTAAGATCGCCGAGTCCGGAGTAGGCGTCTGCTGCGACATACAGGGTATCGAGATCGGGAGATTTTTTCGACAAGGACGGCTCCGCGATGGATAAGGCTTGCCGGAAAAATTGTTCGGCGGCGCTGTCGCGTCCGGATCGAGCCGCGCTCTCTCCAAGTTTGACGTCGCAGGCGGCGACGTTCACACGATTCTCGGGCTCGCCACTGCTGGAAAGGGATTCGTAGATCGAGCGCGCATTCTCGAATCCCTCTGTCGCCGCAATCCACTTCTTGGCCGAGAGCAAGATGGTTGCACGAGAGGCCAATACCGCGGCAAGAACAAACTGTTGACGTGTGTTTTTCGGCGCGGATTCTACCAGGGAGCGCATGATGGCGACTGCCTGGGCGGAGTAGTCAATGGCGGTTGCGATGTTTCCGATTCGATTCAGCGCTGTTGCGGTATTCGCATAGGTAATCGCGAGTCCCTGGCGAAGGAGGGCATTCCTGGGGTCCGACTGAATCATCTCTTTGTAAATGGCGAGATCTTTCAGGTCATTTGCAGCCGCGTTCGGGTAATCCCCAATGTCATCGTAAACACTGGCGATCGAGCCGTAAGCGATGGCGACGCTTCGCTTGTAACGGAGTTCGGGAGAGAGTTGGGCAAGCTTCTGATTGATTTCGAGCGCTTTCCGGTAATTCTCAAGCGCGCCCTGCGGGTCGGAGCCCTCGAGGATTCCGCCGATGTGGCTTAGATCGATGGAAAACCCGTGGAGAGTTCGGACGTCGTCCGGCTGAATTCGCAGGGAGGCTTCGTCCGCAGCGAGAGCGCGACGGTATTCCTGAATCGTCTTCTGGTCTGGGGAGGGATCGTCGGGGAATCCGATGGCTCCGGAGACTTCATGATCGAAGCTCAGCTCGTAGAGGATCTTGAGATTGTCGAGTTGGGAGCGGCTGAGATTCTCAGAGATGGAAATGGCCTGATCGATCTGCTGGCGCGCACTGCGGAGATCGCCGGTCGCCCACAGTTGGTGCGCTACAAGGCGATAGCTCTGTGCGAGTGCGAGATGATCGGTCCAATCGGTGGAGGTTTTATCGATCTGCTTGCGAATGTCGAGCCCTTTTTTGTAGCTGACCAGCGTGCCTTCCGAGTCGCCGAGATTGTTCTCGAGGTAGTCTCCCTGAACGGCGCCCACACGTTCGTAAGCGGCAGCGAGTTCGCGTTGTAATCCCAGATCACCGGCAGACTCCTGAACGAGCCCGTTGAGATATTCAAGCGCGCGATCGACGATCATTTTTCGGGCGGGGGTAGATCCCGGCAGTTCTTTGATGGAGTCGTGCACGTCGAAGATCAGCGAATTCGCCAGGCTGCGAACGTCATTGAACCGGCGTTCAGCACGGGCGCGCTGCTGGCGTGCGACATTTCTCTCATGGAGCGCGATACCGAGGCCGCTCACGAGAGAAATTCCAACCGCTAATGATGCAGCAACTCCAACGCTGTGGCGGTGAATGAACTTCGTTGTGCGGTAGCGGATGCTGTCATGGCGAGCAGCCACGGGCAGATTATTCAGAGAGCGGCGGATGTCTTCCGCAAATTGCTCGACGGAAGCATACCGTCGCGCAGGCTCTTTTCGCAGAGCCATGAGGATGATGTTGTCGAGATCGCCGCCGAGTTGTTTGCTGAGTTTGCCCGGAATCGTGCCTCGTGCATCAGCGGCGGTCGTAATGTCTGGCGTCTGGGCGTTAGCGGCAGTTGCCGGAGAGAGCACGATCAGACTGGGCTTGCGGGGTTCTCTGGTGCAAACGGCATCTGCGATCTCGTGAACTGAGGTGCCGGTAGCTCCGTAGGGACTGGCTCCCGTGAGAAGTTCGTATAGAACGACTCCGAGCGAATACACGTCGGCGGCAGTGGTCATGGGCTGGCCGGCGATCTGCTCCGGGCTTGCGTATCGAGGAGTAAAGATGCGGAACTCGGGCAGGGTCCTGTCGCCAGCGGCCGATATGGAATCAACAGCGATGATTTTTGCAATGCCGAAATCGAGTAGTTTCGGGCTTCCATCCGGGGTGACAAGGATGTTCCCCGGCTTGATGTCGCGATGAATGATCAGGCGCTGGTGCGCATAGTGCACAGCTGCACAGACCTGTGAGAAGAGGAGGAGGCGCTCTCCCACCGAGAGCTTTCGCTGATCGCAGTATTCCGTGATCGGTTGCCCTTCAATCAACTCCATCACGAAATACGGGGCACCGCTTTCAGTCGTCCCGCCATCCAGCAACCGTGCGATATTCGGGTGTTCCAGCGTCGCGAGGATTTGTCGCTCGTTCTTGAATCGGTGAATTACCGAATCGAAGTCCTGACCGGTGCGGACCACTTTCAGCGCGACATCTTTGCGATATTGCTGGTCATCCCGGAAAGCACGATACACCTCACCCATGCCGCCAATGCCGATTTGATCGACGATTCGGTAGGGGCCTACACGCTGTCCGATCCAACTGGTTGCGGAGCGCGGGAACGTCGTGGAGATGATTTCCGCAAGATTATTTTCGTTCAGAAATGAGCTAACGCCAGATTCGTCGGCGAGCAGGGATTCGACCTCGCTGCGCAGCGAGGTATCGCCGTCGCACTTCTCATCGAGGTAAGCGGGGCGCTGGAGTCGCGGGATCTCCAATGCGGTGGCAAGAACATTCTTGACCTCCTGCCATCGTTCGGGGTTCATGCCGCCCCCTGAACCAAAGCGCGGTGCAGCCAAGCTCGCGCGGTGGCCCATTCTCTTTTCACGGTTGCAGGAGATAAGTCGACGATCTTGGATGTTTCCTCAATCGAAAGGCCGCCAAAGAAACGGAGTTCGACGATTTGGGATTGCCGGGCGTCGAGTCGGGCCAGGCTTTTCATCGCACCGTCGAGAGCGATGAGATCGAGCGTGGGTTGGTTCGGTAGAGCGATGTTCTCGTCAAGAGCAAGCGTGATGGCGCCTCCACCTCGCTTCGCCGCGGCGTGTTTGCGGGCGTGGTCCACAAGGATTTGCCGCATCAGGGTTGCGGCAAGAGCAAAGAAATGGACGCGATTGTGCAGCTGAATCGAGTCGCTCTTTACTAGGCGGACGTATGCCTCATGAACTAAGACGGTCGGCTGCAACGTGAGGCTCTGCCCGCCGGCCATGCATCTGCCAGCAATGCGGCGCAACTCGTCGTACACGAGTGGTATCAGTGATTCCNTGGCAGAAGAGTCTCCGTCGGACCATCGGCCCAGCAGNTCAGTGACAGGGTAGGAGGATGGCGGTTGCATGGAAGCCCGACGCTTGGGCAAGAACGGTATCTAAGTTACAGATGAAAGTCAATGTAATCCCTCTGCCCTCATGCGTTTAGCGTCCTCTCGCAATTGCGGCCGGAGCTATTGTCCGCTGCAATTGAGGGCATCGTCTGATCTGCTGATGTACCCCGGCTTTCTGTCTGGGGAGTATATGAGCCAGATTCTCCTCTTTTTCCGTTTCTATAAGTAAGCGGGATTGAATGGCATATCCCATCACAATCCCGCGCCATTCTGCTGGGGCACTCGCGGATGTCCGTTGCAGATGAGTGGAAGCAACAAAGAGGAGAATACCGATGATTAGATCTCGCCGTTCGCTACGTATCTTGAGCCTGGTAGCTGGTCTGGCAGCTCTGGCAACAATCAGCCTGCAACTGGGCGCAGCAGCACAGGAAGAAGCGGCCACGAGACCCGTGGTCCCGACCGTCACGATTCGACAGTTGAAGGGAACATGGTTCGCAACGCTGTCCGGAGTGACGGGGTGCGGCACCACGACTTACGTGGCGACATTCACTCTCGACGCAACCGGAAATGGGACGCAAACCTCCGCAACGGAGCATACGGCCGGATGCGGTGACATCGATCAATCTGGCCAGTCTGCGCAGGTGCAGTCCCTTAGTTCCAATGGCAGCGGATTCGTTGCGCTGGGTTGTGGCGTCGGCTGTGGGTTCGGCTTCAACATTCAGGTGAGCAGAGACCACAATTCATTCAACATGGGACCTCAGCCGGTTACAGGGAACTACCTTGCCGGTATCTCGCTCCGCCGCTAGTTCACCAAAGAGCAACGCTTCCCCTGTCTTCTTACCACCAGCGCTCGCCTGAGATTCGGAGTAGTGCAGTCTGGATGCGTGAGTCTGACCTAAGTTCAAGAGTCCCGTGAAGGAATGCCCGTGTCAGTTTTCGACTGAGCGATGCGAATGGCTGGTGAACCAGCGCCTGGCACTTCCGTATGGTTTTGGCAACGCTCCGCGGGGCAGTGGTCTTCAGTACTGACCTGAAGGTCGCCCCGAATTTAGAATCAGTGCATGAACGCCGTCGCAATCAGGAAGGGTCAGGTGCAGGAGCGCGCGCCCGGTTACAACGACATGGGTACGCTGCGGTGTGATGGGTGCGGGGAGGAGTTCACTATTTTTCACGAACCTACCTTCGTAGACGCTGGGGCCGCACACAGGCAGGCGCTCTGGCTGGAGAAAGTTCTGGCTTACGAGCACGAGCGCGAACAGAAGCATGCCGACCGTATTGAGCTTCCGGAGTGAGGCTTCGGGATTGCCTCATTGTCTCGCTACTTTTCCCTCGTAATGCGTCTTGCTGACTTTGCCGTCGCTCTCGTCTTGCTGGAAGTCGATTGCGTATTGCAGGATGCACCTTTTGTCCTTTAGCACCCATGCCGTACCCGTGATGCTGTAGTCCTTCAGTTTGCCGGCCGCGAGGAGAGCGGCTTTATCCATTTGGGTCTGGTGTGATGTGTCTACCGAATACTTCACGGTCTCAAATCCGTCGACATTCTCGGTGCCGAGCTCAGTAACCGTTGGTTTGTTGATGAACAAAGCCCAAGGACTCGCGCCGAGCACTACGCTATTGGCGCCCATCGTCCAGCCCGAGGTGTCGGAGCGCGTGAAGTGGTTGGTGCGAACCGACTCCGCGAACCCGTCACGAATTGGAGTTGGCTGAACACCTTTGACTGTGTTGAGTTCGCGGTCGAAGTCCGTCGCCAGGTGGCGTTCGTGAATGGTTACGTCGAGCTTGTCGCCTGAAAGGTCGCTTTCGAAGTCTTTGGAGGAGCCATCGCTCTGGATTTCTTTATTTGAAAAGTGGAGTGGTGCAGGAACGGGTGGAGCTTGCGCGAGCGTCTGCACGCAATACGACCCGCCATCAATCTGACGCTCCATGGGATTCGATGTGCTCGCGGACTGCTTCTCCTCGGCAGAGTGGGAGTTTCTCTTTGCGCGAGCATTACAAGCAGTGGCAGAGATCACAAGTATGGCGAGAACCGCCAGTATGAAGCAATGAAGTACAGGTTTATTTGTCGAGTTCACGTCGAGCCTCCTCAACAATGGACAATGCGTTTCGTGAAACTTTGGGCGCCAGGGTCGCAGGCGCTGGTCTATTCCGCGCTATCGGCGATCTGGAACGACCAGACTGCGTCGAACATGAGGCCGTCTCCCTGCGCGCGCGCGACTTCTCCTCCGGAGAACTTCTTCGACTTTGACACTGGCCGCAATACCACGGCGTACTCGCCGGGCAGAAGAGGTGAAGAAGGCGAGAGCTTATAAACGCCGGGCTTCACTTTCTGCGAGGTGACCGCGACGCGCTCCTCGAGGAACGAGGAGTAGATTTCCCAATCTGCGGCGGTATTTGACTGCATGTCTTCTTTGCCCTGGGTGGCGCCTACGATGCGGTAGGAGTTCTGGGCCGGAGTGAGCCTGACGATCGCGGGCTCAAAGTCGTCGGTATGAACGCCCATAGTCTCGGAGAGATCCACTGAAAATTCAGGGGAAGTCGTTTGCAAAACGTTCTTAGAAGAGACACTGGAGACGCCCCACACGTAGGTCAATGTAGGTTTGCGATGAGACATGACACTAGAGAGGATGCTGCCGCCTTCGACCACCGAAGTACTACCAACTCCCGAATTCATATGAGTTGCGGTGCTCCACGCGGCGGTTCCGATTCCCGCCTGCATGGCTTGATTCAGAGCGCTGTCGCCGGCGAGGCTCTTCATGGATGACGGTTTCGCTTTCGTCTGGGCCAATTGCGTCTTCTCCAGTGTCAGGAACTCGGGAGCTTTCCCCTTGGTGAGAATGACGCGGGGAAGGTGCCCCTTTGGCGCCGATTCCGTTGCGGCAGTGGGCTGGGTGGGCGATGGGACTTTCTTTGATTCCGAGATCATCGCATCCATTTCTTTGGGGCTGACTCCGTCTTTCTGCAGAGCGAGGAGAGCGTCGGGAGAAATGTCGTACTTCGCAGGGCTGGATTGGATAGCGGAAATAACCACAGGCTCCGGTAGGCCACCCTTCACCATCTTGACGACATCCGCGTTGGTGAGCGGCTTGGCAGCTTGGCCGAATAGGGTCAGGGGCAGGAATTGAAATACAAACAGAGTTGCGGAGGCAAGGCAGCGTGATTTCATCGTGTACTCCTGTTTGAGATTTCGAGGATTGAAGCGGGCCCGTACCCAAGATGCCTTCCCCTTCGTCAGGTTGGTCCAGGCCCCACGTTTTCCCCAAAACGTGAGTGCTTAATAAGGCATCCACCCATCGAGGTCAAAGGAACTGGGGGTGATATAGAGATGACTTCCTAAAAGGCGCACAGCTAAGGACTTCCAGCGTCAAATGACCTGCGGTATCTGAGGAGAAAAGAACGGCATCGCCGTAGCCGAGGCGAGAAGAAGCATGGATCTAGTGGACTGGAGTGGCACTTGCCATCGCGGTTGCGGCGATGGAGGCAGCTTGCTCGGCCCTGCGGGCGATAAGCTCGAAGCCGCGGCTGCGCGCATTGGCGGCCAGAGTGCTGAGTTCCGAGCGGCCACGGGTTGACTTTTTCTTTGCGTCCAGTTCAGCGAGAGCAAGGCGGGCTTCCAACTCGAGATTGAAGTAACCCAGCTTCCTGGCATTTGCGAGAGCTGCTCCTAGTTCCTGTTCGGCAGTTCTTGGCTTCGAACTCGTGGCCTCTCCCGTGTTGGCCATCTCAACCCTTGCTTCCTGAATGGCGGCCGGTAATTTCAGCGCAGGATTGGTTTCCGAGGCATTCAGCTCGATGGCTCGTTCCACTGCCTTGCGCGCATCTTCCACTTTGCCCTGCAAGAGGAGGGCGCGGCTGAGAATCACGTAAGCGGAAACGGCATTGGGATCTGACTTCTCTTTCTCGAACTCCGCGATGGCGGGGCGCAGCAGAGGTTCTGCCTCGGCACAGTGGCCTTCGTCCAGGGCGAGGTCGGCGAGTGCTGTCTGGCTCTCTCCGACTAAATCGGCTTCTCCTACTTTTTGGCGGATCGCAAGAGTCTCTTCGAATTGGTAGCGAGCCCCTTGCAGATCTCCCTGGGCTTTAAGCACCTCTCCGAGAACGATCATCGCGCCGGTAGTGTACTGATACGCGCCCTTGTTGGGACTCAGGACCTCGACGGCCCTCTCTGCGTTGCGGCGAGCATCACTCAAATGGCCTTGTGCTAACTGCAAATCGGCTAAGCGATATAGCGCGTATCCGGGGGAGCCCTGTTCGCGCGACTCCTCCATCTGAATGGCTTGTTGGTACATTTTGGCAGCACCGGAAAGATCGCCCCGCAAGAAAAGGACGTCTGCAATATTGCCAATGGCCAGAGCTGTCAGTTCTTTGTCGCCAGCCCGTTCGAAGTGAGCCTTGGCTTGTCGATAGAGTTGCTCGGCCTGCTCCTGCTTTCCCTCATTCTCATAGTTGATGGCCATGTTGTTCAGGACCGCACCGGTCTTATGGTGCTCGCCGAGTTGCTGCAGAATGTTGAGGGCCTTCTGATAGGTCGCAATGGCTTGCTCCATGTGTCCGTGCGAGCCCTGGGAATCTCCAATCAAGCGTGTCGTATCCGCGGCTTCCAGCTGATTTCCGGCAGCTATGAAAAGGCTGTAAGCCTCTTCGCAGGCCGGGGGGCCATCATCGGGATGGTCGCTATAGATCAGGTTCAGGCACTCCATTTTGCGTGCCTGAGCATAGAGCAATTTCTTGCCTTGCGCCGCCGCTTTGGCCTTTGCCCTGCGTATGAGAACCAGCCGGTCTGGATCGTTTTGAGCGGTAGCAAGTGTATCTTCCAGGTCGATGCGTGGGTCGTCGGAAGCGGGTGGCGGTAGCGCTCGAAGCTGGGTCAGTGTGGCGGAGGCCTGGGTGGGGTGGCCGGCTGCGATCTGTTCGTGAGCAAGCATCAGGCCGTAGTCGACGCTGTCGGGATGTAATTGGAACAGTGCTCGGTAGCTGGAATTGGCTCTCTCGTGATCCGCGATACTCGCGTAGTAGTTGCCTTCGACCAGCAGTCGCTCCACGGTCGCTAAACTGGAGGAGAGATCGAAGGCCTTCTTCGATTCATCCCGGCGCTTTTGTTCGTAGCCGAGTCGTGTCCATGCGACTGCTAAATTCAAGTGGACGAGAGGGAACTTGGGATCGATTCTGCTGGCCTGCTCGAGAAGATCTTTTGCGGCCAGCCAGTCAAACTCGCGCATCTTGGCAAGCCCGAGAGCATAAAAGCGCGCGCCCTCCCGATCGGTGGGTGACGCGAGTGCCGTAGCGGGATCACTGACTTCGATCGCAGGGATTCCAAGGCGATCTCGAAGCTTGTCTCCCACGCGGGACACCACTTGAAAGACCTCGTTTGTGCCCCCGATTTCAGCGATCTCGGTGAGAATCTCTCCGGTCTTCGCATCCTGCATGCGGACATCGAGGCGCAGGCGTCCGACTTCCAGTGGACCAATGATGGTGTACGAGCCGAGCACGAGGAGATCGGTATTAAGGGCAGCGCCAACGCGCGAAGTTGTGGCGCGATCTAGGGTATCGCTCGGCGACCAGGGCGACGAGAGTTTGAGGTTGGCAATGTCCTCTCCCGAAATCAGGCGGAGTTTGTCGCCAGCCGCCAGTTCAGTGCTCAGCATTTCGGAGAACGCTGTGGCCAGCCATGCATCTGTTGCGCGACCCGTTGTGTTGTTGAACCCGAGGACCGCGACCGACTTGCGCATGGGGATGGCCGCAAGATCTCGTCGCGTATTGGCACGTGCGGTTCCATGAATCCATCGCCAGGACAGGAACGCTCCAGAGAGCAGCACGAGAAGAACGACCACGCCAGCATAAACGAGATAAGGCTTGGGGCGAATATTCGTCATTTGCTCAACGGGCAAACTCGAGGCGGTCTCGTTTGCAGATACTTCGGGGTTAACTTCGATCACTGGCGTGGCCGTGATATTCACCGAGACCGGTGCAATGAATCGGTAGCCGCGACGCGGCACGGTCTCCACGAAGCGAGGATTATCAGAGTCATCTTCGAGTGCGGCGCGGAGCTTCTTAAGAATCACATTGAGGCTGCCGTCGAAGTCCACATAAGTGCCTTCGGGCCAGAGCCTTTGACGCATCTCATCCCGGCTGATGATTTCTCCGGCTCGTTCCAGTAAGAGGATCAGGACGCGGAAGGGCTGTTCCTGGAGCTTGATGCGGATTCCCTTACGAGTCAGAGTGCCGTTGGAGGGATCCGCCTCAAAGAGTCCGAATCTGAAAAGTTGTCCGGATGCCACTACACGTTCCATGGTGGGTGCTACGTTGTGGGCGGAATGATAGCATTGCGGCTCGCTGGTGTCAGCAGTTTCGAGAGGCTAGCGGTGTTCCCTTCGCAAGGCTATTTAATAGTTAGGCGAAACAGATCAGAAGAACTGTCGTGGTTGGTTCTGGCAGCAAAGGGAAAATGGCGTTGCCGGAAGAGCACGACACCATTCAACTTTTCCAATCATGCGCCAGCGCCAGCTGCCTTGACCAAAGTCTGCGCCGGAAAGGTTTCCGGAAAATGGTCAAAGAAAAGTCGATAGGAGCGGTGAATTCCGTACATTACGGGCAAGACCGCTAGCGCGAGACCCCATCCGAGGTGCGAACTCACGGCCTGCACCATCGTGGTCACTCCGGCGCTGATGACGTAATAAGGAAACGAAAGATGAACCACGTTCCACCAGACCGTGGCAGCCGATTTTCGCTCGCTCACAGCCACGATGCCCGCTACCGGAACAGTCTGTCCCATGAACAGTGTCAACGTGGCCAGCACGATTTGCAGCGTGCCTAGATGAGACTCCGTCACGTGGAGCCAGTTTCCACGAATAACCAGGCTTGCCGAAGAACTGGCGAGCATCATCATGCTGAGATTGAACGCCATCTGCCGCGCATCGAATTTCGTGCCCTTACGAGGCCAGCATTGGACGGCGGTAGAAATGACCGCTACAACCGTCGCTTCGGCCGCGCTCAGTGCGATAACGGCGGTAAGCAGGAACGGCAGATTCATGGACATGTTGCCGTTGATGCCCGGCAACTTCACCTTCATCCGGGAAGTCGCCGCTGCCAGGACTAGAACCGCAGCCGCAAGATATCCACGGGGCGCATGGCTTACGAATCCGGCATAGGCTGCTGCTGTCAGAGCGGCCAGCATCATTGCGGCAATGAATGTCTTAGTTCGCCGTGTGTCGTTCATGAAGCTCGTCTCCTTTCATTCAGATTCACGCGGCGATCATTGTTCATCGTCTCCGGCGTCGGAGAATGCGCTGTTAGCGTCGCCGACAGAGGAGCCCCAAACGACGCTGGTAGCGGTGGCTGTCCCCGTACTCGAGCCCCAGACGACGCTGAAGCCAGACACAGTGCTGTTATTCCAGGGCAGGGAACTACCCCATACGACCGATGTTCCGTTCAGCAGAGACGAGCCCCAGACAACGGACGTTCCCCACACGACGGAACTGCCCCAAACCACCGAGTTGCTGGAGACGGTGGAGTTTCCATAGACGATGGAGACGATGCCATTCTGCGGGTTGTAGACGGCGCTCGGCGAGAGCGCAGCGCCTACATTTGACGGGGCGAGATCGTTATTTGCGACGGCGGCCTGCACGTTTACAAGCCCAGAGCCGACTGAGAACAGATCATAGAAATCGATGAAGCTCGCCATTAGATGAGGCACGTAGGAAGAAGTGGAGAACATACCCATTTTGTACGCCGTCTTCATCAGGCGGGCTTTCACCTGGTCCGGCGTCAGGGTGTTTTGCTCTTGCAATAGGATCGCCGCTGCACCCGCGACAACCGGGGTAGCCATGCTCGTTCCGCTCAACTTGAAGTAGTAATTTTGCCCGTCATTCCCAGACTTAATCTCATTCGAGTAGGTGTTCTCGAGAGTCGCTCCGGCAGCAGCCAAAGAGACGATGCCATTCCCCGGCGCCACTAGGTCGGGCTTCACGACGTGGTCGTAAGTGGTGGGGCCTTTGGAGCTATAGCTAGCCTTGGTTTCACCGGCTGCGGATCCGTTTCCGTTGTTCTTGGTCGCCCCCACCGTGATTACAAACGGGTCGTTGCCGGGCGCGGTGATCGTGCCGAAGCCGAAGTTGCCATACACGTTGAGGCGGCCATAATTACCTGCGGCGACCACAACGACGATTCCATTCTTCCACGCTGCCTCTACGGCCTGGCAGAGAGGGTCCTGTGTGTAGCTGACCGGGATGCCGCGCCCGAGAGACAGGTTGATGACACGGATGTTGTAAGTGTTCTTCAGTGCAATGGCGCGCTGGATAGCGGCAATCACGGTGCTGTCAGTTCCGGCACCCTTCGCATCCAAGGCCCGAAGGTCGATGAGAGTTGCGCTGGGAGCGACTCCGGCATATTGTCCGCCAGAGTTCGCGCCGTTGCCCGCGACGATGCCGGCAACGTGCGTTCCATGGCCGTAGAGATCGTATCGAGCTCCGCTGGAGTTCGTCGTCGGAGTTCCCGTGAAGTCCTGGTGGTAGACGACGCGGGACTTACCGGTTGCATCGCGCAAGTCCGGTTGGTTGTCGTTGATACCGCTATCGATGACGGCGACGCCGATGCCGGCGCCCGTGTAACCGGTGTTCCATGCCGTACCCACGCCAGTAGCGTCATTCGTCAGATCATCCATCATATTGATGGGATGGTCGATGGTGACAGACGCGACATTCGGATCAGCCTCAAGCGCGGGCAGCGCCGAAACCGGGATGGTGAACGCTGCGCCGTTGATCAGGTGCAGCCTGGAGTGAAGCCGGCCACCTCGGTTCTGCATCGCGGCGTAGTGCGCCGAAGTCGGAACCTGGGTGTATTGGACGATGACTCTGACAGTCTGCCGGTTCGCGGATCCGTGCTTCGCGTTGGCGAGCAGGCTGGAGAGCTCGGGAGCCATGCGCGAGAAACGGCCGTTTTCGCCGCCGGCCGCATTGTTCCAGCGCTGTCCGAATGCCATGCCGGTCGTGAGCAACAGCGCTAACGCGAGGCGCTTCCCCCAAGCTGCGCTATGTCGTTCGTTGCGACCCTGATTCGGTGGCTTCTGTGTACGGATCATAAATCGCACCCTTCTTTCGTGGGGGAAAGACAGAGCTTCGTACCACAGAGGATCGTTGCAAGGGAGGAGCCACTCGGCCCGCTGCAACTCATTGAGAATGAAAGATCTCTCATTGTGCGACTTACATTTTTTGGGCCACTCTGTCCCGTGACGCTGGGCGTGGGACAGTTTGTCCCATAATAGTGCGAGAGGAGAACTGGAAACTTAGGGGCTTGATGCTCTATATCGGAAAGAATCGGGTGGGCGAGTAGTAAGGTTGGTGCTTATTGTCCTGCGGCATTCGCGGCTTGCTTGGTGGGCATCTTAGGCATTGCGGCGATTAGGCGCCGAGTGTACTCGTGCTGCGGCCGAGTGAGGACTTGTTCCGTAGATCCCAATTCCACGACGGCGCCTTCGTGAAGTATGGCGACGCGATCACAAATGCCGGCCACCGATGCCAAGTCGTGAGAGATGTACAGAATGGCCATTCCCGAGGTGCGGTTCAGTTGGCGAAACAGGTTCAGTATTTCCGATTGTGTGATGACGTCGAGCGCGCTGGTGGCCTCGTCCGCGATGAGCAACGCAGGCCGGTGAATGATGGCCATCGCGATCAGTACGCGCTGCGCCTGCCCAATACTCATTTGCGAAGCATACTTCATCAGGAATTCGTCATTCGATGGCAAGCTCACGTGTTCCAGTGTTGCCCGGATTGCATCGTCACAGGCAGCACGCGAACCGCGGGCGTGTGCCTTCCAGGCCTCACGGAGTTGAGTGCGAATTCTCAGTGCTGGGTTCAGCGAAGAAAGGGGACTTTGTAGAACCAGGGCGAGCGTTTTGCCGCGAAGGTTTCGCAAGTCGCGCTCGCGGCGCTCAAGAAGATTCTGTCCTCCGAGTTCAATCGTCCCTTCCACGCAGCTTCGTTTGCGATCGAGCAAGCCGAGGATCGCTAAGGCCAGAGTGCTCTTTCCGGAGCCGCTCTGGCCAACCAGGCCGAGTACTTCTCCGCATCGGATGTCGATATTCACATCGCGCAAAACGGACTTGGAGCCATAACTAACCGATACTCGCAAAGACAGCAAGGGCGCGCCTTGCCTGTGGCTGCTGCTCTGGACCGGTTTGTCGGCGTGGTTCTGCATGGTTAATACTTCTTTGAAAGCCGTTCGATGTTCCAGTACGTCTGCGGAGCGAGGATTACCGGGCTGGCTCCCTGCACCTTGCTGGACACGGCCGAAAGCGCGTTCTTATTGACGAGGAAAATGAATGGAGCTTGTTCAACGACGATCTCCTGCACGCGATCGAATGCTTCCTTCCGTTTCTTCGGATCGGCTGAAGACGCCTGCGCACGCATGAGACGGTCGATCTCAGCTTCCCATGCGCTTTCAGGAGTTTTCTGCTTCGGATTCCATTGATGATTGTCAGACGAACTTAACCAAACGTTCATCTCCTCGTTCGGGTCAAGACCGACGTTGGTGAGGCCGAGAAGGATCGCTTCGTAGTCGAACGTCTGCGTCATCCGCTCGATCAGGGCAGGAAAGTCGAGCGTGACGACGTTTACGTGTATGCCGATCTTCTGCAAGTCGTCTTGAATCATCGTTGCCATGCGCTCACGGTATTTGTTGCCGGAGTTGGTGATGATGGAGAAAACGACGGGATTCCCCTCTTTATCTTTCAGAACGCCGTTTTCAAACCCAAATCCATCCGCTTGCAAAGATCTCAAAGCCGCGTCAGGCGCGTATGAAATCGGTTTCAGCTTCGCATTGAACCAGAACTTGTTCGCTGGAGAGAACGGCCCGATAGCAGGATGCGCATGTCCACGAAAAACGAGCCGGGCCATATCGTCGCGGTTAATGGTCTGGGAAATGGAGCGGCGGAACGCGACGGAACGAAACCAGGCCCTCTTGTACGGCGGCAGCGGAGCAGTCGCCACTTGGTTGAACCACATCTGCTCGCTATCGAGCGACGGGCCGGCGTCATGCGCGATATCGGGCGATGTGGCCGCGAGCTTATCGTAGTACTCGCTGTCCAGCGAGTTGATGAGGTCAAGTTCGTCGCGTTTGAACCGCAGCAGTTCGACATCGCGATTGGGCTGGATGTCGAGCGTGATCGAATCCAGGTAGGGCAACTTGCGGCCTTGGGCGTCGGTTTTGAAGTAGTTTGGATTACGTTTCAACAGCAGCGTGGCGCCAGGTTTGTAGTCGGCCACCATGAAAGGACCGAGCACTGCCATCTCTTTCTTGGGCGAGTGCGCCGAAAGTATAGCGACCTGATCGAATTGCCGGTCCAGGCCGGCTACGGGAGCGGGAAATGTAATTGAGATGTCGGTTGGGGAAACGATCCTGGTTTCCACTTTGCCGGGGCCGGATCGAAATGCATCGCCCGTGGGAGAATGCAAAGCCGGGTCCATCATCTGCTGGACCGTGTAGGCCACGTCTTCTGCGGAAAATGGAGTTCCGTCGGAGAACGAGATTCCGCTGCGCAGCTTGAATGTGATCTGCTTACCGTCTTTGGAAACTTTCGACGAGCGCGCCAATTCCGGTTCCAGAGCCTGCGTCTGACGGTTCATACGTAAAAGGACGCCGCCGGTGAGGTAGCGGACCGCGACCGACGCATCGTCTTGCACCTTTAACGGATTGAACGTCTTAGGCTCGGTGCGCAGGCAAAAGTGCAGATCGCCTTGCGCAGCAGCGAGCCCCTGCAATAGGCCCGCGTAGATCGCCAGAAGCAGAATCACTCTTTTCATTTTCATGATTGCTATTTGCTGCGGATCGTCATGCCGCAGCCTCCTCTTCGCTCGAAAGCACGAACTGAAACGAAGTCACGACAACTACGAGCAGAAGCAGCGGTACGAATTTCCAGGGCTGCTCTCCGACCGACACCAACCCTTCCAGTTCCCGCAGCAGGCTTCCCCACGATGGCATAGGTTCGGCGACTCCCAACCCGAGGATTCCGAGATTCGCTTCGCTCAGGATGAACACCGGAATTGAAATCCAGAACTGCGCGTTCAACACGGGCTTCAGGTTCGGTACGACATGGATCCAGAACAGGCGCGCACCGCGGATACCCGATGCGCGGGCCTGACGGACGAAATCTGCGTTCCGGAGTGAGCCGGCGCTCGCGCAGAGTACGCGCGCCGCGCTGGTCCAACCCAGCAGTCCGAGCATAGTGAACGTCACCAGAACTGAGATCAACGGAGACACGTTTAGCGGCATCAGTGCGCGGACTGTAATCAGCAAAAAAAGCCAAGGCAGAGAGAGGAAGAGGTCCGTGACGGCCATGGCGACCCGTGCCCATGTGCCTCCGAGGTATCCGGCTAAACCTCCGATCAATGCTGCGAGCAATGTTGAAAGCAGTGCGGCGGCGGGGGCGAGCAGCAGCGAGATGCGCGTTCCGTACAACACGCGCGCAAATCGATCTCTGCCGATTTCGTCCGTTCCGAGCCAATGCGCCCTGGATGGCGGAGCGTCGGCGGCTTCACGATATTGTTTCGCGTACCCGGCAGGCGCCACCCAATTCGCGGCCAATGACAAGCAGACGATGAGCAACAAGGCTGTGCACGCGGCGTTGCGCCACATCCTCATAGCTCCTGGCCGCGGATCATGTGTCCGATTACATCGGTAGTGGAATTGGCGAACAAGGTTACCAGTGTCACAAGAGTCGTGATGTTGACCAGCAAGGGAAGATCGCGGGCGAGAGCCGCCTGCCAGGCGAGTTGTCCAACACCAGCCAGACCGCAGAGGGCTTCGACTGGAATTGCGGCTCCGAGCGCCAGGCTGACGGAAACACCTGCGACCGCGAGCAACTGGGGACCGACTACCGGGATGACGTGCACAAACAGTATCCGAAGCTCACTGAGGCCTCTCGCTCGTGCGGCGATGATGTGAGGCAGCGAATACCCTTTCGTCAGCAAATTACGCGCATAGCGATAGTCGCGCGGGGCAATGATCAGAGCAATAGCCAGTGCCCCGGGCATGTTCCAGAGTACGGAAAGGAGGGCAAGCGCTGCTGCCGGGATGCAGAGAAAGGTCCCCGTGATAACTGTCGCCAGCGTATCGTACGCAGGGATCCGTAGCCACGCCGCGCTCAACGCCAGAGCGAGAACGCTTGCCCAGCTCAGCAGCAGGCCTATTGCAACCAACCGAAGAGTCATCGGCACACGTTGTCTCAGCAGCTCCAGCACTGGTTGTCCCAACGAGATCGAACGTCCCAGATCGCCTCGTACGGCGCGCTGAAGCGAGTGGAAATAGAATCGAACGACGTTGTGCTGTTCTGCTCTTTGCTGGCGCAGGGCTTCAATGCTTGCGGAGTTCAGGTGTGGATCCAGCTGTGCTTCGTCTGTGTCGAATCCCGGGGCCAGCCGCACCAAGGTTGCGGAGATCAATCCACCGAGTAGAACGGTTGCGACGATGGTCAGGCCATGCCGCATAATTCTTCGCCTGAGCATCGTCAAATATCTCCTAGTTCGCCGATGCTCCGAGCGATCGTTTCTGCTGCTCGCGTGCTACCGCTTCCGCGTGGTGGACCTGCTTCATCGAGTACATCCGCCGGTCGGCTTCGGCTAGCAGACGCTCGACATCCGTTCCGTCCTCGGGACAGAACGCCATGCCGACGCTCAGGGTGATCAATTCGCGTCCACAAACGTGGCGGCTCGACTCGATTGCGGCCTGGTTCAATCGCTCCGCCTTCTCCCGGGCTGCCTCAGCTGTTAGTCCGGGAGCGGTGATTACGAATTCGTCACCGCCCATTCTGGCAACGTAGTCGTACCCGCGGCACACATCTTTGAGTCTGACTGTGAACTCGCGCAGCAGCTTGTCTCCCTCAAGGTGTCCGAAGGAGTCATTAATTGCCTTGAACCCATCGATGTCGCAGACGAGCACCGCGAGATTCGTCTTCATGCGGCGGCAGCGGGCGACTTCCTGTGCCAGATGGACGAATAAAGAGCGTGCATTCGGCAGGCCCGTCAAATAGTCGGTAGTCGCGGAACTCTCGGCTTGCTGATACTTCAGCGCATTTTCGACGGACAATGCGACCTTCGACGCAACTGCCAAGAGGATGCGTAAATGGTCGGGAGTAAAGGCGTCGCGAGTCGCCTGATACATCGCGAGCACGCCAACCACGCCCTTGAGCCCTTCGAGTGGAACTACGATCGCGGATTGCAGGGGTGCCTGCTTGGATGAGTCGATCTGATATCCGGATTCTACCTCGGGATTGCCGTTCATGATCGGCTTACAGTTAGCCGCTACCCATCCGCAGAGTCCTTCGCCGACGCGGATCTTAAGGGCGGAAAGAGCACGGAAATTCTCTCCACTTACGAGTTCGGGCAATAGCCAGCCATTGCGATTTACGAAGACTGCGATGGAGTCGTAGGGAATCATGCGGCGCAGGCGCATCGACAGCACCGAGAGTGTTTCGCTGAGGCTCAGAGAGACGCCCAGATCCTGGCTGAGCTCAAACATGGTTTGCGCTTCTTGCCTGGCCGACGCGATAGAAGTGAGAAAGTCAGCACTGTCGACGGGCCCGTGTGTCGGCTCGGTACGCTCAAAGCCAGCGGCCGGTGCGACTCCGCGTTGCACTCGTATCGCTCGCGAAAGTCCGAATGTGGCGACCGTGTCATCGGTCATCTGGGCCATTCGCTCCAATTCGATATAGCGGCTCTCGAGGATCTCAACGACCTTTGGATCAAACCAGGTTCCGGATTTTTCTTTCACTTTGGCCATTGCTTCCGATAACGGCAGGGCCTGCCTGTACTGCCGGTGCGAGGCTAGCGCGTCCAGGCAATCCACCGCAGCCAAAATACGAGCTCCGACAGGAATGGCCTCTCCGGCCAGCCCCTCGGGGTAACCGGAGCCGTCCCATCGTTCGTGATGCGAGCGGACAATCGGAGCGACGGGGTAAGGGAAGGCCACGCGCTCAAGGATCTCCGCCCCGACGATCGGGTGAACCTTCATCTTTTCGAACTCTTCGGGCGTGAGCTTGCCGGGCTTGTTGATGATCTGTTCCGGGACCGCGAGCTTGCCGATATCGTGCAGTAGCGCGGCAGCTCTCAAAGCCTCAATTTGTTCGTCGTCCAGTTCGAGTTCTTTCGCAACTTCGATCGCATAGGTTCTTACTCGTTGCAGGTGGGTGTGCGTGGTGTGGTCTTTGGCTTCGATGGCAAGTGCCAGCGCCTCGATGGTGCGCATGTTGAGCGAGGCGATCTGCTCGACGTGCCGCTTCTCTACTTCGACCCTCTCTTTTTCAGCTTCGAGCCGGCCCAGGTACATCCGGTACGAGCGATAAACCCAATAGATGAGAGGAAGAACGAGCAGCGAAGTCTGCCAACCCGCGGAGCGGTTCACAATCCCAACGAGTCCGACAGCAGCGGCTCCAACGAGGTAATACGGGAATGACCAGAAGTAGCATTCGGACCAGACTTTGCGGCTCGACTTGCCCTCGGTCATCGCGATCACCGCCGAAATCGGTAAGGTGTTCGCAAAGAAAAAAACCAGTGCCGCAATCATCAGCAGAATCGGCTTGTTCGCGCCGTATCGTCCTGCGAGAAAGTGGTAGGTGAGATAGGTGAGCGAGCTGGCGTTGGCCATCATGCCAGCGACGTTGAAAGAAATCTTTACTGGATCGAGGCGGTTGCGCGCCTGCCATACACTCTGCACCAGAGTTGCGGTACAGCCGATGACCAGAGTTTCCGGAAGGCTCAGTTCCAGAACGCCCAGCAGGATGAACAGGAAATTCACAGACATGGTGCCGTCGATGCCCGGCAACTGAACCTTCAAACCGGATGCCAGCAGTGCAACGGCGAGATAGCACGCGAAGCGCATCAGGTCCTGTGACTGCCAATGCAAGAGCGCATACGTGAGCACGACCATGCCACAGGACACGGTTATGCCAACGAATGCCTTGGTTTGCACTGAGAGCCCGTGCGCTTCTTCTGTCATTGAGTGCTGCTGCTGCAGGTCCTCGGGTTGTGAAACTTTATTTTGTCGACGCTCACGTCGAGAGTGGGGGGAAAGCCGTATGTTGGGCGCGAGCCGTGCCCACACTTCGACCTCGCCCGATCGTAGTCTGAGGAATCTCGATTCAGAAGCTTACTTTCGTAACCATCGAAGGTCATGCCGGACTAGCAGCCCCGCTTCCACGGAGCCTAGAATTCGTCGGCTCGGGCCAAATCGAAAATGCGGTAACGTTACTTCGGTGATGGCTACCGCATTCCTTCGTGTGTCAACATCATCGCAACCGAACTGTTATGTCGAGTCGCTCGATTAACTCGCAGCTTCAAGAGGCTCATCCTTCTTTGCCAGGCGATGCAGCCAGAAGTGCAATCAGTTCAGAGCAACCGTGCATTCTCTATGCGGACGCCCAAGGACAATTCCGCGGGTGCAGTGCGGCTTTGAGTGCCCTGCTCGGGTATTCCCCTCGGGAATTGGACGGACGCGATGTAACCGCCTTGTTCAGCCTGAAAGAGAAGAGCAGCGCCGACCAGCAGGAGCAAGTACGCACTCGGATTTTGGCCGCTGCGTCTACTGACAACGGCTACTGCTCGAAGCTGTTTGCGCAGATGAAATCAGGGAAGAACTTGCCGGTGCACTTGTCAGCGACGCTCGTGCGCGATTCGGAGCTCAACCCAGTGGCGCTGATTGCGGTACTTACTCGGCTGGCCAAGGCAAAACAGAACGCGATGCAAAAAGAGGTTGCGGTTCTACCAGGGGTGGTCTGCCGGACAATCGACGACACAGGATTCATTCTCGCCAGCCCCGTCATGCATAGGTTCATGGAACTGGTCGATCGGGTGGCCAGCCATACCGAGACTGTGCTGATCACCGGGGAAACGGGAACGGGCAAGGAACTCATCGCGCGCACGATCCACCAGTCGTCGCACCGCCGCAATCGCCCGTGGGTGGATATCAACTGCGCAGCACTGCCTGAGAATCTGGTCGAGAGCGAATTATTCGGATACGAAAAGGGTGCGTTCAGCGGAGCAGACTCCTCGAAGCCAGGGCTTTTTGAGTTGTCCGATAAGGGAACACTGTTCCTCGATGAGATCGGTGAGCTACAGCTGCAGACGCAGGTGAAGCTGCTGCGTGTACTCGACGCACAGCCCTTCTACCGTTTGGGCGGACACCGAAAGATTCGCGTCGATGTTCGCATCGTTGCCGCCACGAACCAGGATCTCGAAGCCGCGGTAAAGGAAGGGCGCTTTCGCGAGGACCTCTATCACCGTCTCGGGCAATTCCAATTGCGCGTCCCGCCGCTACGAGAGCGTCCAGAGGACATTCTGGCGCTGGCCGAGCATTTTCTGATAATCAAAGCGTCGGGAAAGAACTTTTCGGAGCAGGCGATTTCAGCCTTGCTGTCACATGCATGGCCGGGGAATATCCGCGAACTCCGGAATTTGGTCGCCCGGCTAGCAATGGAGGTTTCTGGCGCGGAGATCGATTCCACGCGTGTGACGGCCTGCTTCGGTGCGGGACCTGCATCATTGCGTCAGACGGCTTCCATGCCGGTCAGCAATCTCGACAGTATGGAAGAGCAGATGATCATCAAAGCGCTGGAGCGCACGGGTGGGCACCGCAGCCTGGCAGCCGAGCAACTCGGGATCTCGCGCAGGACACTCAGCCGAAAGCTCAAGGAATACAACATCAACTTCGCTCCGGGGAATACCAGCGCTTCGCTTGGGTCGATCAGTAGTGAGCAACAGAAGTTCTTCCGGGCGCGGGTGGAGATTCCGGTCACGCTTCGCAACTCGCAAGGAGAAGAAACTCAGGTGCGCGGTGTGAATCTCAGTACCGGCGGCATGGGTTTGGATGGTCTCAAGGAACCCATGCGCTGGTCTGGACTGCTCGACGTCAGCTTCGATCTTCCGAACAGCGACGTTCATTTCCAGGCCAAAGCCCGACTAATGTGGGTGGGAGATGCGGGCCGCGTCGGCGTGCGCTTTGCCGTGATCGAGCCTTTGCTGTTTGAACAACTTCAGCACTGGAGCAATCGCAGGATGAAAGAAGAGGGCTGGGATTTTCCTGCCTGAGCGATCTCTGTTCTGCCTACACGACCTGCCAGATCGTATCGAGCACCGTTCCGTCTACCCATTTCACGACCGCCACGGGGCGATCGCCGCGTTCCGGACGGGTCGGCTTTCCTCCACAGATGCGCTCCACTTCTTCTTTGATCGCGTGCAAGGGGCGAATCGGCAGCTGCGATCCCTTGACAGCATCAAGCAGATCCTGACGTCTCGGATTAATGGCAATCCCACGCTCCGTGACGACAACATCGATCCACTCGCCGGGGCCGCAAAGCGTAGTGACTTCGTCCACGATTACCGGAATTCGATCGCGGAATGATGGCACGGCGAGGATGGTGCATTTCGAAGCCAGGCAATTCTGCCATCCGCCGATGCCGTGGAGCAGTCGTCCGTCGGAATGAGTGACTACGTTCGCGTTGAAGTTCGAGTCTACTTCGGTGGCACCGAGCACGACCGCGTCTATGATAGAAGCGAAATTGCCCTTCCCGTGATAGTTGTACGAGGTGAAAGGCGAGGTCGCGACGTGCTTCGGGTTGTTTGCCATCGACCGCACGCCGTCAAGGTCAAAAGTCTGACCATCGAGAATGTAGTCGGTCAGTCCTTCTTCGAGTAACTCGACCAGGTACTTGGTTGAGCCTCCGCGAACGAACCGCGCTTTCACCCCTGCGTCCTTCATCATCTGCGTCAAATAGCTGACGAACGCCAGCGCAATTCCTCCAGCCCCTGCCTGGAAAGAGAAGCCGTTGCGCATGATGCCGGCATCTCGCAGGAATCGCGCAACGAATTCCGCAATGCGCAAGCGGTCGGGCGAGCGCGTAATCTGCGTGGTTCCTGAGACGATCCTCGCTGGGTCTCCGATTGACTCAACCTCGACGACATAGTCCACGTTGTTTCCCTGAATCTGCCACGGTACGCAAGGGAACGGAACGAGATTGTCCGTGACTACGATGACGTGATCGGCGTAAACGGAGTCGGCAAGAGCGAACCCGAGAGAGCCACATGCGGACTTGCCGTGCGATCCATCGCAGTTGCCAAAAGGATCGGCGGTTGGCGCAGCGATGACGGCGATGTCGATGTGAACCTCGCCATCCTGAATGGCCTGCCAGCGTCCACCATGCGAGCGCAGCACGCCCATGCCACGCATCTTCCCCTGGGTGCAATAGTCACCGAGAGGACCGTTCATGCTGCCTTCGATGTGGTGGATCGTCCCTGACTGCATGAACTCAATCGCGCCCTTTTGCGAGGGGAACGAGGCGCTTGGAAACCATGTCAAATCATTAACGCCGATTTGCGCAGCTGCTTCCATGGCCATCATTGCGACCCGATCACCATCGCGCAGATGATGATGGGACGAAATCACCATGCGATCGCGCAGCCCGCACTTGCCGAGCGCGCTCTGAAGATTGGGAACGCGCTTGTCGCCATCCTCCGGATAATCTGCGGCGGTCCGGATGGGCGGGGCGGCTTTCTGTCCCGCCGGGCGATACTTGCCAACTCCCTGATAAGCAACTTGCTGGCGTCCGTTCACAAGTTCAGGGACGATTCGACCCGCAGCATTCGTCACCAGTTCGGTTTTTTCAAGGACTGCCATGTGAACTCCTGAGGGCTAAGGGACCAGTCGCATGGCGCGTGCGCGTTCGATGAGTTTCAATGCGCGGTTCACCACCGGAGGATCGATCATCTTCGATCCCAAACTGACCACTCCCAAGCCCTTTTGGTGTGCGTCATCGTAGGCTTTGAGGATTTCCGTCGCTTTCTCGATCTCTGAGGCCGTCGGAGCGAATGCTTTGTGAATAACTGAAATCTGCGCCGGATGTACACATCCCATACCTTCGAATCCGAGCGCATACGAGTTCTCTGCCCACCGACGGAGGCCTTCCATGTCAGCGACATCTCCGAAGACCGAGTCGATAGCTTGCACTCCAGCGGCCCGCGCCGCATTGACAAGGCGTTGACGCGCGTAGAGCGATTCAGCGCCTGTGGAGGTCTTCACGACACCCAGGTCGGCGGTGTAGTCTTCCAGGCCGATGGTGAGCGCGACGATTTGCTCGCTGCACGTCGCGATAGCGAACGCGTTTTCGATTCCCAACGCGGACTCCAGGATAGGCATAAGCCAGATCGAGCGAGTGACCCCATAGTCGGCCTTTATCTCGGCGATGCGGCAGTTCAGCTCGACGACCTGATTGGGGCTCTCAACCTTCGGGATCAGAATCAGATCAGGAGATTCAGGAACGATTTCGTCCAGGTCGGCCAAACCAAGCGGAAGCTGATTGATCCGCACCATGCGTTCGCACTGGAGGAAGTCGACGGCCCGTAGAGCATTGCGCACCAGCAGGCGAGCAGCATCCTTTTCGCCAGGGTGAACGGAGTCTTCCAGATCGAGAATGATTGCGTCGGATCCGTGCAGTGGGGCACTGACGAAGTACTTGGGCTCGCTGCCGGGCACATATAGACGAGATCGTCGCAACTGGTCTGGCGCAGAGGGAGAAGGTGGGGATACTCGCTCCGGAAGGACACGCGTATTCGCTCCGAGGCCGGCGCGGCGGCATGCCGCTTCGACACGAGCCGAGATGACGAAGGGCAGAGCGCCCTCGTCGCGAATCTGTACGAGTGCGTGTCGCACGCCGAGAACGTCCAGCACTTCTTCCGCCTGCTGCCGGATCAATTGGCCATAGTACGGCTGCACCCGGGATTCGAGTTGGATCTCGAGCCCTCCGCCGTCGCGGATTTCGATACGTACGTGAACATCGGACCGGACGTCCGCACCGGAATGGCCAGCTTCGCCGATCGCGGTGCCGCTCCTCTCGATTACGTGAGTCATGCCTTAGATTCCTCCGGCCCTCTTCACAGGCGGCGGCAACTTCTGTTCAACGCACAGTGTGCGAGTTCGTCGTCCGCGTTCACGCTGTGCCACGCTCTGATCCAGCGCCCACGAGTTCGCGTGAAGCACCGAGCTTCCCGAGGACCGCATCGGTCATTTGCGTTGTGCTTGCCGCGCCTTGGCTGATGGCCCGGGGTCCACCGGGAATGCGCATCATGTCATAGGTGCGAACTTGACCTTCTCGCACTACGGCTGCGATCGCATTGCGGATCCGCCGGGCTCTTTCTTCCTCACCGATGTGCTCGAGCATCATGACGGCCGAGAGAAACATTGCAATGGGATTGACAATGGGTGGATCGAGTTCGGCATATTTTGGAGCCGAGCCGTGAGTCGGCTCGAATACCGCGACATCGTCGCCGATGTTGCCGGACGCGGCAAAACCCAAGCCTCCAATCAACCCTGCGAAAGCGTCGGAGATCACGTCTCCAAAAAGATTCGAAGCGACAACAACGCCATAATCTTCCGGATTCTTGGTAAGCCACATGGTCTGCGCATCAATGTTCGTGGACCAGAGCGCAATTCCGGGATATTCCTTGGAAACGGACTTTGCCTCGTCCTCCATCATCCCGGAGGTCTCACGGAGCACGTTGGGCTTCTCGCAAATGGTGACGGATTTGTATCCGTGCTTTTTCGCCCAACAAAATGCCGTTTTCGAGATCTTTCGAGCAGCGGGTCGTGTGATGACGCGAACGGAAATAGCCAGATCTGAATCGCCGATTCCGGCGAACGGTTTGAACTTGGAGTGGGTGACGAGTGCGGAGCGAACCTGCTCGGGAGGATTCGTCCACTCGACGCCAGCGTAGAGTCCTTCAGTATTTTGCCGGAACACGACTACATTGACGAATGGCTCTTCGAAGCCGCGCTCGGAACACTTGCGTATAAAGTTCAACGGATTGCCCGGAAACGATATGCAGGGGCGAATGCAGGTATCAAGACTGAACTTCTGCCGCATAGTTACGATCGGACTGAAATAGGAGTAGCCTTGGCCGCGTAATTCCGGGCTCAGCTCCGCCTCCGCCTGTTTCTTCGGCTTTGAGGTGATCGCGCCAAACAACCCCAACCTGTGTTTTGCGAGCAGATCGACGGTGCGCTGGGGAAGGGCATTCCCTTCGCGGCACCAGCAATCCCATCCAATGTCGGCGTGTATGTATTCGGCGTCGAAGTCCACGGCCCTCAGCAGGCGTAAAGCCTCAGGCAGCACCTGATTTCCAATGCCATCTCCCGGCATTGTGACGACCGTATGTTTTGCCATATCTAGTCTCCTGAAACGGTTGCGTGTTCGGGATGTCCCTGCCTGCGATCGAGGCCAAGTTTCTTCGCGACTACGTTTTCTGCGCCGCCGGCGATCACTAGCGACTGCGGGACTCCACCGAGTGGAGGAAATGAGAATTTCTCTCCGCGCCATGTCAGTGTGCTTAGCATGAAGTCGATCTCAAGACTCCCACCGGGAATGATTGTCTTCTCTTTCGAAGCAATGTCGGATGCGAACTGCTCGCGCAATCGCCTGATCAGAGCCGGAACTTCGATGCACAAGAATCCATTGTTATAGGCATTCCGCAGAAAAGTTTGAGAGAAGCTTCCCGCGATAACCAGCGGAATGCCTTTCGCTTTCAGGCATGTCACTGCCTGCTCGCGGCTGGATCCGGTGCCAAAGTTAAATCCGCCCACGATGATGTCTGCCGCACGAGTACGCAGCGAGAACTGTGGATCGTAGTTCTCCATGATCACGCGAGCCATCATCTCCGGTGTCATGTTGTCGCGGTAGGTGTAGTCTTTGCCATAGATCGCGTCGGTGTTGATGTTGTCGAGTGGCATGAAGACCAAACGGCCAGCAAGACGCTCGGGGAATCCGTTCAGGATTTCCACTCGTTCGTCCGGCCCGGCGCTCATTGCGAACTCTCTGCAGTTTCGTGTGACTGCACGTTCTGCAAATCTGCGAGGGCCGGTGATGTAGCCGGCGGTGGCCGAGGCGGCCACTACTTCAGGACTGGCCAGATAACATTGCGCGTCGCGCGAGCCCATGCGTCCCTTGAAATTGCGGTTCGTGGCTGAGATGCCGACCTCTCCTTTCTCCAGCAAACCGATGCCGAGTCCGATACACGGGCCACAACTCGGGGGCAGGGGAATCGCTCCGGTATCGAGCAGAGTCTTCCAAACGCCTCGATGTTCCGCCTCTTGCTGAACCCATGCACTGGCGGCTCCCACGTAGAACTTCACCCCGGTTGCGACCTTCTTGCCCGATATCACTCGTGCTGCGGCTTCGAGATCATCGATTCGTGAGTTGACGCAAGAGAGTAGGTAGGCTTTTTGGATGGCCACCTTCTCCTTCTCGATTTGCGCCAGCGACTTCATGGTTTGGACCGTATCCGGACCGGACACCGAGGGCGTCACTTCGTTGAGATCGAGAACAATGCGAGCGGCGTATGCTGCATCAGCGTCAGGTTGCGCAGGGCTCGTTGCCCATCGGTCAATGTCGTCTTCCTGAAAACGTTCAATGCCTTGCTGCTTCAGTAGGGCATGCATGCGACGCAAATAGCCGATCGTTATTTGATCTACTGGGAACCAGCCCACAATCGGACCCCACTCTGTGCTCATGTTCGCAATGGAAAACCGGGCATCCATCGGGAGGCTGGCGAGGCCCGGTCCCGAAAATTCAATCGCTGCGTTCAAGGCCTCGTCGTGGTTGTACACGCCGCATAGCGCGATGATCAGATCCTTACCGCTGACCCCCTCGGGTAGACTGCCCTCGAGGACCACCTGAATGCTCCGCGGAACCTGCCACCAGAATTCCCCTGTGGCCCAGATGCCGGCAGCGTCCGTGCGGACAATCGGCGTACCAATCGCACCGAGAGCGCCATACGTGTTGGAGTGCGAATCGGAGGCAACAACGAAAGAGCCGGGAACAACGTAGCCGCGCTCGATCATGATCTGGTGGCCGATTCCTGCTCCGGCAGGGTAAAACTCGATCCCATGCTCCGCGGCGAAGGCCTCAATCAAGCGATACTTCTTCAGGTTGGCTTCGTCATGATTCTGTATGTCGTGATCGAGGGCGAAGATAGGCTGCCTTGGGTCCTGAATCTTCTGTGCGCCGATTGCCTTGAATTTTGATATTACGGCAGAACTGTTGTCATGGGTCATGACATGAGATGGGCGGATGGATAAGAAATCGCCGGCGCGAAGCGAGCGTTTCGGACCGTCGGCCATGTGAGCTTGTGCGATCTTCTCGACAATTGTCTGAGGCATGAGAGCTCCTTCGCCTGAGTCAAGCGTGTGCTCGGCGGCCGCGCCTGTTATACGAGCGCGGATCTGCGGTTCTTTCTTGCTTTGCCGCTCTGCCGCCTGCTTTTGACCGACTTCGATTTGCGAAGGTCGGCTTCCATCAGAGCCATCAGGTCGCTGACTGAATCCACATGCTCCAGGTTCCAGACCGCGTCCTTGACTCGCTTCTGTGCGCTTGTGGAAAGCACGCCTTCTGAAAGCGCTCCGAACTTCTCTTCGATCTCCGCATCCGTAAGTGGGTTACGGGGATCACCCTTGGGATAATCCAGTTGCTTGCTGAACGTGCGTCCATCGGTTGCATCGATATTCACAATCACCCTCTGTAAAGCGGGAAATACTTTCTCAATCTCGGGATCAGCGACGACCTCAACCTTGTTGAGTTGCTCGCGAATCTTGGGGTCCATGATCTTCGGCATGGTGAACTGCGCGGGCGTCACCTGGCGGTCGACCACGGCGGCGGCGATGACGTAGGGCAGGGAGTGATCCGCGGTCTCTTTCGTCTGAGGATCGTACTTACTCGGATCGGAGAGAATGTCCGCCGCACGTGCCAGGGATCGGATCTGGATCTTCGCGACCTCGTCTGGATGCAGATCGTTACTCTTGACCAGATCAAGCACGGCGGAAATCGGCGTGTGGGTGAGCGCCTCGGTGGGGAAGGCCTTCATGCCACATTGCGTGATGCGCCACGATCCACCGAGTCCGTCGGTCAACAGATGCAGCTTCCAGTCGGGCCCGAATACGTGCGCCAGTCCCTCCTTGCCGTCGATGACGTGCTCGGGACCGGAGTAGCCCTTCTCTGCCAGCAGAGCCGCCAGCACTCCGCTTTGGGTCGCCATCGGATCGACGGTGTTCTTCATCATCGTAAGCTTCCCGGCCGTGACTGCTCCGAGCGTGCAATGGCGGCTCGCGGAGATTCCGATCGCGTGCTGAATTTGCTGCCACGGAAGGCGAAGTGCCCGTCCGGCAACGATCGGCGAAACGAAAGCGGTGAGCGTGGCATGGTGCCATCCGCGTTCGCGAATGCCTGGGAACGCCGCCTCGCACATACGCATTTCGAATTCGTGACCGAGGACAAGCCCGACGATCAGCTCTTTTCCGTTGCTGCGCGCCCGCTCACAGCACGCGATTGCCGCAGGAAAAATGTCGGATGGGTGCGAAGGGTCCTGTTTCCAGTAGATGTCGTTGTAATCCATGCAGCGGATCATCAACGCATTTGCCAGCGAGGCAGAAACCGGATCGATGCGTTTGCCGGTGCCGATTACCGTCGCATTGCCCAGGCCTGCAATTTCGTCGAGGACTTCCAGCGCAATCGTGACATCGTGCTGCTGAAACCCTCCGAGGGCGCAGCCAAGCGAGTCGAGCAGGAATCGCTTGGCCTGATAAATCGCCTCCGCAGACAGGTATTCAAATTCGAGAGCCGCCGACCATTGCGCCATCTTTGCAGTTACGGTTTCTTTCGGCGGAAAATTCGGTTTCATCGCAGGCAAGAGTTGCTCCTTATCGCGGCGTCAGCTTGATGTTTTTCGGATTCTTGAATGGCAGGAACGCCATGAAATCGGCGTGATGCACGATGAACGCTTCTGTGCTGCGCTTAACCAGGTCTCCCTCGGCGGCATGGGCGGCGACGATGTGGCAGACTGCGTCGGGCACGCCGCATTCGAGTGCGAGGGCCACTCCCGTGAAAGGGTGTCGCAGCGCTTCACCACGCTCGCTTTGCCGGCAGTTGCCGTCCGGTCCCATCTCGTATTCCAGCAGTTTGCCGACATCCGCCAGAATCGCGCCTGCAATCACCGTATCTATGTCAACCGGAAGGGCGCGTCCCATGAAGTCCTGCATGGCCTTGGCGCTGTCACGAGCGATCTGCACTACGCAGCGCTTGTGTTCCATGAAAGTGATGGGGCAATTCGGAACCAACAGCGTGAACGGAATCTGCGTGAGGTCGTCCGGCCGTAGCGGACTTCGCTCCAGAGCCTTCACCCAGGTATCTGTAACCTGCTCACGTAATACGGAGTTCTGGATCCACTCGATCTCAGGCCACAAGCGCAGAACGGTTTCTCGCATACTCGGTCCGATGCGAACCTTCGAGGCTAGCTGCGAGGTGCGATGCGGACTGCGATTCGAATCACAAGGGAGTGTGATTCGAGCACCGATGAGGATGTTGGAGCGGGCGTCCGAGCCGCTAACGTACAGGAAAACAGCCGCTTACTGCTGTTGACCGTTATGGAGCAGGGCGATGATCTCGCTTTCGAAAACGGCGG
>C688J18823_10000063_pt1 | contig 54610 bp, 44 predicted proteins | sample HopSoiMetagenom1_FD_18823 | JGI IMG/M metagenome (IMG submission 18823)
ATAACGGCGGGTAAGATCGATCGTCTCTTCCACCACCTGCTCGACCGGTAGAGCGTTCCACTTGCGACCATAGACCCCGGCATTGGTGCAGTAGGCACAGTTGAAAGGGCAGGCGAGACTGGAGACGTACATAGCCCAGCGGCGCCCACACATCTTTTCGTACGCATCGAAATCGGCGAGTTGGTAAGATTTCGCCGGCATCTGATCAAGTCTCTTCAGAGGACGCTCAGGAGTGAAATGCAGCTTGCCGTCGCGCTTAAACCCGATGCCAAGCACATCGTCCAATGGTGCGTTATCGCGCAAGCGCTCGGCGACCGCAAGCATGCTCTCTTCGCCCTGTGCGCGGACGATGATGTCGACATACGGGGCCTCTAGAGTTTGGGTCGGCAACAGCGAGGGATGCCACCCGCCGAGCACAATCGGGAAGTCCGGATTCCACTTTTTGATTGCTCTCGCAATCTCGACAGTTTCGCGGATCATTGGGCCGGTGACCAGCGAGATTCCCAGGCAGAGGGCATCTTTAACTTCTTCGAGAATGCGCTTCTTGTAGTCGGGAGTGATCGAAGCATCAACGATGCGGACGTCGTATCCGGCATCAAGCAGAGGCGTCGAGATGGCGAGAATCCCGAGCGGGGCTGTTGCTTCAATGCTGGAGAACGAGGCAACAAAGAACACGATTTTCTTCGACGATTTCACCTGATTGCCTTTCGTTCTTTCAATGTCCGACGAACGGCCGTGGAGTGTTACAACGCTCTGGACTGGCTGCCTAGAGATGACAAGCTATCAACTGCACAGCTGAGGGATGTCTCTGAATTGTTAAAACTCTGCAAAAACAGGCTGCGCAGAGAGATAGCACGCGAGAGCAGAGTGTAAGTGCATACAACTATGACGAAAGCCTGACGTTCGCAGGAGGGCCGCAGCTTGATTCGTGGATTAACCGAGCGGCATCTTGGTCACGACTTCGATGCGGGGCATTGCGCAATAGCGTTAATCCGTGCTGCTTGGCCCTGACTGGACTTGGCGGCAGTTCGCATCAGCCACCGCCAGCGTGGAATTTCGCAGGCATATCGGAAAGTCGCGAGTCCGTGAAACAAGGTCCGGCGCAGCAGGCGTTGCTGTCTCCACCACTGGCCATTCAGAAGCAGGGCCGGGTTGCGCTTGATTGCCGAAAGCATTCGGAACGGACGCGATGATCTGGGCGTAGCTTGGGTGGTGGAGTCATCGAATGCTCCGTCTGGCGAATATTGTTGATACAGGAACCGAACGAGTTGGGAGGTTGGGAACAGAGACAACTCGTAGACCGGAAAATCAGAAAAGACCCATGTTCGAGCGTATTTGTCGAGCCATAGCCGCGCGCCGGGACGAAGATCTCCGGCCCAGCGGCTCACGAGAGAGGGAACAGGGCAGGCGAAGATCTTCGCCGCCATTTCAGTGGCAATGACTACAAGTTCCCGCAGAACTACATGTGTACCGACGCGCTGTTCAAGTCGGCTCCAAAGCAGAAAGTCTGAAGATCTCCGAGCCAGAAAGTATCCGATCTCAAATAGACAAGAGATTCGAACCCATTGCGTGAATAGGTGGTGACAAGCGTGTATCACCTGGAGCAGAAACGCATCTTCGTCGCTGAGTGCTGGGAAGGAGACGCCGTTTTGATGAAACGTTCTGGTCTCTTCGGGCGAAAAGAGTTGAGGCAGCGACGGAAGGCGATAGAGTTGGGCATCCCAAACATCGAGGTGCAGTTCGACAGCATGCGGAGCGTCGGGTGAGTATTGCCTGCCGCTACGGGAAGGTGTTGCGGCATTTGGGCTCAGATAAATGGATTCCAAGCTCGAAGTGGACGGCTTCGGTGTGTAGCCAAGCGCCAACAGGATTTCTCGTGCGGCATCGAGAGAGTTGCCGTTCACGAGATAGTCAAAATCACTTTGGTGACGAAGCGCGGAAGACGGGCAGAAATTTGGAATCAGCGAGAAGCCCTTCAGCACTGTAAAGGGGATGCCGGCTTGTCCGAATTGTGTATTGATGGCATTGAACCGCACCAGCAAGGCTTCGGACCGTCGTTGATTCAAGGTGAAGGTCGTCGTTAACTGCAAGGCTACCCACGACGGCACGGACTCGATCGCATTGCGATCTTTGAGTTTCTGCAGGAAATATAAGGCCAAGCCCGAATCGTCGAGCCATTGCAGAACTCTGTTCCATCTTCTCTCGCTGAGATCTGGGAGGCTACCGTGCCCTCGCGCATGAGGCGAGTGGCTTAAGAATTCGACGATTGCTTCTTCAGGCCGCCTTTGCTTCATCGCTTTGCGGCCGCGGTGGAAGTTAGACGATCAAAATGCATTAGGTTTCCCAGAACTCGTTACTCAGTTGTGATCGCCGGAAATGAAACGCGATGATGGCTGGCACCTGCGCTGCACTTGCGAAGCGGTCGGCTCTTCCGGCGCGAGCAAAGATGATCTGCTCGGGAGCTTCCAGCCGCAGAGATTCTGTTGTGACCAAACTGAAGCCGTGCGAACTGAACGTCGCTAGACTCTCGTCGGCAGTCCGCGTATGAGTTTCAATCTCGACGGCGTCGTTTTCGTCGCGAAAGCCCACTCGCCAGCCATTGTTGTAGGCTTCCGGATGAAGATCAGTGAGAAACAGGTCTGCGCCAGGCTTGCTCACGCGGGATACTTCTGCCGCAAATGTATCCAAGTTGGCAAAATGGCCCAGAGCGAAAGAACAGATGGCGAGTTCGACAGCCTCACTCGCAAATGGGAGGGCCTCGCAATATGCATGCGTAAGCCGTCCTGCCGCGCTGCGCTTTCCGGCCGCGATGCCAAGCATGGCGGCCGAGCAGTCCACTCCCATACACAGCTGTGATCCCTGCGCGGCGAGTTTTTCGAGCCAGCGTCCTGTCCCGCAGGCAAGGTCGAGAATTCGCTTTTTCCGTACGTCTCCGAGCAGCGGCAAGAGATAGCGTTCCTCCCGCGCCAGCAAAGGATTCGGACAGCGATCGTAGGTGCGCGCCCAGCGCTCGTATCCTTCCGCCACATTGGACAAGTAGGGCTCTGAGGGGATTGGAATTTCTTGGGGTGCCATTGCCATCGACTCGGCCTCGCTCAGCGGAGGTTCACAAGCTCTCAGCCTTCGGTTTGCGCAACTCGATCACCTGCTGCATCCATTTCAATTCCCAGGGGGCTCCGTAAATTCCGAGTTTGTAGCGCCAACTGCTCATAGCTTTCAATGCCATCCGTCCCCAGTTTGGAAGGCGTATGTCCTGTACCGTTGGCCAACGCGAGGAGACGACCAACTCGAAGTTATCGATGAGTGTTTTGGTCCCTCGCCTGATCCATGGAGTTTGTGGATCTTTCTGCGTCGCAAAGCGCTGCCAATGATCTGTTGCCCATTCGTCCGGCGTGGTGGGGAACTGGATTTTGTCTTCCACATCGCCGTACATGCGAGCGCGCTGAGGCACGGGCGTGTAGTGCTCCACGATGATTTCAGCGTCGGGATTCAGTCGCTTGAGTTGCCGAACAAAAGCGATGCACTCCCGCGTGTCAGTTTCCGGGTCTTTAGGATCGCCGAAAATGATCGAAAACTCAGGAATGATATTGAAACGGCGAATACGTGATGCCAATGCGACGGTGTCCTCGGCACGAAGATCTTTATTCATCTGCTTCAGACGTTCGTTGGAGCCTGACTCCGCGCCGAAAAAGATCATGACGCATCCCGCGCGCCGCAGTGCTTCGAGCGTGGCGTCGGAATACTTCATCATGATGTCAGCCCGTCCCTCGCACCACCAGCGGAGGTTCAGAGGCGCGAGCCGTTCCGCGAGTTCGCGAGTATGTTCCTCCCGCAAGAAGAAATTGTTGTCGTAGAACTGCACGGCATCGACCCCGTAGGTGTGAACGAGATGCCGCAGCATGCCTTCGGTACGGGCGGGAGACTCCATCTTCTCGCGGCTTCCGGAGAACGTTACCACTCCGCAGAAGTTGCAACGATACGGGCAGCCAATGCTCGCCTGATGCACAGCGGTACGCTTTCCCAGAAAGGTTGGGAGCAGGTACTTCTCGACTGGCAGCCTATGGTAGGGATACCAGGGAAAGTCATCGAGGCCTCTCATCGGGCGTTCTGGGTTGTGGCGGGCGATGCCTTCCGAGGTCTTGTACGACAGCCCGGGGATGTCTTTGAAATCGCGATTTCCGCGCACCGCGTCCAGCAGATCCAAGAACGTCTGCTCTCCCTGGCCCCGTACCGCGTAATCAACGTAGTTGGCGTTCAGGGCAGCCGCAGTGTAGTTCGAGGCGAAGTATCCTCCCCAGACGATCGGCAAATTCGGGAACTGCGCGCGGATCACACGACAACTTGCCACGGCGCCAACCGTCTGCGGACCGGGCATCACTGTTACGGCAAGCAGTTCTACGTTTCGCTCTCGGATGATTGACAGCAGAGTCCTGGTTGGATCGGGATCGAGATTGCCGTCGACAATCTCGTAATCTTCCTTGCCGTCGATAACGGCAGCAATGGAAAGAATCGACAGTGGAAGACGGCGATTCTTCGCCCTGGTGGCCTTCGGATTGTAAAAAAGAATCATTGTCGCAACGAGTGTTTTGTCGAATGGCGGTAGCGCAATCCTCGCGAGTCAGGCTTGGACTGCCAGTTCGCCTGCAAAGCTACCAATCGGGAATTTACGTTTTGTCTCGGCATTGTCAAAGTTCTGCAAATTAGAGATAGCAGTGAGGTTGTGAACTCGCAGACTTCCTGCTTGCGTCCGCAGCACGCCCGGCAGAAGTGACAGAAAATTAACAATCCACTGACACAGATGCGGTGCCTACAGACCTAGATTGCAGTAGCCGAAATTCACAGCGTGACACGATTTGTCTGGGAGAAACAAAGTCGTTCTGTTCTACCCGCCTTATGACGGCCCGCCTCTGGGTGCGCCTCTTTCGCTGTTGTGTCTCGCGTCTCCTTTGTTGCAGGCCGGATTCGACGTCAAGCTAATCGATAACCTGCTTTATCGGGACTATCAAGAAGCTATCCTGCGGGAAGTCAAAGATGCGCTCTGCCTTGGCATATCGGTTCTGACCGGTCCGCATATAGGAGCAGCGGTGCGAGTTGCTCGCGCCGTCAAGAAGTCACACCCTGATGTGCCAATTGTATTCGGCGGCTGGCACGCGAGTCTCGCCACGAATCAGACACTACGGGAACCTTTCGTTGACGCCGTTGTGCGCGGACAAGGGGAATTAACTCTACTCGAACTCGTTGAACGCATTGCTGCCGGTGAGGCATGGAACGGTGTGCGGGGGCTTTCCTTCAAAGATAACGACGGAACAATCGTTCATGAACCCGAACGTCCGGTAGCGAACATCAACAGCCTGCCTGCACCTGCCTATCATCTTGCGGATCCGGAGATCTATGCGGCGGCGTCCGGCGTCAGGCAACTCGCATACACCAGTAGCGTGGGATGTCCATACCAATGTAACTACTGCACCGACATGGTTTTTTATAAGAGGCGCTTTAACGCTTACACGGTGGAGCGAGTGGTCAGCGAACTCGCTGACCTGGTGCCGCGGTACGACATCGAACACGTTCCCCTGTTCGATTCCAATTTCCTGGTCGATCGGAAACGCGCGGTAGCGATAGCAAAGGGAATCATCGCAAGCGCAGTGAAGTTTCAGTGGGACTTCCAGACTTCCACGGATTTTCTGTCGCTGATGAGCGAAGAGGATGTGCGCTTGCTGGCCGAAAGCGGTGTACATCACATCGGATTCGGGACCGAATCCGCTTCTCAAGAAGTGCTAACCCTCATGAACAAGCGATTTCAGCACGTCGAGCAGATGGTCGAGACCGCACGCAAGACGCATCTTGCGGGCATTCATGTGGTGTTCAACATCATCCTGGGATATCCGGGGGAAACCGAAGCGCATCGGGAACAGACGTTTCGGATCATGACCGATATAGCCAGGGACTATCCGAACGTCAGCTTTTCGCCGAACATTTTCACGCCCTACCCAGGAATTCCGATCTGGCCGCAGCTAAAGGAAATGGGAGTGCGCGAGCCGCAGTCGCTCGAAGAATGGGAAACCTTGGCGCTCGGTACGAACGTCTTGCCCTGGCTGCGAGGAGAAAACCTGCGGAAGCTTCATCGCAGTTTGGACTATTTCCTTTTGAACAATCAGATCCGCAAGGTGGCGAAGCGAGTTCCATGGGCGAAGCGCTCGGTCCGGCGAATCTTGGGGGCGCCGGTTCGTTGGCGGATCGGCAAGAGTCGTTACTCGTTTCCGTGGGAACTGTGGGTGTCGCGGGCAGTTGAGAAGGTTGTCAGAAAGCGATCGCTCCTGACGGGACGTGCGTTAGCAGAACGGACGGAGCAAGCGTGCTGATCAGATTACTAACGAACCGGGGGATACAACTGCCGTGGCCGACGTTCTTCTGACTCACTCCTATCACCTGTACTACGATCGTAAGCAAACGCGGAAGATGCAACCTTTTCCGCCGCTCGGCACGTTGTATGCCGCCGCTCTACTTCGAAGAGCCGGAGTATCTGTTGCTGTTTTCGACACAATGCTCAACGACCCAGCGACGGATTTTCTAATGGCGCTCGATCGGCATCGTCCCAAACTTGTTGTGGTATACGAAGACAATTTCAACTTCCTATCGAAGATGTGCCTCACGCGCATGCGGGAAGTTGCGTTTCAGATTCTGGAGTTCTCGCAAACGGCCGGAGCCACCGTCCTGGTGAACGGATCAGATGCCTCCGACCATGCGTCCGAGTATCTGCGGCGGGGGTTCCGGTGCGTGTTGCTAGGAGAGGCGGAATGGACGCTGCTGGAAGCAGTGTCGCATCTCCTTGGGGAGAACGAGCAGGAGTTGCGACAGGTTCCTGGTTTGGCGTATGTGGATGAGCATAGTGGGGCCGTCGTTCGGACGACGAAGCGGGCACTAATGCGCGACCTGGACCAGCTGCCATGCCCTTCGCGGGATCTCATCGATATCGATCAGTATCGAAGTGCGTGGAAGATGGCTCACGGCTATTTCTCCCTCAACATTGTAGCCAGCCGGGGTTGTCCGTATCGCTGCAATTGGTGTGCAAAACCGATCTATGGCGATTCGTTCTCAGTACGCTCCCCACAGGCGATCGCTGAAGAGATGCGCCACCTCAAGCATGACCTCGGTGCCGAACATCTCTGGTTTGCCGATGACATCTTTGGCCTTCGTCCCAAGTGGATCCGCGAGTTAGCCGCTGAGGTCGAAAGGCGCGACGCCGCGATTCCCTTCAAAATGCAGACTCGTGTGGACCTTATGACGCGAGATAACGTGCGGGCATTGCGCCGAGCTGGGTGTGCCGAGGCATGGATGGGAGTTGAATCGGGATCGCAAAAGGTCCTCGACGCCATGGATAAGGGCACTCGCGTGGAGCAGATTGCCAAAGCTCGCGAAAATCTGCGCCACGAGGGCATCCGGGCCTGCTACTTCTTGCAGTTCGGATATCCCGGAGAAACCTGGCAGGACATTCAGAGCACGATCAGATTGGTGCGTGATACTCGGCCGGACGACATCGGTGTCTCTGTGTCGTATCCGCTACCGGGGACAAAATTCTACGACCGCGTGCAGGCACAGCTTGGCGCAAAGACGAACTGGTCAGACAGCGAAGACATGGCGATGATGTTCCAGGGAGCGTACACCAACGAGTTCTACCGGGCGCTCCATGATGCCTTGCACGCGCAGGTGGATTCCTGGAACTCCTGTTCGGCAGGACAAAACCTGGAACGCGAGCACAGGGGGCCTGAAGAGCTGTGGAACCGCGTTATGAGGCTCGAAAAGACGTGCCGCAATCCCCGACCTACGATGCTGAGCAGCTTCCCGGGCGAATCGTTGGTGCGGCTGTCCGCTCCCGTGTACGCGACGAGTTTCGACGAGCTTCTTGATGTTCTCGCCAACTGATCTGCTATGGATATCCTTCTCACGCACGGCTATTTCCTTTACGAGGATCCCAAAGAGCTTCAGATCATGAAGCCGTATCCGCCGCTGGGGATTCTGTATATCTGTTCTCATCTCCGACAGAAGGGCGTCAAGGCAGAAGTGTTCGACTCGACGTTTTCTTCACGGCGGGAGTTGTTCGATGTGCTGCGGAAAGGGCCTCCCTCGGTGCTTGGCGTGTACGCCAACTTGATGACGCGGCCGAATGTGGTCGACATCCTAGAGGTCGCAAAAGAAGCGGGATGGAAGACGGTGGTCGGTGGGCCAGAGCCGGGAGCTTACGTCAACGAGTATCTGGCGGCCGGAGCGGACGTGGTTGTGATCGGTGAGGGGGAGATCACGCTGGAAGAACTCGTTCCGGCGCTACATAGCCCAGCTCGAAATCTGGAGCAAATTGAGGGGATCGCGTTTGTTGGGGCTGACGGTTCTGTGGTCCGAACCAAGCCGCGGCCGCAGATAAAAGATATTGACACGCAACCGTGGCCTGCCCGGGAGTGCATCGACATGAGTCGATACGTAGACACATGGCGGAAGCATCACGGTATGGGTTCCGTTTCTCTGATTACGGCGCGAGGCTGTCCGTATCACTGCCGATGGTGTAGCCACGAGGTATTCGGCAAGACCCACCGTCGTAGGAAGCCGGTGTCTGTTGCGAACGAACTGGAATGGCTCATCACGCGGTATCAGCCTGAGATGGGATGGATGGCGGATGACGTTTTCACTATTCATCACGGATGGTTGTTCGAGTATGCCGGCGAGTTGAGGCGCCGCGGCATCAGGCTGCCCTTTGAGTGTATCTCTCGCGCCGACCGGCTGAACGAAAAAGTCGTGACTACACTCGCAGAGATGGGTTGCTTCCGGGTGTGGATCGGCTCTGAAAGCGGTTCGCAGCGGATTCTCGATGCCATGGAACGTGGTGTCACTGTCGAGCAGGTTCAGTCTGCTGTTGCATTGTGCCGGGGCGCCGGGATTCAGTCAGGAATGTTTTTGATGTGGGGTTATGAGGGAGAAGACCTCACTGACATCGAAGCAACTGTCTCGCATGTGAAGAAGACAGACCCTGACATCTTCTTTACTACGGTTGCGTATCCGATCAAGGGAACGCCCTACTTCTCCGAGGTCGCAGATCGTGTGGACATATTGAAGTTCTGGCGCGAGGGTTCTGATCGCGACTTCCGCATTCGCAACCGCCATTCGCGCCAGTTTTATCGATTTGCTGACAAATTGCTCAGAAGTGAAGTTGAGCTGAACCGCCTGGGCATGAAGCCGGACGCAGAAGTGGCCTCGCTGACAGCACTGCAAAGCGGAATCGCGGAAGCGCGCGCCGGGCTGCAGGCAAGTTTCGGCGAGGTTGAGGCCTGAACCATGGCAGCGACTCAGCAGCTTTATCCGGCTCCTTTCGATGCAGTCGCCGAGCGGTATGACGAGAGCTTTACGTTCTCGCGCATTGGACAAATTCAGCGGAATGCAGTGTGGCGTGAGTTGTCGCGTGCATTTCGATCCGGAGACCGCATTCTGGAGATCGGTTGCGGCACAGGCGTGGATGCTTGTTTTCTGGGGGAACGTGGCGTGCGAGTGGTGGCGTGCGACAGTTCGTCGCAGATGATCGCCGTCGCTGAGCAAAGAATCCAGGAGAAACGGCTGCAGAAAGTCGTGCAGCCCATTCGGCTTGCGGCGGAAGACATTGCGGCGCTGCAGACGAGTGAGCGGTTCGATGGAGCATTTTCGAACTTTGGGGCGCTGAACTGCGTCAAGGATCTTCGGAAGCTTTCGATCGATCTGGGCAGAATGCTAAAACCGGGGGCGCACGCGCTGCTGTGCTGGATGGGCCCTTGTTGCTTGTGGGAGATGATCTGGTACTTGAGCCAGCGAAAAGCGAACAAGGCGTTCCGGCGCTTTCGACGCGAGGGCGTGAGTGCGAGTGTAGGGGGCGGGGAGTTCTGGGTCGGGTATCCAAAGCTCAGAGAATTGGAGCGCGCATTCCACAGTGAATTTCGCTTGCGCATGGTGCGCGGGATTGGAGTCGCAGTGCCTCCGAGTTATATGGAATCGTGGGCGCACAGCCATGCTCGAATGCTGCAGCTTTGTGCGAAAGCAGATGTGGTGATGGGACGCGTTCCGGCCATTCGGGTACTTGGCGATCATGTCCTGCTCGAGTTTGAGCGGAAGAATACGAAACTGAGGAGTGCATGAACTATGGGCGCTCTGGTTTCAATCACCACCACCACGCCGCATCCGGATAGGATTCGCAGCCACTGGATCCGATCACTCCCGGTAGTCGTGCTCTATCCCCACAATCAATGCAACTGCCGTTGTGTGATGTGCGACATCTGGCGGATACGGGAGGCTAAGGAAATTGCGGTCGAAGATGTCGAGCAATTGTTGCCTTCCTTCAAAGAACTGGGAGTTTGCTGGGTCGTGCTTTCTGGTGGAGAACCCCAGCTCAATGAAAAATGGAGTTGGATGGCGCAGATGCTGCGCCGCGCCGGAAGCCGAGTAACGCTGCTCACGAGCGGGTTGTTGTTGAAGCCGCAGGCGCAGGCGGTAGCAAACAGCGTGGATGACGTCATCGTTTCACTTGATGGGCCGCCCGCGGTACACAACGCCGTTCGTCGAATCGCAGATGCATTTGAGCGCATGGGCGATGGGGTGAGGGCGCTACACGAAATTCGTCCTGAGATGGAGATCAAAGCGCGTTGCACGGTGCAGAAGGCGAATCATCATTCCTTGCGGGCGGTGGTGGCTTACGCGCGGCAGATTGGGCTGAGCTCGGTCTCTTTTCTGGCGGCTGACCTTGCGTCGAGTGCGTTCAACCGGCCGGATGGATCGTCCGCGAATCAGCGGGAGCGGGTAGAGTTGAATCCGAGCGAGATTGATGGACTTGCGCTCGAGATTGAGGCTTTGATCGCGCAGGAGTGGGCCAGGCCGGGTCCTCGATTTGTGGTGGAGCGGCCGGAGAAATTGCGGCGAATTGTGCAGCATTTCCGGGCAGAGATTGGACAAGCGCGGCACACGGCTCCTCGATGCAACGCGCCGTGGGTGTCGGCAGTGATCGATGCGGACGGGGATGTGCGGCCGTGTTTTTTCCATGGTGCGTTGGGGAACATTCATCGCGCGCCGTTGATCGAGGTTCTGAATGGCGCTGCGGCGCTGGAATTCCGCGCGAATCTGGATATTGGGTCGAACGAGACTTGCCGCCGGTGCGTTTGCTCTTTGAATCTCTCTCCCGCGGACGATCTCGGACCGGGGTGAGCTGTTCCGGAACATCACTGGCGCTTCCACGCGGAGCTGCGCTCCGCGGGACGGACGAGGCGTCCGTCCCTGGCAGTTTCAGATCTACTGTTTGAAGGTGAAGTCGAGCGGCTTTGCTTCTCCTGAGCCGACGGCGATCTTCTGGGTTTGCGTTCCCAGCTTTTCCTGCCATGCGGTAATCGTGTAGTTGCCGGGCGGCAGGTCTTTGATCTCGAAGTGCCCGGTTTTGTCGGTGACGGCGAAATAAGGGTGCTTGAAGACCGCGATGTACCCCTTCATCCAGGGATGCACATTGCACTTCACCGGTATGGCAATCTCCTCCCGCGCAAATGTCTGTTCCAGAGGTGTGCCGTGGGGCTGCGTCATGTTCCACTCGCGGTTGTTATTCGGGCTGGGATGAATATTGTGCGTAGTCTCATCGCTATTCACAATCTCGAGCTTCTGTTTCGCTTGTAGCGCGAGCACGTGAGGCTTGTACTGACAGCCTTTTTGCTCGAAAACAGCGGCCTGTTGCGGCGGTTGAAAGTCATGCTCTGCGAGCCCATCGGAAACATACACAATCACATTTTCGAGTCCTCCGTTCCCACCGACGACTACATCTTCTGTGGTAGCCGGGCTGGGATGAGCCTTAGTGCATAGCGGGTCTTGCGACATGTCAATTCGGGTGGGTTTCGGGGCATTACCTTCGAACTTCACCTCGCCCTTGAGAGAAGATCCCCCCCCCGCGGGTTTTCCGAACGCGAGTGGAACAGGCCGCCAGAGCGAGAGCGCAACGAAAGCGAGAGCAATAGTGGCTGAATAGAAATGCTTTGTCATAAAGGTCACCTTGGCCTGGGGACTCCCCAGAGCGAGTATTAGTTGAGCCGAGCGAGCGGAGGTTATTCTGACTTGCTGTTCGGGCGCATGCACCGGAACTTACTGTCCGACGGTGTCGTTCTTTGCCGCCGCATGTGACTTCGACGTGGCAAAGGTGCGAATGTAGTGCACAACATCCCACCTCTGATCCGCCGTCATAGCTCCCACGAATGACGGCATTGGAGTGCCATCCAGGCCCGTCACAAGATCGCGGAACATATCGCGATTCGTCTCGCCGCATTTGAATTGCGTCCCACTCGTGAAGTCGAAGGGCGCAATCGGATTCCCTTTGTTGTCGGCGAGCGTAGCCGCCGAGGGCCCGTGCCCGCGTCCATCTTTGCCATGGCAGGACCAACAATTCATGGTTTGGAACAGCTCTGCTCCGCGCTTGATGCTTTCCGCGGTCGTCGCGGGCTCAGCGGGAATTACAACCGGTTCTCCCGGTTTCTCCTCTTGAAATGCCGAGGAGAACGTCTTTACATAGGCGACCAAGTCGGCACGTTCTTGACGTAGCAGAGGTTTCCAGGAAGGCATTCCGCTGGCGTGAACGCCTCGAGAGATTGTGTTGTACAGGTCAGTGTCGAGCGGCAACGTTCCGCTTGGGGTAGATCTGCATTTGAAAACGGCTTTGGTGAAATCCCGCGGCTTCGGATCCATGTATAGAGCGCTTTCACCTCGTCCGTCCCCTTCGGGCCCGTGGCAGTAGATGCAGTAGCGTGTGTACAGCGCCTTCCCGCGCTTCGCGTTGCCGGTCAGGTTGCCGATGTGACTTTCCTGCGACGCTGCACTCATGCTCCACAGGAACACCAAAGCCGCAACTGCGGCGAATGTTTTCTTAAACGATGTGCGCAAAGCAGTGTCTCCTCAGAAATCGAAGTCAAAGCCCATCAAGTAGGTGTTGCGAATGTTGTCGAGACCGGAAATTGGCGCCGCGCCTGGGTTTGTGATTCGCGAGTATTCCTGCGTCCACGCCAGGCCGGCACGAGGACTCATGATCGGATACCAGCGATAGCCCAGGGTCCACGTATCCAGATTTCCGGCGTCGCTTCGAATGGAAGGATTTGCCTGCCTTGACATGCGGGCCAGTTCGTACCGGCCAAGAAAGATCCAGCGAGGCGTCGGATTGTAGTGTCCTTCTACAAAGCCACCGTTCCACGTGGGCCCGACTGCTCCCAAGGGCAGATTCTCGGGATGATTGGACGCTACACTATTTCCGAGGAACACGTTATCGGAGCCGTGCATGAAGAAGGTATAGAAATCGAACTTATCCACGTACCAGTGCCCGTAAGCTCCCACCCTATAGAAACTCTTGTTTCCTAAGCCCGTGCCGGGGATGGGATTGCCTCCGCTGGTCTGGTAGTAAGTGGGAGATTCTCCGAAATACCCATAGACACCGATCTGCTGGCTTCCGAGATGAGGGACCTCAAAAGCCTGGTTGAAGTTGGCGTAAACGTCATAAGCCTTATTCGAGGGCAAGTTGGGCGACCCATTACTGTTACTGACAAGGGCAACGGAGTAACGCGTGTAGTCGTTGGCGGAGTGTCCTGCGAGTTCGACTCCGAGTTGAGGCAGTCCGACGCCCTGAAAGAAGTTGTTGTCACCCGGCGGGGTGAAGAAATAGTTGTAGTAGAGCGCGCCCGTATTGTTGAGGATGAGCGAGCGCTCTTGCGAAATCGGTTGGTCCAACTCGAACTTGCCGAGTTTCACATTCAGCCATCGTGATCCCGCGATATTGTCGAGCCGCGCCCAAGCCTGAGAAAGGGTGATGTTGTTGTTTCCAATAAATGGCTGAACGAAGAACGAGATGTTGTTGTAGAGCGTTCCCGCAGTAATGAAATCGACTCCGCCCACGTCGAAGCCGGATGTAGTTAGCGAGGCTTCGACTTGTCCGCTTCCGGCACTTCCTGGAACGGAATCCACGGCTTGGCGATTGTTGTTCTCGCGATGCCAGAACCCCTGCGTGCGAAACATTACAGGCCAGTACGAAGGTTCCTGGTAGATCGGAGCATCGCGACCATTGCCGAGCTGATAGCCGTTGTCTTTGAAAGTCTGTCCGAAGTTGTTGAGCATCGGCCATGCTTCGTGGCAGGCAGAGCAGGGAAGTCCGTACTTGCGCGCGAACGCGGGTATTCCGTGGGCCTGCTCGAGCGCTGCAAATAAGCTGGCCACCAGGAGCAACTGGAGTGCGATTTTGTTCATGCCCCTCCCCATAGGTCCTCCGATTCTTTCTTTTGGTGAGCGTCCCTCAGAACCCTCGTAGTCTCGTGCGGGACGAACTTGTAGCCCACCCCGTGGACGGTTCTTATGAAAAGTGGACACTCAGGATTGTTTTCGATTTTCTGCCGCAGCTTCGCGATGCAGTTGTCGACCGTTCGATAGCTTGATCGCTTGCGTTTCGGCCAAGCGGAACCAATGAGCTTCTGCCGTGAGACGACAACTCTCGGCCTACACACCAGGAACTTCAACACCTTGAACTCGCGAAGTGTCAGTCCAATTGGCCGATCGTCGCGGCAAAGTTCCATGCGGCGAAAGTCAAGTGAGAACTCGCCGAAACGCGCCATATGGGCAGTGCTTTGATCTTGCGGATCATTCATGGTCAGACTGGAGCCTGAGAAGTGACGCCGCGAGTAAGTTAAGGTTTTCGCCAGATACGGCTTGTCACCGAAGGGTCACATTCTTGTTAATTCGCTGCAGATGAAACAAAAGGATCAAACTCTCTCGATCAGATGTACGTCAGGGGTGAATCGCGCGAGGTTGCCAGACACGAAGGTTGGTGAAGGTGTCAGCAGGAATGCGCAATCGCGGGCCACGCGCTCAGGGCGTGTTACGACGCAATCATCGGATTTTTTTCTTCTTCTTCTGCGCGCAAAGTTCTTCCAGAAGATACTTCAGGGAGGCGCACTCGCGGATTACCGCCTCAAGTTTCGGAATGGTGACCTGCAATTCTTTGTCGTCGACAAGGCCGTCGGAAAGAGTTTCTCCTACACTCTCGAGTGCTTCTCCGACTTCGCGGATCAGGTTTGAGATTGCGATGAACTCTTTGCCGAGGTTTATGTCAAGTTTGGGAAGTTTGAAAGCGACGCGCCCGGCTTGCCTCTCCAGGAAATCGAGCGGTTCGTAATTGTTCAGAATTGTGCACAGCTGCGGCAGGAGCTCCGCCGGCATGTGGCGTTCGCCTCTCATCCAGTACATCAGGGAACGGTAGTTGGTTCCGAGTTGTTGAGCCAGCAGGCGGACGTCATACTCGGACTTGGATTCGACTACTCGGCTAATGAGAGTGGCAAGATCGTCGCCAGGCAAGTGCACCCCACAATGTCGTTCAAAATGCCGTTCAATCTGAACAGTAAAGACGCTCATTCTAGCTGAATTGATGAACGTCTCGGCAGTGACTACAGTGGTCATTGTTCGAGGCATCAACAAGCGAAGCTGAGCGATGTGATTGCCGCGAACGTGACTCGATCATGGTTCAGAAGTCTATGAAAACAATTGACAAGCGGGAACTCGAGAATTACCTTTCAGGGTCACCAAAATTGCAGAATTCCGCAGCCAATGGCTGACTTGGCGAGTCTGGCGTCTCAGGAGGCCTGATGCCGAAGAAGTGGTACAACTACATCGTTTCTGTTGGAGATGAAGCCAATCAACAGTCCCAAGGAACCGGTGGCGCCCCGCCCAGTTCCAAGTCTGCGGCGCAGAGCGTGGCGGAGATCGCTGCCACAATGGCTCCTGAGCCCCAGTTCACGACACCAGTTTCCGATCCGACGTCATTTGAACAGATCTACAAAGCTGCAGAAATTCCGGCAGCGCCGAAGGATTACTCGATCCTGAAGGTTTCGCAAATGCTCGAGAGCGACCGTATCCGCAGCCTGCCTTCGGACGTGAAGAAGTCCTCGATTCTGCTGGCGCTCGATGCGGCGGGGGTGGATATCAAGGATGTCATCCAGGATGCGATTCGCAGGGATCGGGCGCTTGACACATACGAGCGAGTACAACAGCGCGCCGTCGAAGAACTGGAATCGAGAAAGACAAAAGAAAACAGCGACATTCAGGCACAGATTGACAAGTATGTGACCGAGCAGAGGGCCAAGATACAGTCAAACCACGACGCGATCTCCCGGGAGAAAGAGCGCTTTACCGGATGGCGTCTCAAGAAACAGCAGGAAGAGAAGAAGATCGCAGACGCAGTCGGGTATTTCGTGGCAGAGAACCCGATCACTACCGGCGGCGTGAATGCGCCGGCACTCCCACCCAAAACAACGCAGCGCTCGTAAAGCAGGAGGACTTTTATGTGGCAACGTTTGACCAGGATGGTTCGGTCGTTCGTCGGTTTCTTCATCTCGGTGGCGGAAGATCCGGAGTTGATTCTGCAGCAGAATATCCGCGACATGAATGACCAGGTGCCTCGCATGAACGAGAGCATCGCGATGGTCAAAGCTAATGTCACGCTGCTAGAGAAGGAGGAGGCCAAGTACAAGACCGAGATGTCGACCTTGACGGCCAAGATCAAGGCCGCGATCCAGGCCGGTCGCGACGACATTGCCGGGACCTATGCCACCCAGTTGGAGCAGATGAAAGGTGCGTTCGCCAGGAATCAGGCGCAGGTAGCGACCGCGCGCGCGGCCTTCGAGAAGGCGATGGCTGTGAAGCAGGCCTTTATGCGCGAGAAGGACCGCAAGACGCAAGAGGCTCTCAATGCGATCGCGGACTACCGTCGATCGCAGTGGCAGAAGAAGGTCGCCGACGCGATGGAGCAATTTGAGGTCGCCGGCATCAGCCAGACGCATGACGAGATGGTGCGCAAGATCGAGGAGACCACCGCTGTCAACGAAGCTCGCATGGATATGGCAATGAGCAACGTCGATCAGCAGAGGGTCAAGATTGACGATGATGCGGAGAAACTCCAGGCCAGCGAACTGGTGAAGCAGTTCAAAATTGAGATGGGACTGGCTGCACCTGAAGCAGCGTCAGCGAGCGCAGAAAAAACGATTGCGGCGAAGGAACCGCAGAAAACCACTTAGTTGTATGGCGGAGTGAACTGTTCTTGCAGCGGCAGATTGTTATGCCGCGAACGAGCGGGAGGGAGTTATGGCGGTCAAGATTGAAAGAGGCGGATGGGTTCTTATATTCCTGATTGGCGCGGCCCTCGTGGGCTACAGCCTGCATCGGTACGGCGTGATTGATCTCGGCAGCTGGGTTCCTGGAGGTAAGAGTCCGTCGAGCGGCAGCAACGCCGAGAGTCTGGACGCTTCCAAGCCACTGCTGATTCCGGCATCTTCTTCGAGTAGTGATGCCGAGGTTCGCGTGCGAGTGAATGTATGGGTCGGATGCGTCGGAGGCCTGGTGGCAAATGGCGGGCTCGATACGCAGCCCGATTCGATCTTCGGCAAGAACGGTTTGAAGGTCAGCTTCAAGATCATCGACGATTGGACGGAAGGCGCCGCGGCACTGGCGACGAACAACGTCGATGTGATGCTTACAACTGCTGACGTTTACGCGAAGGATTATGCACAGCTTAAGGAAAAGGGATTCGGCTCGCATGCGTTTCTGATGGTGGACTGGTCTCGCGGCGCCGATGGTGTCATCGGAAAGCAGGGAATCAACAGCATTGAAGATCTTGCGGGGAAGACGGTCGCGTTTGCTCCGTACACTCCGTCACATTTCCTCCTTTACAACGGACTGAAGACCTCGGGGCTGGGGACAGAACAGCGAAACGAAATCTTCAACAAAGCCGTTCATACAAAAGACGGTATTGAGCCGGCCACGCTATTTGCTCAGGAGAAGGTCGATGCCGCAGTCGCGTGGGATCCGGATATGAGCGATGCGGTCGCCAAGCGGGCCGGATCGAAGAAGATTTACGACACCAAGGTCGCGAACCGCCTGATTGCTGACATTCTGGTCGTGAGCGACAGCTTTTCCGCGAAGCATCCACAGACGCTGTTGAAGTTCGCACAGGGTTGGCTGGAAGGAGTGGAGTTCATCAAGCAACAGCCGGACCGCGCCTACAACTTGATCGGAACAGTGAAGGATTTCAACATCCCTGCCGATTTAGCGAAGACGATGCTGGGCGGCGTGAAACTCGCAGATTATTCCGACAATCGGGCGTTCATGGGATCGGCCGGGACGAACCCGGACTACGACAACATTCTGAGCATGGCGCAAGATATGTACCGCGAACTGCGCGTCATCAAGCACACGTTCAATCCTGAAGATAGCTTGGATCGGCGTTATGTCGAAAAGCTTTCGGCTAACTTCTCGATGGCGTCGACGGAGGCTCCCATTGAATACAAGGAGCCGGCGAAAGGGGCGACGCCGATCGCGACGCAGCACAGGTCGATCTACTTCGATCCGAGTTCATCGCATATGAGCATGGATTCCAGAGCGATTGTGGATGAGCTTGCGGGAACGATGCGAGCTTACGAAAACACGGTCGTGGACATCGAGGGCAATACGGATTCGACCGGTTCCCGGGGTTACAACATCCAGCTTTCGCATGCGCGGGCGGATGAGGTGAGGAACTATCTTGTCCAGAAATATGGGTTCCCGACGGCTCGTCTACGCACAGCAGGAAATGGCCCGGACAAGCCGATCGACAATAATGGAACGCCTGAAGGTCGCGAGAAGAACCGTCGCACCGATATCAAAGTGTATGCCAATCCGAGTTCGTAACGGTTTCTTATGAGTGACTGGCTGAGTATTCGCAAAGAAGTTTCGCCGAGGGTCCGATGGACCCTCGCTTTTGTCAGCTGGGGATTCCTGATCGCACTGTGGATCGTGCTCACGCAATGGGAAATCCTGCCTCCATTCTCGCTTCCGAAGCCGATTGGCGTGATCCGGGCATTCGGGAAGCTGTGGACGGAATACGATCTGCTGGGGAATGTGTTTCAGAGCTGGTGGCGTATTGCCCAGGCGTTCCTCTGGTGCGCTGTGGTGGCAATTCCGCTTGGCATTCTGATGGCCAGCTTCCGGTGGCTGTTTGAGCTGGTCAACCCTGTGGCAGCGCCAATGCGCGCCATGCCGCTGACCGCGTTCCTTCCTGCGTTCATTGCGCTGTTTGGCATGGACGAAACGATGAAGGTGGCATTCCTCTGGTTCGGAATGTTCTTCTACCTGCTCGCGGTCGTCGTTGAAGAAGCGAATCGCGTGGATAACGCGCTACTTGAAACCGCCTACACGCTAGGTGCGAAGAAGCGTCATGCGCTGTGGCTGATTTTTCGGGCGTGCTTTCCGTCGATCTTTGCGTCGTTCCGTATCCTTTATGACATCGGCTGGACGTACGTGATCCTGGCCGAGATGGTGAATGCGCGGAAGGGAGTCGGCTACATGGTCGAAGCGGCTCGCAAGGTGCTCGATTTTGAGCGCGTGTATGCGGGCATTATAGCTATTGGAATTGCTGCGTTCTTGTTCCGATTCCTGCTGACATTTTTAGAGAGCAAGTTGTTCCCGTGGCGCAAGGCAGCCGGCGCTCTGGCTGGCACCGGAGCTGCCGTGCCGACTGCCACTGCGCACTTGAAGGCGGCGAAACATGGAGCATAAGAAATCAAAGATCACGGTCCGGAACGTCAGCCGCACGTTTCCCGCATCCGATGGGAAGTGCGTGAATGCGCTGGAGAATATTAACTTCGATATCGATGACGCATATTCTCCGGCCGGACGCGATGTCGGAGAGTTCCGTGTTCTGCTTGGTCCATCGGGTTGCGGCAAGTCCACGCTGTTGCGGCTCATCGCTGGCCTTGACCATGCCGACTGCGGCGAGGTGCTGGTCAATGAAGAAGTTGTGAAAGGCCCCGGCAAGGACCGAGGCATGGTTTTCCAGAAGTACACATCGTTTCCCTGGCTGACTGTGGCTGGTAACATAGCGTACGGCCTAAGGATTAATGGCGTACCGGAAGACAAGAGAAAAGAGACGGTGGCCCAGCTGGTCGAAGCTATCGGGCTTAGCGGATTTGAAAACGCGTATCCGGAGACGCTTTCCGGAGGCATGCAGCAAAGAGTAGCCATTGCACGGACTCTCGCTCTGCGGCCCTCGGTCATCCTGATGGACGAACCGTTTGGCGCTCTTGACGCGCAGACCCGCAGCGAGATGCAACAGCTATTGCTCAAGGTCTGGGACGAGACGGCAAGTACGATCCTATTCGTCACGCATGACGTGGAGGAAGCAATCTACCTGGCTGACCGGATTTTCATTATGAGCGCGCATCCCGGAACGATTGTGGAAGACGTGCTGGTGCCCTTCGATCGGCCGCGGGAGTTGGGTTTGAAACAACGGAACGAATTTCACGATCTGCAAAACTACGTTCTCGGGCGATTACGCAAAGCCCCGGGCAACGGACAGGTGCGGGTGAGTGTCTAAATGGCTCTCGGCGGTCCCCAGGATCAGCAAAATCCGCAGCCATCGATCGATCCGACCAACTATGTCAAGGCTGCGTTTCATTGGCAATATAACTGGATCTCGTTAGCCGGTGCAGCGGTGTTCGCAGTCGTCAGCGGGACGGCGCTGCCCATTCTTCTCGCAGCTGGACTGGAATTGATGTATCTCGCCATCGTGCCGCAGAGTTCGCGCTTCCGGCGACTGGTCCGGTCGTGGCAGTTGGCCGATGAACAACTGAAGCATCAGCAGAAGCTGAACGAGATCGTCCAGAACCTCTCGCCGGAGATGCAGAGCCGCTACGTGCACTGCGTGCAAATCTGCGGCTCGATCCGGCAGAATTTCGCCCAGCTCTCCTCACAATCGCAGATTTTCCTGCAGCAGATTGATACCAGCTTGCAGGGCCTGCTCAGCGGATATGCGCGTCTGCTGGTAGGAGCAGCCCAGCAACAGCAATACCTCAGGAGCACTGGGCAGGATGAAATCAAGCGCGAGATCGCGTCCTTGCAGAAGACGATGAGCAGTCAGCCGCAGCGCGTGCAGGAAATTAACCAGAAGCGGATTGAGATCCTGAATAAGCGGCTGGAGAAGTTCGACAAAATTTCTGAAAACTGTAAAGTCGTCGATGCCCAGATTGCTGCCGTGGAAGACGTGCTGATGCTGGTGCGAGATCAATCAGTGACCATGCGCGATCCGCAAGAGGTCAGTGACCGTCTGGACAGCCTGGTACATGACGTCGAACAGACCGAGCAAACCGTCCAGCAGGTGGAGACAATCTTCAGCGACTTGTCTCCGGACTTGAACGGATTGATGTCGCTCGACGATAGCGCAAGTTCTTCGGGAACCAACCGCGTGCGCATACAGAACTAGATGCCAACCAGTCCCACAATTACGGAGAAGTATCTGGACGCACTGCCCTTGTGGGCTCGTGAATTGTCCGAGAAGTATTACTCACGCTCGTTCGCGGTTTTCGTGCTCTACGGGAACGTCCGCGACCTTGTGCCCTTGCGAACAAAGGAGGGAACCAGTTTCGTATCGCTTGACGATTTCGTATCGCGGGCGCTGTTCGGGCAGCGGGATTTGATTCTCCATTACGACCGCGGCGGGTTGAGCTTCGGAACTCCGGCGACGCAAAGCGATTTCCGGCGGGCACTCGAGGGCTATGACAGTTTTCATGGGACGAACTATTCGCAAGGTGGGCTGCCGCGCAATCCGGATGCCGTATTGAACTTACTGGACAATTACCTGCGCTTGCGGATTGCGGATGGAAAGAAAATTGGACTCGTAATTGATTTCGCAGAAACAATTGCACCATCGGGCGATGTGTCCGGAATGTCGGCTGAAGATCGTAACTCTCTCGTTATTTTTAAGCGATGGGCCAGGAATGCCGCCTTTCTCGACGCGGACGTGACGATCTGCCTCATTTCTGAGAATCAGATTGAACTGAATCAGAGCATCGTGCAGCATCCCGGAGTGGCTTCGATCGCGATTCCTCTACCCGACTATAACGAGCGATTGGAACTAATACGGGCTCAGCTCAAGTCTCGGGAACTACCGGCCGGGTCTGAAGTAAATGATGACTCTCTCGCGAAGCTGGGTGCGGGATTGAAGCGGGTGCAACTGCAGCAACTGATTTCGCACGCCATCGAGAACCGGCAGCCACTGACGTTGAAGTTTCTGTCTCAGCGTAAGAAAGACTTGATCGAGGCTGAGTCGGGCGGGCTACTCGAATTCGTGCAGAGCCGCTTCGATCTTTCCTACGTGGCTGGCAACGACCAAGCCAAGAAAAAGCTGCAGGATGCGGCGGCCGCGATCCGCGCAGGAAACGCCGATGTGCTCCCAATGGGCTATGTCATCTGTGGGCCGGTTGGGACTGGGAAAACGTTCATCACCACCTGCTTCGCGGGCGAGGTGGGGATTCCTGCCGTGACGCTCAAAAACTTCCGCAGCATGTGGCAGGGCGTAACCGAGGGAAATCTGGAGCGCGTCTTGAGCTTGCTCAAGGCGATGAGTCCGATTGCGGTCATCGTGGACGAAGCGGATGCGCAACTTGGGGACCGCTCGAGCTCCGGCGACAGCGGAGTAGGAAACCGCGTGTTTGCGCAGATCGCGCAGTTCATGGGGAACACGGAATACCGTGGCAAAGTCATTTGGTTTCTGCTGACTTGCCGCCCTGATCTATTGCCTGTAGACCTGAAGCGCCAGGGCCGCGCCGAAGAACACATTGCGCTGTTCTATCCAGAGACTCCCGAAGAGCGGCTCGCACTCTTGCGTGCCATGCAACGGAAGATCGGCATGAAGCCCTTTTCCGAAGAAATCGAAAAATTCTTTCTGGATCGGGCCGGAACCCTATCCGGTGCAGACATAGAGGCCGTCTTAGTACGTAGCCATATGAGGAGCAGTCTCCTAAACAAGGCCGCGGTTGACTCCGAGGATCTAGAGGCTGCGATGGATGACTTTATCCCGCCTTACTACCCAACGGAAATAGATTTGCAAAACATGGTCGCGGTCCTCGAGTGTACGAGTAAAAGTCTGCTTCCCAAGCAGTACCGCGACGTTGAACGATCGGAGTTGATACGGCGCGCGAATGAACTGCTCGCGTCTTCGCGGCGCATTTCGGAGGGCTAGGACTTACGTCCTGAACTCCTCAGGCCTGCCTCCACCACGGCCCGAACTGCGAACGCGAGAACGTCCTCCGCGTCTTGCTCGTCGAGACCTCGCAGATCCTTCAGGAGGATCATCGGTTCCCAACCCATCAGGACGGCCAGCGCGGAAACGAGCCGCTCGAACTCTCTCGGATTCAGCTTTGCGCGAATGGGCTCAAGCGCCTGCTCGATCCATCCGATCCGGCGGTAGCCGCGACGAGGCAAACCACTGCGCGGCTCGGTGCCCTCAACAGTAAGGCGAATCAGCGCACGACCAAGGTGCATCGTGTCCTTCGTGCCGCTGTTAATGGCGCGGCTCAGGCGCTCGGCGCGTACTAGTGCATCCGACGAGCCGGCAGCCCCGATGACCGGATCGATCGTTTTCTGACCTAGTGCCCCCAGCGTCGCGTCAAGAAGAAGCTGCTCAACCGTTGGAAAGTACATGTAGACCGTCCGACGTGAGACCTGGGCCTCCGCGAGGATTTCCGCCATCGAAGGCATTCGTCCCGAGGCCATCAGACGCATAGCTGCGTCCACGATTGCTTTTCTTGTGCGGTTCCGCTGCGCCATTCGAGCGATGGGGGCCGAGCGGTCCCGAGCAGATCCCGTTGCAGAAGTTTGAATTTTCTTCTTGCTTTTTCTACGCACTCCGGTAATTATACATGAGTGCAGTAATTGCGCACATGTGCAATTAAGAATAACTTTAACCCGTGGGAGAAGTATGGCGGCAGTAACACTGATCAATTGCTTCGAAGTGCCCGCAGGCCGCGAGGACGAATTCTTTGGATTGTGGCGGCAGGTTAACACGTATATGCGTGGCAAGAAGGGGTATCTGGAGCACAAACTACATCGTTCTCTAAGACCTGATGCTCCATTCCGGTACGTGAATGTCGCCAGGTGGGCATCGATGGCTGAATTCGAGGCTGCACACGACGAAGGCTTTCGTGCGCTCGTGGGGCAACCGGCGTGGAAAGCATTTCGTGCGGTGCCCGAACTCTATGAGGCGATTCACGACGGCCAAGCCAATGTTGTCGAGGCCGATAGGGAGTCGGTGAAAGTTGCCGGTTAGACGGATAAGCATGACGGCATCACCTGGGGCGATGCTCCGGCATCGCCCCGGCGAAGCCGAAGACTTTGGCCTCGCGACTTCCTTCATCCGATTCAAAAGCAGGTTCGTGCAATTCATCAATTTGAGAGTTATCCCCTTCACCTGATAGCCTTTATGGCTGGCCCGCGTCTAACCTGGAGCGATTGCGCCCGCGATCATGCGTGCGGGTCGATGCGGTAAGGCGTGCGAAAGGATCCAGACATGGAGCCTAAGTGGAACTTTGGTGTGTATCTTCACGTACCTTCTTTCGTCGCCGGAGTTCCTAGGGGAAACCTTGCATCTAAGCGGAACAGTACAAAGGTGAGTTTATGACCCGGACCGTGCGGGACATCTTGGCTCAGATTCTGCGTAATCTCTGGGCGCACAAACTGCGCTCATTTCTCACCATGTTCGGCATTGCCTGGGGTGTCGGCTCACTGCTGCTTCTTGTCGGAGTTGGAGAAGGTTTCCGCTCGGGCAATAAGCGCGAATTAGCCGAGTTCGGCAAAGACATCATGTTCCTGTTCCCCGGCCGGGCGCCTGCGGTGGCTGGGAATATGAATTCTGCCCGTTCGTATTTGCTCACGTATCAGGACTATCGGGACATTCGGGCGGCGGCGAACGTTCGGAACGCCTGTCCGATCATCGCGCGCAGCGACCTGAAGGAAGTAAGCGAGTTCGCGACGGCAAGCGGTGAAATCCTCGGTACCGAGCCGAATCTGAACGAGATCAGCTATCTGCCTTTAAAGGAAGGCCGCTGGCTGAACGACTTGGACGGGCAGCAGCGACGAAACGTGATCGTTCTGGGTAACGAACTGCTGAAGGCGCTGTTTCCCGGACGTCCATCAGTCGGGTCATTTGTGCTGCTGAATGGAATCCGGTTCGAAGTTGTCGGCGCAATGCCGCACCTGGGTCGTGGCGATAACATGTGGCTCAACATGCGCGGCTATATTCCTTTCCAGGTGATGGCGACAAACTTCCCGCTGAAGGGCGAAAATCATCAGAATTCGATATCGTTTGTCGAATATCAGCCGCGAGTGACTGCGGAGCACAAACTGGCGCTGGCCGAAGTTCACCAGATTGTTGGACGCAATCACGGATTCGACGGCAGTGACGAGAACGCATTTGACGAGTGGGATTCGATCCAGGAATCGAAGATGGTAGGAACAATCTTCGACGTCATGAACATGTTCCTGGGAGCTGTGGGAATGGTGACGCTGGCTCTGGGTGCGATCGGTGTAATCAATATCATGCTGGTTGCCGTCAGCGAGCGTACGCGCGAAATTGGACTGCGTAAAGCCATGGGCGCCACCAATCGGAACATACTGTTCCACTTTTTTCTTGAAGGACTACTTCTCACTCTCGGAAGCGGCCTGCTCGGCATGGCGTTTGCCGGCGGGTTGATGGCCTTGATGGGAGGGGTGCAAGGGCCACAAGGATTTGACCCGCCTAAACTGGTGCCGATGTCAGCGATCCTGGCAATCACCAGCCTGACCCTGGCCGGGGTGGTTGCGGGCCTGTATCCGGCACGACGGGCGGCGATGCTGCAGCCGGTGGAAGCGCTGCGGCAGGAATAAGCGATGCTGAACGATTTGCTACACGAAGCCTATGCGGCGATGCGTTACAACCGCCGCCGTACCGCGCTGACCATGCTCGGCATGGCGTGGGGTATCGCTACCGTGGTCATGCTGCTGGCCTATGGAGATGGATTCGGGCAGGCTTGTGCAAACATATTTGCGAACTTCGGCACCAAGCTTTGCATTGTTGTGCCCGGCAAGACATCAATGGGCGCCGGGGGCCAGAAATCCGGAGTCGCAGTTCGGTTCACGCAGGAAGATGTGGATGCGCTCATGACAAACCTTCCACAGGTGACGCACATTACTCCGGAAGTAGGAAAGCAGGCCAGTGTGCAGTATGAGAACCGGGCGTTCACGTTCCCGGTGAGTGGGAACCATCCCAACGTATTCGACATCCGTTCGCTCAAGTTGGGACAGGGCCGGTTCTATAACATGGAAGACCAGCTACAGCGGGCGCATGTAACCGTCATCGGCTCCGAGGCGAAGGAGAAGCTGTTTTCTGGACGTAGCGCGCTGGGCGAGCACATTCGAGTCGATGGGTTAAGCTTCGAGGTGGTCGGCATATTGAGCGCCAAGATGCAGGAAGGGAATGACGACATTAACCGGGTGGTCTATGTTCCCTTCACAACTATGGGCGATCTCAAGGACACGCACTATCTCGATACGATCTGGTTCAACTACCAGACCCCGGAGTACGAGAAGATCGAACCCTCCGTGCGGACGATTCTAGCGACCCAGCACAAGTTCAATTCTGCCGACCGGCAGGCTGTACGCGTATTCAACATCATGATGCAGGTTCATCAGTTCGAAATCATCACACTGGGACTGAAGGTGCTGATGGGCTTTATCGGGACACTGACGCTCGGGATCGGCGGCGTTGGTTTGATGAACATCATGCTGGTCTCGGTCACTCAGCGTACGCGGGAGATCGGTGTCCAGAAGGCACTCGGGTGCAGGCGGGGGCACATTCTATTTCAGTTCCTGGCTGAGGCGCTGACGATCACCTTCATCGGCGGAGTCCTCGGCGTGATTCTCGCGTACGTCGTCGCGCTTTCGGTGGGAAGACTCACGCTGTACAGTGCATTTGCCAAGAACGGCGAAGCGGGCGACATCCGCCTGATCATTGCTCCCGCGACGCTGATTGCCTCGACGCTCATTCTCGGGGCGGTGGGGCTGATCAGCGGCATGATTCCCGCATTTCGTGCATCCCGTCTGAACCCCATTGAGGCTCTGCGACACGAGTAGCCCCTGTGCAACAGCCATCGTCCTCACATTCCATCTTTGTAGCCCCACGTCGCCATCCATAGCAGATACAAGCTGCGCAGTACAATGTTGGCGATGAGAGCTCTGCGCTTCTGCGCACTCTGGACGCTGGTTACCTTCGCATCTCTATTGTCCTCAGCCCAAACGCCCGCGGCGGCAATTGAAATCCCGCCCGTTGATCCACGCGTGCAGATCTTCGGACAGTACGATAGCAGTGGCAAAGACGGCCCTCGCTTCGGCTATCCCGGGTCCGGGTTCCTCGTGCGGTTCAACGGAAATTCCATCGAGGCAGACATCAGCAGCGATTCCGGTAGCTCCGCTCTGACGCTAGTGTTGGACCACGGTACGCCCGGGTTAAGCGTGCTGAAGCAAGGATTGAATGCTGTGGTTCTTGCTTCGCCGAATACCATTGGTCCGCATTTGATCGAGGTTTATAAGCGCACAGAGACCTGGCAAGGAGTTGTGACTCTCACTAGATTACGCCTGCCGCGTGGAGGTGAACTACTCGAGTCTCCGCCACTGCCGCGTAGGAAGCTGATGTTCATCGGCGATTCTGTCACGTGCGGTGCAGGAATTGACAACAAGGCGGAATGCAAAACAGATCCCGAGCGTCCGGCCAATGATGCCTACGACGCGTACGGGATGCTGCTCGGCCGCAAACTGGATGCGCAGTCGCGTCTGGTCTGTTATGGCGGACGCGGGCTCGAACGCGATTACCGCGGACTCGGCGTGGCTGACGGAGTTGTCAACGCCCCGCAGTTTTACCGATTGGCGATCGCGAGCGACGCCGTCAGCGGCCGGGTGCCTTGGGATCCATATCGCTGGCAGCCGGATGCTGTCGTCATTTCGTTGGGCACAAACGATTTCAACTTGCAAAAAACGAAGCCGCTCGACCGAAAAAAGTGGGTAGGGGAGTACGTTGCGTTTGTGCGCGCGCTTCGCAAAGACTACCGCCACTCCTACATACTTCTGACGGAAGGCGCAATCGTTACAGATCCGCTATTGAGGCAGATGGTGCAGGAAACGGTGGCGAAGACCCACGACAAGAAAGTAACCTACGTTGCCGCCCAACATTACTTAGGTCTGGCCTGTGACGCGCACCCGACGCGAATCGAACACCTCTATATAGCCGATGATCTCGAACCTGTGATTCGCGAAACACTGGGCTGGTAAGGCCTGCTTGCCGAACCTGACCGCGAAATGTGAATGTCTTTCGCATACTGATTTCGACGGAAGTAATGCCCGCCACTTTGAACGGATTGTCTGGCTAGCCTGGCAACGCCACACGAGAAAAGTTCTGGCAGGCTTGTAGCAGCTTTTCCTGTGTTGCCTCGTCCCGCGTGGCGGGATGAGGCTTCCTTGGCCGCATGTGATAGAAGTATTCGGCGGTAACCTTTGCTTCGGGCTCATCGCTCACAGCCAGCCATGCTTGTGTGCGGTAGCCCTCTTCCAGGTCATCGGAAGCTCCGGGGCCTCCCATCTTTGTCGCCACCCATCCGGGTTCGAGAGCGTTCGAGAGTACGCCGGGCCACCGCCGTGCGACCGCAAAAGCTAGAAGCACGTCGTGCAGTTTTGTGTCGGAATAGGCCTGCTGTCCCCGCCAGGGACGCTGCTCCCAAGCCAGATCCTTGAGACTCGCGTCTCCGCTCTGATGCAAGCCGGAGCTTAGATAGACCAGTCGCTTTGGCCTGTGAATGAGTGCGGTCAGAATGTAAGGCGCAATTGTATTAACAGCGAGTTCCAATGGCAGTCCGTCCTCCGTTGAAATGCGCTCGCGGGACCTGTAACCCACGCCTGCGTTGTGGATAACAGCATCAAACGCACCCGCCGAGTTCACTTGCTCGGCCAGTCGCCTTGTCTGTTCGATGCTCGACAGATCAGCAACTAAAACTGTGTCCGCTGCAGGAACTGCCGCCAGAGCCTCACGCCCGCGCTGCTCGTTTCGTGCGTGCAACACGACTTTGTGCCCTTGTTCGATAAGGAGTTCGGCAGCCATGCGGCCAAGGCCGTCGGAGGACCCAGTAATGAAAATGCGAGCCATGATTCTTACCTGCAGGGTATTGTAAGGGCCAAGGCGACCAGCGGCGACAACTGCTAAGGCTCATTGGTCGGCGATTTTTTGCTTCATCTCGGCGTCAAAAAGAAGCAGCACGGTGGAACAGTGTCCACCGCGCCGCTGGGACGATCCATTGCGGGAAGGAGCTTAGGAAGGCGGTTTCCCCGCCGCGTGAGACGTAATGCCCAGCGCGTGTCCGGAGATTCCGAAGGAACTGTGAACCACAAAATTGCTAGCCGATCCTGTCAAAATACAAGAACTGCTCGTAAGACTTTTCATTCGGATTTGCGGAAAAATCAGGCAGTGTCAAAATATTCTCTCAATAACAGGCATTCAATCCGTAGAAGACTGTAGGTTATAACGCGGGAGTCACGCCTGCTCTATTCCAAGCTGTTTTTGAATCTGCTCGAGCGGCACGCCCTTCGTCTCGGGGACGAGAAGCGTCACCCAGACGAGCTGCAGCACCATCATCCCGGTAAAGAACGCGAAAATGTAACCGGGTGGGAATGCGTCGACCATTTTCGGGAAGAAGGTGGTTAGAAGCGCAGCGAAGATCCAGTGAGTGAAGCTGCCCAGAGTTTGCCCTTGAGCGCGATGGCGGTTCGGAAAAATTTCCGAAATAAAGACCCAGATGACTGCGCCTTGTCCGATCGCGTGGGCCGCGATGAAGGCGAATATACACACCGGGACGATGGAGTAATGCTGGTTCAGGAACGCCCATGCGACCAGACCCAGGGAAGCGATGTATCCGAACGAACCGATGTACAAAAGTGTGCGGCGTCCGAGTCGATCGATCAGCCAGAGCCCTACAAAGGTGAATACAAGGTTCGTGAGCCCGATGCCAATCGACTGCAGCAGTGCAGCTTTCGCGGCAAGACCGGTGAGTTCGAATATTCGTGGGGCGAAATATAGAATGGCATTAATCCCCGAAAGCTGATTGAAAAACGCGATCAGGATGGCAAGGAAAATGGGCTTGCGCAGCCGGCGTGTCCAGAAATTTCCGGATGATACCTGAGTTGTGGACGCGGCCGCAATTTCATCGGCTTGCGCCTCGATCTCAGCTTTCGAGAGCTCAGGTTCGGTTCGCTGCAAGACGTCCACGGCAGCAGCACGATCGCCTTTGCGGCTCAGCAACCAGCGCGGACTCTCGGGCAATCCCAGGCAGAACAATGCGTAGACTACGGAGGGAAATGCGGCCACGCCGAGCATCCATCGCCAGGCGTTCTCACCGATCCCCGCAAGCAAGGCGTTGGAAACGAATGCGATCAGAATCCCAAAAACGATGTTGAATTGGAACATCCCTGCGAGACGTCCCCGATGTTTCGCGGGCGCGATCTCGGAGATATACATGGGAGCGACAACTGTCGAGATCCCGATTCCGAGCCCACCAATGACTCGCGCGGCAATGAATGTTTCCACATTCGGAGCAAGACCGGACCCCACCGCGCCGACGAAATATAGAACGCCAATCCAGAGGAGCGTGGCTTTGCGCCCGAAACGATCCGAGGGCCAGCCCCCAACGAGTGATCCCACGACCGTGCCATAGAGAGCCGACGCCATGGCGATGCCGTGCAGAGTTGGACTCAATCGCCAAAGAGCCTGAATAGTCTTCTCGGCTCCCGAGATGACGACAGTGTCGAAGCCGAACAGAAATCCGGCGAGAGCCGATGTCAGTGACCAGAAGAAGATGCGACCGTTCATGTTCGTAAGGAGCGGAGCTTACCACAGAACTGCGTCTGCACCTTGATAATCGAATGGTGCAGGTTCAGCGGCATCGATCCTCAGTCTTTCACCAGCGGATAATTCTTATCGCGCCAGCCTCGCACACCACCGTCCATCGAGATCACGTTCGTGTAGCCCATTTTTTGCAAATTATCCGCAGCAAGGGCGGAGCGGTATCCACCGCCACAGTAAAGAATCATTTCGGCGTTAAGGTCTGGCACGCGCGCCTCGATGTCGCGCTCGATGACGCCCTTGCCAACATGAATGGCACCGGGGAGGTGATCTTTGGCAAACTCGCTCTCTTCCCGAACATCGAGCAGAAGGAGTTTGTCCCCGCGATCCATCCTATTTTTGACAGTGTCGACGTCGGTCTCGCGGATGCGCGATCTCGCGTCATCAACGATCTCCAGGAACCGCGGTGGATGCTGCTGTGCCATGGGAACTCCTTTCGAATAGAACTACATCAAGCATCGTATCAAGGCTCCCTACTCGAGCGCGCGCAAATCCCGCTTGGATTAGCATGGACTCGTGAAGAAGGCCGGTGAACGAGAAATTGGTCTGGCGAGAGCCATGTCGAAGCTGGGGTACAGCTCGCGGTCGCAGGCGAGTTCTCTCATTCGAGCGGGGCGCGTCCGTCTGAACGGAAAGTTGCGGCGAGATCCGGAAACGCTTGTTCGTATGAGACGGGACAAGATTTCCGTGGATGAGCGGGAGATTGGTGTTGTCCCCAAAATCTACCTGATAATGAACAAACCTCGCGGCCTTGTCACCACTGCCTCGGACGAGAAGGGACGGGAGACCGTCTATTCGATATTGGGGCTAGGCAGCCTGCCATGGGTTGCTCCCGTTGGCCGATTGGACAAGGCCAGTGAAGGCCTGCTGCTGATGACAAACGATTCGGAGTGGGCGGCTCGCATTGCGGCGCCCGAGACCCATCTAGAGAAGATCTACCACGTGCAGGTTGCGACGGTTGCTGATGAGAAAATAATTGAAGCGATCATGAAAGGAGTCGAGGCACCGGATCGAGACGTGCTGCGCGCGAGATCGGCGAAGCTACTGCGGTCCTGCGAGAAGAATTGCTGGCTGGAGATCGTTCTCGATGAAGGCAAGAACCGGCAGATTCGGCGGATGCTGGAAGCACTCGGGACCGAAGTGATGCGGCTGATTCGCGTTGCAATCGGTCCCTTGCAACTGGGGGATCTCCGCAAAGGCAGCTATCGGCAGCTCACCTCTGACGAGAAGAAGCAAATCGACCGTGCACTGCAGAAAAAAGCTACAGCCTAGTTCCCCCAACGCAATTGCAACTGAGAACCGGAAGGGACAAGGGCTTTCGTTCGTTAGATCTGGGATACACTCGAACTTCCGCCTCGAATATATCTTTCATGACTGATCCAACATTTCTTTCTGCAGTGGAAATGGCTCGCTTAACTCGGGAAAAGAAGATCTCGCCTGTTGAGCTCGCCGATGCGCACCTGGCCAAGATTGGTAAGCTGAATCGTCAGTTGAATGCGTTTGTCGAAGTCCAGCCGGAATGCGTAAGGCGGGAAGCAGAACACGCTCATGCTGCTGTGATGAACGGTGACACTCTGGGACCACTGCACGGAGTCCCGGTCAGTATCAAGAGCTCAATCGAAGTCGCCGGGATGAAGTGCGAGGCTGGCACGCGTCTTCGTCAAGGCGTTGTGGCCACCCGAGATGCGCCGTTGGTTCAAAGGCTCCGCAAAGCTGGCGCCATCATTTTAGGCATGACTAATACGCCGGAACTATTGATGGCGTGGGAAACAGACAACCTCTTATACGGCCGGACGAACAATCCGTGGGACCTCGAACGCACGGCGGGCGGATCGAGCGGCGGCGAGTCGGCTGCGATTGCCGCTGGAATGTCCGCCGGTGGTGTCGGGAGCGATGGCGGCGGCTCGATTCGCGTGCCCGCGCATTTCACCGGCATTTGCGGACTGAAGCCGACCCCCGGACGCATTCCGGCCACGGGACATTTTCCTGCCTCTGGGGGGCCGTTTGCCCTGACCGGTGTGGTCGGTCCCATGGCGCGCACAGTCGCTGATCTGAAGATCCTCTTCGAAGTGATGCAAGGTCCAGACGAGGGGGACACCTGCGCGGCACCCGTTCCCGTGCGCTGGCCGACTGAAAAACATACAAAGGAACTTCGGGTGGGCTATTTCGAACATGATGGCCGTACACCTGTCACCGCAGAAACCCGATCTGCCGTCGAGATAGCTGCCGCCGAGCTTCAGCGCGCAGGTTTCATTGTTGAACCGTTTCATCCAAATGGCCTCGAGGAGGCGCGCGAGATCTGGAAGAAGTTTTTCGTGAAGATAGGAGGAATGTTGATCGGGCCGATGTTCGACCGCCACGAGCACGAGATCAGCCCGATCCTGAAGCAATTTCTTGAATTGTCGGCGAGTGAGCCGCCAATCACCGAGAACTCCTTGCTCGATGCATGGTTTCGTCGTGATCGGCTGCGAGGCGAGTTCTTCTCTGCCATGCGCCAGTATCCAATTCTGCTGTGTCCTGCGGCAGCGATCCCTGCTTTTCGGCACCGGGAGCGAAGCTGGGAGGTCGATGGTACGACAGTGCAATACCTCGATGCCTGGAGTTATACGGAATGGTTCAATCTGATCGGCAATCCGGCAGTGGTCGTCCCGGTGACGCAGTCAGCAGAGGGATTACCTATCGGGGTGCAGATTGTTGGACGGCCGTGGGAAGAGGAGCAAGTTTTGGCAGTCGCGGCAGCCCTGGAGAAAGAATGCGGCGATGGGAAGCGTCCGCCCATGTGTTAGCCATCGGACTAGAAGAGACTTGTGCGCTCCTTCGACGTTTAGTGTCCCGACAGACGCAAAGCCCGTGGCTAGTATTTTTGTGTTATTTCACCGGTGGCGCGGTCTGTATAACTTTGTGTACGCCGATCTGCAGCTATTGTGGGGCTGACCTCCGCGATCGGTTATCTCCTGATAGTGTCACCCGAATGCCAGTTTCTGGGGGAATTATTCATCGTATTCTGTCGTGGCTAGTCGCGTTTCTAGCCGCGTCTGCAGCCTACCTCTACACGTTCCCTCAGCCGAATATTCCCTATGCCGGTGTTGTTCTGTTGCATGCTATCGTCGGCGTGCTGCTTGTGCTGCTGCTCGTGCCCGCACTCCTGCGCCTGGTGCGTTCAGGGACTGTGTCATCGCGTCTCGGATGGTTGCTCATCGCAGCCGGGGGCATTGTAGGAATCGTACTTATTAAGACCGGCACCTCTCGTTCAGAGTGGAACAAACTCTACATTCATATCGTCCTCTCAATCGCTGGCGTCGGACTGCTCGTAGCGGGTTGGCTTGGGCGCCGTTCCTCGGACGTAAAGCCGATTGGCCCTCGAATCATAGCGGGCGCTACGCGGGTGGTGATCTGCTTCGCGGTGCTCGCCGCTCTGGGATACGGGTGCAATTACATTCGCCGCAGTTGGGAGGCACGGAACCGGATTAACAATCCGACGATGCCTCCAGACAACATGAACGGTGAAGGCGACGGCCCGGAGGGATCATTCTTCCCCAGTTCAGCGCAGGTTTACGGAAACCAGAAGATCCCCAGCAAGTTCTTCATGGAGTCCGACTCGTGCAAGCGTTGTCACGAAGACGTTTACAACCAGTGGTACAGTTCAGCCCATCATTTTTCTTCGTTCAATAACCAGTGGTATCGCAAGTCCATTGAGTACATGCAGGATACGGTCGGAACCAAGCCGTCGAAATGGTGCGGCGGATGCCACGATCCTGCAGTTCTCTACGCCGGAATGATGGACACTCCGATCAAGCAGATCGTGCATCGTCCGGAGGCGCAGGCAGGTCTCGGCTGCATGATGTGTCACTCCATCGCAAACGTGAAAAGCACGATGGGTCAGGCCGATTTCTATCTGGAATATCCCAAGTTGCACGAATTGGCGGCAACGAAGAATTCCGTCGCCCGGGCCTTTCACGATTTCCTAATTAAGCTGAATCCAGAGCCGCACCGGCGCGTCTTCTTGAAGCCATTCATGCGCGATCAGACCCCGGAGTTCTGCTCTTCCTGCCACAAGGTTCACCTTGATATTCCGGTGAACAGCTATCGCTGGCTTCGTGGATTCAATGAATACGACAACTGGCAGGCCAGCGGCGTATCGGGGCAGGGCGCGCGCTCGTTCTACTATCCCGCCAGGCCGCAGCAATGCGCCGATTGTCACATGCCGCTCGAACGTTCTAAAGACATGGGCAACATCAACGGTTTCGTACATTCGCATCGCTTTCCCGGGGCAAACACGGCTGTGCCGACCGCGAATGAAGATGCTGCGCAGCTGAAACTCACGGAAGATTTCCTGAAGAGCGGCGCCCTCACCGTGGATATCTTTGCGCTGTCTCCTGCACAGGCTCCAATCAAGCCAGGTGCCGTCACGCAGTCTGATCTTTCCACGACGTTTGCTGTCGGCGAGGAAGCTGAGACCAAAACGACAGCTGAGGCGGGCGCAGAAACGGCGCCTATCACCGCTCCGCTGAACCACGTTCTACCGTCGCTGCGAAGAGGCGACACCGTGCGAGTGGACGTTGTCGTACGCACAAAGAAGGTCGGCCACTTCTTTCCCGGCGGTACAGTCGATGCCTACGACACCTGGCTAGAACTTAAGGGAACTGACGACAAGGGGCAGACGATCTTCTGGAGCGGCATGCTTGAGGACAATGGCAAGGGACCCGTCGAAAAGGGGGCGCACTTCTATCGCTCGCTCCAGATTGATGCGCATGGAAACCCCATCAACAAGCGGAACGCCTGGGCCACGCGGGCCGTCGTGTATGTGCGGCTGATCCCGCCCGGTGCCGCCGATACTGTGCACTACAGGATCTTTATCCCGCAGAATGCGGGAAACAAGATCACTCTGCATGCGCGGCTGTGCTACCGGAAGTTCACCTGGTACGGAACGCACGAGGCGTTCGCGGGCGTACCGGATGCCTCAAAGCCGAATGCCGTGACGCCCGATTACGACGACCGCCCGACCTTGTTTACAGGATCCTTGGCAGGAGTATCCGCGAAGGACGAGAAAATTCCGGACCTGCCGGTCGTCGCGTTGGCGGAAGATGACGTCACGCTCCCCGTGGTCGCGCACAACACTCCCGCACCCCAGCCCACGACCATTGTTCGCAAAGAAGAGTGGCAACGTTGGAATGACTACGGAATCGGCTTGTTCTTACAAGGAGACCTGAAGGGAGCGGCTCTAGCTTTTCAAAAGATCACAGAGGCCGACCCAAACAATCCTGATGGATGGGTAAATCTTGGACGGTGTGCAGTACAGGAAGGTGACATGGCGCGTGCGCGCACCGTTCTGGAAAAAGCTTTGGGGATCTCTCCGAAGCTGGCGCGTGCCAATTTCTTTTACGCCAAAGTACTTCGATCGGATGGGAATTACGAAGGCGCGGCACAGCGGTTGCGCATCGTGCTCGATCAATATCCGCGCGACCGCGTCGCACTGAATGACTTGGGACGCATCCTGTTCCTGCAAAGAAAGTATGAAGAGGCTGTCAAGGTACTGCAATCGGTCCTCGAAATCGATCCCGAAGATCTGCAGGCGCACTACAATCTGATGCTCTGTTACAACGGGCTCGGCAACGAGAAACTTGCGAAGGAGCACGAGGCTCGCTACATGCGATTTAAGGCGGATGAGTCTTCACAAGCGATCACCGGGCCGTATCGGCAGCTTCATCCGGAAGACAACAACGAGCGTCAGGCGGTGCATGAGCATGTTTCGGTGCCGCTGCCCGTGAAGACTGCTGGATCGAAGTCCAATCTTGCTACACACAAGCAGAACTCGCCTACACTCGCCTCTGGGGCTTCCAAGTAATGTCCCGAATCAAGCGCATCTTCCTACCGAGTTTCGTTGCCAGCTCACTCTCGATAATTCTCGTTGCAGCAGCGGCGAGTTGTTTTTCTTCTGCTGAATCGGTGCGCTTCAACGACATCACTGCAAAGGCTGGAATCCACTTCACGCACAACAACGGCGCGTTCGGAAAGAAGTGGTTGCCCGAAACCATGGGGCCTGGATGCGGCTTCATCGACTACGACAATGACGGGTACCAGGACATCATTCTCATCAACGGTAGCGATTTTTCCGGCCATCCGCATGCCGGAGCAACGACGCTGAAGCTTTATCACAACAATCATGACGGCACATTCACCGACGTAACGAGACAGGCCGGACTTGCCGTCCCGATGTTCGGATTAGGGCTCGCCGTCGGAGATTTCGACAACGATGGTTTCGATGATCTCTTCATCTCAGCACTAGGACAGAGTCGTCTATTTCACAACAATGGCAACGGCACGTTTCTCGATGTAACGAAGGTCGCGGGGATGTCGAGCACGAACGAGTTTTCGACGAGCGCTGCCTGGGTAGACTACGATCGCGACGGGAAACTCGATCTGGTCGTCGCGAATTACGTGCAATGGAGTGAGCAGGGTGATCTTTACTGCACGCTCGACGGGGCACACAAATCGTACTGCACGCCGGAGTCCTACAAAGGTACCTCCGTTCGGCTGTGGCACAATCTCGGCGCGGGCAAGTTTGAAGATGCGACGCAGAAGGCAGGACTGGGCGACCCCACGTCGAAGAGCCTGGGCATCACAATTCTCGACGTAAATGGCGATGTTTGGCCTGACATCTTAATTGCAAACGACACCCAGCCCAACAAACTGTATGTCAATAAGAAGAACGGTAGCTTCGAAGAACGGGGGGTAGCTGCGGGAATTGGCTTCAGTGAGGACGGAGTTGCTCGCGCGGGCATGGGAACCGACGCTGCCGACTACGATCGCAGCGGTCACGCCAGCGTGTTGATCAGCAACTTCGCCAACCAGATGGTCTCGCTCTACCACAACGAAGGAAATGGGTTGTTTGTGGACGAAGCGCCGCAATCGGAAGTTGGGCGCGCCACGCTGGTTACGCTCGGATTCGGTTGCTTCTTCTTCGATTTCGACAACGATGGTTGGCCCGACATTTTCGTCGCCGACGGGCACATTGAAAACGAAATTGAGCGCGTGCAGAAGCGCGTGAGCTATGCCGAGCCTCCGCACCTGTTTCGGAATCTAGGCGGCGGCAAATTCGCCGAGGTCACGTCTGAGATGGGAAAGTCGTTTGCGGCCGCAAGAGTTGCGCGTTCGACGGCTTACGGCGACATCGATAACGATGGCTTCCCGGACGTGCTACTTACCACCAACGCGGGTCCGGCGTATCTCTTTCACAACGAGGGCGGGTCCAATCACAGTTTGCGCATCAAGCTGGTCGGAAGCAAGTCCAACAGAGATGGAATCGGCGCGGTTGTCCGTCTGAGTGATAAGCAATGGAAGATGCTGCGCTCGGGATCGAGTTATCTTTCGCAGAGCGAACTGGTCCTGACCTTTGGCTTGGGCGCTCAGAGCAGCGTTGATGCGATCGAGATTCAATGGCCAAGCGGGCAAACAGACCGGCTTTCGAATGTGAATGCGAGCCAGACCATTACCGTCCAGGAGGGGAAGGGAATCGTGAAGAGCCGGCCGTACTCGGCCCCGCATGTATATTCCTCACAGTTAAACGTGGCGAAAAGATAGCGGCGAATCTCGTGTGTTCGCGTGCGCTCTGTGATTAAATTCCTAACGAAATGAAAATCTTTGCGGCTTCGCTTGCTGCCGTTCTGGCGGTCTGGGGGGTATTCGGCCCCGCGTCCCAACCCAATCCCGTCGAGGCTGCTCGCCTGAACAATCTCGGCGTCGCCTACATGAATCAGCAGCTCTTCGAAAAGGGACTGAAACACTTTCAGCAGGCAGCTGAAGCCGATCCGAAGTTTGCTATCGCACGGCTTAATGAAGGCGTTGCGTATCTGAATCTGCAGAAGGTGGACGAAGCCAAAGCTGCGCTGGAAAATGCGCTGAAGCAGGATCCGAAGAACCCGAATGCGTGGTATAGCCTGGGATTGCTCGCAAAGAATACGGGTGACGCGCAGGCCTCGATCGGGGCGTTCAAGCACGTGATTGACATCGATCCCAGCGACCCGGACACATGGTACTTCTTGGGGACGGCTTACGCGCAGGCGAAACAGTTCCCACAAGCCATTGACGCCTTCGAGCACGCGTTGAAGATCAATCCGCTTCACGCCTCAGCAGAATTCGGACTATCTCGCGCTTACCAGCAGTCCTCCGATATCGAGCACGCCCGCGAGCATCTGAAGAAGTTCCAGTACATTACTCAGAACAAGATCGGCTCGCCGATGAGCCTGGCCTATGGCGAGCAGGGCCAGTACTCACGGGCAGTTGAGTCGCCGCTTATGCCGCTGAAGCCGCCAGCACAGATCAAGGTGCGCTTTGTGGATGTGACGAAAGAAGTGGGGATTGCCGATCAAACAGCCGTACCCAATTCGGCCAAGTCCGGACTAGGACCTGGAGCATGTTTCCTCGATATCGATAACGACGGCGTCGTTGATTTGTTTTTGTCGGAGGGCGGCGCCGAGGGCGGTATCGCGCTATATCACAATAAGGGAAATGGGAGCCTCGAAGAAATTACTCGCAAGGCTGGACTCGATCCTCTCGTTCACGCCATCAGTTGCACAGCTGGAGATTACGACAACGATGGATTCACAGACTTAGCACTTGGTCTTGAAGGAAAAGTGCAGCTTTTTCACAACGGCAAAAGCGGGACTTTCAGCAATGTGACGGACCAGGCCGGTATCAAGTCCGACAAGATTCCATTGGGAATGGCCTTTGTTGACTACGATCATGACGGTGACCTGGATTTGTACGTGACTCGCGCGGAGGCAATTGATATTGAAAAGCTCATGACCGGTCAGCTCAAAGCTAGTTTGCCACAACGCGCTGACCCCGGCATCAATGTAATGTGGCGGAACAACGGAGATGGGACCTTCACGGATGTCACTGAATCGACGGGACTCGCCGATTCACGCTCAACCGCTGCGATAGGCACCGATTACAACAACGATCGCGCTGTCGATATGGCAGTAGCTTCGAGTCTCGGTCCGATAATTTTTGAAAACCCGCGCGAAGGACGATTTACGTTATTGCGGCCCTGGTCGAATCAGGAACAATCAGTGTCATTTGGTTTAGCAGTACTGGATTTCGACCACGACGGCTGGATGGACGTGGCAAGTAATGATGGGACGACGCTCCTTTGGAAGAACAATCATGGAAAGTTCGAAAGAGCGAACTTGCCTGCTCCGAATTGGATGTACACGTTCGGCATCGCCGCCTTCGACTACGACAACGACGGTTGGGTGGACCTCGTCGCCGCTGGCGAGACGAAAGATGGTAAAGGCGAAGTGCGCCTCTTCCGCAACCTCGGGCCGGATGGGTTTAAAGACGTCAGCGCAGACATTGGTCTCGACAAGGTTCAACTGAAAGATCCGCGCGCGATTGTCACCGCCGACTACGACAGCGACGGCGCGACCGACCTGCTCATCACACAGAATCATGGGCCTGCCATTCTCCTGCGCAACGAAGGTGCGACTCAGAATCACTGGCTCAAGCTCTCGCTCAAGGGACTCAACGACAACAAGTCCGCAATCGGAACGAAGGTCGAAGTGTTCTCCGGCGGCAACCGGCAGAAGCTGGAAATCTATGGGTCAAACGGCTATCTCGGGCAGAACTCGACCGACATCGTCGTCGGGCTCGGCCAATCGAAAGACGCCGACATCGTTCGCATGCTCTGGCCGACGGGCGTCCTGCAGGATGAAATCCAGGTCCCGGGAGATAAGAAACAAGAGTTTCTCGAGATCGATCGCCGCGGCAGTTCGTGTCCAACTCTGTTCGCATGGAACGGTCAGCGCTACGAATTCATAGCAGACATGCTAGGTGCCGGAGTCGTCGGCCACTGGGTCGGGCCTGGACAGAGGGACGTTCCTCGCCCGGTCGAGTACATCAAGATTCCTCGCGAGTCGGTGCGGGAGAAGAACGACAAGCTCAGCTTCCGCTTCATGGAACCGCTCGAAGAAGCCGTTTACCTCGATCAGGTGCGACTTATGGCGGTCGATCATCCGGCCGATGTCGAAGTGTATCCAAACGAATACTTCGCTTCGAATCCTCCGTACCCGCAGTTCAAAGTTGTCGTAAGTAAAGATACCAAGCCGGTCGCGGGAGCATGGGATGACCGCGGCCATGATGTGCGGCCCGATCTGCTGGCGCATCGCTACACCGGCGACTTCGGGATGACGCAGTTTCAGGGATTCGCAAATACCCACAGTCTCACGCTCGATCTGGGCGAATCCTACAATGGTGGCCCACTCTGGCTGCTGATGCACGGAGAGATCGAATACTTCACCGCGAACAGCATGTATGCCGCATCGCAAGCCGGACTCCAAGCGATCTCGCCCTATGTCGAGGCCCTTGGACCTGATCGCAAGTGGAAACGCGTAATCGATGACATGGGTTTCCCAGCTGGGGGCCCTCGCACGATGACGGCTGACTTCACCAACAAAGTGCCAAAGGGAACGCGCAAAATCCGCATCACAACGAACCTGCAGATCTACTGGGACAACATCCTCGTGAGCCGCGCGGAGCAGCCCCCCAGCAGCGACACCCGCGCGGTGCACCTCACATCTATGCCGCTAGCGCACGCCGATCTCGAATTTCACGGCTACCCCTACAAGATCGAAGGCACGCCTGCGGGCAACGTTCAATACATCTACGAGAAGACGAGCGCGACGGGACCCTACACGCGCCCAACGGGCACTTACACGCGTTACGGCGACGTAGGGCCGCTGCTCACTTCACTCGACGACAAGTTTGCCGTATTCGGATCAGGAGACGAAGTTCGACTTGAATTCGATCCATCAAAGCTCCCGCAATTACCGAAAGGCTGGGTGCGCGATTACTTTTTCGCTGCGAATGGCTATGAGAAAGATATGGACTTTTACGCCGCAGAAGGGAACTACGTTGCACCGCTGCCGTTCCTGAGCATGGGCGAGTATCCGTACCCACCGAAGAGAACCTTCCCGCTTGATGATTCGCACCTGAAGTATCTTCTCGAATACAACACGCGGCACATGTCGGGAAATGAGCAGCGGGGATATTGGTTCGACTACGGCGAAACACGCTAACAAGGCCTAACAGACGCCGACGGGATCCGCCCGAGCTGCCCCGATTGCTGGGACGCTCCTCAGAATTCAAGACGCGACTCGAGGCTGCTGTAGAGAAAGGTTTTAATATTGACATTTTCAGCCATTCCATAATCCAATAGCGGTTCTCATGGAAACCGCCGCCCCCTCGACCTCCTCCGTGCCACGCCTGCGTCGTACGCTCACGCTTTGGGATCTCATCTTCTATGGAATCGTCCTCATTCAGCCCATAGCCCCGGTTCCTCTTTATGGCGTGGCGCAAAAGCTCTCCGACGGACACTTCGTCACGATCATTCTGATCGCACTGTTCGCGATGTTGATTACGGCGGTCAGCTATGGACGCATGGGAGCGCTGTATCCCACTGCAGGTTCGGCATACACGTATGTAGGGAAGGGACTCAACGCGCATCTCGGATTTCTTGCCGGGTGGGCGATGATTCTCGACTATCTATTGCAGCCATTGATCAATACGGTCTGGATCTCTACCGCACTTCACGAGCGCTACCTGCATCAGGTTCCGTTCATAGCCTGGGCGGCTCTGATCGCAGGAATCATGACTCTCCTCAATCTGGCCGGTGTAAAGTCTTCGGCCAATGCGAACAAGATCCTGCTTGCGGTCATGTCCGTGGTGGTTGTCTTCTTCGTTGTGCTCGCGGTCAAGTTCCTGTACGGCGGGCAGGGTTGGGCTGGCCTCTTGTCGATGCAGCCGCTCTACGATCCGAAGACCTTCGACTCACACAAGATACTCACCGCGACTTCCTTCGCGGCACTTACCTACATCGGTTTCGATGGTGTAACGACACTGGCCGAAGACGTCGAAAACCCAAAGCGCAACGTTCTGCTGGCGGTCGTGCTGACCTGTATCTTTGCCGGCGTCTGCAGCGCAATCGAAGCTTATCTCGGAGCGCGCGTATGGCCCGACTGGCGCTCGTTTCCGAATCTTGAGACCGCCTTCATGGACATCTGCAGCCGTGTAGGAGGCGTCGTCCTCTTCAATGCTATGGGAGTCATCCTGATCGTTGCTGCGTTCGGGAGTGGGCTCACGGGGACCCTCGGCGCCGCGCGCTTGCTCTTTGGAATGGGCCGCGACGGCGTGCTGCCGAAGAAGTTCTTTGGACATCTGAAGCCCGGCAGCAGCACGCCGACGAACAACATCCTGCTGATTGGCTTTCTCGCGTTTGCCGGTGCAGTGCTGTTGAATTACATCGGCAGCGCCTACCAGCACGCCGGAGAACTGCTGAATTTTGGAGCGTTTCTTGCTTTTATGGGAGTTAATTTCGCGTGCTTCTGGCAATTCTGGGTAAGACGGCAAGAAGGACAAGCGCGGAATCTGCTGCGGGATGCGATCCTGCCGCTGATCGGATTTCTGTTCTGCGGCCTGATCTGGTTTAACCTGAACATGGTTGCGAAGACCGTCGGCGGAATCTGGTTTGCAATCGGCCTGCTGTATGTCGGTTACAAGACGAACTGGTTCCGGTCGGCACCAGTTATGATTGATTTCAGCGATTCTTAGCGGAGAAGACTCCACAACGTTCAACTCTCGCCGAAATAGCGCCGCGGCGTGGTGCCTAGCGCTTTCTTGAACATTGCGATGAACGCGCTTGCTGTGCTGTAACCCGCTTCCATGGCCACGGCTTCGATCTTCTGTCCGCTGGCGAGGAGTTCCAGCGAGCGCTGTAAACGAAGCTGCTGCCGCCAGCGTCCCAGCGATAGCTTGGTTTCTGTTTGAAACAGTCTCTCGATCGTGCGCCGGCTGGCACCTGCTAGCTTGCAAAGAGCTGAGATGGAAATCGAACACTCCGAGCCCTGTTGCAGGGCAGAAGCTACGCGAGCCGCTCGAATGTCGAACGGCATTGGAAGCTGCAAGGGAATTGACTTCAAGGCCTCAAGCTGGTCAACGAGGACGTCAATCAGGTGAGCCTGGATGCGCGATTTCCTGCTGAGCTGCTGATAGCTGCATAGATGAACTATCAATTGCTGAAGCAATGGTGAAACATTCACCACGCAGCAGACTCGTGGCAGCTGTTTCACCAGCCGTGCTCGCAAGTAAATCGTCCGCATGGAAACAGCGCCCGACATAACGATGCTATGAGGAATTCGCGCCGGAATCCAAACGGCACGTTGCGGCGGCACAACCCAAATACCTGTAGCTGTTCTAACCCTCATAACTCCGCGTGAAGCGTAAACCAGTTGGTCTTCCGGGTGAACATGTTCGGGAATAGCGTGTCCATGCGTGAGATCGTATGCCAAAGCAGTAACCGGCGAGGGCAGCTTTGGACAAACGTGCACGGGCTGTCGTGTTCTCGACATTGTTTGTCACGATAGTGGAATGACGAAAACCCAGCAATAGCTTATTTTCGTTCCAGACAGTCTCGATTCGAGGAGGAACACATGCTAGGGTCCAGCAACATCGTAGCTTTCGTTGCAATCACCGATGCCATCCGAGCCCGCGCGTTTTATGAAGGCATGCTCGGTCTGAAATTCGTCAAAGACGACGGCTTCGCGCTCGTCTTCGAGGCGAATGGAATCATGGTTCGTGCCGCGAAGATGAAGGAGTTCACGCCGGCGCAGTTCACGGTGCTCGGATGGCAGGTTTCAGGAATCGAAGACGTCGTGCGCGCGTTGGGAGGGAAAGGTATTCACTTCGAGATCCTCGGATTCTTGAAGCAGGACGAACTTGGAATCTGGACTGCCCCAACTGGAGATAAAGTGGCGTGGTTCAAAGATCCCGACGGGAACATTCTGTCAGTGTCGCAGCACGTCTAGAGCGTCTGGCGCTGTTAGTGGTCTCTAAAAATTCCCCACTTCTCCTAGCGGCACGAAGAAGTGGGGCACCCGTCCGATTTTTAGTCACAATGGCCCAATTACAAAATCCTTCACTCCACGTTCCAACCGGTCACTTCGACTGCCGGCTTCGATGTCCCTAATTCGGTCGCGTGGTACGTCGCCGTGAGTTCGCGCTTTTCCCCAGGAAGCAGGGAGATGTAGTTATCCTCCCAAACGACCGGAAGAATCTCTTGTCCCTTCGCGGCTTTGTTTACCTTCAGGCGAACGAAGAATGCGACGCTTTTGCTCGGATTCGCAAGCGTTACATGTGTGATTGCGTCCTCTCCCTTACGCTCCGTGCGTTCGCTGACCTGCAGCTTTACTTTCGGGAGCTGTGCCAACGCTGTGAAATCCGCGTAAGAGGCGGTTGGTGTCATCCACCAATTCGTCTTTGCCCAGTCCAGCGTTTCCGGCTTCGTCGAGAGCCAATAGAGGTTGGAGCCCACGAGTTTGCCAGTCGAATCTTGCAGCCGCAACACCAGGAAGTAGGTTGCGCTCAGGCCGGAGACATCGGGCAGTGTGAAGATCTTCGCGGTACTGTCTGCCCCTGCATCGACGGGATTCTCTTGCGAGAATTTTTCGGTCGCATCGAGGTTGTAGATCTTCGTTGTAAGCTTCAGGCCCTTCGCATCCTCGTATTGGCTGCTGACGAGCCATATGGAATGGTCGTCATAGCCATAGATCGGATGCAGGTTTTCCATCGCCCGCTTGGCGCCGAAGTAGCCTCCCCCGGGACGCAGGTAGAAGTCGTACAGGTGCCAGATCATCGAGGGCCAGGCATTGTTCAGCATCCACTGAATCACGCCGGTAGCCTGGTATTTGTTGCGGCTGTACGCTTCATACATCGCGCGCACGCCTTCGTACGTCTGCATCTGCGACTTGATCGCGAAGTCGTCAACGTTATCCGATTTTCCATATCGATTGGCGAGCGCCTCGCTGAAGACATTGATTGTCTTGAACTCGCCACCCCCGGCATGGAAATTCCACACATCGTCGATCGGCCACATGTGGTCCTTGCCGACCATCGCACGGATGCTCTCTACCGGAGGAACCGCCGGACCCATGCTGGTTTCGGTATTGAACCCGTACCCTCCACCGCATCCTCCGGGATTGCATTGACGGCGGCCCGGCTGGCCCTCGGGTGTGTCCACCTCCCAGTAGCTGGGCGCAACGTACTCATACGGTCCCGTCATTTTCACGCCGCTGTCACCCGTGACCGTCGTCTTTTTTCCTGTTGCCGACGAGACCACCGGATTGGGCCACAAGAGATCTTTCTCCACCTCGAGATAGGTCTGTTCCACATCCGGCGGTGGCGGATTGTCGCTGCCGTTAAGCCACATGACCAGGCTTGGATGCATGCGCAGCCGGTAGATCTGATCCCGCAGCGACTGCTTTGCAATTTCAAAATCCGCGGGCTTCCACTTCGGCCAGCGCTCCCAGAAGTCGCAGCAGCACCATCCCGCCATGATCAAGATTCCTTCATGGTCCGCGAGATCGAAAAATTCCTTGGTCTCCAGCTTGCCTTCCAGCCGGACCGTGTTCAGACCCATGTCTTTCACGTAGCGCAATTCGTCCCTCAGCCGCCCAGAGTCCTCGCGTAACATCATGTCGGGCGACCAACCACCGCCGCGGATCAGGATGTTTTTGCCATTGATGTGGAAGGCGCGTCCTCCAATCGAGTTCAGGTCCGAAGTGATCTCCCGTATCCCGAATTCCGTCTGCGATCGGTCGCTCACAGCTCCGCCCACTTCAAACTGCATCGTAAGCGGATAAAGGTTTGGTTTGCCCATCTGGGCCGGCCACCATAGACGAGGATTCGAGAAAACAAGCTGGTCGAATTTGTCAGGCGTGAAAGTCACGTCCTTCGCTTCGTTCGGACCAAGTTCCACATCCCGCTCGAAGCTGATCTTCTCGATCTGCGCTTTCAGTTTCCCCTTGACAGTCTGGTTTGTGCCGTTCTTCACCTGAGCCGTCACCGTGAGCTGGGCCATGTCGTTCGAAGGCGGATTCAATTTCGAGACTACAGTCGGATAACGCAGAGCCACTGGACCGCTCGTCGTCAGGTACACCTCGCGCCACAGTCCCATGTTCTTGTCCGGTGGCGCAGGGTTCCAATCAACGAACGTGATCGCGAGGTCGTGCTCCGTTGGAGCGAAAGCTTGTACGGCTAAGACATTTTCGACGCCGGGTTTTGCGGCGCTCGTGATGTTGAACTCGAACGTTCGCCAGGCGCCGGCCACATCGTCCGAATTGGCAATCTGCTTTCCGTTGAGCCAGATGTTCGCTCGATAGTTGATGCCGTTAAACTTCAACCAAATCGTCTTGCCCTCGTACGACCCAGGTATAACGAATTGCTTGCGATACCACCACGACACAGCAAAGGGACTATCAGGTGCCATCGCGATATTCGAGAAGTTTGTGCCGATGGGGTAATTCATCCCGGGGAACTCTCGCAGGTTCATCCCAAAGAACGGTTCCGGAAGAGTCTTGTCTTTTATCAGCGCCGCGACAACCGTCGTGGGAACGGTGACCTGATGCCAGCCCTTGGGCGAAAACTGTGGCATCGAAATGACTTCACCCTTCGCCTCCACCTTGGTTGAGGTCTGCAGAGTCCAGCCATCATGTAGAGCTAGTTTGGATTCAGTGCTGTGCATAACCGGGGCTTTGACCTGTTTTTCCTGGCCGGCCAGGAGAGTAGAAACGAGGAAGAATGCGAGAAATGAAGTGGCGGCCAGCTGCTTCCGTGGATTCATGATGCTCCTGTGCAGTACCTGCGCGTCCAATCAGATGGTGTAGGAAACTATCCCGCTAATGGATAACACTTCTATTAATTCGTTTCAATAGCCGATTTCAAGCTGTATTTTGAAATTTGCATGAGCGAAATCTGGCGGATTCGCCGGCCCGCTACACATTGCTAGGTCCCAGGCTAGAGTGTCTCTGGTGGTTTATAATCAGTAATTCCGCTCTCTACTCCTGGAGTGATAAGAACATGATCCGTTTTCTGCAAGAATCTGGTAAGGCGACGAAGTATGTCCTGGGTGGGCTCCTTCTGATTATCTGCGCATCCATGGTGATCACCCTGATCCCCGGCGGCCTTGGTGGCGACGTTTTTGGCGGTGCTCCCGGTAAGGGCATCGTCGCCAAAGTCGATGGCGGCGACATCACGACCGACGAAGTCCGCCAAACCGCGCGCCAGATGCTGCAGCAGCAGATGCCACAAGGCAGCACTGCCAACATGAGCATGTTGCTGCCGTTCTTCGCCCAGCGTGCGGCCGAGCAGTTGATCACACGTCAGGCTCTACTCGCGGAAGCAAATCGAATGGGGCTCCGCGTCAGTCCGGAAGAAGTTAAGGACGAACTCCAGCACGGGCGCTACGCCGCCACTTTTTTCCCGGGCGGCAGCTTCATCGGCCAGACCGAATATCAGGACATGTTGCAGCGGGCTAGCCTCACTCCCGCGAAGTTTGAAGACGCGGTTGGCAACGACATCCTCNTGAACAAACTGCAGGCGCTGATCTCGGGCAGCACTAACGCGAGCGATTCAGAGATCCACCAGCAGTTNATAAAGCAGAACACGAAGGTCAAGTTTCAGTACGCTGTGCTGAAGCAGGATGAGGTCAAGAAGGNCTTGCATCCAGCCGACGCGGAGTTGAAGGCNTANTACGAGAGCCACAAGGCCTCTTACGCCAACTCCATTCCCGAGAAGCGCAAGGTAAAGTATGCATTGATCGATACCAACAAGCTGGAAGCTAGCCTTCAGGTGACACACAGGACGACCTGCGAGCCTACTACGATCAGCATCGTGATCAGTACCGCGTGCCCGAGCAGGTGAAGGTCAGCCATATCCTGATCAAGACACCGCTTCCTGGAACGGACGGCAAGGTTGACGAGAAAGGCGCGGCAGAAGCACAGCGCCGTGCCGAAGACTTGCTGAAGCAGGTGAAGAGCGGGGCGAACTTCGAAGAGGTCGCGAAGAAGTATTCGGAAGATCCCGGTAGTGCGAAGGAGGGCGGATCCCTGAACTGGATCGGCCGCGGCCAGACCGTTCCTGAATTCGAGAAAGTCGCTTTTTCTCTTTCCAAGGGCCAAATCAGCGATCTCGTAAAGAGCAGCTACGGTTTTCACATTATCCGTCTGGATGACAAGCAGGACGCGCACTCGAAGTCGCTCGACGAAGTTAAAGGCACAATCGAGCCGATCATCCAGCATCAGAAAGCGCAGCAACTCGCGCAGAAGAAGGCAGAGGATCTACTAAAGCAGGCGCGCGCACAGGGTCTGGACGCCGCCGCTGCCGCTCAGGGGGCGCCGGTTATCACGACCGATTTCTTCACCCGCAAAGATATGCTGCCGGGACTTGGTCCGGCTCAGCAATTCATGGATGCGGTGTTTATGGAGGAAGAGAAGAATCCGCCGCAGCCGGATATCGCCCCTGCCTCGCAGGGCATCGCCGTTTTCCAGTTGCTCGCGGTCAAGCCGCCTTCGACGCCAACGTTCGAAGAAATCCGTAGCCGCGTGGAAGACGAGTTCAAGAACGAGCGTTCAGGCGTTCTGCTTTCTCAGAAAACACAGGAACTCTCTGACCGCGCCAAGGCCGAGCACGACCTGAAGAAAGCCGCCAAGGAACTCGGCGCAACCTTGAAGACTAGCGATCTGGTTCTGCCCGACGGGCAGGTCCCGGATATTGGTTCAATGTCAGGACCTGCGTCCGTGGCCTTCAACATGAAGCCGAGCGAGATTAGCGGACCCATCAACAACGGGGCTGATGCTTCCGTTCTGCAGCTGGTCGACATTCAGGCGCCTTCAGAAGAGGAGTACGCATCCAAGAAAGACCAGATTCGGGACTCGATCTTGCAGCAAAAGCAGCAGGAGCGCTTCGGCCTATTCATTTCAGCGTTGGTTGATCGGATGACGAAGGCCGGCAAGATCAAGCGCAACGACGAAGAGCTGAAGCAGCTCACACGCACTGGTACCGAGTCTGGAATGTAACGGCGGGTCATGTCTTTTTCTCGCGCGGCTGGTATCTTGTTGCACCCGACATCTCTGCCCTCCCGCGGAGGTGTGGGCGATTTCGGACCGGCCGCTTACCGCTTCGTAGATTTCCTCGCGTCCGCTCGGCAGGGCATTTGGCAGGTCCTGCCTCTGGGCCCTCTCGGCTACGGCAATTCTCCGTACTCCGCGACTTCAGCGTTTGCCGGAAATCCTCTCCTGATTAGCCTTGAACGCCTTTCCGATCACGGTTGGATCGGTCGGGCAAAGCTTACGGGACTCGCGGATTCTTCGGATCCTGTGGCCTACGATCGTGTTTTCTCGGGCAAGATGCCGCTCCTCTTTGAGGCAGGCCGCAACTTCCTCCGGTCGGGATCTCAAGATGCGCTCAGCCGCTTCGAATCGTTTCGCGAAGAGAATTCGTGGTGGCTCGATGACTTCGTATTGTTTGACGCGCTCCGGGCGAAGTACAAGCTGCAGAGTTGGAATTCCTGGGCGCACGACCTCGCTTACCGTTCTCCTGCAGCGCTCGAGAAGGCACGCCAGGAGTTGGCCGACGATATTCGCATTCGCGCCGCACTCCAGTTCGCCTTTTATGAGCAGTGGCGCGCACTTCGTGGTTACTGTGCTGAGCGATCAGTCCGCGTTGTCGGGGACGTGGCTATCTTCATGAATTACGATAGCGCCGATGTCTGGGTCAATCGCGAACTCTTTCGTCTCGACGACAGCCTGCAACCAGAAGTCGTGGCTGGCGTGCCCCCAGATTTCTTCAGCACAACCGGACAGCGTTGGGGAAATCCGCTATATCGCTGGGATGTGATGAAAGGCCGCGGTTATCAATGGTGGATCCGGCGACTGCGGTGGGCGACGCAGAATTGCGATTACATCCGTCTGGATCACTTCCGTGGCTTCGACCAGTTCTGGGAGATCCCTGCAAGCGATGCCACTGCCGTGAACGGCAGGTGGGTTGATGGCCCGCGCGATGATCTATTCGTCAAACTGCGCGAAGCGCTCGGAGGGCTACCGTTCTTCGCGGAAGACCTGGGCTATATCACTCCTGAAGTGCACGCTTTACGAGACCGCCTCAAAATCCCCGGTATGGCCGTGCTGCAATTCGGCTTCGGCGACGAAGGTGCTCATATGTACCTTCCGCACCGTTCTGAAGGAAAAGTCATCTATAGCGGCACCCATGACAATGACACGGTCTTGGGATGGTGGACCTCCGCTGCTGCCGAACATGAGCGCCGCAATGCAGAGGCATATCTCGGATCTCCCAAAGATGGCATCCATTGGGCCTTCATACGGGCAGCACAGTGCTCACCAGCGAGCCTGAGCATTATCCCGCTGCAAGACGTTCTCGGGCTCGGAAGCGAATGCCGAATGAATACGCCGAGTCTGGACAACGGCAACTGGCGCTGGCGTTTTGACGGAAGTCTCCTGGGAAACGACCTTGCGAAAAAGTTGGCGCAACTGGCGGAAGTGAGTGACCGTCTCCCGCGACTGTTCGCATCGCATGCAAGCGAAACCTTTTTCGCTTAACATTTCCTCAGCCGCGTTTTCCGCTTCGAACCAAATCTGAGTACTCGGGATTTAGCCCTTCTTCGCACCTCGAAGACGAGTTGTGTCATTCGGCAACGCACACACGTTGGAAGCACCCTGCAGCGCCAGGTCGAGTTCCTTCCCGACAACGCCCAAACGTTCCGCCGGCAATAACTGCTGAAGCATTTCGAAGAGACGTCGTTCTTCCGTGCGGATATGGTTCGAGAGTTTCCGCGCGAACGCAGATAGATCTTGTGCCGACAGCACCCGCGCTTCGGCCCTGCCAAACAGGGCCCTAAGCTGGTCGTGTTCGTCGGTGAGACTGCTTACAAGCTCAGCCAGTTCCTTGAACTCGCGAGCGGCAGGGAACACAACCTGCTCTTCCGCGGCGAAGTGAATCGCGATCTCATCACGGAACTGCTGGGCAACTTCTGATTGCCAGGCATCCAGATCGGCATCGGAGATCGGCGCGGCTCGATCGATTCGCACGCACAGAGCCAGCGCATGCTGATGTTGGTGCGAGAGCGGAATCAGACTCTTGTCGCGCAGCATATGACCCTCGAAAATTCGTTCTCTTGAAATTCACTCACCTTCACGCTCTGACCGTGATCTGTTCAGTTTCCTCATGCAACAAAGTTGTGAATGGACACGCTCCCATTTGGCAAACTTCAGGAGCAGCGCTAACCCGCCATACGCGATTATATTCGGTCGCAGAGCAACCGTTCCGTCGGATTTCGTGCCTGTATCGATCACGGCTCAGGCAAGAACGATGAAGCTCTCAAAATACTGGACCCGCTCGCTCGCAAAGACGGCGGCTTGTCCGCGACCCGACGGCGATGTTTGCGCCCACGAAATGATGGCCGACGAGATATTCATCAGCCTAGGGCGTAAGTGCGGGGAGCGCGACCAACTAAAGACGGCACTCTCCGACGCCAAAAGAAAACCGGGCTGGTTCGCCCGGGTTTTCCTGCGTCGAGTTAAATGCGGTTACATTCACCACGGCGCGACTGGCCGTATGTTGGCCAGCCTTAAACTTGCCGCTCCAACAGGTCGGGAGTGCAATTGTCCTTCCACCCGCCGGGTAGTCCCCGAGCTGGTCTTCAAGCCGGGATAACTGGATGATTAACAGATGCTTATGAATAAAAGCGGGGCCGCGATACGCGCGGTGGCGCTTCTGAGCGCCCGCAGCAGGAGAAAACAATTTCACATTCCACTTGATAAAGGAGGGACGGGATCACCCCGCCTTACATGTCCCGGCGCCCTTCCATTGCTTTTAGCATCGTGATCTCGTCCGTGTACTCGATATCACTGCCGACCGGAATTCCCATCGCGATCCGCGTCACCTTCACGCCGGATCGGCGAAGTTGCTGGGAGAGATAGACCGCTGTCGCCTCTCCCTCCACAGTCGGATTCGTCGCAAGGATTACTTCATCCACATTCCCCCCGTCTACACGGGAGGTCAGATTCGAAATCCGCAACTGCTCCGGCCCAATCCCGTGCAGCGGCGAAATCGCTCCATGCAACACATGAAACACGCCGTTGAAGTGTTTCGTCTTCTCGATCGCCGCGATGTTGGTGGGCTCTTCGACCACACAAACCAGCCGCTGGTTCCGCGTCGCACTCGTGCAATATGCGCAGGGATCCACGTCGGTGATGTTGTTGCAAACGGAACACAGCCGCAGATTGGCTTTCACATCGCGGACTGCCGTTGCGAGCGCCTCGGCATCTTCATCGCTCGATCGCAAGATATGGAACGCAAGCCGTTGCGCGCTCTTCGCGCCTACACCTGGCAGCTTCTTCAATTCATCGATCAGCCGCGACATCGGCTCAGCAAATTTAGACATAAGAAATCGTAGGATTGATATTTACTGATTGAGCGATTGCTGTTTCTCATCCATTGCGATCTTCCAATCGCTCCAATGACTCAATCGCCAAATCGCTCAACTAAGGCAGTGTGTACTCGAACTCATACGAATGCTTCCCATCTGGCGCAATCGTAATGTTCATCTTGCCCGCAATGCCCTTCAATTGCCCGGCGCCGGAATCCGGCACAATCATAATCGTCAGGCTCGGTACGTTCTGCGCCATGGTGCCCATGTGCTCCAGCGCGAAGCTGCCCTCGCGTCCTTTCAACGTGCCAGTCACGCGCTCAATGGCTACGTAGGCGCCCGACCCTTTCACGTCGGTGCTCGCCGTCAGCATCTGGCCCTTGCCACTTGCTTCCAAATCGCCATGGTACTGCTTATCGAGTATGAATCGTCCAATCGATGTGTCCCCACCCGGATCCTCTTGCTTTACTAGTTTCACATCAAAGGGTCCGGCCGCACGATTCGTCACAGGAGCCTCTTTTTGCGCAGGCGCAGGTTGTGGAGTGGTCGATTGCGCCCGCCCTTTGATCGTAAGCGAGATGCACAACACTGCTGCCGTCGCCACCATGAGTCCGAAGGATTTCATGTAGTTCTCTGGAGAAAGTTGTAGTCTGCGCTATCGGGTCACAATCCGGGGATGTTCAACCCTCCCAGCATGCCACCTACAGTCGATTGCATCTGAGCATCTATTTTTCGTGCCGCTTCGTTGACGGCTGCCAAGACGAGATCCTGAAGCATCTCCACGTCACCCGATTTCACCGCTTCAGGATCGATCTTCAAACTCAGCAGCTGTTTGCGACCATCCATCTTCGCCGTAACAGTGCCGCCGCCAGCCGATGCCTCGACTACGGTTTCTTGCATCTTCTTCTGCAGCGCATCATACTGCGCCTTCGCCTTCGACATCAGCTCTTGTAAATTGAATCCGCCCATAAAATAAATTGTGTAATTTGGAAATTTGGTAATTTTGTAATTTGAAAAACAGATATCTTCAATTCCAGGCGCAGCAGGTTTCAAACTACCAAATTACAAAATAGCCGATTACGAAAGCGCTCCATCTCACCGCTTCTCTCTGTAGTCAATCACTGTCCGGATTTCCGCGCCGAACTTCTCCTGCATTCTGCGCACGACGGGGTCTTGTTCCGCTCGCCCCCGTCCACCCGGTCCGGGCGAGAGCTTCGGCGCTGCATTCTTCTTTTCTTGCGGATTCATCGTCTGTCCCGGGACAACCCTGAGTTTTACAGCTCGCCCAAGTACGCCGCTAGCCGCAGCAATCGCCATCCGCCTAGCGTCGTTGCTCATGGACATGTCGATGACGGTTTGCGACTCGGCAATTTTGATGACTACTTCATTGCCCGGGATGCTCCATTCCCCCTCTGACAGCATCGATACCAGGATGCGCTGCCCATTGTCATTCAAAGTTTGCAGCACGGCCGACTGTAAGCGTGTGATGTCCTCAGCCGAAGCTGGAGACGTATTCGCCGGCGTCTCTAGCGGATTTGTCTCTTCCCTCG
>C688J18823_10000064_pt1 | contig 54541 bp, 82 predicted proteins | sample HopSoiMetagenom1_FD_18823 | JGI IMG/M metagenome (IMG submission 18823)
ACGGAGACTGCTTTAAAAGCTGTTCAAAAGCAACCTGTTTCAAATCTGTATACTCAATGATGTACCGCAGGTCTTCATTCGACGGAGACTGCTTTAAAAGCTGTTCTCCTGCAACCTGTTTCAAATCTGTCCACCGGATGATGTACCGCAGGTCTTTATTCGACTTATTCAACATTGATTCCATTTTCGTGTTTTTAATTGGGGGTTTGTTGGATTTACTCAATTGTTTTAACGCAGGTACATTCATCAAAGTGCTGTTCGCAGTCTGAACAATGGCATTCAGCACCCAAATAATACACCTGTAGTTCCTTCAATGTAAAAGGACGCTTTCTAACGCTGCCAGGATCAGCTAAAAACGATGATCTACGGAAGCCGTGATCGTAAGCGTCTTTTATGATCATGTGGGCGTGTTTAAGCGCTTTTTTGTGTCTGGTGGTAATTGATGAAAGTTCAGCTTTATGTGAACGGCGAAGATCTTCGATAGTATCTTGTTTTCTAATAGCTATGTTAACCACCTTTTCGTAATTCGGATTTTCAACACCTGAAGCGTCGATGGCGAAGGTTTTTTTAATTTTCTTAACTTCATCCTGCATCAATTTTATTTCAATTTGACGATCTTTTAATTTACTGTTCACTACAGCTAAATTTCGTTTTAAACGTTTGATTTCAAACTGAAGTTTCTCAGGTGTTGCTGTATGAAGTTCTGTCAAGATGGTTGTCATTTCTATTTTACTTTAGATCTTACTTTTTTCAAACGATCGGGAATAGATTTTGCAATCTTCCTTTTGTAATCCTTTTCCATTACCAGTTGTGCCGTTTTGCCGAAGAACTCAATCTTCTCAATAGCTACAAGGGCTTTGTTGTCTATTTTGGTAACGGTCACCTGTTTATCAGGCGGGATTTTTCTTTCTTCCCGGTGCTGGTCAACACACTTTTTAACAGACTTTTGAACAGCCCGTTGTGTGATGCCGCTAAGTTCGGCGTACTCCGCCGTTGTTAATGTAGTCATAATTGATAATATTGGTTTTGATTCGTGGCAGGTGGGGGAATCGAACCCGCCTAAAATGCACCGCTAAGTAACATGTCATAGAGTATGCCTCCACCGCTTGTAATGTATTCTTCATACATACCGTCTAAGCTACCCTGCCAGGTGGCTGACTTGTTCAGCCGAACATTGTATTTTTCAGTGCCCATAAAGGCCAATACATACCAACAGAACGGTTACAGGCATGTTATGTGTTTTTATCCGGCTGGTGCGGTGGCCCCGAGTCGAACAGGGAAGAAGCGAACTATCCTTTGCAGGGATCGAATTTTAATACATGCGCATGTATTAAAATGCTTCAGTGTGCATACGATCACACTGTGTTTGCCAGTTTCACCACCACCGCATGTATACCGGCCGCTTACTTGATTAGTACTAATCGTTTCAGCATTCGGACATACAGTTATTTATAAAGACTTACCAGTTCAGTTACTTGTTCCGGTAAGAAGAGAAATTCACTGCCTAACCAGGGACAACCATTGCTCAGCACATAAGCGATGCGGGCTGCTACACCTTCGGGTGTATTATCGAACTCTGCCCACTCCTGAGCGAACAAGAAATTGAACATACACCAATCAGGATCTATACCGGTGAAGCACCGTTCAACATACTGCATCCATTCTTCACCAAACAACGGTTCGATACCTGCACGTGGTCCATGCCCTATTGCATCTGCCACGCCTGCATGGTCGTGATTACATGGACTACCGCCACCTTTTACATAGGTCGTCATGTCAAAAACTTCTTGGATACCTGGTTGAAGCAAATACTCTGCAAGTTGTTGTAAGTTCGCAGATTGACGAAGTGAAATGTTTATTTCTTGATGAAGCATTTTGCCTGTTGTTGATTCTGTAAAAGTATGTAGTTCGTAAATACGAACCAAATTTATTTTTTATGACCTGTATCCCTTGTTAAATCCAGCAACTAATGGTTCAATGTGCCCACCGTGCAGGGTAAGCAAATCAAGGAAGCTGCTGTTCTGTATAATAGATGTCAATCCGTCTTTCCTGCTTTCTGAACCCAATTTAAAAGCTTTGTCAATGCTTTCAGCTGTTGGAACCTGTGTGTCTAAAGCGATTGGAGCGAAAATATTTTTCATTTTTTTTGTTTTTGCTGTTGTTGATAGAGCGAAGATATGTGGTTCGTAAATGCGAACCAAATTTATTTTTATTAAAACAAAAAAAAATCCCTGGTTGATACCAGGGACCATTTTAATAACCTACACCTATTCTACTGTTCGTTAGTAGAAATGACGCCATCAGCACCCATTTGGATCACACGTACATTGTCAGGCTGATTAATATATTTAGGACGACGGATACCTGCCAGCCTGTATTTAGCTACCCGAGTTATGCTTACGCAATCGCCCTGGTTACCACCTAATACATGGTAATATCCTTTATCTTCTCCAACGTATAGCCCAACGTGGCCACCTGATTCACGTTTAAATACCAGTACGTCACCTAACATGGCAACCTGAACTGGTACGCCGAACTTAGTCCAGTTAAGCGCCCAAAGGAACTGCTGCGGTATTACCTTTTCACCAGCGGTCGCCACAATGGCCATAAACAAACCACACCAGGCTATTTCATCAGCTGTGTAGATATTATCCACTTTCAACTGTTTAGCCCAATCAAGGATGACAGGGTTGTTCCTTTTGCCAGGTATCTCAGCCACCCCGAACAGGGATAATGCAGCAAGTAACATTTTCGGTCCGGGCTCGTTATTAAGCCATTCGTATTTTTTAGGTATCATATGTTTATTTTTTTACAAATTTAAGAAATACAATAAGTGAGAATATAATTATCAGCCCAATCACTATTGCCAGGGCATAATAAAACAACTGTTTGTAAACGTCCCGTTCAGTTGTTGCCTTGTCAGCCATTGACTTTTGATCGTTCAATGCGATTTGACATGCTGCCAGTTCAGGCGGATTTAAGTTGTAGTGCGGTAATATGCCGGTGACGGTATCCGATTTCGGTGGTTTGTAGGCATTGCGTAGGGTTTTGATCGATCGTTGCAGTGAATCCACCTGTCGCATGAAGGATAACACCACATCAGCACAATCATTGCTAATGGCGGACGCCTCTTTTCTCTTTTCGGCCAGTAATGCAAGTAAACTATCCCCCCGTAGTTCTAAAGTGCTTAAATCGGCTGTATGGTCGATATTGATAGGGGAACTACTGTCCGGCAAAAAAAATAAATCCCCTACCGAGTCGATAGAGGGGAACGCAGTGGCACAAATTGCCGGTAATTTTCCATGGTCTGTGAGGTAATTGACTGCTTTTTTTTCGGTCATACACGACACGAACAGGATGGCGATGCAGGTTGTTAATAATAAACGTTTCATTTAGGTATTTTTGGTATTGTACGTGAAAATAACGTATCCCCGTTGGGATACAAAAAATATTTCCAAAAGTAGCGAACCGCCTTTCCTTTTTCGTCCACCCACTTGTCTATCAAAAGCGTCACTTCCTTCTTAAAAGTTTCCTGATATATCGAATCAACAACTAGTGCCAAACTGTCCTGTTTATGTTTCGTTTCGTCTATTTCAGCTGCAAGGTCCCGTCGAATAGAGTCTATAAGCGGCGCCGCAGCTTCTTTATAAACCTTAATGATCATTTCTGAATCAGTAGGTATGGTATCAATGCATGTAATACACGGACCATTACTGAAGCTGGTTGAAGTAACCACAACAAAAAAAAGAGCGCCGAATATCTGTTTCATAATTTACTGTTTTGTGTGATAGTATCTACTTTATTATTTAAAGTATCCACTGCCTTTTGATATTGTTTAACTTGTTCCTTCAAAGGGGCTGCACTAGCGTTAAAATCCTTTCTTAGTTCTTCAATCAATATCTGACGATATTCCTTTGCTTCGATCTTTGCCTCGTCCTTATCTTTTCTGTTTTCTTTTATGCGTGAAACGAAACATGAAATTAAAAGAGAAGTTGCGGCTAATGCCACGCCCCAACCACCTTTTTTGTTTTTCATGGTATTGAATAACCTTGTTATGAGGGTCAGATCCATTTACGAGGGTTTTTAATGCAGTGTATAACTGTACTTTCCAGTAGCAGTCTAGGAATACGGTTTGAATATGTCGTAAAAGTACCAGAATTTCAGGCAAAAAAATAAAAAATACGATCAAACCGAAGTTATAATATTCCATTTTATAACAGTGCATAGGACTTAAAAACCATTCATCAAACAGATTGTAAAGGCTGATTCCTAAACCGATCAACATTGTTTTCCTTACCCAAAATATTTGTTTCCCCAAATTATAACACAAAGCGAACAGGAATAACAAAGCCATCCCTAATGCCTGATAGCAAAAATCATCCCATAGCAGCTTCCATAATTGGTAAGCTGCCAGGGATGATGTTAATCCGGCTATTGCCAGGATGTTGTTTGTCTTATTGTTCATCGATATTCCTTTGACGTGGTGGCGGGCGGTCGCCTACTACAGCCGCTTTAATGGCTTCCTTCTTCTCTTCCTTCGCTGCTACATCTTTCACAGGTAAGGCACTCACACCGAACACAGTGGTCGCAATAGCTATCAGGTAGCCGCCGTACTCAACTACAAGCGGGGCAAAAGAGGGATTCCACACTCCGTGGTCAATTAAAAACAATGCAGCTCCCGCAACCGTTGCCAAAATACCGAACACCTTTTGCAGGTTTTTAAACAACGTGGGTGACTTGGTTGTAAAGCGGGCCAGTATGTCGGCGCCATTGTGGATGATAAAGTCTACGATTTTTTTCATTTTTGTTTTTTTATATGAAAGGATAGGTATTAATTAGGAAAAGATTGTATAGTTATCCTTAATCCATTTAGATATCCATACTGATAAGTATTAGTACTATTTCCCCCTACAGGGCAATATATGCCTACAAACAATCTACCTGACCCGTCTGCTACCTGATAAGTGAATGTAGCAACATTTGCTGTATTGCCTTTTACATTAAGAGTTGTATTCGTAGTGCCATTCGCATCAGTGACCCAATATCCTGCTTGCCTATCGGTTGCCGCTACTTGTGAAGTAAGCCTACTCCCTAGAAACTCTAATTTATATGGGGTCCCAGGAGTTAAGCCGCTTATAAGAACATTGTATCCATTCGCTGCATAAGTGAAGTCATAAGGGGCGCTTGTGGTCTTCAGTCCATTGTTGAACCAATACGAAGCAGTAACCGTACTTCCAAATATAAAAGAAGGATTACCGGCTGTAGCACCACCACTATTTACTGAGTTGTTGCCGTTAGGATTCCACTTCGTTGTGGACACAGAAGACACGCTTATACTGCGTCTGCTATCAGTAGCGGTAATAACGGTTAAATGCGGGTCCCCGCTAACATCTGTCCATCCTGTTACGCCTTGTGCTGTAGCATTAAAATTGAATTGAGCCGCCACAGAATCAACAGAGACAGGCGTTATCTTGATTATACTGTTAGGGGTAACTGAGTTGTCTTTGTATCGTCCAAAGACCCTATACCATGTTGCTGCAACCGGTGCGGTATAAGATTTAACTGCTAAATTCCCAGTAGAAGTACTATCAAAATATGACCATGTTGTACTGTCAGTTGAAGAATAAACAACGTATGTCTTAAACGCAGTTACAGGCACGAAAAATGATTTCTTCCAAAACTGCCACTGATCATTTTCCAGCCTTACAATACCAGGAGCCGTCATGTGTACACTGTCACTATAAGCTATAGTTGTGTCCATCCTGGCTACTGTTCCGTATTGCAGGAAACTCATATAGTCGTTATTTGCTATCACTCTTAATGTATCATCCAAGGCTATCGTTCTGCGAAAATTCCAAAGGCGTGATGAGTGTGTAGGATCGGAATTGTAATTTGAACGTGGTCGAGATCCATTTACTACTACTATAGCGCCACGGGTCCAAGCATATCTAAATATTAATTTCCAGTAACTGGCCTGGGTGGCAGTGTCGTAACTTGCGACCCAGTTTGTAGGTTCATCCAGAAGTATAATTCCCGGTGACTGAGATAGTGCATCATCTACACTTACGCCAGCCGTGCCCCCATCTGACATTGGCCTTATAGGTGCGGATGTTTGACCACCTAAAGAATAATTCCAAAATGAAAGGGTATATCCATTTGTTGAAAATCGCGCTTGTATTACAGAGGGGTAGGAGCTAGATCCTGTGGGTTGAACCCCTGCTAATGTAGAACTTCCTAAACCTACCAAGCGTGGATTCTTAATTAACGTGCTATCGTTGTAGTTAAAAGTGAGCGTTAATAATGAAGCGGCAATAGACCCTTTAAGGGGGAGAGTGCCGAATCTCATAATAGGCTTTCCCTCTACAAAATCACCCTGATGTAGCCCTTTCCATTTATTATTAAGAGGGCTAAATGAAGTCCTTACGTTTTGTGCACTTGATATTACAGGGAATAGAAGTGCAAGTATAAATAACTTAATTACTGTACCAGTTCGCACCATCTGAAAATAAATTTAAGTATGAATTATTATAGATGGAAAAATTACTTTGTCCGTCTATTTTCTGAGTTCCGCCCGCCTGAATGGTCAGTACATGTGCAGTATTGTCAGTTCTTAAAATATAGTACTTAATGCCATAACCCACATTGGTACCAGTACTTATCCAATATGGTGAAATAGATGCATCAGGAAGGGTAATTGTAACATCGGTGCTAGTGCAATCTATTAGCCATTTAGTAGCTGTACTGTCCATTGTAGTATTTGCAGTTATTGCTTTTTTAACTTTTTCATATTTCACCCTGCTCGTATCTGATCCCTGCTGGATACCTGCCCAACCGGGATTTCCTCCGTACCCTACTGTCAAAACTTGGCCAGGTGTGCCCGCAGCTATAGGAGCAAGGAACCCCGTTGCACTATCTCTTTTGTACAAATCCCACTTCGCCGCAGATGGTACGTTGAATTTTACAGTGCCAGTCACATTGAAACGTGCAGTTGGGGTAGTGTCTCCTATGGATACGTTTCTTGACGAATCTATCATCATTGAAACATAAGCCAGGGCGCTTCCGCCCTGTGCCGTATCGGGCATATTTATAAATTTAGATTTAGTGCCTATGCTATTGGTAAAGTATAAATCTTTGTTTACCGTAGAAGTCCTTCCTATTGATGCAGATGCTTTACCATTAAAATCACGAAATGCAATATATCCCTGGGCAATATTATTCGTATAAGCCGCATTGCTTCTGGTTTCAATACTTCCATAGACAGATAGTTTTTCAACAGGTGCATAAGTATCTGGGCCCGCTATAATATTTCCACCTCCGGGAGATATGTAAGAGTTTCCAGTATTGTAAAGATTAACATATACTTTAGCTACTTGCCCCTTCGTGGCACTGCCATCTAGCACGAAGTCACCCAAACCGCCTAAATTAGCCTGTGCGGCAGCGCGTACTATCATCATGTTTGCATCAAATACAGTTCTATTGACATTGTTATTTACAGCGAATTGAGCATTCAAACCTACTGATTTCCACCACAGTGCATACGGCGCACCTATCGAGCTCCAAACGTCTGTAGCTGGATTTGAATTTGGCACTGCATACTGAACAGCTCCTATATTACCCGCTGCAAGTGTACCAGCGCCTAACGCTAACCACATAGCTCCTTTAGTAGTATCGTAAAGTCGATGTATCCCGTCCGTATAATCCATATTAAAACACAGATTAGCTTCGGGGTTGCCATGCATACCCACACTTGCTACAGATGACCCAACATTTAAACCCGCTCCTGTTCTCTGAAACTCAATAAATGCTGGACGGTTATTTAAAATTCGCAAGTTAAAGCTATCTGTTCTTAATATAGTAGACTCGGTTAAATTGCCGCCTAATTTTATAACATTTACCACTTTTTTTAATCCGTTTGAAGCTGTCCTAAAACTATCAATTAATCCAGGAATAGCCGCAATATTAAGAGTTTGGAACGTCTTATCCCCTCTCCAATATTGTGTATTTGCTCCGGAACTTATTAAAGGCTCTTTACCATTAATCCTATTGCTTAAGGACGTAGTATCTATTGCATTTGCCGCCAATGAGTCTAATTGTGTTTTAGTGATAAATTCCTTTGGAAATCTTGCATCAAAGCCACTTACCCATGAATTAAATTTGGCTGCGATTCCGGACGTGTTAGATACAAATTCTATGGAGTCTGCTTGTAATCTGCCTTTGCTGCCAGATGAAGATATATCAAATCCATTTCCGGAAATAACTTGCATACCTCCTGTAGCATTTATTGTATATGTTTTAGTAAGTAGCTGCAAATCTTCTTTTGTACCGCCAAATATGCTACCACTATACATAATACCTCTACCAATTGTAAGCCCTGTTACATTTGGGATGTTATCGAATCCAGTATAAGAAATTACATTTTTAGTTGTATCACCTGTATTTGTAGTTTCCTGCAATGATCTAGACCGGCCTTGTACAATTATCCATTTTGCACTATCACAATTGTAGGCGTAAAGTATATTATTCTTCTTTGCGATGCGGCGGCAACTGTCAGTGGTGTTGACTGTAGATGTAGTTGTGTCGTCTGGTATAATTAAGCCAGAATCAGCCCTTAAATACTTAGCCTGTGTATTAGGCGCGGATTGGTATTTCTGTGCAAATAAAAAAGAAGGGAATATTAATAGAATAATAATTAACAATCTGTTTTTCATACTTTTTTTTTAAGGTAATTTATTACTATATAAATTTGCATACCATTCGCCAGACGTAGTTTGGTTTACTGTCATTACATTATCGGGCAAGTCAGTCAAATTAGTAAAAATAATTTTTTTTTGGTCAGGATATGTAGCTGTCAAAAACTGACTTGTTATTGCGCTACTGTCAAAAGCTGTACTTACTTCAATAGCGTCAACTCCGCCTCCAACCGGTTCCCATACCATTGTAATTCGATTCCATTTATACTGCAGACCTTCTTTCATGCCGATCGCGTTTTCACCTACCGGAGGTGTAATTAAATCTACTAATTCAGGAAGGGAAAATTCACCTGTTACTGAAATTTTAGCATCATGTTCGATGTCTAAATATGATTTTTGATATTCTACTGCCATGATTTATGCTTTTACATATCCAGTTAAATAAATATTTTTCGGTTTAGTTTCTCCTAATCCACCATAATTAATAGTAAAATCAGAACCTGGTGATGAATCCCCACCAGTTGTTAATTTCAAATCTCCTGAACCTGCATCAGTAGTAGATAGTTTAGCTTTAGGTATCGTTATTTGAAATGCTTTTATTGAATCTTCCTGATATCCACCCGCATGTGGATATATTCTTTCATTCGTGTCTCTTCCGGTGCCATCTTCATCAGTAAATCTGACAAATAGCCCACGCACATCAGGCAATCTAAAATTAGTTGAATTGGTGCCTAAACTAAAACACCCTTTATAACTCATGTCAGATGGATTACCAGGATTCCACAAAGAATCAGTTACAATTGAATTGCCATATCCAGCAACTTCATTCCATAAACGTGGATAGTCAGCGCGAAGTACCAGATCACCGTTTAATTCCAGAGAATTTTTTTTCTTTTTATATCCAAATTCTACTTCTCCTACACTTTGGAAATTACCATACATCGATATTACATACCATCCATCTTCCCCCTGCTGAAGCCATAGTATTTCGCCTGATCCCATCCAAATTGTATTGGATGCGCCACCGTTAAAGTATATCATTTGATTATCTACCGTGGTAATAGTAGTTTGAACCGAATTGATGCCAGATGTTTCGAAAGGGATGATAGCAGAATCCTTAACATTCAAAATAGAAGGAAGGGTGTATGTAATTCGGTTAGTTCCTCCGGCGATATTTAACACCTTGCGTTCATGTACTTCACTATATGCAATTGACGTATCTATCAATACAATTCCGGTAAATAGTCCACCTGAACTTTCAATTACTCCGGCATCGCCTCCCTGTAGTTTTACCAGCTTCAGAATAAACACTTCACCTTCACGCATTTTTGGGGCATCCCCAACCAGCAGGAAGCCACCTGTAGAAATGATCTCATACTCAGGCGTTGTTTCGCCACCTAATAGGTCACCAACCATACGCCGCTGTAAAATGAAATCCTGGCCGGCTATGGTGGGCAAATCCCAGCGATATTGCCCGGCGTGAGTTGCATCAACTACAAGTTGTATGGTACCGTTAGTAAGAACAGGCGGCTGCGTGGTGCCATCGCCTATAATCTTACTCCGCATCATTGCTATGGTCATGTAACGTGTTTCGTTCTCCGACCGGTCCCATCCTGCAATGACGTCATCGTCCTGAACGTCAGTAAATGGCGGTAACTCAGGAATGCGGGCGGTCTGTAATTCCACCTGTATTTCCTGTGCGGTGCCGATTATAAACCCTCTAACTATAGCCATTTATTAATTTTTTAGATTATATCAAAGGTAATTAACTCAATTTTGAAAAAATCCTTCTAAATCGGACCACGTTCGGACCAAAACCCGGACCAGATCAAATCTGCTGTGGTGGCCGATCGGACCAGTTGCACCACATTTTCGGACCTTTTTCTATTGCTTTCCCTATTATAATAATATTTTTATTTTATTTACATAGAGTATACAATAATGTGGTCCATGTGGTCCAAACCGCCACTAGAAAGGGTTTGATATGGTCCGGTATGTGGTCCGGCTCTGGTCCATGTGGTCCTAACTTGCTTTGTACAATTTACCATCAGTTCCCATGACGATAGCCACCGTGGTCATTCCTACTGGTTTAACCTGCATATCAGGGAAGATGGCGGTCCCTTGCTCAATAGTGATGTCGCCGACGAATTTGTTTTCCTTTGACCGGTCGTCAACCTGATTGGCTAAATCCTGAACGCCACGATTTGCACCATCAATGCCGTTGTTGATAGCTTCCAGCACCCCGCTGATAGATTCGTCAGATAACTGTACGTTATAATCGTATTCATCATCGAACGAACGGGTCATGTCATTGATCCGGATTGCCCTGGAAACTTCAAGTTCGGTATCTAAGATCCAAATCTTATCGCCTGGTGACAGCACGATATTATTTTTACGCATGAAAGTAGGATCGGTGGTAACGGTGTATTTCAGAATCGGATTAGACACTTCATTCAGATAAGATGTAGCCTGTGTCAACAATTCGGCTTCCGCTGCATCAATGTAAGATTGCGGCATTTTCAAGTCAACCAATACATATTTATCACCGATGGTAGCTTTAAAAGTAGTTGACGGAATATCAATACTCTTTTCGCTTTTGTTTTTCAGGATGGTGAAGGTCTTTGTTAGGTTATCGAACTTATTAACATCAAAGGTATATCCGGCAAGCTGACCAGTATTAAAAGTTACCTTGACATTCACACCAGATAGTTTGTAGTCGTTAACGTCAAAATCGATGGCGTTGTCAGAAAACTGGTATACATTCAATCCATTCACTGAAGTGACTATTCCTTCACGATGCGGGAAAATATCATCAAATGTTTTTGTTTCTTCGTCTATGCCATATAAGGCCACATTCTTTTCAATGTATCCATCTGTACCAGGAAGTAGCAAACGTGTTGCGCCGTTGCGATAATCTTCAGGAAGGTTTGTTGCTGATCCGAATGCGTACAGTCGTGTGGTAACAGAACTGTTATCTATCGGTTCACGCCTGATGGTGTACAGCCCTTTGTCGTATCCGTTTTGTAAAGTGATACCGGTATTACGTCCACGCTTTGCCAAATGGATTTTCTTTCCTTCAATTTTGTATTCGGTGTCGTACTCATTAGCAATACGCTGTAATGCAGCAAGGCATGTTTCACCAGCAAACGTCATGTTTTTATAAATACCTGGTATCACTTCACCGCGTGACCATCCAGAACTAACACGGTTAGCATTTTCAACAACCTTGTCTATAAATTCTGTCGGGTTACCCATCAATGAGAAATTGCCTTCACGCAACTCGTTGTTCTCATTATAGAACATGTATTGCGTTTTGTTCAGCTGATAGTAATCTGCATACATGACAACGCTGTAGTCATACTCACGTGATGACGATTTATCTGCAATAGGAACGTTCATAATGTAGTAACGCTCATTGAAAATGTCAGCAAAGTCACCTATTCGGAAATAAATCATACTAGATGATTTAATTGTGAAGGTGACTTTGTTATCTCCCATTATCGCTTTGGACTGACTACCACCATTTAGTGTAGTTAAGTTGTATATCAGCTGCGGTGCGTTTTGGTTCCGATAAAGTGCTATGTTAAAACTCATGTGATGATGAATATACCAGGTTCGGAAATTAGGTATTGATTTGAAGCGTCGGCCTGTGGGTGAAGTTCACGCAGAGATAATGTAAATTTACAGGCCACTTTGTCAACTGCTGAAGCTAAGCCCGTGTACCTGGTGAACGAATCGCATTTTATATATATCACGTAGTAGTTCGCGTTAAATTCAGATATTTCAAGGCGACGTTCACCGGGTTGCGCCAACATAGAAAGAAAGGCGTTATACTTTATCCAAAAGTCGCTTTCATTGTCAGCAATTAAATTACAGTTCAATGTGATCGGCCGGTCTTTAAAAAATACACGTGACGTATCCTTATCAATTCCGTTTCTATCGGACCAGTCATGTTCTGTGCTGTCCTTGCGGTCAGGAAAGCGAAGAAAATCTTCACTTCCTGAACTGACAGTGATACCGTAAATGGCCTGCAAGTCGCGGCCGTCTATGCTATATTTGTAAGCCATTTTAAGGAATTAATTTAACGCCAAAATCCTGAATGTGTCGAAGTTTAGCGTCGATGTTAGATAAGAATGCGGTGTCTCTTTTAATTTCGTTAAGTACAGACAATTGACTGTTCATAACAGATAACTGCTGCATGGCCGTGAACCGAAGTCCACCAAACTGACCGGCTAATAAATCGGCCTGCTGTTCGGTGATCCCTTTTACGGCCCCGGACAAGGTGTTTGAATTGTCGTTCTCTGCCAGGTTTATTCCGGTGACATCCTGCAACTGTTGAAACTGGTCATTCGCATTTTTAATGATTTGGTTATATTTTTCCTGAAGATCAGCAATTTCTGATTTTGTTAATCCACCACCGCTTTCTGAAGCTGCTGCAAATTGATCGTAAAAATCATTTATTGCACCTTCCAGAAATTGAAATTTAAGTGCGTTTAATGCAGCATTGCGCATCAGGTCTTCAAAATTGTCAGCAAAGTCGCCTACAGCGAATTCCCCGTTCTTAAATCCATCTATGATAGAATCGGTTATACTATCGGAAGTGGTACCGGTGAACACTTCATTTGCTTTGTTCTTTAAATCATCTAACTGCTGCTGTATATCGCCGCCTTCCTGCTGTATGGCCTTCAGTTGTTCGAACAGTTCCTTTGCCTTTCCATCCAACTGACCTGATTCGTACAATTTCTGTATCTGGTCGAAGGTCATGCCTAAAAGTGAACTATACTGGTTGACCGCTTCGGTCTTTCTCCACAGTCCCAGGAAGCCGCCATATTTTTTGGTGCCTACACTGGAAATGAAAGTTTCACCCTGCAGTAAGGTCAGTAAACGTGCCTGATCCGCTTTATTCTGCTCATTTGCCAGGGCTAATGCTTCCCGCTGTGCTTTGATCAGTTTAAGGGTCAGGTCCGTTTCCTTTGCCTTCATGACCAATCTGTCACGTAACAGCTGGTTGATACGGTATTCTCCTAATTCCTGGTTCACCTGGAAGGAGTATATCGCCTGATATGTCTTTTCCAGCGATTCCCGTACCTTTTTACCGCCTTTAACGATTGCGATGACACCACCTACCACGGCGCCTACCGCAGCGCCTACAACAGCTCCAACACCCCCAAAGGCAGCACCTATTGCCGCACCTGTACCAATCAACCCGCCAATGCTACCGGCCGCGCTGCCCGCTGCTTTGGCGTCCAGCTTACCACCCTTTATGTTGCTGCCCACGGCGCCGGCCAGTTGGGCAATACCACCGAAGCCGTCAATCAGGTCGTTTAATGTGTCCAGGGTATCAGCCAGCCCTTTATTTGTGTCCCTGATACCATCTGCAAACGCCCGCAACGCTGTAGAACTATTTGAAAGGATATTCGGTAATTGATCGAAGATTTCCTTCAGGTGATTTTTATCCAGGTCAGCACCCTGCTCGTTGACTTCATTCATCTGAAGGCCCAAATCTTCCAGCTGCTTTGTAACATCATCGATGTTGCCAAAGCCAGCCGCGCCGAAACGTTTCCATAAGGCTATCTGTTCTTTTATAGCTTTCTGGTTACGTTCTAAAATCCGCTGTTGGGCTTCATACTTTTCATTAATAGTACTAGTATCATCCTTTACAATACGGTTGTCCTGGATGTTAAGAATATTATTTTGTGACTTGATATTATTGATAGAAAGATCCAGTTTGCGACGTTCGTCTTCAGCATCAAGGTTAAAAGCATCTTTGCGGGCTTTAGATCGAAGTTCCGCTTCCTTCGCTATCATCTTTACTTTACTATCAACAGAATCATCCGCCACCGCTTCATTTGCAGCCAGGTCTAATTTCAGTTGTTCCTTAATAGCCTGCTTTTTTAATTCAAGTTCACGCTCAGGATCAAACCGAACGTTATTTATATCAGTATTGATATTTGATATATTGGCAGATGTATAATTCTGTGCTTCCCGCTCTAACAACTTTTTAGTAGCATCGTCAATCAGCAGACCGCCTGCAATACGTATACGTGCTAATATCTCAGGTCTTGCATTTATCTTTTTAGCATCAGCAATCAGCTTGTCAACATCGTTTTCAATATTCTTTTTATTACGTTCTTCAGTACCGCCAATTATGCCGGCGCCTTTTGCTTCAAGGTCTTTTATTTTCTCCATTAGCGATGCCAGCTTACTGACTTCGCGGGCTGCTTCTTTTGCAGACTTTTTCTGGTTGCCGTATGGATCAAGTATAATTTTACGTGCATCAGCTGCCTGAAGATCCTTTGTAAGTGAATTACGAAGTTCCGTGGTATTGGCTTTACTGTATTGCAATTTAAGTTCGTCCACAACGGCTTTCAAATCATCTAATGAATTTGTACCGGCTATTAACTCAGCATTTGATTTTTTAATTGCCTTTGTTTTGTCAGCTTCAGCGCTAACAGATATGCCAGCCAGTTCATTTGTAACCTTCTTCTGATCTTCTAATAATTTAGTAGTATTATCTATAGATCGTTGAAGAGTATTTACATTAGCCTCTATAGCTTTAGAATTGTCGCTACCGAAGAACCCTTTAGGATCTCTTTTGCGTTCTTCATCCTGAAGTTTTTTTACATTCTCAATCTGCTTTCTAAACTTCTCTTCCTGGTCTAAACTTTCTTTAACGTTAGCTTGATTTGATTCTGCTTTTATTTTATTACGCAAACTTTCTACGTAATTATTTACATTTTCTGTTAACTCCTTTTGGGATAACGACTGTGCATTTAATCCGGCAACCAGTTGAGGACTGATGTCGTTAAGTTTTTTTAACGCAATAATCCTTTCTTCTTCTGTAGTTTTAGCATTCTGAAGTATAGCCACATAAGGAGTTATTGCCGCCTCCTGTGCCGCTATTGTACTTGCTACGTTTTTGTTTGATTGGGCTAATATATCGTTAGTTGTTTTTACCTCTTCACCTGCATTTGAATAAACATACAATGCTGTTACCAAAGCCGCTAAAACCGTCGCAATAGCTACGTAAGGGTTGGATAACATTGTTTTGTTAAGGAATGCGGTTGTTGCAGCCGCAATCTTTGCAGCGCCATCATAGAGAAAAGTAGCAAGGGTTAATTCTCCCATACCAAGTGCGGCGGCTGTAGCTGCTGTAGCCTGGTAGGTTGTAAATACATTCACTAATATAATAGCCGCCTTGTAGGTTCCATATGCAGCAATTAGAACTTCTATTATCTTGATAACACTCTGGTAATTCTGAATTAAATATGTAAGGCCAGATATACCAGCAGAGAGTAAGCCTTCCTGGCTTTTACCAAGTTCGTTGAACATTACGTCAAGCGCATCGGACAAGTTGCTTATTTGGCCAGTCAGTGTTTTACTCTGCTGTTCCATCAGATTGAAGAACATGCCACCGCTGCCAGTCATAGAGCGGAAAGCCTTTTCGATATCCGGAAAACCTACCTTTCCAGCAGCTACCAGCGTATTGACTTTATCTTCAGTAACGCCGAATTGTTTCGCCAGTTCAGCTACGATTGGAATACCACGACCGGTAAACTGTTTAATGTCCTGGCTGTATGCCCTTCCTTGCGTCCGTAAGGTGCCATATAGGTAAACAATATCATTTAACGGTGCAGATACACCAGCCGCAATATTACCTACCATTTTAATCGAATCAGCCACCTGGTCGGCAGCAAACCCATAAGCTAATAATTGTTTCGCAGCCTGTGCGGCATCAGTTAATCCAAAAGGAGTTTGAGCCGCCAACTGAACGACCTGCGCCATCAATTTATCGGCTTTCTCCTTACTGCCTAACATCGTATTCAGCGCAACCTCAATTTGTTGAAATTCACCACGGACCGTGGCCATTTTCTTTATGAAGTTCGTCGCAGCGTCAAGGGTAAAATAAGCGGCGATAGCCTGACCAGCCTTTTTCGCTAAATCTTCTACCGCCCTTGTCTGAGTGTTCGCCGTTTTGGTGAAGTCAGATATCTTGCCCTCTAAACGTGCGATGGCTTCTTCAAGCTGACTGTAATCCACGGTAGCGACAAACGCCAAAGATCCATTTTGTACACCTGCTGCCACTTTATTTAGGTTTTAAAATTTGAAAAAGTCTTGTATTTGTTCTGCTGTACTGATCACTTCAGGCACCTTGGCTGTCGTTTGCTTTTGGCCCTTAACAGTTTTATTTTTTTCATCGTCATACGATGGAATGGACGCAGACAACATGTGTAAATTAGGCCATGATATTTCATACATTATTTCTTTAAAAGAGAATCTGAAATATTTAATTAATCCACCGATAGTGGTCCAAAGGCTATTGTTTATCCCTTCGGGTTGATTAGATTCATGCCGGTTACCGACACTATAGAGAACATAAAATCCTGTACGTTGATCTTATGCAATATGATATTCAGAATCCCTTTAACCTCTGCGGCCGTAAGATTATTTAAAAAGAAAAGAATTTCCTGTTCGGTCGGCTCTTCTTCTTTGTTTTTTATTGCAATGGCGATTACCTCACACAAGGCCCGACCACTATCATTCATTACCTGCCAGTTCGCACGAAGGAAACTGTCTTTTTCTTTGAAACATTCAGGATCGATGTCTAATAGCAATTTGCTGATCCTGATCATGGAAGCCATACAGGCTGCATAAATTTTAAATGTCTTGTATCGCTTCATTAGCCTAAAAAACATTAAAAATCTTTGCAGCCTGTTCGGGTATAAAATATCTACACGTAGGATGGTAGGTTTGTCTGTTAAGGTGTCCGCAACATCTGCGAACACCTTTTTTTTATCTTCATTCATTACAGGGCCTTTTTAGTGATAGTCAACGGCGGCGTATTGGCCTTGTCAGGCTTCAGTATCGTTCCGGTGATATTCACCTGTGCCAGCTTTGATTTCTGGAAGTTCCATTCTATCACAGAATTGATCTTCACCTTAACCAGACGCACCACGTCACCTTCTAAAGTAGTCAGTTCGATTGATACGTAAAGCTGTGGCGTATTGATCGGAGCATTGTACACATTGTTACCAGAACCATCTACGGTTACTGTACCGCCTAAAACACGAACCAGCGCATCCGGCGTAACATCATACGTACTCCATGCGATAGTGCGCTTACCGGCAACTGAGGTGCTGTAAATAGGATCGTCCTGTTCTTCAATAGGAAAATCCGTTTCCGTTGGCGCTTCATTAGTTAGGACTGCAGTATCAACAACGGTAGAACTGAGCACTGTTAATGCAGTACCCATCCCGCCATCGTTGGCCACGGCTCCCATTCTTAATTGCGCCAAACCTATTGACGTAGTACCCATATATTAAACGTTTTTGGTGAAAAAAACTATCCTGAAGTTTATGAAATGTTCAGGAATATTTTCTTCGGGGATGATATTAATGTTTTGTATCTCAAACCAAACCTGATCGATATAAACGCCGTTAAGAACAGGGCGGAATAACTCTGTTAGTTGATCCATACGCGGAAAGTCTGCATGTGTGTTGTCCTGGTTAGATCCGTTCCCCAATAAAACGTTTTTAACATGGATATTCACATTTACAATACCAGTTTGAACCGCTTGGTTACCTACAGTTAAAGTGTTGATGATGATGTCTTCCGTTTTAGAATCAAAAGGACGGTTTAATTTATAGATATCGCCAGTCACTTCAGTGGCCAGCGAACTATTTTTAACAGCAGTATAAACTATGTCCATCAATTTAAAAGGGGTGATCATTGTCTTGCTTTTTTGTTTATTCGGTTCACTAAGCGGGCGAATTGCTTTTTAATATTTGTTTCCGCAATCAAACTAGCAGGCGTCAGCACATTGTAACCTTTTGCTTCAACATATACCCCGTAAATCATACCGGCAACCATTACAAACGTCAGCCCTGTTGGATATTCGTTTGCAATGACATGCGCCTTCTGGCGACCGACATTAGCGCCCGTCGTGGCGTTCTTCCTTTTTTGATTTCTTCGGTTAGGCTTTCCACGGGAGAAACGGCCACCGGCCGCGTCATCTTCCTGAAAATTACCCTGAACCACAAGGTTGTTATCAAAAATGAAGTAACCGGTTGACTTGCGTAAATTACTTGTACGGTCGGTGTAATTCTTTTCTTCGTCCGACGGATCACGCGCTTCACTTATACCCTGTTCGCCTGCATATTCCATTTCTGCAATTAATGCGACCTTTATGATCTCCATTTTTTCACGAAGAACAGCGCGTAGCTGTTCGTTAGTGAATTGCGGGCGAAAATTGTTTAAAGCCACAAGCGCGTGTTTAACTGACCGTTATAAAAACGTTTAACCGTCCCTGAACAAAACAAAGAACCATCTTTGTCAGTGATTGAAACTTCAGTTCCTTCAGCAAGTTTGGCAACACCAAAAGGCATGTAGACAATCCAGCTAAAATCCAATGATTCCCCGTCATTGTTTTTTATTGGCTCTGTTTTCACGTTCGGCGCTTCAGCCCTACATTTCTGAACCCTGCTGGTTTCGGTGCCGGGAATGGGATTTCCCATAGCGTCTTTTGTACCAGGTCCGATAATTTTCGCGGTCAGCGTGTGCGGATATTGAACTACATCTATCATTACCACATACTTTTACCGGTGATGTTCGCGGGTGGTTCAGTGAAGGGATCTTGTATCCCTATTTGTGAAGCCAGTGAAGTCAGCCAAAGTTTCAAAGCCGTGGTATTCCACTTGCGTGAATAACCACCTTCCGTGATGTCAACTAATCCGGCCATCATAGATGGCAAAGCCTGAAACATCGCCGTTTTCATGACGATAGTTTCAGGCTTACCGGACACAACGAAGCCAGGATCAATGCCATTATCCAACAGGATCAAATCAATGTCCTGATCTTCAATGCCAAATCTGGCCAGTTGTGCAGATAAATATTCCTTCGCGTTCATTATGCGTGGATTGCGGTCAGATAGTAGATGTTGTCGATAGCATCGAAAGACGGGAAGGCGTTCCACTCTACCTTCGTGTATTCACGGAACGGTTCGTTCTGCGCCCACTTGGAAAGTAATGCACCTTTAAAGTCAGCGTAAGCCACTTTTTCGACTTTTCGAATTTCTTCGATAGCAATCGCCTGCTTGATGGTACCTAAGATGCCAGCAGGGACGAAGGCAACATTGTTCTGATTAAATGGTTTGATCGTACCAACCTTGCCGTCTTTTTCTATACCTATGATCTGTTCAACCACTTCAAAAACAGGCCATGCCTGTTCTGTCAGGTAGTCGTTCACGTTCTTCAGCGTCGGACGCATATTGGTGATATCACGCTGACCAGAAAAAGCAGCAATTAAGCTGATAAGTTTCTGGCTCCGCATTAACTTCATCCATATGTTCTGGCTGATCAACATTTTTGAGAAGTATTTACCGGAAGCAGTAGCAGCAGTAACAACAGTCAAAATGTCTTCGAACGGATCGGCATTCACGTTGTCTGCCCAACTAACAGCAGAATCGAAGAAGTTCGCATCCGGTGCCAGCAGGTCGATAGGGTCAACCCATACAACACCATCCGGGTTGATTGCCACATCCAAAGAAATTTGGCCTGTGGAAATACCCTGAAGACAGAAAATGTCCATACGCTTCATTACTGAGTTACCAGCCTTTGTCAGATCATCAAATAGCAACTTCAGCATCGCGTCTTTCTTCGCAGCGTCGTTTGTGGTTAATGCCTTCAGGATCTCCCAATTACGGAAGTCTTTTTCAGACATGGTAAACATTTCCTTCAGAACAGGGATTTCGCCTTTCAGCTTTTCCAGTCCTGGCCTTGCGCGTAAAGGCGTTTCACCATCACGGGACGCCACAGTTGCCGCTGCTTCGATACGCTGACGGCCAATTACCGTTTCATAATCTAACGTAGCCTGTTTGCTGTCGATGGTGAAGTATTTTTCGAACCAGGTCGGAGCGAACAACCCAAGCGCGTTGTCAACGACCACTTGTAGCTGGCTTGTGTATGGTTCTAAGATTGATAATTCTGCCATTTTCTATTTGAATTAAAGGTTTGTAATGTGTTTAAAAGCCTTTGACTGACTTTTCCAAGCCTTAGAAGGATTCGGAAAAGATAATCAGCGGTAACAGGGTTCTAACACTGGTGGGCACTCCGGGAGCACGCCGGGCATAAATAACGCCATGCGTTACCACATCGACAGCTGTGCCTTTGTCAATTAACGTGTCATCGTGAAGCAAACCTTTTACTGTGCCTGTATAAGCACCCGCAGCAGGTCCGGCCGCATTAGAAAGGAAAAGAGACGCGCCAGCAGCCAGCGCCACACCTAACGTGGTAGAAAGGGTTACACTGTCATAGCTGGAAGAACCTGTGGTGTCGATAGCTGTAATAGGATAAGAGGTACCACCGACAGTAGCGGCCATGTTCTTACCTACGGTAAAGATAGAGCCTTTTGCTACACGATACACTGTAGCATTGTTGGCCGCTGATTCAGCTAAAACAGCTGAAGGAATGACGGTAGCCATTCGGGTTGAAGCATCGAAAGTCATCATGGCACCAGCACGGATATAACTACCTATAGGAAGGTTAGTTGTATCCAGCGTAAAGCCGCCGGTTTCAGTATGGTCAACCCTTTTCCATACCGTGTTACCTGAACTGATGATTTCGCGTGTTGGTTGTTTCATGTAATTATTGTTTTACTTCGGTTACTACTGGTGGTTTACCTTGTGCAGTCAATGTTTTGTTCACAAATCCAGTGATGTCAGCCGCTACAGCCTTCGGGTCAACTTTTCCGTCCGCACCTTTGGCGACAACATTGCTGCCACCTGGCGGTGTTACCTGGCCAAAGCCGTCGTTCGCAAGTTCCTGTTTTACTTCCCCTAACCTTGTTTTACCGGTTTCAATCGCAGCGTCGATTTCATCTTCAGTTGCGATGGATGGTAATAGGTGTGCAGGGATCTTTTCAGTTTTCGCACGTGCAAGCAATTTTTCTGTCGCTGAACTAACTGTTTTTTCGGTCTTCAGGCTGGTTATTTCAGCCTTCATGCCTTGCAGTTCTTTCAGGACTTGTGCCAAAGGATCGGGATTGTTGTCTTCCTTCGGGTCCGCTTTGGGGTCGGCTTTGGGGTCAGCCTTCGGGTCAGCTTTGGGGTCAGCCTTCGGGTCTTCCTTTTTCTTCAATGCTTCGCTAACTCTTTTATCCCCTTCTTTACCGATTTGGGCGGCAATGTCTGCCACGGTAATTGGTCCATCTTCGAAAGCCTTGATGACGGTTTCCACATCTTCTTCCGTAGTGACCTTTGGGTCTAATTTGTTAACGATAAATTCAAGAACACTCGCCTGCACCTTTGGGTGTTTACCCTTCAAATTTGCAAGGATTTTGTCTTTGTGAGCCATATAACTGTATTTTTCGCAAAGGTAAATATCTAAATTTTATAAAATACAAAAAAATACCCGTCAGTTACGACGGGTATTTTACTATTATATTAAAATGTTTCTCTATTTACTTGATTTTGCCTTTTCAACCGAATAGGCTATTGCTGCTCCTGCTGGTGTTGTACCGAATCCGCATACTGACTGCTGAAGATCCACGAAGGTTTCGTCCAACGCCACCCACGCATTCCCTTCGGGCCATACCTGGATACCTTTATTCCACCACCACGGATATAAAAGCCCTTTCGGATTGTGAGCGGGCCGCTGATCTAAGCAGGTGTTATCCAGACAACGCCACGGGGCTTTATCATCCAATGGTGACGCAATTGTTTTACCGCCACATGTTGGGCATGGCCCCAATACACGTACACTGATGTGGTCATGCTCTTCAATGTCGCCATGTGTCCATGATTCCTTACCATTATTGTAAACCATCCCAACTGGAAACAATGGGTTTTCCGCATATAGGCTAACAGGTGGCATGCCTTCACCGCAGATAGACAGCCATATAATGCCTGTTTCAGCGATGATCTTCAGTTCTTCAGGTGTCAGCCTCCACCCGGATAAGATCACCGGGAATTTATTGCCGTCAGGGCCAAACTGAAGCTGTCCTTTCTGGACGTGCAGTGCGTGACATTCGTCTTCAGTCATGCCGACTGCGGTGCCGAATGTGAAATTCCGGTTGTAATGTTCGATTGCTTGCATTATTTAAATTTAGATGTTATAAATCGCCACAGCCTTGTGAGCCATGAACTTTTCTTTTCTGTTGTCGGATAGTAACATCCGCCTGAAGCGTCAAACGTATTTGATCTAACTGTAACAAATCCACCTTCATTTTCAAAGACGTCCTGTTTACGTGTAACAAACGGTGCTGATGCTGCCATTTCATTAAGAGCCTTCATAGTAGGTTCGGCACCATATTTAGGCTGTTCGTTAGTGTAATATATCATGAACCATTCAACTGACATCACCTGGTAGCCAATTTCATAAACGCCGTCTGTAGTCAGAATCATATCGCCATCCTTCAGAAACTCCATGTATACAACGTCTGCACCTTCACAGTCACCAGTGTGATACACGAACGGTTTGCCATCATTTGTATGATGAACAAAAGTGAATATTTCGCCACCATCCTTATATTGATATGCTTTGTGTACAGTACTGCTTTTATAGGATGGATGCCACACCGTCCAGCCATTTTGAAAATTCGGGTATAGCTGTTTCATTATTTGCCTTTTAGTTCAATTTTAGCGATTGCCTTCAGTTCTTCCAGACGTTTTTTATTTTTTTCGATGTGCGCTTCTATTACCTGAACTCCCAATTCAATGCTAACACCAAATATCTGATGACTATCCTTTCCAGATGGTACACCCAACTGTAGACCTTTTTTGTCGCCAAAAGCGTTATATAGGGTCGGCGGATTCTTTGCTTCGTCTTCACTTAGTCTTTCAGCCATATCCTTAATTAACTGTTCAGACTTTTCAATCTCATTCCAGGCATTCCATATTTTAACACAGGTTTCTTTTGTGATCATCAGAGTTGGTTTTTAAAATCAATCAATTTTTGTTTCTCCATTGCTTCACGGTCCAGCGCATTCTGATAAACATCCATGTTGATCTGTTGGGTGATATTGTATTCAACAATTTCAGTTAACGTTTCAGGATTGAGCGCATCTACTTCCCAACAGGTACGGCCGAACTCCTTAACATAGTTCGCTGCACGGCTATCGGTCATCTTCGTTGGATTGGGCGGTAAAAGGTGTTCTTCGATCTGGTCCATAGTCAGCCCTATTGCACGGACGGTGAACAGTTCATTATCGAACAGATAATAAGCGACCTTACCGGCATTGAAGTCATCGAATAAACCTTCATTGTCATCATCGTTCATTAACTTCAGCACCTTTTCTTCACAAAACTTCATGCTCACCAGGTCGTAAATGTCATTACCGCTGTTGATCCACCAGTCTTCAACTAGTGAGTTAAAACGTTCACTTGCCCGCAAGGTATCACCACGTGATAGGAAGAAACTAAGGCGGTCACGGATATCGCGTATCATGTCCAGTCCTGATGGATCATGATCACCAAAATAAAGGATGTTGACTTTCTGGCCATTAAGTATTCTTTCAACTACCCGTTCATAAGCACCGTAAATGGCGCTACTTGATGTGTACCCTTTGTTGACGACCAGCTGTACGTGGTATTTCTGCGTAGTGCGTTTTAATATACCGGAAAGGGCATCTTTTTCAGTCCATAACTCAACGTAGTTGGTTTGTCCTTCCTGTCTATTGATCCTGAACGACGCTGTGATGTCTTCCACGGCGTCTGCTGCATCATCTGCGTAGTATGGCAGGTAAGGTACACGACCACGGTCTTCTATCGCTGACCAGTCTATAACACCGGCATATCTGCAATCGTCCAGGATAGATCCTAATTTCTTATATGCTGTATCATGGTTGATGATCCAGTTGCGGGAAACTAACTGGTAATGAAGTTGCCGCAAAGTAAGTACGTAGCCTTTACGGCTGTAAGTATTTACTATTGATACAATATGCGCAACCACTTCAGCTTTGTCAGCGGTCCAGTAGCGAACGTTTCCGTCGTCATATTTACATGCCACATTTATCGTACCGGTCAGGCGCCTGTCTTCAAACTTTTCTTTTGCCATATCTATTTATCCGCTTGACGCAGCGGGGCGTTTATTGTTCTGGGGATGCATGCGGGTTGCTCATATTGAAACTTCCCTCCTTTAGCTCTATACGTATGATCTGAGATAAGATCACCGTCCAGTCTGACGCATTCACATAGGGAACAAACACTAAAAGTTTCAGTTCCGGGTTTTCTCACCCACTCATGTTGCTGTATCTGTTCCATGTTCTGCGTTTTATTGATCAGCGGTTAATTCTTCGTGTACTGCGTCTTCCGGGGAATACCCATCATCGTAGTAAATTTCTCTGAGCGCATCAGTATCCACATCCGGGAAGGTTGTTTCATCATGAAATAGGCCCAATTTAATACCAATGGTCAATACCTCGTTCATCCATTGTTCAAATGATAATTCTTGTTTCATACTTACTTATCCCGGTTCGCCGGGGCGGTTTTAAGGTTCTCTATAGTTTCTTTTATTTGGGCCGTTGCGCATGTAGTGCCAAAGTTAAAGCCGCCTTGCGATTCATGCCCTTTTGGTAACACAACGTAGTAATTACCATCTGTAAGAGATAACTCTAACGTTTTAATCTTTTTAGGATTGATACTTGCACCGCATCTTTCACAGCGAATCACTTTAACGCCGCATCTTTCCTCAAAGAGGATTGCTTTCATTTCTGTACGTTTAATAGTGAGTTAATTAACTATTAATCGATATGTTGCGACAAACTCAATCCAACCATCTACAAGGCTCCTGGTTTGGCTGTATTCATACCCATATTCCTTACACGCTGATATAAGCACGTTTAGGTTCTCTTCTCTTACAGGGAAGAGCCCATTGCTTACAACTGGCATTTTACTTTCCATTTTTGCAAGCATACGGCCAAATTCAACCCCATGTGCGTAACTTATAGATTGGTCATCAAATCTTATGGTTAACGTCATTCCTGTTCGTTTGATGGTGAGTTAATTAGCACTGTACAAATACTCCACAATCCTTACAGCGCGGCCCGTATCTTCCCCCATTCTTGCCGCGTGGTATGTCTATAAGGTGTTCATGCTTGCATTCCGGAGCAGGGATAAGGCCGCGTTGCAGCTTGTAATTATTCAAATCTTCGCTAGAATAATTCGGGCCTAAGAAATAGTCCAATAGGAAGATTAATTCTTCATCAATGTGAGCAACAGCGATACGGGCAGCTGACTCGAAATGGGGCATTTGCTGTTGCAGCCATTCAAGATAATTTGATTCTTTATAAAAGTTACTCAACACCTTATCCCAGTGATCTTTTGCTATTTATTCAGCCACCTTGCGTACGTTTTCTTCGTAGTTCATGAGTTTTATTTTATGCCCGGTTATTAGCCGGGCGGGTATTTTATTTCACTTATTATATCCGTTTATCGCTGCGGGGAGTTTAATCTATTTGTGAACAATCACTTTACCATACTGACCGGCGAACATATCACGATAATCAGCTGTAGATATATTTGTCCTCAATTTGATAACCACATTGTTAGGGATAGCGTGAAGCTGCATACCGATTGAGTTCTTTAAACTGGCTTCAGACGGTACCCCTGAAGCAACATTGCTTCCTAAATATCCAGAACGCTTAATCCCATCACAACAAACCACTTCGAAAGTGACATAAAAACAACGAGCATATGAAGGGATCACAGCGTCATCATAACAAGGCTTTGCAGGTTGAACAGGTCCAGCAAATGAAGTAACAAAGGAAAGGATCAGTGCAAAAAGGAAGAATAACTTTTTCATGGTGTTTGTTTGTGTTTTTGTGATTGATGTTGTAAAGATAAGTGGTTCGTATATACGAACCAAATTTATTTTTATTCAGCCCATTTAACCCAATAGTACTGGCCTTCATCTGTAATAAAGTCAGCCTTTAAGACTGTGAATTTATTGTCTGTAAGCATTTTAATAACCCCTTCAGAAAGGCCCTTATATCTCCATGATACAAGAAAAGGTTCCCTTCCTACTCTCATTTCTATGTCTGCATATATTTCATCAAATCTACTAACATCCCTATTTTTAGTTATTTCATTTTGTAGCCTGGCTGCTAATGCCTGTATGGTGGCTGCATTTTTCATAATTAACATTTTACCTTCCTTAACAATCTGGCTATCGCCACGCAGGTAATGCCACTTTCAAACCTGACCAGCATATTCCCGTTTTTACCTCTGATGCATTTACCATCAGGACGTAAAACAGCAGTACAGATCTGTTTTCTGTACTGCTGATCGGTCATGCGGTCGCCGTGATATATGTACCGGCGTTCCATTATTGTAAAATTTCAACTGTATGTTCTCCATAACAGTTGTTATCATCAAGTGTAAATTCAGCCAAAAGAAGTACATCCTCATCGGCGTCAATACCTTTGCTGATGATGTCTTCTTCAATTTTGTGAAGGTGGCCGATTAGTTCGCCTACTGTTTCACACTGGATGTTGATAGCGATATTTCCCATAAATATTTACGTACCGCGTCCGGGTGTTTTAAAATGCCGGCTCAGCTATTTGTTGAGCCAACTCATTAAAGTCATTAAATAAAAATACGTTATGCCCTGCTGACATTGCAGTCTTAACGGAGTCAGAAAATCCATATCCTGTCTGGACAGGTGTTTTCATTGGGTCGTCAAGACAAATGAAGTAAAAAGAAGTGAACCCTTTTTCAAAAGAATTTGTCAAAAGGTAAGTTTTGTTCTTATAAAAATACGCATATACACCGCGAGAAGGAGATGCGTTTTTAAGCTGCACCGTTTCGGTGGTTTGTGGACTGTCTATTATAAGGCTTGCCATAATAAATTACATACCGTGTCCGGGTTTTTTTAACTGCGTGAAAAAACTTTTGCTAATAGGATGATCAGGACAAATACAACTACAATGGCCACATATCCCCACAGGGGCGCCGTGATCCACCACCAGGACCAGTTAATAACTTTGCATATTTTCAGTACTAAAAAAATGATGAACAGTGTACCTAAAATGCCAGTACCTGTATTACCTGCATTGTTTGCCATAAAATGTGCGTAACCCGCCGGTGTTGTTTATTTGTGATAAATACGAAGGTTTAACAAGGGCTTGCCCTGCTCCAGTCTTTTGATATTCCTTTTTTTTAGGTCAGATAGCTTGGTGAACTGAAGGAAGGTTGTTTTCCTGGCTCCTTTGATCACTGCCGCCGTGCGGTCCTTCATGCAGACATTAAAGCATTCTGAAGGCGTTCCGGGGAACTGGATATATTTATGATCAATTCCCAACTGTGTCGCCATCTGAAGCAGTTCTTCAGAGGTATCAGCGAACATATGGGAAATGATCATTTTACCCATAGGTGCTTTATAGTCGTCTACGTATACCATTAGCGTAAATTGACCGTGTTCGACGCAGACGACGAAAAAACAATTCCTTCGTCAATGTTGTCGCCAGTTTTGTGAATAGTAATACCGTCGTCACTGAATCGAATGTTAAACCTGGTACCACCACGATCACCAACGTAGTAATCAATTCCTTCGGTAACATTTTCAAGTTCCGTTTCTCCCTGGTTGGTTGATCTTTTAGCATAGTCACGAATTACAATTTTCTTTTCCATAATTATAAATGTTGTTTTAGTGAAAGTTCTTTTTTGAATGGATCATCACCGCGGTTCAGGTCCGTCACATCATTGTATGATATCCGGTTCAATACCCTGGCAGTGTTCTTTTCGAATATCCAGTGGTTTTGATGCTGTCTATAATCAGTAGCTTCATACTCATACAGGAAGAAGCCAAAATCCTGAAGGCGAATAATGTCTTCCCTGCTGAACCAGTGGAATATATCTTCCAGCTTGTCCATGGCTGACAGGTAACCGATTATTTCCGGGTCATGCGGCATAGGTAGGGTATTATTTGTACAGAAGTCGAACTTCTTATGAATAAGGCCCGTAAAGTCGCCATTAAAGCTATACCATAACCCCTGATAGGTCCGTACGTTGCAGACACGATAAAATAGTTTCTTTTTCATTGTGTTGTTAATTATACAACAAATGTAAATGGTTCGTAAATACGAACCAAATATATTTTCTTATACGCATTAAAAACCCTGACAGGGGTCAGGGTTTTTAATACTGTTTGGTCAATAATCAACAGGGGATTTTTCCGGTATTTTCTATTTATGGCACTTTGGTACAATGAGCCTGGGGCCACGAAGTCTGAGTGTAACAACCGCTAATCGTTTCTACTCTGTAATATGGTTGTGCCGTTTCTGAACACCCGGTTAAAGTTCCTATTGCAATAACTCTAACTTTAGGCAAAGTTAACCACCACGGATTGTTGAAATAATTACATGCACTGTAAATTGCATACCATTCAAAACAGTCATTAGCAGGGTAAGAAGACAACCTCACATAGTCGCCTACTACTATACCTCTCCGGGATGAAAAAGAAATAACAGTACCGATGTCTGTGAATTTAAATTCATCAAAAATAGTCTTGATTTGAGAATTTAAACCAATTGAAATAGATAAATCCTTTTTATTGTCAGGGCTTGCATAACTGTTATTCGGGGACAAAAAAAACGAAGCTGCCAACACTGAAAATAATAAGGCTGCATTTAAATGTTTCATTTTACTTTTTATTTGGTTTTTAATTGAAATGACGATCTAAAATAGTTAAAATATTCTATTCTATTTGTTTTAAAAGATTTTTTAAGCCACGGCCGTCTGTGATCCCTTTACCTGTGTGCCATCCTGAATAGGCATAATACGTGATCTTATTGCCTTTATAGTAAAAGACTATGGCTTTACTCAACTGGTCTTTAAAACTCAGTATTTCCGGCTTATATCCAGCATCTAAGATGGCTTTGTATGCCGCTTGCATTCTCTTAGGCTCCAAACGTGTTTGGCGCTCTATGTCCAGTCGCCTTCTCATGGGAATGAAACTTTATCGCCACAGAAGTTGCATTCATAACGCTGCGTGCCACCGGGGTCAGTACCGGTTAATTTGTATTCACCAGTATCACACTGGTAACAAGGCGCTTCACGCTGGTCAGACTGTTTGAAAACCACCTTACAGGTGTCAAATTTGTCTATGTCTTCTGTCTGCACCGGCGGCGTGATATCATACGCCGTACCTTCATCAAGTGGAAATTCAATTTTCCCACTTTTTAGCATATCTCCAATTTTATTATGATAGGCCAGCCCTTCAGCAGCAGCGGTAAGCATTTTATCCCTTTCGTAAGTTTCCGGCTTCCAGGTATGTTTCACATCCTTCAGCGCGGCCAGATGATCCGCCAGTTTATTCAGAATGTCGTCTTGATTCTTTCTTATGTTCCTAACTTCACCGATGTGCTGAAGTATCTGAACTTGATCTTGCAATAAACACATCATCTTATAGTATTCATTGCACTTTTGGCGCAATTCCACTATCTCCGACGATTCTTTGATATCACGCCGGAACTCCTGCATTGCTCCGACGAATTGTAACCATACTTTGTTTAACCAGGTCATAAACGGTAATTTTTACTGTCAGATAAATAAATTTTCACTTCAATACAAATTTGATGCAGCAGCGTAACAGCTGCAATGGATAAATAAACAGCGCCTATCCTTAAGCACAAATCGGAAATATCCATAGTTATTTGTTTTCAGCAATAGCACTGTTAGTGATAGGTATTCCAAAAGTAACACAAAAGTGTGCAATACTGAACGGCACTGGCTGACCAGGATAATCAGAAGACTTTACAGTCATCAGGTCATAACGTAATCCATAAGTAACCGGCTGAGAAAAAGAAGTATTACTATAGCACCTGTTTAATACACTGAAGGTGCCATCTTCCTTTACCTGAAGACAGCAAGCATCATATTTTTCTACGTTTGGCTGGCGTGAAAATTCAATTGCAATGCACATGGCATCCAGTAGATTTTTTGCACTAATAGTTCCTAAACCTTGCCTGTTTATGCTGTATTTGTCTTCTGACGTTTGAACGTTCATTATATAAATGTTATGGCGCCTTACGGGGCGCCGGTAGGTAATTAGATTAATTTCGGAAGGTAGATAGCCACTACAACAGTAACCAGAAAGAATGCCGCTGCAAAGCCTATAGCCACGCCATGCCATAGCAGGCCGCGTGGACTGGTGCTGATCTTCCGGGATGGAACTACAGCGCAATAAGGGAACATCTTTCTTGCATAAACCAGTGCAGCGGCTTCAGTCTGTTGGGCTGTAGCGAAGTCGTCCTTCCATGTTTCGCCATCACTTACAGCAATTAAGGTCAGGTTAAAAACCTTGTCTTTTGAGCGGTCCCGGCTCTCTCCGATGGTAACTGTCTTGTTCATAGTTTTGTGTGTATTTTGTTATTGATGATGTAAATATAGTTGGTTCGTAAATACGAACCAAATTTATTTTAAAAAACACCAAAAAGGCGGGTTGATACCCGCCTACTGTTTATAATCCATGCCAACTAAAAAAACGTTATTCATCAAATCCGTTGTCCTCTTCCTGCTCTGCAATGACCTTGTAACTGTCCGAATACATTGATAACGTCATTTCACTACGTATCATTTTACGAACTTTCCTGATGGCTTCTTCTTTATCATCAGCACTGACTTTTCTGGTGCCACTGTACGTGGCTGCGGAATACTTGACTGTGTATAGCATCATTTGCAATTTAATTGGTTAAAATAGTTCTGTTTGTGTGTTAGGTGGTTTAGGTCCAGATTTTTTGATTCGGTTCTTTTCACGTCCTTCAGGAGTTAAGGCGTTCACCTGCCTGGTGGCTTCACTTGCCCACGTCTTTTTATGATGCCCATAGGGTCCAGGGTTAATCTGCCCTAACAGGTAGCGTAAACGTGTCATAGTGGTTGCAGGATCTTCAGCCATGATACTTTTTATCTTAGCAGCTATAATCGGTGCGTAATGATCCCGCCAGGTAGGTTGTTTCATATGCGATTGCAGGCTTTGAACTCCATTCCTAATAATACAATAGCCAGCATCGCCAATAGAACCACAAGCGCCATGTATCCCATTATCTGTAACGTTTCCTGTCGATAGTAACGGTCCCAATTAGGGCCATGCTTTTTCCAGTGCTTACGTTGCCGATCCGTTTTTGGCTCCCGATACGCTGAATAATCTTTCTTTTCTTGGTAGTAGGAATTTTTCATATAAAATAGGATTTAATCGTTTAATAATGTGGCATGTTCTTTTTTAACAGTTGTTCGCCATTCTTTACCTGCACTATCAATAAACCATATATAATAGTGCGTTTTTAAATTAACTCCCCAATCTCTTATGAATGATTTATCCACGTTTGCAGGTATAATGCCACGAATCACCCGCATTCCTTCACTACATTCATGGAAGAACTCAACTTTCAAACCTGTTCGTTTTGGCCATAATTCACCGTGTGTACTCATATTAATGCGGATTTTGTTCGTTCTTTCTGATGTGACGAAGATCGGCAACTTTACCACGAAAATACATACCTGTTTTAGGCGTTTTGAGATTGCAGTGAATGCAATCTTCGTCAAATGATATTAAACGCCACACACAGCCCCGTTTTGCCCAACAAAGGTGGTATTTCTCTCCGATGACTGGCTTCATCACGTTATAATATCCATATTCACCAGCTGGACCGGATACGGTTAACCCTTCCGGGCGTTTATATGGTGTTAGTTCAGCCATTGTCTTCTAGGTATAATGAAAGTAAGGTTTCGTAATTGGTCCAGTTGGTTATTCTAATTCCCCACCACGGGTGCTTATTCTTAGGGCGGTTTTTCCAGTTGCGCGGGTCTTGTTCATCCTTCCATCCCATAGCCCTGTGGGCAAACTTGACGGCCGCTGGAAGGCTTTTAAATACCTTTCTTATATTCCGCCTACGGTTATATCCCATCTTTGCTTCAAGGCTTACCAGGTATTCAGTTTTTCCGGCCATCGTCGTTGGTTTTTCTAATGAAAGGGCTGGTGCGAAGTTCATCTTCATTCTCTGACCAGCTTTCAAATTCATTAAGATTATAAAATCCTGCTTTGGTTCTGATAGTCACTTCAGCAGTTTTTGTGATGCTTTGTCCAATGCCATCACGCAGCAACTCACTTGTAGTTAATTCGGACATGGCCCAAACCTTTGCAGGGCTGATCCTGTTAGCGTGGCATCTGACAAATATCCTATCTCCTAATTTCATTACTGTAGTTTTAAATGAACCGGGACAAAAGACCCGGTCCGGTTTGATAATACACCAAAACAAGAAAATTATATTAATTCTTTAGTTAAAAAAGGCGCCGTAATTTCTGATATTTCAAATATATTATTCTCTCTTTCGGCCGGTGTAGCTGTACGCCATTTCTGACCGGACTGACTACCGTAAAACTCACGTACATATTCATCAATCAAACTGCTAGTCATTGAAGCCGGAACAGCTTCATAATATCTTTCTGTGTGACCACAGGAGTTTAAAGAGATAACAATGTATTCAAACTTTTTCAGGTCTATGTTTGAAGTCTTCATGATAATGTGTTTTATTGTTGTTGATGTTGTAAATATACTTGGTTCGTAAATACGAACCAAATTTATTTTTCAATCACCGACAAATCAACAAAAGTGACCATGTGGTTTGCAGTACTGTCATGCTGATCAGCTGGTATATGATATACTTGCTTAACTCTGCAAAATTTCTGTACATAATCAAATTGAAGTCCGGTTTCCTTTGCCCACTTTTCATAGTCCGCATACTTCAGGCGAACGATATCCCCTTGTTTAGGGGCTTCATCCATTGCCAGAGATACAACCGAATATCCCATCTTAAACCCGAATAGATCACGGGTGTTCATCACTTCAAACCTGAAATTAAACGTAAAATATACCAGTTTCTTTCTCATACCTGTTCTTCTTTATCCAGTTCAGCAATTAAGGCGTCCGCCATCATTACAGCTTCCTTTGCCGCGTCAGCAGGTGAAGTATAGGTGGCCGCTATTTGGGCCAGCACCTTCGCTGCAATGTATCCGCGACGAGATATGCCGTAATAGGTCGCTTCGCCTGGTTCGAACGTGGTTGTCTTAATAGGAAAAGCAGGGTCGAACCTTTCTTCTGAAAATTTCATTTCTTTATCCATAACCTATAATTTATTCGATAAAGATAATAGGTTCGCAAATACGAACCAAATTTATTTTATAAACAAAAAAAATAGCCACTGACCGGAATCAGTAGCTAAATTTTTCAACAGATAGGATATGGAAAGAATCTGGATAAAAACAATGAGCAAATCAACAACAGGACAAATATAGTTAATTTTTACTTAAAATATCCATGTAACTGGGATTATCTCTAACCCAGTATGGCGGATTCTTCAATCCATTGATCCTTTCTTTATTTTTCTCTAAATATTCGTGGAACTTGTCAGGTGGTGCATTCACACTATTCACTGATTGACCATCCCAATCCACCTGGTCAAATAACGAATCCTGGTATTTGTCCATTTCTTCACGGGTGATCAATATAGCCGTAGCATGGCATAAACACTGTGGATGCCAGCCTACAAACATGAAGTCTTTCGGGTACTTACCTTGCAGCGCGTCACATTCATCGTGTTCAGGGTGCGCATTTGATATAGTGATCTTAATACCAACCACAAAAGGCTGGCTGTTCCAACGCAGGAAGTCCGAAGTCTGATACGCCATGTTCGTTTCAGTCCTGGTCATCCTGAAGGCGTTCTTCAGTGGTGATTTGTACACACCTGGTCCCGGTGAAGGGTTATGTTCAGGGTTTAACAGGTGTTTGCGCATCAATTTTGCAATCTCCCTGGACGGGATGCCGTTACTCAGTCCTAATAGCATATCGGCTTCCATATCGCCCCGGAAGCCCTGTACATGCTGCCAGATTCGGTCCGAAAGGTTCAGCCCTTTAGCTTGCCGGTTAATAAACTGCTGACGGGCGCCATAATTCGGGTCGTAATAGATCCGCTTTGCCTTACCAGATAGTTCGAATCCCTTTAGGTTTTTATCAAGGAAGACCGTGTTCTTATGGTTTGATATCTCCCATGCCTGATTGATACCGTTAACGACGTTTATTTGCAGTTTCTTCGCTATCTCCCGAAGGGTTAGTTCAATACGCTTTTTCAAGAAAGGATACTTTTTAATATCAAAGCCGACAAACTTTACTTTGTCTGCCAGCTTTGATATATCAAGTATTTTATTGTGCCATATTTTCTTTGCAGTCAGCTGAAATTTGACTTCCGTATCCAACAGCCATTTTTGCCAGAAGTCTTCAGTATCTATCACCATACAACAGCAGTTTAGTCAATGTTTAAATTACCTGGCGCCACATCAGCTGCGGCGGTTGCTTCTTCCTGCATCTTTTCTATTTCCTTCTTCGGATCAGTCACAAATGGGTTCATGGCTACTGCTGTTTCCTGTGACATTACTGGTTTATCGTACACCGCTTTGGTTAATATATCAATCATTTCGGCAGGGTTATCAGGAAGGAAGTATTTAAACTTCGGTTCTATCTTAATTTGCGTGATTGACTTGATATTTGGTGCAATGGTAGCTATAGCAGCTTTGATCAAGTTTATACGACGCTGAACTGATTCACCGAAATTACCTGCTTTAGTAGCGGCTTTCATGTGTGCTGCTAAAAACAACATCTTTAAAGCTACACCTGAAAACGTGTTGACGCTTTTCATTTCTTCCAGGCTGATGTTCGGCGTGTCTGTTAAGTTATAGATCATGCGAAGCAGCAAATCCGTTTCGTTCTTAACTGCTTCAGCCGCCGTTTCCCATGTCAAATATTCTACTTTACCGTTTGTGCCTGATATCTGCAAAAGCTTCCCCTGTTCGCCCTTATCACTGAAGCCGGTAACATTACCATATGCCAGCAAGATCGGAGCACCAAAATAATCATTTGTATCAGCTGTATTGCTGGTACTGGTTTCAAGCCTTTCAATTAAAGGCTGTACGTCGCTCCACTCTGGCAAATCCTGACAGTAATAAACGATGTTGATCTTTTTAAACGGATTCGGTTCGGGTGTCATTACGTAACTACCAGACGAATCATTTGCTTTGTAGGTAGTATTCTGTGCATATAGTTCGAAGTAGTTAACCGTCTTTTTATCTAAACTGACTTTGTAGCCACGGCCAAACGCTATCATGTCACCCTGATCGTCAAAAACGGGATATAAATCATCGCCTAAACTGGCAGCGACAACCTTCATACGCAAACGATACTGTGCTCCTTTGGCAGCGGTATCATTCCAGTAATCGGGGTCTTTATCGGCCACCTTTTCAGCATACCATATTTCTGCAACCTGTGTTTCTCCCATCATCTTATTAGCCAGATCGATGTTCTTGTAATCAACTTTATTGTCGTCGATTATCTTGGTAAAGACATCAAATATAGGTTGCTGCTGATCTGTTAAAGGTGCATGTTCGTATGTGATAGGGTTGCCACAAAGAAAGGCCGCTGCACGGCTTGTAATCTGCTTCTGAAGTGCAAAAGGTATGCGGGCAACCTTAACAATTTTAAGATCGGACGCCTTTTCAGGACCGTCGGTGCTGCTGGTATTGATGATTTTATCCTTCCTGATGTCGGTCTTCATCACATCATGTTCCATAGGGTTCATCTGCTTCAGCCACTTCATAACATCACTTTTACCGTATGTTTTAACGGCTGTCATGATTTCAGGGAATTTAGAGGCTTCAATGTTTACAAAGTCAGTTATTTTCATGAATAGTGTTTTTTAAGATTTGAAAACGTTTTTCGTTCCATGATGCAAGATCGTGATTGCGCCTGCACCACTCCTGTAATTCCCGCCCTTTTGCCATAGCGGTAAATCTATCCGATAGTAGCTGTTCCATGTAATATTTCCAATCTGCGGATGTTTCGGCAAAATAAACAGGTGCCTCACAATCACTGTACGGGGCTGTATTTTGACAGATAACAGGCAATGCGTACACGCCTGCTTCCAATATCTTTAAATTGCTTTTACAGCCGTTAAATTCATTTTCTTCCAGTGGTACAATTACCGCATCAGCACCACGCAGTACGTTCAAATATGCTTCAAGTGGCATGTTGTTGATCCGGGTGTAATTACGAAGTTTACCATTGCTGGTGAATGCCTCTTCTATCTTCTTCCAAACACCGTCACGGCCTTCGTCGTACCCTGCCAGGGTAAAGGCTGCATCCAAATGGTTTCGTGAAACTTCTAACAGGTCGTTTTTGATAGTCTTGATGTCATGGAGGTGACTTTTCTGGCCGGCATAGATAAAATTAAACTGTTTGCGTTTAGGTAGGCCAGCAGGCTTCGCAAATTGACCATGACCATATGGCAACGCATTAGGTATCACATGTACGTTTTCATTCAACTGGCGGACCTTTGCTGCTAAACGTTCAGTAGTCACCGTTACCACGTCAGCAAACTTTATATTGTCCCTGATCGTTTGTTCAATGTTGTGATACTTGTAATAATCGTATAGAAAGTGGCCAGGATACAAACGCCAGTAGTCGTCCAGGTCTAAACAGACTTTAAAACCGTATTGTGCTTTCAGCTTCTTCAAGTGCGGTAATCCACCAACAGGAAAGTCACGGTTAAATACCACAATGTCAGCTTCCTTCAGCCGGTCATTAATATCGTTACTGGTGAAGTCAGCTACGTACTTTCCGCCATACAAAAAAGGCAGCAATATACGATGATAGCTGCATCCTGAATTTTCTGTGTTTATTGCTAATGCTTTAATCTTCTCTGTCATGTTGTTGTTGATTTACTGCAAATTTAATGTCTTTTAACCTTTAAAATTTCATATACTTTCTCTGTTAAATATCCTATTAAATACGCATAGGCTTCACAGGAAGCGTCAGTCAGAGTAAATCCGAAATAACTTAGCGATGTTTCTACCGCATGAAATATTTCGTGCTGTAACATAGCGTATCCAGATGGATCTATAGGCATATGCTTCAATCGTATTAATCCGCCTTGCTTTGTCTTTTTAAAATATCCATTTGTTCCGTCAACGAACTTGCAATCAAACTTCCACTTAAAATTGTTCTCACGCATAGCACGTTTTAACTCTTTATCTGATTCGCCAAATGAAAACATTATATCGAATGGATAAATAACTAATGGAATGATAGTGTTTAGCTTTTTCATATCTTAATGTAATGCGCCACGCCATTTGGTCCCCGGCTGGCCTTGTCCTAAAATTTCACTCAATGTAACGTACCTGCTGCCATCAATAATGTGGTTAAAATCATCAATTGGAACGTTCAGGAACTTGCCTGCTTTGTTCTGCTGGTAGGTGTAGTTTTTAAACTCCTTTATCGTGTTGTAGCTATCTTCAGTTACACAGATTTTCATTCCCTTCATTTTGTCGATACCTGCAACCACTGAACCAGCGCCTTTCTCAATACCCCATATATTGATACCTGCCATTTCAATTTCTGCAATTAAACGAGGATCAGCACTTTCAGATATCACCTTCTGACGGTTGTTATTCGCCTTGATATGTGCTATAATGTCTTTCGTCAACATATGCGTCTGATAGCACAATTCCTGTATCCATATAGTGTTGTGAGGTATGGAGTATGCAGTGTTTGAATGTGCAGTAACATCGTTTGTATATCCAAAATCCAGACCTTGCGGAATGTGTTTAACCCATTCAGGGATACGCGGTACAATTTCGATTTCAGGAAACACCAGACCTTCAATTTTAGCACGTTTACCCAGACCGTAAATATCCCACTTGCGCTTATCGACTGTCCCTTGTCTGTAGTTCGCTTCGGTAGGTTCGTATGACAGAATCTTCAGGCGCATGTTCAATGGCAGGAAGGCGTTATCCAACATAGTACTGTGCATAAAGCTACAGTTATCACGTTTTATCACCTTGTCATATATCCAGTGTTCTTCCTCTGACGGATTGTAGTCTAAAATAGCAAAACCGGAACATCTTTGTTCCAGTTGGTCAAAATCATCGTTGCTGGCCTCTATGGCTTCGTTGATCCAGAACGCATCGCAGGTTAAGCCGTGTAATTTCTGTTGATCATCCAGCCCTATGAACCAAAATTCAGTTCCAAACAGGGTGTAGATGTTATGTGTTTTGTTGTGGCTGCGTTCATTGTACCAGCCATATGCTTTCAGCACTTTTATGAAGTCGTTCAACACCGTTCCTTTGATCCAGCTGGCACGTTTGCGACAGATAACAACACGTTTAGGGCTGGCTGCATTGTGTTGTGCATATAACATCCAAAATTGGATGATGGATATTGTTTTGCTGGACCTGCTGCCCCCTTCCATCACAAACACATTGAACAACGCACGTTTGAAATTATTCAGCAGACGCCCAAACACTCTGGTCGCCTGCAACTTACCACGGCCCCCGCCCAAATCTTCAATCTGCATTCCCATCGGTAATTGGTTTAGGTTCGTCGTATACTGGCTTCTCGTTTGCGTCCGGGTTGTGGTCTATGATCTCTATTTCATCAATTGTCAACAGTTGTTTGTTCTTGCTTGGATCTTCAGGACCAGCCACGCCTAACATCTTCGCTAACGCAGATATGGCGTCTATCTTATTCGCTGTTTTATACTCTTCGATTATCAATACGTTATTGCCTGAAGTGTCTTTACCTTGACCGAATTTAACAGTGGTGATGGCTGCTGCTGCATCAACGGTTATGTCTGACATAGCCTTCTGTGTGTCATCATCATTGAACAGTTCCTTCACATTGAAGGTCATCAGCTTTTTTAACTCGTTAATCATCATATCCCTGTCAACACCATGATTTTTTCTTAACGCTTCATGCCGGTCTTTGAGGTACTGTTTAATCTCAGGATTCTTTAAAAGTTCATGCCCTACCTGGCCGGGGTTGTTCTCCGAATATCCGCTTTGCTTCGCGGCCTTCGTAGCGTTACCGTAGGTGATGTATAGTTCACAGAACATTATTTGTCTATCATCCAGCATGTAACAAAAATATACTATATACAACAAAAAAGTACCTGAATTTCTTCAGGTACTCAAACCTCATGCGGCCATCCTACTGTATTGCATCTACCATGTTGATGTTATAGCCACCGTCCTGATAGTCGATGAAGGCGTTTTCAGCCGTGTATTTTTCGCTGTCGGCTTCATGCACTGGCCATGTCTGCTTTATCTGTGCAGCCTTGTCATATCCATAAATTTCGTCATTCCGGTCAATGTGGGTGGACCTCAAATCATACAGGTAACGGTTCTGAAAACCCATTTTTTCGCATCTAACGTTATAATCGTTGTCAATCGGAGCGTATAAAGTGCCGAAATTCTTGAAATAACCCACTTTTTCGACGATATCACGGGTTAACATGAACTGGCCGATAACGTGGCACGGTTCGGACGGAATAGGCCCGTTTCCGGGATAAGTTGACAGCATACCATGGCGAACACCGTAGGGTTTACCTTCACGCCACACATATGCTACTATTTTGTTAGCTATCCAGTTGTATTGCTCCACGATGTCGTTTGCCATGAATTGAAAGTAGGTGTAGCCTTGATCCATCGCCTTTTTCAGCAGGAAATTCAACCCTTCGGCTATCCCTATGTTGTTTTTAGACTGGTATACCTGATCACAAACCGTGTTCAGGTACTCCATAACGCGTGGATCTTTGCTTCCCTGGTCCAGGGCGATGACGTCAACCGAAACGCCGGCATTCTTGATGTTGGCAGCAACTGCACGGGCCATCAATTCGTATCGTTCAAAAGAAAGTAGTAAAATCACTACTTTATTTCTTGGTATATTGTTCATAGTCGGTGAGATTTTGTTTAAAGTTATTAGAAATTATATCAAGTTCATCAGAAGTGAAGTTTTGCATCTGAATTTTATTTTCTCCGATTTGCTTTGCAGGCACACCAGCATAGATGAAGAAAGCATCTGTCCTCAGCCGTTTAGATACCACAGCGCCTGCACCGATCATGCAGTATGGCGCCACAACCTTACGCTGATGAATAAAAGCACCGCATCCAACGTTTACACCTATGCACAGCAACGCATGTCCACCAATGATAGCCCCTACTGACAAGATAACATCATTACAGATAGTAGCATCATGTCCCACGTGTGAGTGTTTCATCATCATTATTCCATCACCGATGTTAGTAAACCCTGGAGACGTAAGTGCCGAATCAATGGTAACATGACCAGTGAATTTATTGTTACTTCCAATTATAACGCGGCCGCTGTTTTGTGGATTCCACCCTTCTTTGTGTTCTGCCGGTGCGCCTATCACACAGTAAGGTCCGAAGTAGTTGTTTTCCTGCATCACAACGCCAGGATAAATCACGCAGGTAGGATGGATATAATTCGAACGGTGGAAATGATGGTTATGCTCTTCGATCATTCCATTCTCCTTAAAAAAGTCCTGATAAGTTTCAATTGCCATGATATTTAAGTTTTTATTAAAGTGATAGTATTTTAACTGTAAAAACCGTTTGGACCACATGGACCAGTTAAGTACCAAAAGTAGGACCATATCAAACCCTTGCTAGTGGCTATTTGGACCACATGGACCACATTATCTTCTATATTTAGTATAAATAAATAAATAATAAATTAAAGGGTAAAGGAAACAAATAGAAAATAGGGCTAAAAAAAGTGCAACACATCTGGTCCATGTGGTCCAAATGGCCACCACGGCGGATTTGATCTGGTCCAAAACGTGGTTCACTTTTGGTCCGAATTGGTCCAAACAGCCACCAGAGCCAATGCAACTGTCGAAAAAGGTTCGTAAATAGGAACCAAAGGCCCAAAAACTACCAAAATATGTGGTCCGAATCTGGTCCGCCCTTAAATCTTTTTCAAAAAGCGGTTCTCATACTTGCCCCCCGCCTGTCGGTTTTTCTTACTTTCGAACCCGATATTGAAGTTCTCCGACGCCACTTTAAGGGCTAATTTGAACCGTTTTTGCGAATATTCCTTCTTGTCCCAATCGTTCACATTTAAAAAATCGTTATACAGTGCCGAGGTTTGGTGCCACTCATGGTTGTCATTTTCGACCAAATCAAGATACCATTCTGTGAACTCCGGGGTGAACATATTGCTGACTTTTTTTCGCTTATATTTATCACCCTGATCAACATCGGCAACACCAAATTCCAGATAGTATTTAACACAATAAAACATGTAATTATAAAACCGGTTCCATTCGTCTTTGTCCCAATCTGCATACATTAAGTGTCCATATTCGTCAGCTGGTGATTTGCCAGGTCCGAAATAATCGCTGAACTCAATGGTCTTTTGACGACGTTTAGCATGATTCCCGCTGTCGTTCATGCCGTAATTGGATGTGAACATTACCTTTGGGCTGTCTTCATAGTTAATAAATAACTCAGCCTGGTTCTTCTTCTCAATGGTGATGCCTTCAGTAATAATGCTGTAGAACAATTCGAAATTAAAGTTCTTCTGAATGTCCTGAATGGCCACTATTTTAGTATCCATCTTTACACGCTGAAAGGCAAAGGATTTGTCCATTTTGAAATTCTTACCATCTATCGTTTCTATGTTGGTCATATGCTCAATACCCTTTACGAATAACCCTTTACCCGTTCCGCCACCTTTTGCATCGTCTTCAGTTTCTTCACAGAGTATAACGGCGAATGCGTTGGCCGGATGCTTGTATTTATGCAGCAAATAACCTATGATAGAAACAGCGGAAAGTGTACGTGCTGGATCTTGCCCACACACTTTGAAAATGAAGTCGCTAAACTCACATTCAAAATCTTCTGTCGGTTCAAGGTCTATATTTGCGTCGCGGATATCTGACTTCCATATTACTTTGTTAACATCACCGTAGTTCAACAGCTTCATACTATTTGCGGTGATCTCAACAATGCCGTTATTGAACGGGTAATAACAAACGTCTTTGCTATCACGGAGGAAGTCAGGGTTTACATGATTAACAAATTCAAGTATATCGTCGCCGAAAAGTTTGGTATCCTTATAAACACACTCTAATAGGAGCTGTTTAGGGTACAACACACCGCTTTCAGGTTCGAATAACATCAGGTAATCTTTGATGAACTTACGCAGGCGCTCACTGGACACCTCTGTAAGGCGGTTACGGTCATTATGCACGACTTTAAAAACCGGTGATGACTGATCATAAAAATACAGTCCAAAGCCGTTAGATTCCAGGAAGTCAACGAACTTCGCCCTTGGTAATGCCACTTTGTTAAGGGCTTCGTTATAGTCCCAAAATTCATTGATGCCGGCTTCTTCTTCATTTACTACGGCGTTAACGATCTTTTCTGCATCTTCTTCAGTCATGGCAAATTTATCAGCCATTGCCAGTGCTGCGGCGCCTGTTGTCATCCCGGTTGATAATTGCTTTTCAACAAAGCGCCGTTGTTCATTCCCTATCTTGCGGAATGCTTCTCCGAATCCGGCGGCAAGTAATTTTTTATAAGACTGTTTGTAGTCGCCATTACATTCAAGTATGGTAAATACAGCACATGGTTTGTAGCCTTTATTCACTTCGAATATGGTAGATGACGTGAAAACGGCAAATATGTTTTTGACACGATGAAAGTCGCCTGAAGTCTTTGCCTGTGTATCGCCTGGACGCTGGAAATACACTTTATCGTTACGTTCATAGACGAATTTCCACCCATGACTGGTAAGCAGTTGTACTATGTCACCACGTTCATTGTAATCGGCAAACGGGCTTTTGCTCATTGGCTTTTGCTCAATAAACTGTGACTTGTGGGATACCATTTCAACCACTTGATTAAACGAACGCGCTATTTCATGCAGGTGGTCCCTTTCTTCGCTTGTAAGAACGGGAATTTCCCGTATGCTGTTTGATGTGAAGGAATAACCAGGTGTCGGAACTGCTGCGATGTAACCTGCTTCACCACGTGTTTCGATTAAAGCCTTGTGCTTTTCGTGTGGGTTTTTCGCCTTCTCTTCTTCAGTTGTTTCACGGCTGGCTAATTTACGGTTACCTTCAATTTTAGGCGAACGGTAAATGATATGATAACCACCATTAACTGTTTTTGCAATAACCAATTTTGCGGCCACGTCCGGCATTTCATCGACTACCCTTTGCATCATGTCATCGAACAGCGTACCGGTCAGGTCATATTTGCAGTCTACGTCGATCGCTTCCATATTACCGGATATTTTACCGGTGATGATGGCTAAACCGACCGTTTTAGCTGATGAGAAATTCTGATCGATTTCATCTGCTGTTGGTAACTGCTCCTGGTACTTCTTCCAATAAAGGATGGAACGTTTATTTGCGTCCAGTGGTATTGCGGGAATGCCCAGTTCTAAATATGCTTTCGCTGATTTTATCAACTTATTGGTCATACGATCGTCTTTGCCATTTTAAAAAATATACCAGATCAACACAAATATGCTTTACGGGCGATTGTAGGCACGTAGGATACTAAACAACATATTGCGCTGTGCTGGCGTAATATGTGGGATATCCTGTATCTGCAATGCCTCATAGCCTGGTGTCGGATAAGTCACGATGTAGCCTTTCTCACCTTTGGATGAAATAACCCGTTCGCCATTGATGGTAGCAAGGTACTGAGGCGGTCCAACTTCTTCACAGCGATATATTAGGTGATAGCCGCCACGGGGTGTTTTGATCATGCAGAAAATAACCATTCGCAGTAGCGGACATCCCTTTATTTTCTTCATGATATCAAGGGCAAGATCGCCACCATATTTGGTGGTTTGCATATGATAGCAATCAATGTCGATGGCTTCCAGGTTGTCGGATGCTTTGCCGGTCAAAATGGCAATTCCATGATGGTCGTAGGCGAACCGTGTTTGAGTTTTCAGCCTGCTGTTGGTTTTATATTCCAGCCTTGACCATTCAGCAGATACAGCAATTTTACTTTTGTGAACTGGTATAGCGACGATATTGTTATTGTGCATTGAGATTGCAACATCAGTGTAGTTCATAATATTAACTTTTTAATAGCTTTTCTGTCCGGTGGCGAACTGTTTCGTAATAGAATTTTTGTAATAGCACTTTGGTCAGATCAAACCGGCGCTTGTGCATATAAGGCGCCTTTTTCACAATTTGTGCATAATGACTTATGTAAATCAGCCCTGCATATGCCGGGACTTCTTCAGGTTTGATCAGACCTTCAGGACATGCATAGTAAAACACGTTTGGTGTGATGATGCTGGCTACTTCCTGAATTTTTATACGTGACGCTTGTGCATACATTCTGCGCGTGTGCTTCGTCAAGTAATAGTCTTTGTATCCATTCAGCATTTGGTTATGTTCAAATTGATCGCGATGTCCACTATTCAAATGATCTACATGTTTATTATTAAAAACATCGTTATATCTGAACGATCGCGGGGTGCATAAAGTAAACTGATTATATTCGCATATAAAGTCGCCTTGCGTATTCCCCAGGTCATGAACGAAGTGTGTTTGACCACGCATGATGGCGCTGAAGATCCTATGTTTATCCTTTTTAAAATCGGCAAAGAAGTCGGACCGGCTGATCTTGATTTCTACTTCGTAATCGTTATTTGATTTTGTACTACTGAAGTAGTCACATTCCCAATTATACACGTATGAGTTGTATAAATGGTATTGGTGGTTGTTGAACAGGTAAAAAACCTTTTGCTGAATGTCCTTTGCAGTCATACTATATATTTTCGTTTAACGCTCTGGTTATACCGTTAATTTCATTAGTGACTGTTCTGTAATTCCGCAAAGCCTCTTCGTACTTTTTACGTTCTTCTGGTGCTGGTAAACGGTACATAGTGATAACACCTGAACAGTTTTTAACAATTTCCTGCATCTGCGCAACATCAGTTTGTTGTTCTGCTAATTTCTGAACTAACAAGTCGAATGCTATTTGCTGTAAAGCGTTCATAATTATATATTTTTAAGTTGATCAATCATGCTTTGAAAACTGTTACAGGCATAGGCTTCACACTTCCACACATTACGTATTTTATTTAGCCGGTGTTCCTGTAATCCCTTATTGATAGGGTCTTTGCTATAGTCTTTAAACTCTAACCAGACTGTCCGCTTTTGGAGTGGGTGCCAGCAGTAATCGTCCGGCCATCCATCAACACCGTATTTGAGTACCAGCCAGCCGTGAGCGCGTAAGTGATCTACACTTTTTCTTTCAATTTTACTTTCTGCCATGTTAGATATTTTACATGCCTATGCGTATGAAGTTTATTTTTTTGAAGGTCTAAATCCTTTCGATATAAACCTGCTGAGTGCAATACCTTTCCGCCTGGAATGGCGGCGGAACTCTGCATAAGGTATCAGCTTCAAATCGTATGCGGTGCAGGCGCTAAACAGATGCGTAATTGCATCACGGTATCTGTAACCACCTGCCATGCTTTCAATACGAATTAAACGGCTGTAATCAAGTTCACTGTCAGGGATGATAGAAAATTCAATGGGGCTGTTAGGATAACGAAGTTTGATATTCTCCATTAGTTGTTTACGGTGCAAAATGCTGGTGTACCTGATATCCACTGTTCCTGTGTTGCCGGATGCGTGTCGGTAGTAGGTGACAATAACTTTACCTGTCATACTTAACTAATTAAAGGGATCTTCGAAATTATTGTTTATCCTTTGGGGTGGTTCTGCAATGGGTGAAGGCGGTGGCGGTATAGCTTTCTGTTCTGCAATTGTCAATTCAATTTCCTGTTGTTTGGCGGTGAGCAAAACGGCTTCCTTCTTCAGTAACCACGGCATGAAGTCGCGTTTAAAGTACTGAAGTGTGTAGTCCTTTTTATTCATCACTGATTCATATATCTTTTGTTCGATTCCGTTTTCTGCCAGCAGCCATATTACTATTACCGGACGGTCACGGTCCTTTGTTATTTGACGTGCGCGGCCTTGCCAATAGCTATTTGCCGAAAAGTCAGGGTTAAACATGATCTGAAGGTCAGCAGTAGATACGTTCACACCCTGTTTGCCGGAAGATATCTGACAAATAAACATAAGGTCAGCCCTTTCGTTGAACAGTTCCGGGCTGTCAGTCCAGCGGCCTTCAAAAGCAGCCTTCAACATTTCACCTTCAGCGATGAACTTGTAAAATATCACCAGCTTTTTACCAGCGAACTTTTCAAGTATGTATTTAACCTTGCTGTCATCAAACTTCATGGTCTTTGGCGCTGCTAAACGCTGTGTACCGTCTGGCTGATCTTCAAGTTGAGGTTCTAACTTTACTGTACCGGAAAATATCTGATGTAATTTGTTTTGCACCTTAACGGCCGTGTCTGCGACGATCTCTTCACCATTGGCGCCAACGTACACACGTTTTTTAACGATCGTGTTGGCCAGGTTGTATGTAGATGGCTTCATTTTGATGTAGTGAATAAATTCCTGCACCTTTTGTTTAAATCCCGCCTCTTCCTGGCTATAGGTGATGAACAAATGCGCTGTTTCTTCAGCTATGCGCTGATGATTTGCTTCAGTGTAGTCATTATGTTCACGGTTTTTTATGAAGCGCTTTTTTAACTTCACATAACCTGCACGTACCCACGCATAGAACGTTTTATGTTCCTTCCACGGAGAGAAGGAAGATACCTTCAGCTGGTGGTATAGTTGGGATGGTGTTTCAGGGTGCGGCGTACCTGATAAAAACAGGATGATATCACCTTCAGCCAGTTGTATAAGTATTTCAGTACGTTCAGATGGCTTCGGGAATTGTCCCAGGCTGTCGGCTTCATCGACTACCCATATAGAGGGCTTCAGTACTTTAAAGTTGGGTGTCCACTCTCTTTTCTTCTTCTTACTTTCTTCTTCCAGTGTTTCGGCCACTACACGTTTGAACTTTACTATTGATTCGAAATTCAGTACTTCCAATGTGAAGGAAGGATTCATTTCGGCATAGTCATTTTCTATTGACTTGATGGCCTTCTTTTTAGTTATAAAATTTACGTGCTTTGCGCCGAACTTTTCACAGGTAGCAAAGGCGCAAAAGGTCTTTCCTGTGCGTACTTCCATTGCGATATACCCTAACTTGTAAGTTTTCAGTATTTCACACATGCGGGTGCTAATGTCGTCCTGATAATCACGTAATTGAAACATGCGTAGTGAAGTTGTAAACAGGTCAGGACGTAACGCCTGACCTGTTGATGTATGGTAGTAGTTTAGTAATTATTAGAACGGAAGATCATCATCAGCGCCGTTGTTCACCTGGTAGTTGCTGGATGTATTAGCAGCCGGGGTGTTCGCTGTGGCGACGTTACCCATGTTCGTTGTCTTACCGGAAGCGGTGTTTACGGTTCTGTTTGCAAGCTTAGGAAGGATATTATCTTCAACGAACTTTTTACAAAACACCTGCATGTCCGTATCGTCCCACTCCATTTTACCTTTATGCATTTTCTGGACCATTTCAGGCATTCCATTAGGGATATCTTTTGTAAAGTGCCACGGTAAAGAATCCTTTCCGCCGCCCTGGTTCAGATAAAGTGCAGCGCTGATCTTGCCATCTGGCTTTTCTTTTCTCCACGGGTTGAAAGTAACCGGCTGTGCAAAGTCAACGTTCGGCAATGTCTTCACAAATGAGTAGTAATACCGTGAACCAACCTTCAGCTGAAGGGCATATTCGTCATCGATGATAACGTTCAGTCTTTCACCGTACTGTTCGTGTTTGTTGTAATACATGCCGGTGATCATTCCTTTGATCGCCTTGTATTCAAGCTGGTAAACTGTTTTCTCGTCCGGCTTGCCGGCGTTATAAATGTTTTTTACAGCGCCTTCGGTTTCTGCCGTCGCTGTTTTTGCCAATTTGCCGTTTCCGTTGATGGAAAGGAAGGTTTTGCCCTGGCTACTTGATAATTCGGCCATGATGTTGTTTTTTTATGAAAGTGAGTAAATAAAAACTATGCTGTTCTTGTCAGTGCAATCGGTGTGGCTGTCAAAGAATCGTGTATTTTTTTACACCATGCTTTTGTGTCAGTAGAAAAGTCGGCATTCATCATCCATGTGGTGTAGCCGGCGTCTTCTTTTAACACGTCTTTGCATTTTTTGTCTTTGTGCTTTCCGAACGTATAAATATAATCACCTGCTGCGTCAATTGCAAATTTTCCGTAAAGGTCCAGTCTGATTTTGTCGTTGTTACAAACCAGATTCAGCCCTTCAATGCTGTCAGGTAAATCGGTATGGCGCTTCAGCTGTTCCATGAAGACTTCCATAGTGGCTTCTATGTCAGCCAATGCCCCGTGGGCGCCTTCCAGTGGTTTACCGGTGTAGTGCAGCACCGCAGCAGCCAAATCACGCTTTTCGTATATCTGGAAAATCTTAAACGCATCAAGGAATTTGATACCGTCCAGATTCCAGGCTAAACCACACCTGGCGAACTCTTCGAACAGGAGCGGGATATCAAACCGGTTAGAATTGTAACCTAAGATGTCACAATCTTTGATAAAGTTCAGCAGCTTTTCCGCTTTGTCTTTGAACATTGGTTCATCTGCAACCATATCGTCCGTGATACCATGCACGTCGGACGCTTCAGTTGGGATCGGAATACCAGGATTGAACCGGGATGAAGTTTTTGTGATTTTGCCTTCAGGACCGACGCCGATCTTGATTAGCGCCATTTCGACAATACGGCCCGTTTTAGGATCTGCACTGGTCGTTTCCAGGTCTAAGGCTACCAATGGCCTTTTTAATTCAAATTTGATCATAATACAATCTTTTTAACAGGGTTTGAAACTGGTGGTGCCGAAGGAACAGAGGCAAACGGGTCTTCTTCCTCTTCGACAACGGATGCCGCCTGTAGTTCAGAAAGTTTTTCTGACACGTTTTGCAGGGCTGGTGTCACACCATCTTCTATGAACAGCTTTGGTTTTTCTGTGTTTGGTTGTGCCGCTACCTGATCAACAGGACTGACAGAAACGACCGTTGCGGTTACGACCTGTGCTGCTGGTGCAGCAGGAATGGACCCTTCTACGACCACAGGTGCATAAAGTCCATCTTTACCAACGATGCCCACGTTGTGTGGCTCCATGCCAGCCGGAACAGCCGCCTTTACGATCACCACTTCAGGTGATGGTATGGTGTTCAGCTTGTAACGGTCCGGGAACTTCAGGTTCTTCGGTTTGTAGTCCGGGTTTTCCCTGTCCCATACCTGGCGAAGCACTTGGAAAAAGTCAAAGTGATGTGTGATGCTGTCTTCCATTGGGTACAGCTTCCAGCCCTTACCCTGAATTGACTTTCCAGTCTTGTCAGGACCACGATGTTCTGATTTCAGATGCAGGATACCACAACGGGTGATCATGTGTTCCGGGTGCTGTTCGTTCCACATAGATGCATATGCAGAAATTTGCAGCCAGAAGGATTCGTGCATGTAATTCGACGTTTTGTAGTCGATAATCCATATTTCGCCTTTGATACGGCAAATCAAATCTATCTGACCACCTAAACGCAGGTTAACCGACAGCAACTTCAATTCCAGTGCAATGACCTGCGGCTGTACGGCCTCCCAAAACTCAATGAATTTGCTGATGGACTGCCACTCAGAAAGGTTGTAGCTGTCACTGATCATACGGTTTGCAAAACCGTTTCCGATCCACTTAATTTCGTAACCTTCTAAAATAGCCTGGATAGCGTCGTGAACCTTGCGGCCTTCAGTGCCAGCACGGCGAAGTACTTCATCTGCTGCATGTCCTAGGTCTTTTTTCCAGACTGTTAGACCATATCCGTCCGGCATTACTTCCAGCACAGTTGTAACAGAAGGATAATAATTTTCAAAATCTTCTGTGTAAAAACGATCGTCAAGAATGTTCAGCTGATGAACGTTTTCCTGGTGAAATATTCTACCCATTTGTTTGTTCTTTTGGTTTGGCGCCTGTGTTGATTTGTTGTTGACATTCAACATAGACAATTTGTGAAAATTTTTTTTCCCGTTCACCTTCTTTGTTCCTGTAGTGGTCTACTACGAAAAGGCCGATATCCTTATGTCTGAATACAGTACCTACCTGAAGCAAAATATCAGCCTGTGTCGGCAATATATTTTTCTCTAAACAAAGATGATATATATAAGCCATCAGATATTTTTTGTAAAACAGCCGAACCAATTGGCCGGCTGTTTCAGATTGTAGGTTACTGATTTTCGAAAGGATCTTTTTCTTCTTCAGCACCAGCGGCCGCGCCGTTAGCAGCTTCAGCAGCAGGGTCACCCTGGGCGATAGTATCTATATTTACTACCGGTGCAGCAGGAATTTCCAGATTGTCCGTGCCATTTACAGCAGACGGTGACTGCTGTTCAGTTGTCACAGGTGCTTCAGGCGCCGTCATTTTTCTGAATAAGGTGTTCACCAGTTCTTTTTTACGAAGATCGATGTCTTCATTCAACTGCGGGAACTCAATGTGTTTTTCCCATCCTTCACGCGGTTCGTCCCAATTATTAGCAGCGATCAGTTTGTTGGCCACTTCCAGCGCCTTTGTCGGGTCTTTACGTTTCGACATGCTGATTGCTTCATTGCTGTTAGCCAGGGCGGTCAGCACCGCGAAGATTGCTTCTGAAGGTGTCGGTTCGCCTACAATCAACTCAAGTTCTTCAGCCGTAAAGTCCTGAATGTCGATTTGCGTAATTTCCATTTGCGACATATCCAGTTTAAAGCCCAATTGCATTTTGATTTCTTCAATCAATTTTCCCGGGGCTACGTCCAAAGTGTCTGCGATGTTGAATGCTAAAATGATCTTTTTCATAAAAAATAAGTGCAGTAACCGACTGCGGACGGGTTTAATATTTCATTAATTTTTGCCATGCAATGATATCAAATAAAGTGGCTTTAATCACTTTTTCTTTCACCATCTTTGGTGGTTTAAAATCCGGTGAATAGCTGTACCAGTATTCTGAATAGGGCTGGACTTTTGCTATTCGGTTGTACAGTAATCTGTACTCGATGCCCTCTTTTGTTACTGCGTCCGTTACTGATTCGAAGGAAGATATCAGTTTCCCCTTAGAATTGAATTTGTAAACGGATTTTGAAGGTCTAGGCATATCACAAGTTTACAATCATCAGAAATTTTCATCATCATCAAATCCATAGACTATGTCATCAGTGATTAAACTATAATCAATGGTAGGAAATAGCGACAATTGTTCTGCTTCACTATCAGGATCAAAAGGCGCTGTTTTTCCCTCAATGTAAAGGACTACTTCTTGAACACAACGACGAACATGTTCTTCTAATTCTACGCCGTATAAATACTGCTCATGTTCGTTCTGATACTTAGTGAAGGGTGTATTTACGTTCATCACTTTGCCGTTGTCCAGTTGCCGAACTCCTGTGATCGTTACCCCTGAGTGATCGCCTGAACCACCTAACGAAAAAGCAGTAACTAAAATTTCAAACAGAACAGGGTGGGCCTCTCCTTTTTCGTAGTGGTCTTCAAGTTCTTTAACAGGCGCTAATTTGCATAAATAGGCCATGTGAAATTTCAGACCATCGAAGGCTTTCTTTAGGTCAATATGTGGGTCGTGATGAAATTTAACCAACATTTCACGCTCACGGTCCTGTTCAATGCCTTCAGAACCGATGGTGTAAGTTTCGTAATACAGCACGTTCAAATAATTGACAGAAGTCAGTTTCGCGTTCTTTACAACTTTCTCGTTCATGCGTTATGATTTAGTTAGTGATAACGCGTTCTTGTAGCAGGATGCAGTTTTTATCTGTCAGTTCTTCGGTACCTACGTACTCAATCACCAGCTGATAGCCAGCATCAGTTAAATACTTTTCAACATCCTGTTGTTTGTTCAGATCCAGCAGGTTAAAATCTTGCAAGAACACAAACTTCAGTTTTTGACCTAAAGAAGAAAGAAGAATCGGAACCATTTTAATCAGTTCACCGGTACTGAAGTATGGTTCTTTAATTGGTTTGCTATCGAAGGTCAGGCCACCTTCTTCGTCAACAGCCAGGTTTTCAAACGGGAATGGAAGTGTTTTAATGTAGTTCAGGCGCTTTTCAACTTCAGCATCCTGTTGGGCCTTATTATCTGTCAACTGCTTTGTCAAGTCGTCCAGGTCTTTTTTCTTTTTTAGGTAGGCCGTATATTCAGTAGCTTTTTTGTTCGTCTGACTGGCTTCCAGAATTTGTTTGTCGATAGCCTGAATGGTGTCATCCTTTGGCATTTCTTCAACATATTCAGGAACTTTCGGTGTGTACTTTTCCAGCTGTTCAGCGGTAAGTGGTTTTTTGATCTTGCCTTCAAATTCATTTATCAAAATCAATATGGCTTCCTGCAAAGATCCTTCAACAGATTCATTAGGATCAATACCTAATGATGTGAATAATTTTTCAAATGAATCATAGGCAGATTGAACGCAATCTTTTCCGTCTTCAATTGATTTGTTATGCGCGGCCAGTTTAGCATTCCACAACTGAAGGTCAGATTCATATTTTTCTTTTGCTTCCTTGTTATCCTGCTTGTTCTTTTTATAAAGTTCATTCAGGCGCATACGTTCGGCTTCCTTCTGTGCTGACAGGTCGGTCAAATCGACTTCTTTGCAGAACTCAACTTCAACCAGTGTTCCCATAGCTTTGATCTCACGATTGATGCCGGTGTACTGGTCCTTTAAAGCCTTGATGTTAGAATCAAAAGTAGTGGTGTCGATACCCAATGCGCGGGCCTGGTCAAATGCTGACAGCTGAACGAACTTTTTAGGCGCAATCATAAATTCGTTAAATAACTCCGTTAACCAAGGCTGGTCTAACTTCATGCCGGCCGGACCTTCAAAGCGTACTGTATTGACGTCTTTGGTCATATTGCGTATGACTTTTACTTCCACGCCTGTTTGTTCATCATAAAGGGTCATTTCGCCTTTGCTGCTTTTGCCATCAGGACCAATAAAGCGGAAACGTTCGCCTATCAGTGGTGATTTGCCGTTTGTTGCCTTCTCTGCGATCCCTTCAAACATGAACTGCACACCGGTGAATCCTAATGTTGATTTGCCTGCGCCGTTGGGACCAACTAAGTAGGTAACACGATCGTCGAACGATGCAGATACCTGCGCATACTTGCCGAAGTTGTTCAGTGTGATATCTTTTATTTTCATTTTTACTTTGAGTTGATACGGGTCAAAAATATTTCAGCTGTATCCTGGATAATTAAACCAGCCGCAAGCAAGGTCATTACTGCTGCTACCTGTTCGACCTTGCTGGTATTTATTTCCTGCGCATGAAGGATTTTATCATTCAGTATAACAGAAAATGCTGTGCAGCTTTTGCCGGTGGACATGTCAATTGATAACGTGCCTAAATCAACTTTGTGGTTCATGTTATTTAGAGTTAATTTCCTTCAGCTTGTTCAGGACGGTTTCGTTATCGGAGAAGAACAGTTTTGCATAATTAGGCAAAACGGCACATCCCGCAGTTTCGGTGTCATTGTTCTTTTCTATTGCAGCGGCAACCGGATTGATTACACAGGCCCATCCAGCCAAACAATGAGTAGTTCTACAATGCCAGTGGTCCATATTCAAAGATCCTGGCTGGCCGATCACAGCTTCAGCGATTTCCTTGATTAGTGCTTCTTCATCGACTGGCTGAACACCTAAACGTTCACACAGCACCTTCGCCGCTTCGTTATTCAACTTTGTATACTCAATGATGTACTGCAGGTCTTCATTCGACGGAGACTGCTTTAAAAGCTGTTCAAAAGCAACCTCTTTCAGCTCTGTATAGTCAATGATGTACTGCAGGTCTTCATTCGACGGAGACTGCTTTAAAAGCTGTTCTCCTGCCACCTGTTTCAAATCTGTCCACCGGATGATGTACCGCAGGTCTTCATTCGACGGAGACTGCTTTAAAAGCTGTTCAAAAGCAACCTCTTTCAGCTCTGTATACTCAATGATGTACTGCAGGTCTTCATTCGACGGAGACT
>C688J18823_10000065_pt1 | contig 54444 bp, 63 predicted proteins | sample HopSoiMetagenom1_FD_18823 | JGI IMG/M metagenome (IMG submission 18823)
CCTGCCTGGCCATGGCGAGCCGCTCGAGGAGCTGAAAAAGCGCCGCATTCTCATCGACGGCAACCCGGCGGGCGGGCTGCTGCTGCAGATCTTCACCAAGACGCTGATCGGCCCGATCTTCTTCGAGATCATCCAGAGGAAGGGCGACGAGGGCTTCGGCGAGGGTAATTTCCGCGCGCTGTTCGAGTCGATGGAGCTCGATCAGGTACGACGCGGTGTCTTGAAGCCGGCGGCTTGAATGGGTCTGCGGGGCGACTATGCGCAGGCGGGCGCGGACTTCTCGGTCGAGCAGGACTGGTCGCGCTACACGCCGGAAGAGCATGCCCTCTATCGCCGCCTGTTCGATCGCCAATCGAAGCTAGTGCCGCGCTACGCCTGTCCGGAATGGATCGACGCGATTGCGCACCTCGACGCCGCAGGCGAGATTCCGCGCTTCGCGCACATTTCGAAAAAGCTGCGCGCCGCGACGGGATGGGAAATCGTCGCCGTCCCGGGCCTCATCCCGGACGACGCTTTCTTCACGCACCTCGCGCAGCGGCGCTTTCCGGTGACGGTGTGGCTGCGCCGTCCCGATGAATTCGACTACATAGTCGAGCCGGACGTGTTCCACGATTTCTTCGGCCACGTGCCGCTGCTCTTCGACCCCGTGTACGCCGACCATCTGCACGAATACGGCAAAGGCGGCCTGAAGGCGATGCGGCTCGACGCGGTGAAGATGCTGGCGCGCCTCTATTGGTACACGATCGAGTTCGGCTTGATGAACACCCCGCTCGGCATGCGTGCCTATGGCGCCGGCCTGCTCTCCTCGGGCGGCGAGCTGGCTTATTGCATCGACGACCCGCGGCCGCGGCGGCTGCCGTTCGATCTGGAGCGCATCATGCGCACCGACTACCAGATCGATCGCTACCAGGATACTTACTTCGTCATCGACTCATTCGACCACCTGATGCGCGAAACAGCGGCGGACTTCACGCCGATCTACGCCCGCGGGAGCCTGCAATAGCGCATCGGGTTCTCGTCACGGGGGGCCTGGGCTACATCGGATCGCATACCTGCGTTCTGCTGGCGCAGGCGGGCCACGAGGTCGGCATCGTCGACAACCTCTGCAATGCAAAGGCGAGCGTCTTCGACCGCATCCGCGAGCTTGCGCCCGGCGCGCGGATCGATTTCCAGCGTGCGGACATCCGCGACCAATCGGCGCTCGAGACCTACATCGCTCAGCAGCGTTTCGACTGCGTGGTGCATTTCGCCGGACTGAAGGCAGTCGGCGAGTCGATGGAAAAGCCCCTTCTCTACTACGAGAACAACGTCGGCGGCAGCATCGCGCTCCTGAAAGCGATGCAGGCCCGTGGCACGAAGCAGATGGTGTTCAGCTCGTCGGCGACCGTCTATGGAGAGCCGCAAGCGCTGCCTTACACGGAAGAGCACCGGCTGAACCCGATAAATCCTTACGGCCGCAACAAGGTGATGGTCGAGCAACTGCTGGCCGACCAGGCAGTCGCGGATGCGAGCTTCCATTACGCCGCGCTACGCTACTTCAACCCGGCCGGCGCGCATCCGTCGGGGCGCATTGGCGAAGACCCGCGCGGGATACCCAACAACCTGTTCCCCTATATCTCGCAGGTCGCCACCGGCGCACGCCGCGCGCTACGGGTGTGGGGAAACGATTATCCGACGCGCGACGGCAGCGGCGTGCGCGACTATATCCACGTGATGGATCTCGCCCGTGCACATCTTGCAGCGCTCGACTTTCTGGCGAAGAACCGCCGCTCGATCATCGCCAATGTCGGCACGGGGCGCGGCTATTCCGTCCTGGAGGCTGCGCAGGCGTATGAGAAGGCTTGCGGGCGCCCTATCCCGCTCGACTTCCAGCCGCGGCGGCCGGGAGATCTCGCGGAGTCCTACGCCGACGCTGGTCGTGCGCGGCGCGAGCTGCGGTGGGAAGCGGAGCTCGGCCTCGACGAGATGTGCGCGGACAGCTGGCGTTGGCAGTCGTCCAACCCGACCGGCTACCCTTAATATTCGCGCCAAGGTGCGTTATCAATCCGGATTTGGCAACACGTTTTCCAGCGAGGCGGTAAAGGGCGCGCTTCCAGTCGGACGCAATTCGCCGCAGCGGGCGCCACGAGGCCTGTACACCGAAGTGCTGTCCGGCAGCGCCTTCACCGCGCCGCGCGCGGAGAACCAGAGCACCTGGCTTTACAAGCTGCGCCCATCGGCCATGCATGGTCCGTACAAACGCATCGCCGATGGCCTGGTGCGCTCCGGACCTTTCGACGAAGTCGAGACGCCGCCGAACCGCCTGCGTTGGGATCCGTTCGGCCTGCCGACCAAGGCCACTGATTTCATCGACGGCCTCGCCACCGTCGCCGGCTCGGGATCACCGGCCGCGCAAAGCGGCGTGGCGGTGCATCTTTATCGTGCCAATCGCTCCATGCAGCGGCGTTACTTCTACTGTGCAGATGGCGAGTTGATGTTCGTGCCGCAGGAGGGCGCGATCGTCCTTTCCACCGAGCTTGGCAAGCTGGACGTCGCGCCGGGCGAGCTCGCGGTGGTACCGCGGGGCATGAAATTCAACGTCACGCTTGCTGGCAAGCAGGCACGCGGATACGTGTGCGAGAACTATGGACCGAGCTTCCGGCTGCCCGAGCTGGGGCCGATCGGCTCGCAAGGGCTGGCGCAGACGCGCGACTTCCTCGCCCCGACGGCCGCGTTCGAGGACGGCGGCAAATGCGAGGTGGTGGCGAAGTTCATGGGGCGGCTATGGGCGAGCGAGTTCCCGCATTCGCCGCTCGACGTCGTCGCTTGGCATGGCGATTACGCGCCTTACAAGTACGAGCTTGCGCGTTTCATGGCTATCAACACGGTGAGCTTCGACCATCCCGACCCGTCGATCTTCACCGTGCTCACCTCCCCGTCCGGTCAGCCGGGCGTCGCGAACTGTGACTTCGTCATCTTTCCGCCGCGCTGGCTGGTGGCGGAGAACACCTTCCGCCCGCCGTGGTTCCATCGCAACGTGATGAGCGAGCTGATGGGCCTCATCCACGGCGCCTACGACGCCAAGGCGAGCGGATTCGTGCCCGGCGGGATTTCGATCCACAACTGCATGTCGGCGCATGGGCCGGACCTTGCAACCTTCGAACGCGCGAGCGCGATGGAGCTGAAACCGCACAAACTGGACGGCGGGCTTGCGTTCATGTGGGAGTCGCGCCACGTCTTCCAGCCGACTCGCTTCGCGATGGGCGCGCGCGAGCTGCAGAAGGATTACGACGCCGTGTGGGCGGGTTTCAAGAAGCTCTATAAATGATCGACGGTACGCACGATCCGGCGCTCCAGAGCTGGGTCGAGTCGGCGAACGAGCCGGGCTGCGATTTCCCGATCCAGAACCTGCCGCTCGGCATCTTCCGTCGCAAAGGCGCCGACGAAGCGCCGCGCGGCGGGGTCGCCATCGGCAACCAGATCCTCGACCTCGCCGCACTCGGCGTGCGCACCGGGCCGACGCTGAACGCCCTTGCCGCCGCGGGGCGCACGCCGCTGCGCAAGCTGCGGCGCGAGCTCTGCAACGCACTCTCGACGAAGAGCAAGGCGCGCAAGCGGTTGCAAAGATATCTGGTGCCGATGAAGCGAGCCGAGGTCTTCCTGCCGATGGCGATCGGCAATTACAGCGACTTCTATACCGGCATCCATCACGCGACCAACGTCGGGCGCATCCTGCGGCCGGACAATCCGCTGCTGCCGAATTACAAGTGGGTGCCTATCGGCTACCACGGCCGCGCTTCATCCATCGTCGCCTCCGGCACGCCGGTGCGCCGCCCGTCGGGCCAGCTGAAGGCGCCCGACGCAGCCGCTCCGAAGTTCGCGCCGAGCCGGCGGCTCGATTACGAGGCGGAGCTCGGCTTCATTGCCGGTCGCGGCAGTCGGCTGGGCGGTCGGGTTCGCATATCCGAGGCACTCGAGCACGTCTTCGGTGTCGTACTGCTCAATGACTGGTCGGCGCGCGACATCCAGGCGTGGGAATACCAGCCGCTCGGACCTTTCCTCGCCAAGAGTTTCGCCACCACGGTGTCGCCATGGGTCGTAACACTCGATGCGCTCGAACCCTATAAGTGCGCGGCCTTCCCGCGCGCGGCGGAAGACCCGAAGCCGCTCGCGTACCTGATGGACGAGAAAGACCAGCGCGAAGGCGGCTATGACATCCAAGTGGAGATCAGCTTGCGTACGTCCGGAATGAAAGCGCCTGCACGGCTCTCGCGTGCCAGCTTCCGCGACTCCTACTGGACGCTCGCGCAGATGGTGGCGCACCAGACGTCGAACGGCTGCAATCTGCAGCCGGGCGACGTCCTCGGCTCGGGGACGCTTTCCGGGACCAGCGCCGATTCGCTGGGATCGCTCATAGAGGCGACCCAAGGTGGGAAGGAACCGCTCTCCCTACCGAACGGCGAAACGCGCACGTTCCTCGAGGACGGCGACGAAGTGATCCAGCGCGGCCGTTGCGCGCGCGACGGTCACGCCACCATCGGCTTCGGCGAAGCGACCGGGCGTATCGTGGCCGCGCAACCATGATCCAAACCCTTCGCAACCCACGCATCGCCTTCACGCTCGGGGCCGTCGTTTGCCTGGCGCTGCTTGGCTACGCGTATTACCTGCAGTACGTGCAGGGACTGGAACCGTGTCCGCTGTGCATGGTGCAGCGCGGCTGCTTCTACGCGGTGCTCGCGCTGTTCGTCCTAGCGGCGCTTCACGGACCGCGCAGCCGAGGCGCCGTCGTCTATGCCGTCCTGATCACCCTCTTTGCGGCGGGCGGCGCGGCGACCGCGGGGCGCCAGGTATGGCTGCAGCACCTGCCGGCCGACAAGGTGCCGCAATGCGGCCCAGACCTCTTTTTCATGCTGGAGAATCTTCCGCTGTCGCGGACCATCCAGAAGCTTTTCCAGGGCAGCGGCGAGTGCGCGGCCGTGGACTGGAAATTCCTCGGCCTGTCGATCGCCGGTTGGTCGCTCGTCTGGTTTATCGCGCTTGCGATCTACGCGTGGCTCGCGGCTGGGCAACGGCGAGCGCCGGCCTAAGCACCTCGCCGAGCAGGATCATCGCCGCTCCACCCTGCAGCTCCTTCGCCAGGGCGGGGAGCTCGACCAACCTTCCGCTGAGCGTACGCGCGTCGCCGCGCGAAGCGTTCTCGACTATCGCGATCGGCGTCGTGGCAGGCTTTCCCGCTGCGATTAACGCCTCAGTGATAGCGGGAGCATCGCCGGCACCCATATAGAAGGCGACGGTGTCCGCGGCCACCGCAGCGGAAAGCCACGTGCTGGGCGCCGCGCCTTCTCCCACGCGAGGCGTCACGAACGCGACACTCCGCGCCACGCCGCGTGCGGTGAGCGACACGCCCGCGTGCGCGGCCGCCGCGAGGGCGGCGGTAATGCCCGGCACGACTTCCACCGCGATGCGGCAGGAGCGCAGGTAATCCATCTCCTCCTGCGCGCGTCCGAAGAGCAGCGGATCGCCGCCTTTCAAGCGCACGACGACGCAATGCAACTTAGCCGCATCCGCCAGGCGCTTGTTGATGAAGCGCTGGGCCGTGGAATGCTTTCCGCAGCGCTTGCCGACTGCCACCCTCTCCGCCTGCGGCGCGAGCGCCAGGATCTCGGCGGGCACGAGCGCATCGTGGAAAACGATCCCGGCCTGGCCGAGGACGCGGACGGCGCGCACCGTGAGGAGGTCGGCCGCACCCGGCCCGCCGCCAATCAGGTAGACCGTCCCGCTCATCGCACCAAGCCCGCGGCCACGGTGTGGTTGGTCGCCTCGTCGATGAGGATCACGGCGCCGGTAGCGCGCACGACTTCGTAGCGGTCGACGAAGAAAGGCGCCTGCAGCGTAAGGCGCGCGCGGACGATGTCGTTCATCACCACGTCGCCGCCTGCCGCAACTTCGGCGAGCGTATGGATGTCCAGCCGGCTGGAAACTTCGGCGACCTTTGCCACCGCGCGGCTAGACGCCTGCTGCAGCACGTAGCGGCCGGACCGCCGCAGCGGCTCCGAGCCGAGCCAGATCAGGGTGAGCTCCACTGAGCGCGTCTCGCGAGGCGGGTTGGCGCCATCGGCGAGCCAGTCGCCGCGCGACAGATCGATGTCGTCCGCCAGCACCACGCTCACCGAGTCGCCCGCCACGGCAAGCTCGCGATCGATCTCGTGCACCAGGATCTGCCGCACGCGAGTGCGACGCCGGGACGGCAATGCGAGCACTTCCGTTCCGACGAGAAGGTGGCCGGACTCGATCCGGCCCATGTACGCGCGCGATGCGCTGCCCTGCGGACGCGATACGAGCTGGATCGGAAAGCGTAACGGTCCCGCCGCCGCGGATTCGGCCGCCGCGTTGAGCCCCTCCAGCGTCTCGAGAAGCGTAGCGCCGCCGTACCAGGAAAGGCCTTCGCCGCGCTCGACCACCATATCGCCGGCGAGCGCCGAGCCTGGGATGACGCTCAGCTGGAGCTCGAGCGGTGCGGCGAAGGCCTCGACTGCCTCGCGCACACGCTCAAATGCCGCGCGGTCATAAGCCACCGCATCCATCTTGTTGACGAAGACGATTGCTTGCTTGAGCCCGAGCAGCCGCGCGATGAGCAGATGGCGGCGCGTCTGCGGCAGCAGGCCTTTCTTCACATCGATGAGAAGCACCAGGGCGTCCGCATTGCTCGCGCCGGTGGCCATGTTGCGCGTGTACTGCTCGTGCCCCGGCGAATCGGCGATGATGAACTTGCGCTTGGGCGTGGCGAAGTAGCGGTACGCGACGTCGATGGTGATGCCCTGCTCGCGCTCGGCTTCCAGCCCGTCGGTGAGAAGCGAGAGGTCCATCTGCGGCGCGCCGCGCCGCGCCGATGCGCGCTCCATCGCCGCGAGCTGGTCTTCCTGAATGGCGCGTGCGTCGTAGAGCAGCCGCCCGATGAGCGTGCTCTTGCCGTCGTCCACGCTGCCCGCGGTGGCAAAGCGAAGCGGCTGCATCAGAAATAGCCCTCTTTCTTGCGACGCTCCATCGACGCCTCGGAGCTCTGGTCGTCCATTCGCGTCGCGCCGCGCTCGGTGAGCCGGGCGACCCTGGTTTCCTCGATGATCGTCCTGACATCGGCGGCGGTGGATTCCACCGGGCAGGTGCAGCTGATGTCCCCCACGGTACGGAAGCGCACCGACACCTCCTCCACCGTCTCGCCGGCGCGCGGCGGCGTGATCGGCGTCACCGGCACGAGCAAGCCGCGCCGGCGCACGATCGGCCGCCGATGAGCGTAGTAGATCGCCGGCACTTCGAGGCGCTCGCGCTCGATGTATTGCCAGACGTCGAGCTCGGTCCAGTTGCTGATTGGAAACACGCGAACGTGCTCGCCGGGATGGACGCGCGCGTTGTACAGGCTCCACAGTTCCGGTCGCTGGTTGCGCGGGTCCCACTGGCCGAATTCGTCGCGCACGGAGAACACGCGCTCCTTGGCCCGCGCCTTCTCTTCGTCGCGCCGCGCGCCGCCGATCGCGGCATCGAAGCCAAACTCGGCGATCGCTTCGAGAAGCGTCACCGACTGCGCCGCGTTGCGGCTGTCGCTCTCGCCGCGAAGGCGCACGGTGCCGCGGCGCATGGAGTCTTCCACCGAGCGCACGAGGAGGCGCTCGCCGAGCTCAGCCGCGCGCCGATCGCGGAAGGCGATTACTTCCGGGAAATTGTGGCCGGTGTCGATGTGCAGCAGCGGGAACGGAAATCGCCCGGGACGGAACGCCTTCTCCGCCAGGCGCAGCAGCACGATGGAATCCTTGCCGCCGGAGAAGAACAGCGCCGGGTTCTGGCACTGCCCGGCCACCTCGCGCAGGATGTAGATCGCCTCGGACTCGAGCCAGTCGAGGTGCGTGCGTTCCACCATCCTCATGCGGTAACCTTTCCGTGCAGCCCGCATTCCTTGTGCTCCGCCGCCTCCCACCACCAGCGCCCGGCGCGCACATCCTCGCCAGGCAGCACTGGACGCGTGCACGGCGCGCAGCCGATCGAGCGGTAGCCTTGATCGTAGAGCCGGTTGTAAGGCACGTGGTGCGCTCGTATGTAGGCCCAGACCTGCGCTTCGCTCCAACCGGCTAGCGGATTGAACTTCACCATGCCATGTGCGAGATCGAATTCGCGCTGGCCGAGCGCAGCGCGTCCCGCCGAGTGCTCACGGCGCTGCCCGGTAATCCAGGCCCGCTTGCCGGCGAGCGCCCGCTTGAGCGGCTCGACCTTGCGGATGTCGCAGCAGCTTTGCCGCAGCTCTCGCTTGTTGTAGAACGCATCGCGCCCATGGACCTGGACATACGCCTGGACTGCCATGGCGCGGGGCTCGTAAACCTCGATCGCAATGCGGTAGCGCTCCCGGATGGCATCGAAGAGCTCAAGGGTATCGGCGTGCAGCCGGCCGGTATCGAGCACGAAGACGCCGATGGGTAGCGCGAGGCGCGCGATCGCATCTGTGATCACCATATCCTCCGCCGACAGGCTATTCGCCAGCACCGCAGGCGAATGCTCGGCGGCGATCTTTTCTAACGCCCGTTCGAGCACCTCGCTCATCGCTGGTAGCGAGCGCTGAAGACGTCGAATCCGGCCAGCGCCTCGTCGGCATCCTCGCCCGGGCGCAGCTCGAAGGCGTCGAAGCCGCAGCGCTCCAGATACAGCAGATGGTCGCGCGTCAGATGCCCGACGGCGCGTAGCTCGCCTTTGTAGGCATAGCGCTCGCGCAAGAGGCGCCCGAGGGAAAAACCGCGCCCATCGCCGAACTTCGGGAAATGCACCTCCACGCGCGACGCCCCGGCCAGCCGGTGAGCAAACGCGGCGGGATCGTCCGTCGGCTCCAGGCGCAGGACCTCAGGCGACGACGGGTTCCCGGTTGCGACTTGCCTGCCTTTGATGAGCGTTGCCATAGACTTTTTCCTTGAAGGGCTCGATGCCGATGCGATGCACGACGTCGACGAAGCGCTCGGCGTCGCTGTCGCGGCGCTCGAGATAGCAATCGACCAGCTTTTCCACCACCTCCGGTACCTCGGCGCGCGCGAACGAAGGGCCGAGGATCCTGCCCAGCGCCGCTTTTACACCGGGCCGGACTTCGCCTTGGTTGCCGCCGATTTCGACCTGATACCACTCTTCGCCGTGCTTATCGACGCCGAGGATGCCGATGTGGCCGACGTGGTGATGGCCGCACGCGTTCATGCAGCCGGAGATGTTGATGTCGATCTCGCCGATGTCGTGCAGGTAATCCAGATCGTCGAAGCGCTCCTGGATGGCCTGGCCGACCGGAATCGACTTCGCGTTGGCGAGCGCGCAGAAGTCGCCGCCCGGGCAGGCAATGATGTTGGTCAGGAGGCCGACGTTCGGGGTGGCGAGGCCGAGCGCCTTCGCTTCGCGCCACAGCTCCGGCAATGCATCCTCGCGCACGTCGGCGAGGATCAGGTTCTGCTCGTGCGAGACGCGCAGCTCGCCAAACGAATAGAGCTCGGCGAGGCGTGCTATTGCTTCCATCTGCTCGGAGGTAGCATCGCCCGGTGGTACGCCAGTCTTCTTGAGCGACAACGTCACCGCGCAATAACCGGGCACCTTGTGCGGATGGACGTTGCGCCTCTTCCACGCATCGAAGCCGGGCGCGGAATACGCCACCGCATGTGGACCGAGTTTGTCGTAGACCGGGCGCGTAAAGCGGGCCTCGACACGCGCGATATCGTTCGCCTTGAGCGTCGCCGGGCCGTCCTTGAGATGAGCCCACTCGGCTTCCACCGCGTCGCGGAAGCGCTCGAAGCCCCATTCCTTCAGCAGGATCTTGATGCGGGCCTTGTGGATGTTGTCGCGGCGGCCGAAGCGGTTGTAGACGCGCAGGATCGCGTCGAGGTAGGTGAGCAGATGCGGCCAGGGCAGGAACTCGCGCACCACCTGGCCGATGAGCGGCGTGCGGCCGAGGCCGCCGCCGACGATCACCTTGAAACCGACTTCGCCATCGCGCTTGACGGCGTGCAGGCCGATGTCGTGCACGTAGGTCGCCGCGCGGTCGTTGAGGGCGCCGTTGACGGCGATCTTGAATTTGCGCGGCAGATAGCTGAATTCGGCGTTGAAGGTCGACCACTGTCGGATGAGCTCGCACCAGACGAAGGAGTCGAAGATCTCGTCGGGCGCGACCCCGGCGAAATGATCGGTCGTCACGTTGCGCACGCAGTTGCCGGAGGTCTGGATGGCGTGCATCTGCACCGTGGCGAGCTCGGCGAGGATATCGGGCACCTGGTGGAGCTTCGGCCAGTTCAGCTGCAGGTTCTGGCGCGTGGAGAAGTGACCGTAGCCGCGGTCGAAGCGGCGCGCGATGTCGGCGAGCTTGCGCAGCTGCCGCGAGGAGAGCAGGCCGTAGGGAATGGCGATGCGCAGCATCGGCGCGTAGCGCTGGATGTAGAGGCCGTTGCGCAGGCGCAGCGCGCGGAACTCGTCCTCGGCGAGCTTTCCCTCCAGGAAGCGGCTCGTCTGGTCGCGGAACTGCGCGACCCGCTCGTCAACCAGCCGCTGATCGATTTCGTCGTAGATGTACATTGAAGAAGAGGTAGAGGAGGACGAGATCCAGCGCGCCTGCGACCGCCATCGCCGCATAGGCAGCCGGCGACTGCGCCAGCTTGAGCGTGATCAGCGTACGCGAAAGGCCGAAGCCGACGACCCACACGTCGAAGCTCATGCAAATACGGCGGAAAGTCTCGGCGTCGAGGCGCCGGATCGCATAGGCGCCGAGCGGGATGCCGACGAGCACGCTCGGCACGATCCACGAGCCGACCTGCATCGCTTCCGCAGTGAAGAGGCCGAGCTGCCAATAGGCAAACGCCGTCAGGCACGATTCGGAGACACGGATAAGCGCCAGGCCGGCGCGGAATTCCTGCTTTACCAGGCCCTGGTTGTTGAACAGCAGCGCGAGCGGCGGCCCGGAAATCGTCGTCACGGAGTAGAGGAATCCGAGGCCGGCTCCGAACGGAACGCCGATCGCCTTTTCGGCGCGAATCGGATGCCGGAGGCCGGCCGCCTGGACGAGGATCAGCGGCAGCAGGAACGAATACGTGATGAGCTTCAGCCAGTCCGGGTGCACCGAGGCGAGGACATAGCTGCCGAGGGCGACGCCCGGCACGAGCCCAATGATGATCGGCCAGACCCGCTTCCAGACCGCGCGAATTGCGGCGCGGTTTATGACGAGCACGTAGAGGTTGATGAATACCTCGATCAGCACCAGCGCCGGGTTGAGTATCCGGTTGGCGAAGAAGACCAGGCCGATGGGAACGGTCAGCGACGAAAAGCCGTAGCCGAGCGCGCCGTTTACAAACGCGGCGAGGAACGTGATTGCTGCCAGGGCAACCAGGCCGGGCTCCATAGCGCGAATGCTAGGGTGCGGCCTTATGCCTTCAAAGACTAATGTGTTAGCATGTTATGCAATTGGAGCATAAGCCATAAAGCTGCAGCAGTTGCGTTACCTCGCCGAGGTGGTGCGCCGCGGGCTCAACGTTTCCGAGGCGGCCGAGGCGCTGCACACGTCCCAGCCCGGCGTATCGAAACAGATCCGCGCGCTGGAAGACGAACTGGGCGTCCAGGTATTCGTGCGCCACGGCAAGCGCCTAGCCTCCATCACCGAGCCCGGCAAGGCGGTGGTTGCCATCGCGGAGCGCATCCTCGCCGAAGCACAAAATCTCAAGCGCGCGGGCGAGGAGTTCGCGAACGACCAGATCGGCACACTGACGGTCGCCGCGACGCACACCCAGGCGCGCTATGCGCTACCCAAAGCCGTGGCGGCGTTCAAGCGCAAATACCCCAAAGTGGAGCTGGTCCTGCATCAGGGCAACCCGACTCAGATTTGCGAGCAGGTGATCGCGGGCGAAGCCGACATGGGTGTGGCCACGGAGATGATTTCGCAATATGCCGAGATCGTCTCGCTGCCGGTCTATCAATGGAACCGCTGCGTGGTGGTACCGCCGAAGCATGCGCTCCTCAAAGGCACGCTCACCCTCGAGCGGCTAGCCGAGCACCCCATCGTGACCTACGACTTCGCCTTCGCCAACCGCTCGCTCGTGCAGCGCGCGTTCGAGAACCGCGGGCTGACCCCGCACGTCGTGCTCTCGGCGCAGGACTCCGATGTGATCAAGACCTACGTCGAGCTCGGCCTCGGCGTCGGCATCTTGGCGAAGATGGCCTTCGATCCGAAGAGGGATCTCAACCTGCGCGCGATCGATGCGAGCCATCTTTTCGAATCGAGCACCACGCGCCTCGGCATCAAGCGCAACGCCTATCTGCGGCGCTATGCCTACGAGTTCATCGAGCTATTCGCCCCCCACTTGCCTCGCGCCAGCGTCGAGCGCGAAGTGAAGGGCCAGGAAGGATCGCGCTACGAGCTGTGATGCGCGATGAACTCGCGCACCCGCGGGAAGACCACTTCGCGCCAGCGCCGTCCGGAGAAGATGCCGTAGTGCCCCACGCCCGGCGCGACGAAATGCGCGCGCCGCTCGCGGGGGATGTTGAGGCAAAGCGCGTGAGCGGCTTCCGTCTGTCCATTGCCCGAGATGTCGTCGAGCTCGCCTTCGATGGTGAGGAGCGCCGCTTCGCGGATCGCCTGCGGCCGCACGAGATCCTCGCGCACGAACATGCGCCCCTTGGGCAGGGCGAAATCCTGGAACACCGTCTTGACGGTATCGAGGTAGTACTCGGCCGGCAGGTCGAGCACCGCGTTGTACTCGTCGTAGAAGCGCCGGTGAGCGTCGGCCGATTCACCGTCGCCGCGCATCAGCTGGTTGAAATAATCCCAGTGGGCGTTGACGTGGCGGTCCGGATTCATCGCAACGAACCCGAGATGCTGTAGAAACCCCGGGTAGACGCGCCGCATAGCGCCCGGGTATTTCGCCGGTACGCGCTCGATCACGTTCTGCTCGAACCACGAGTAAGGCTTGCGGCGCGCAAGATTGTTGACTGCCGTGGGACTGCGGCGCACGTCGATAGGCCCGCCCATCATCACCATGGTGCGCGGCTGCGCCTCGCGCTTCGCCGCCATGAGGGAAACGGCAGCGAGAACCGGCACAGTGGGCTGGCAGACGGAGACGACGTGCAGCTCCGGCGAAAGCAGCGTGATCCACTCGCGAACGTAATCCACGTAGTCGTCGAGATGGAACGGGCCTTTGTACACCGGCACTATGCGCGCGTTGACCCAGTCCGTGATCCAGACATCGTGTTCGGCGAGAAGCGCGCGCACGGTATCGCGGAGCAGCGTCGCGTAGTGTCCCGAGAGCGGTGCGACGATCAGCACCTTGTGCCGCTTGGGCTCGGCCTGCTTGAAATGAATGAGGTTGCAGAACGGCTTTTCCTGCGTCACCTCGATCTCGACATCCCGCAGGTTCCACGCGGGCTTCTCATAACGTTCGGTGACGCGGAGGAAGAGGTCGCTCGAAGCCGCGAGACGACGCGACATCGGCCAGTGCGCAAAGGGACTGAAGGGATGGCCAAACACGCCGCGCGTCCATTCCGCCCAGAAGCGCATCGGCGCGAGCGCCATGTGCTGGGCTTCATAGAGGCTATACAGCATGCACGCTCCGAGGTTGTCCTAACCCTTTGCTTATAACAGAATTGACGCAGTGCCGCATCGAGCCATCCGGACCGCCTTCGCGCTGGCCGCCATAGTCCTCGCGCTGTCCGGAACCGCGCTGTACCTCGCCGTCCGGCTTTCCCTTCCAGCACTGTCGGGCGAGCTTGAAATCGCAGGCCTCGACGCGCCGGTGGAAGTGCTGCGCGATGCGCATGGCATTCCCCACATTTACGCCGCCTCGGAACGCGATGCGCAGCTCGCCTTGGGCTTCGTGCACGCGCAGGATCGCCTATGGCAAATGGAGATGAACCGGCGGATTGCTTCCGGCCGCCTGGCCGAAGTCCTTGGCGAGCGCGCGCTGCCCACGGACCGGTTCCTGCGCACCATCGGCATTCGACGCGTCGCCCAAGCCAACATCGACCATCTCGACACGGGCTCGCGCTCGTTGCTCAATGCGTACGCCGCGGGCGTCAATGCTTTCCTCGACGCGAAACGCGTGCTGCCGATCGAGTTCTGGATCTTCCGCTTCAGCCCGCAACGGTGGAGCGAAGTCGATTCCGCAGCGTGGGCAAAGATGATGGCGTGGGAGCTCGGCGGCAACTGGCAGAACGAGCTCTTGCGCCTCCAGCTCGCCCGCCGCATAAACACCCAATCGATCCAGGAATTCCTGCCGCCGTATCCCGGCGACGCACCCATCGAGCTGCCGGATTTGCGGCTTTTGTATGGAGATTGGGAACGCGAGCCGCCGCAAATCTCGCGCGCCGAGCACTTAGGGGGCGCGTCCAACAGCTGGGCGCTCAGCGGCGCGCATACCGCGAGCGGCAAGCCGCTACTCGCGAACGACCCGCATCTCGGTCTCACCGCCCCGGGCGTCTGGTACTTCGCGCATCTGAACGCGCCCGGCCTCAACGCGATCGGCGCGACATTGCCGGGCGTGCCGGGCATCGTGCTGGGTCGCAACGACCGTATCGCATGGGCGGCGACGAACACCGGCCCCGATGTGCAGGACCTCTATCTGGAAAAATTGGATGCAACCGGTGGGTATGTCACGCCGGGCGGCGTCGCGGCATTCACCACGCTGGAGGAGACGCTGAAGGTGAAGGGCGGCGAGGACCAGCGGCTGCACATCCGCATCTCGCGACACGGACCGGTTATCTCCGACGTGATGAGCGAGGCGCTCGCCGCAACGCCGCGCGGCCATGCCCTTGCCTTCGCGTGGACTGCGCTCGCCGAGGACGACGTGTCGCTGCAAGCGCTGTTCAAGCTGCCGCGCGCGGGCAGCTGGCCCGACTTTGTCGAGGCATTACGCGACTTCCAAGTGCCCCAGCAGAATTTCAGCTACGCCGACGTCGCCGGCAACATCGGATTCATCGCCCCCGGCCGCATTCCGGTTCGCCAGCGCGCCAATGCGCTGAAGGGCCTCGCGCCGGCGCCCGGTTGGGACGAACGCTACGACTGGGCAGGTTTCGTTCCTTTCGACGAGCTGCCGCGATCGTTCAATCCGCAAAGCGGCCGCATCGTGACGGCGAACCAGAAAATCGTTCCGCCCGGCTACCGCCATCACATCACCGCCGAATGGTTCCTGCCCTATCGCGCGCAACGCATTTCGGATCTGCTCGATATCCAGCCGAAGCACGACCGCTCGAGCTTCGCGCGCATGCAGATGGACGTCGTGTCGCTGCCGGCGCGCGAGCTCCTGCCTCGGCTGGTCGCCGTGCAGGGTGCGAGCGCCGAAGCGAGCGACGTCCTGAAGATGCTCGCGGCCTGGGATGGCACGATGGCCGCGGACCGCCCCGAGCCGCTCGTGCTGGTGGCCTGGTGGCGCGAGCTTTCCCGCGCCCTCTACGCCGACGAGCTCGGGCCCGCGTTTCGCGCGGCCTGGAGCGAACGGGCGTCGTTCGTCTCGAACGTCCTCGCCGACAAGAACGGGCAAGGCCACTGGTGCGACGACGTGCGCACGAGGCGCGTCGAGTCGTGCGACGACGTCCTCAACGATTCGCTCGAGCGGGCGATCGGCGACTTGCGGCGCCGCTATGGCGACAATCCGGACGGCTGGAAGTGGGGCGCGGCGCACGAGGCGCGACTGCGGCACCGCCCGCTTTCGCGCAGCAGCTGGCTGCGGCGCTATTTCGATATCGTGGTGCCAAGCGGCGGCGACTCCTATACGGTGAACGTGGGCCGCATGGATTTCGAGGACGACGCGGAGCCTTATTCGAACCGCCATGCGGCGAGCTTCCGCGCGATCTACGATCTTGCCGATCCGCAGGCATCGGTCTTCGTCCATCCCGGCGGCCAATCGGGAAACGTGTTCTCGCCCCACTACCGGGATCTTGCCCCGCTCTGGGCGCGTGGCGATTACGTACCGATGCTAACGGAGCGCTCGCGCATCGGGCCCGCCGAGCGCCTGGTGCTCAAGCCGAAACGCTAGGCAGCCTTGCGCTCGTCGCGTAATGCGCGGCGCAATATCTTGCCGACGTTGGTCTTCGGTAGCTCGGTGCGGAACTCGACATACTTCGGCCGCTTGTAGCCGGTGAGCTCGCGCTTGCAATGCTCGAGGATGTCCTGCTCGGTGAGCTGCGGGTCCTTCTTCACGACGTAGACTTTGGGCACCTCCCCCGAATGCGTATCGGGTACGCCGACCACCGCGCACTCGAGGACGCCGGGGTGCATCGCGACGACTTGCTCGATCTCGTTCGGGAACACCTTGAAGCCCGACACCACGATCATGTCCTTCTTGCGATCGACGATGCGGATGAAGCCCTTCTCGTCCATGACGCCGATATCGCCGGTATGGAGAAAGCCGTCGGCACCGAGAACCAAGGCCGTCTCGTCCGGGCGCTGCCAATAGCCCGCCATGACCTGCGGTCCCTTGATGCAGATCTCGCCCGCTTCGCCGAGCGGCAGCGTCTTGCCGTTGTCGTCGCGCAGCTCGATGTCGGTCGAGGGCATCGGCACGCCGATGGAGCCCGAATATTCGGCGAGGTCGAGAGGATTGGCCGTGGCGGCGGGCGCCGTCTCTGTGAGCCCGTAGCCCTCGATGAGCGTGGTGCCCGTCACCTGCTTCCAGCGCTCGGCGACCGTCTTCTGCACCGCCATGCCGCCGCCGACGGCGAGCTTCAGGTGCGAAAAATCGAGCTTGGCAAAATCGGGGTGGTTGAGAAGCGCGTTGAAGAGGGTGTTGACGCCGCTGATGATGGTGTACTTGTGCTTGCCGAGCTCCTTCACGAAGCCCGGTATGTCGCGCGGGTTGGTGATGAGGATGTTCTCTCCGCCCACCACCATCATATTCAGGCAGTTCACCGTGAGCGAGAAGATGTGATAGAGCGGCAATGCGGTGATGATCACCGGCCGCTCGCCCTCGATCGCGGGCGCGAGCCAGGAGCGATATTGCAGGAGCGCCGCGATCACGTTGCGGTGAAGGAGCATCGCTCCTTTCGACACGCCGGTCGTGCCGCCCGTGTACTGGAGGAAGGCGATATCGTCATGGTCGAGGGGCGGCGTGACGAGCTTCGCGCCGGCGCCTTCGTCGAGCGCCTGCTTGAAAGCGACGGCGCCCGGCAGGTTATACGCCGGCACCATCTTCTTCACCTTGCGCACCACCAGATTTACCACCAGGCCCTTCAGCCCGAGGAGCTCGCCGAGCGACGTCACGATCACGTGCTTTACCGGGGTTCGCGAGCGCACCTGCTCCAGCACCGAGGCGAAGTTCTCCAGGATGACGATCGCCTCGGCACCCGAATCCTTCAGCTGATGCTCGAGCTCGCGCGCCGTATAGAGCGGATTGACATTCACCACGACGCAGCCCGCGCGCAGGGTGCCGAACATCGCGATCGGATATTGCAGGCAGTTCGGCATCATGATCGCGACGCGCGCGCCCTTTGGCAGGCCCTTCGTCTGCAGCCAGGCGCCGAAGTGGCGCGCGCTCTTATCGAGCTCGGCAAAGGTGATCGTCTTGCCCATGCACGTGAAGGCCGGCCGATCGCCGAAGTCGCGGATGCTCTTCTCGAACAGTTCGACGAGGGAGCCGTACTGCCGGGTGTCGATCTGCGTCGGCACGCCCGGGGGATAGCTCTTTAGCCAGATGCGGTCCATTTTCTCCTCCTACCGGGCGACGGGTCTTGCGGACGGTTTTGCGACGATTGTAGCGACGATCGGTGCGGCGAGGCATCCGGCTCCGATCGCGGCGTAGGCGGCGATCCAGGCGCCGCTCGCGCCCGCGCCCCCGCCGATATCGAGCGCGGTGCCGAAGACCACGGGACCAAGCAATCCGCCGCCGAAGCCGACGAGGGAATAGAGCCCCATCGCCGCGCCGCGAAGCTCCGCCGGTGCGGCCGTCACCAGCCCCGCGGTCAGCGTACCCGACTCCGCCATGACGAGCATCGAGTAGGCAATGATCAGCGCGAGTACCACCATCCAGTGCAACGACGCCGACGAGGCGAGCAGCATGCCGCTGGTGCCCGAGGCCGCCATGACGAGCAGGATCCAGCGGCGGCGCCCGATGCGCAGCGCGACCTCGTTACCGAAGATGGAGGCCGGTACCGCTAGCAGGTTCACCACCGCGGCGATCGTCGCGGCCGGCCACGGAAAGGTGTCGCCCGCATGCAAGCTCGCCGAGAAAGCGAGGAAGGCAACCATCCATGCGCGCGAGCCGAAAAGCTCGAGGCAATGCGCCATGTAGCCGAGGGTGTAGCCCGCGCTTGCGCGGTCGCGCAGCACCCGCAGCCATGAGGCGACGGGGAAAAGCGTGCGCCAGGAGATGGCGCCGCCGCCATGGGCCGGCAGCGCTCGGAGCAGGACGACGAGCGCCGCGGCGGCAAGCGGACCGAACGCGCTCACGATGAAGGCCGTGCGCCATCCGAAGCGCGGCGAGAAGAGTCCCGCCATCGCGAGCGAAAGCGCAGTACCGATGCCGAAGAAAGACGTATAGAAGGCGATATAGCGGCTCTGGTAGGGCCCGCTCACGCGGTCCGAAAGGAGCCGCAATCCCGGCATGTAAGTCGCGGCGATGCCGACACCCAGCACCACCTGGAAGAAAACGGCGCTCGCGAAGCCATCGACGAGAAAGCCGAAGCCCGCGCTTCCGGCGGCCGCGAGTACGCTGCCGACCCAATAGATACGCCGCCCGTCGATGCGGTCGGTGAGGGCCGTCCACAGCGATACCGTGGCGACGTAGCCGGCGAAGAACATTCCGCCGACCACGCCGGCCTGCGCATTGGACAGTCCCCATTCGTCGCGCAGCTCGGGGAGCAGCGCAGCATAGGTCGAGAAGCCCAGCATCGAAAAGATGTGGGCGGCGAGGAGGAGGTAAACCGCTCTCAGCGGTTTTTGAACTTCGGCTTGCGCTTCTCCAGGAAGGCGGCCATGCCTTCGCGCTGGTCAGCGAGCCCGAACTGGGAGTGGAAAAGCCGCCGCTCGAACAGGATGCCCTCGGAGAGCGGGCTCTCGTAAGCGCGGTTGACGGACTCCTTCAGCATCATGACCGCCGGCAGCGAATAGCCGGCGATTTTTTCCGCCACCGCCATCGCTTCCTCCATCAGCTTGTCGAGCGGCACGACGCGGGACACGAGCCCGGCACGCTCCGCCTCCTGAGCGTCCATCATGCGCGCGGTGAGGCACATGTCCATCGCTTTCGCCTTGCCGACGGCGCGCGGCAGCCGTTGCGTGCCGCCCGCGCCGGGCATGACACCGAGGTTGATCTCGGGCTGGCCGAATTTCGCGTTGTCCGCGGCGATGATGATGTCGCACATCATGGCGACCTCGTTGCCGCCGCCGAGCGCGTAGCCGGCCACCGCCGCGATGACCGGCTTGCGGATGCGCCGGATGTGCTCCCAGTCGCGCGTGATGTAATCCGACAGATACGCGTCCATGTAGCTGTAGTCCTTCATCACGCTGATGTCGGCGCCGGCGGCAAAGGCCTTGTCGCTGCCGCAGATGACGATGGCGCCTACGCCGTCGTCGCCGTCATAAGCATGCAGCGCCGCGCCCAGCTCCTGCATAAGCTGCGGATTGAGCGCGTTCAGCTGCTTCGGCCGGCTCAGCGTGATGAGACCGACGCGGCCTTTCTGCTCGGTCTTGATCGCCTCATAGCTCATGGGTCGGGACTACCTTTGCATAGAAACCGTTGAGGGCGGCGAGGAATGCGGCATGCACCTGGCGCGCGGGAACCGTCTCGCCGGCGAAGGTCTGCGCGCGCGTAGCGCAGGCATCGCCGAGTAGCGTCACCTTGTAGCCGAGGTCGGCCGCATGGCGCACCGAAGCGTCGACGCACATGTGCGTCATCATGCCGGCAACCACGAGCTCCCTGACGCCGGCGTCTTTCAGCGCCTGCTCGAGCGCGGTGCCGCGAAAGCTGTTGGGAAAGTTCTTCTCGATTACCCGCTCGCCGGATCGCGGGCGGACCGTGTCATGGATCTCGGCGCCTTTCGTCCCGGGCAGGAAGAAGGTCGATCCGGGCCGCGTCGACAGATGCCGCACGTGAATTACGGGCGTGCCTATTTGCCGCGCGCGCCCAAGCGCCTTCGAAGCGTTCGCGGCAGCGGCGTCGGCGCCTTCCAGCTCCATGCCGCCGCCGGGAAAGTAATCGTTCTGGATATCGATGATGAGGAGTGCCCGCTCAGGCATGCTTTTTCTTCAGCTCCGATAATGGAATGGCGCCGGGAATATCGATGCGCTTGCGGCCCGGCTCAGGCGTTGTGAGCGCCTCCACCGTTTCAAGGGTAGTGGCGCTGCGTACGGCGAGGTCTTGGTACAGGCGCATGTTGTCGTTCGTCCAGCGAATCTCTTCCGCAGAGAGCTCGCGCACGACCTTCGCCGGGATGCCGGCCGCCAGCGTTCGAGCGGGGATGCGAGCTTCGGCCCGCACGAACGCGAGCGCAGCGACTACGGCATGCTCGCCGACCTCGGCGTTGTCGTTGACGACGCAATTCATCCCGATCAGCGCGCCGCGCCGCACGATACAGCCGTGCAGGATGGCGCCATGGCCGACGGTGACTTCCGGACCGACCACCGTGTCCTTGCCTGGGAAGCCGTGCAGCATGCAGTGGTCCTGGATGTTCGCCCCCTCCTCGACCACGATGCGCCCGAAATCGCCGCGCAGGCTGGCGCAAGGACCGATATACGCCCGCGCCGCTACGATCACGTCGCCGATGAGCACTGCGCTCGGATGCACGAAGGCGCTCGGATCGACGACCGGCACGATGCCGTCGATGGCATAGACCCTGGGCATGGCAGAATTTTAAACCCATGGCCTCCGTCCTCGTCTCAGTGGATGCCGGCGTAGCGACCCTCACGCTCAACCGCCCGGAGAAGCTCAATGCGCTGAACCCCGAGATGCACGAGCGCCTGCGCTCGGCGTTGGACAGCGCGGCCCGCGATGAGGGCATCCGCGCCGTGCTGCTCACCGGCAATGGGCGTGGCTTCTGCACCGGCCAGGACCTCGCCGAGCGCGACGTCAGTCCCGGCGCGCCGCCGATCGATCTGTCCGTTTCCCTTGGCTCGTACTACAACCCGCTCGTGCGGCGCATGCGCGCGCTCGCAAAGCCGATCATCTGCGCGGTGAACGGCGTGGCGGCCGGCGCGGGCGCGAACCTCGCGCTCGCCTGCGACATCGTGGTTGCCGCCCGTTCCGCGAGCTTCGTCCAGGCATTCTCCAAGCTTGGCCTCATCCCCGACGCCGGCGGCACGTACTTCCTGCCGCGCCTCGTCGGCACGGCGCGCGCGATGGGGCTCGCGCTCCTGGCCGAGAAGCTCAGCGCCGAGCAGGCCGCGCAGTGGGGGCTGATCTGGAAGGCGGTCGACGACGACAAGGTCCAAGACGAGGCGCGCGCCCTAGCGACGGCGCTGGCCAATGGCCCGACGAAGGGCTATGGGCAGCTGAAGCGCGCGCTTTACGCCTCGGCAGGCAACTCGCTCGACGCGCAACTCGATCTCGAGCGCGACCTGCAGCGCGAACTCGGGCTCTCCGAGGACTACCGCGAGGGCGTGACCGCGTTCAAGGAAAAACGCGCACCTCGATTCAAGGGCAAATGAACAAGCAGGCGCTTGCCGAGCGTACCGCCGAAATCATCGAGCGCGAGGACCGCGCCTCGCGCTGGTTGGGGATGAAGCTACAGGAGGTGCGGCCCGGATATGCCCGCCTCTGCATGCGCGTAACGGAGAACATGGTAAACGGACAAAAGGTGTGCCATGGCGGGCTCATCTTCTCGCTCGCCGACTCGAGCTTCGGTTTTGCCTGCAATTCGCACAATCAGCACGCCCTGGCCGCGAGCTGCACGATCGATTTCCTCGCCCCGGCCGCGCTCGGCGACGAGTTGACCGCCGAGGCCCACGAGACCGCGCACACCGGGCGCACCCGCATCTACGACGTGCGCGTGACGAACCAGGGTGGCGCACTGATCGCCGTCTTTCGCGGCAAATCGGCCACCGTTAAGGGCCTATGGGTGGAATGAAAACGTTCGAGCTCGAGCCGATCGAGAAGGCGCCGCGCGCGGAGCTCGAGCGCCTACAGCTCGAGCGGCTGCAACGGTCGCTCGCCCATGCGTACGAAAAGGTGCCGCATTACCGGGAAAAGTTCGACGCGGCGGGCGTCAAGCCTTCGGATTGCCGCTCGCTTGCCGATCTCGCCCGCTTTCCTTTCACCACCAAGGCGGACCTGCGCGATACCTACCCCTTCGGCATGTTCGCCGTGCCGATGGATCGCGTGGTTCGGCTCCACGCTTCCTCCGGCACCACCGGCAAGCCGACGGTCGTCGCCTACACGGCTAGGGACATCGACACGTGGACGCACCTGATGGCGCGCTCCATGCGCGCTGCGGGCGCAAGGCCCGGCGACAAGGTCCATGTTGCCTACGGCTATGGGCTCTTCACCGGCGGGCTCGGCGCGCATTACGGAGCCGAGCGGCTCGGCCTGGCCGTCATCCCTGTGGGCGGCGGCATGACCGAGCGGCAAGTTCAGCTCATCACCGACTTCAAGCCCGACATCATCATGGTGACGCCAAGCTACATGCTCGCCATCGCCGACGAGATGGAGCGCCAGGGTGTCGATCCCAGGCAGACATCGCTGCGGCTCGGCATTTTCGGCGCCGAGCCGTGGACCAATGAGATGCGTCAATCCATCGAAAGACGCGTGGGCATGCAGGCGCTCGACCTCTACGGCCTGTCGGAGGTCATGGGCCCCGGCGTGGCGCAGGAATGCCTCGAGACGAAAGACGGGCTCACGATCTGGGAGGACCACTTCTTTCCCGAGATCGTCGATTCGGCAACCGGCTCGTCGCTTCCGGAGGGCGAGAAGGGCGAGCTGGTCCTGACCTCGCTCACCAAGGAGGCGCTTCCCGTCATCCGATACCGTACGCGAGACCTGACTCGCCTCCTGCCGCCCACCGCGCGCAGCATGCGCCGGATGGAGAAAATCACCGGGCGGTCGGACGACATGCTGATCATCCGTGGCGTCAATGTATTCCCCTCGCAGATCGAGGAGCTGATCCTCAAGACGCCCGGGCTCGCGCCGCATTACCTGCTCGAAGTGACGAAGACCGGACCCCTCGACCACCTTGCCGTGATCGTCGAAGGAGAACCGAGCGCCGCGGCCGCGCTCGCGCATCAGATCAAGGCGTATATCGGCATCAGCGCCGAGGTGCGCGTCGGCGCGGTGGAGCGCTCGATCGGTAAGGCGAAGCGTGTCGCCGACAAGAGAGCGAAGACCTAGGCGAGGGCTTAGCGCACACGCTGGCGATCGAGCAGCCGAAGCTCGTGCGCCACATTCACCGCCGCGAGCGCGTTGTTCACGCCCAGCTTGCGATAGATGTTCTTCGCGTGAGTGCTCACCGTGTGCCGCGTGATGCCCAGGCGCGCTGCCACTTCCGCGTGCCGGTTCCCGGCCGCGAGGAGCTCCAACACCTGCACCTCGCGGCACGTCAGCGCCGGAAACATCAGATGCTCCACGCCGCGCCTTGCAACTGCATCGTGCGGGAAACGGCCGCGGCGGCCGTGTGCACATCGAGCTTCCTGTACAGATTCTTGATGTGGCTGCACACCGTGTGCTCCGAAATACCGAGCCTCTGCGCAACACGCCCGTAGGTGCAGCCTTGGGCGAGCAGTCGCACCACGTCGATTTCGCGAGCCGTCAGCATGTAGTCCATGGTTACCTCCCGTTGGTTAGTTCGTCCTCCCTAATGCACGGGGTGTGCCATCTTTCCAAGCCATTGATTCGTTTGTATAACCAGACAACAAATTAGCGTCGCGTTTGCATTTGCTGTTGGTGCAGCCTACATTGAATGCATGGACACCCCGCGATTGGACTCAAGCCAGCGCGAGTTCCTTGCGTCCCTCGCAAGCGTGATTTTTGGGAACCCCTTTACGCCGGAGCGCGTGGCGCTCATCCGGCGCCTCGCCCCCGATGCGCCCGGCAATCTGGCGAGCGACCGCGAAGCCCTCGCGCGCTCGGTCGCGCCGCGACTGAAGTCGCTCGTCGCGGACGGGCTGGCGGCTTTCGGCGAAGACGATCGCAGCCTTCTCGAGCCCGCATTCCTCTACGTCATCTACCACCGCTTCGTGCCGCAGATCGATGCGCATATCGAGCGCCAGGCGGGGCGCCTGGGCGAGCCCCTGCCGGTCGAATTCGGCGACGAGATGATGAGCGAGCTCGGTCGAGCCGGGCTCGGCAAGGAGCGCGCCGCCCGGTTCTTCGGTTTCTTTTTCCAGCTGCGCCGGGCGTTCTATTTCATCGGCCAATCGCTCGCCGGCGAAAGCGCGCCGATGGAACGGCTACGGCGCGCGCTGTGGAACAACATCTTCACCCACGACATGCGCGTCTTCGAGGCGTCGTTGTGGAACCGGATGGAGGATTTCTCCACCCTTGTGCTCGGCGAAACCGGCACCGGCAAGGGCTCGGCTGCTGCCGCCATCGGCCGCTCGGAATTCATTCCGTACCTGCCGGCCGAGCGCCGTTTCGCCGCCAACTTTGCGCAGACCTTCATTTCGATCAACGTGTCGCAGTTCCCCGAGAACCTCATCGAGTCCGAGCTTTTTGGCCACCGCAAGGGGGCTTTCACCGGCGCCATCGACCACCACCAGGGCGTATTCGAGCGCTGCAGCGTGCACGGCGCTTTGTTCCTCGACGAAATCGGCGAAGCCTCAATCCCGGTGCAGATCAAGCTTCTGCAGGTGTTGCAAGAGCGAACATTCACCCCCGTCGGCGGCCACGAGAAAAAGCGCTTCCCGGGACGTGTGATCGCGGCCACCAACCGCTCGCTGCCGGAGCTTCGCCAGGGCGGTCGCTTTCGCGACGACTTCTACTATCGGCTCTGCTCGGACGTCATCCACGTGCCGACGCTGCGCGAAAGGATCGAGGCGTCTTCGGCCGAGCTGGCCGAGCTCGTCGGGCTGCTGGTAAAGCGCACGATCGGCGCGGAGAGCCGCAAGCTCACCGCCTTTGCGCTCGAGATCCTCGAGCGCGACCTGCCACGCGGTTACCACTGGCCAGGGAACGTGCGAGAGCTCGAGCAGGCGGTGCGCCGAGTCCTGCTCGCCGGCTCGTACAAGCCAGACGCGCAGTCGGCGCAAAATTTAGACGCCGAAGAGCGCTTGGTGGCGCGCCTGCGAGAAGGCAACTTGAGCGCCGAGGAGCTTCTTTCCGGCTATAGCGCGCTGCTTTATCAACGCTTGGGCAGCTACGCCGCCGTGGCGGAGCGCACCGGCCTCGATCCGCGCACGTCGCGCAAGTACGTGCTGAGCGCAAAATCCGGATAGAACGTTGCGCGCGTAACGCATAAAGTGGCTGCATGAACGATGTGGTGCAGAAAGCGAAGACCTATCTCGACGAGCGCCGCGGCGAGCGCGTGACCCTCGGCGAGCTCGCGGACGCCGTCGGGGCAAGTCCGTTCCACCTGCAGCGGCGTTTCAAGGAAGCATTCGGCCTGTCGCCGCGCGGCTATCAGGATGCACACCGCGTAGAGGCCATGAAGTCCTCGCTGCGCAACGGCGGCCGCATAGCCGATGCGGTGTTCGACGCGGGCTATGGGTCCGTGTCTCGCTTCTACGAAAATCCCCGCCTCGGCATGAAAGCGCGCGACTACCGCGCACGAGGCAAAGGTCAGCGCATCAAGTTCACGTGCTTCCGCACCACGCTCGGCCTGGTGCTCGCGGCGGCCACCGAGAAGGGCGTCTGCGCGGTGAAGCTCGGACCAGACCGGGAGAAGCTCGAGCGGCTGCTCAGCGAGGAATTCAGCGCAGCCGAGATCGGTGAGCAGCGCATGCCGGAGATAGAGGAGCGCATCCGCGCCTTCATCGCCGGAGAAGGCAGCCTCGCGCGCGTGCCGCTCGACATCCGCGGCACCGTATTTCAGCGCCGCGTATGGGACGCGTTGCGCCGCATTCCCCGCGGAGAGACTCGCACGTACCGCGAAATCGCACGCGAGATCGGCGCGCCGGCAGCGGTGCGCGCAGTCGGCAGCGCGTGCGGCGCCAATCCCGTGGCGCTGGTCGTGCCATGCCACCGGGCGGTGCGCACCGATGGAGGCCTGGGCGGCTATGCATGGGGCCTGCCGGTAAAGGAGCAACTCCTAGAGGTGGAAAAGCGCCGGCGCAAGTGAGTGGCTCGGCGGCACTAGAATCGCCCGGCCATGTATGAGCATCTATTCCGGCCGCTCGAGCTCGGCTTCGCTACCCTGCCCAACCGCATCCTCATGGGCTCGATGCATACGGGTTTCGAGGCGCGCAATGCGATGCGGGAGCTCGCGGCGTTCTATGCCGAACGCGCCCGAGGCGGCGCCGCTCTGATAGTAACGGGCGGCTATTCGCCCAACGACGCGGGCAATCTCGGCCCTCACCGCGCTCAATTCTCCAGCCGTGAGGACGCAGAGCGCCATCGCGCGATCCCGCGGGCGGTGCACGAGGCTGGCGGACGTATCGTGCTGCAGCTCCTGCACGCCGGCCGCTACGGCTACCACGGCGCCATCGTCGCGCCGTCGGCGCTCAAGTCGCCGATCAATCCCCATGCGCCTCGTGAGATGAGCGAGGCTGAGATCGAACGCACCATCGACGATTTCACCGTCGCCGCCGGGCTGGCACGCGACGCCGGATACGACGGCGTCGAGGTGATGGGCTCGGAGGGCTATCTGCTGACCCAATTCCTCGCGTTACGCACCAATCAACGCACCGACGCGTGGGGTGGGCCACTGGCGCAGCGCATGCGCTTTGCAACGGAGATCGTGCGTCGCACGCGCGCCGTGGCGGGGCGCGATTTCATCATCGTCTATCGCATCTCCGCCCTCGACCTCGTCGAAGGCGGGCTCACTGCGGAAGAGATCGTGGAGGTTGCTCGCGCTGTCGAGGCAGCCGGCGCGACTCTCTTGAATAGCGGCATCGGCTGGCACGAGGCGCGCATACCGACCATCGCGCAAGCCGTGCCGCGCGGCGCGTTCGCTTGGGCCACGCGCCGCTTGAAGCAGGCCGTGCACATCCCGGTAGTCGCCTCCAACCGCATCAATGCACCCGAACTAGCGGAAGACATCCTGGCGCGGGGCGATGCCGACATGGTGTCGCTCGCCCGTGCCCTCCTTGCCGATCCCGAATTCGCCGTCAAGGCGAGCCGCGCCGACCGCGCCGGCATCAACATCTGTATCGCGTGCAACCAGGCCTGCCTGGACCATTACTTCATCGGCGAACCGGTGAGCTGCGTAGTCAATCCGCGCGCCGGGCGGGAAACCAGCCTGCTAGTGCGTGCGGTGCAGGCGAAGAAGAAGATCGCGGTGGTCGGTGGAGGCCCAGCCGGCCTGATCTGCGCAGCGACGGCCGCCGAGCGAGGACATGCGGTGACGCTCTTCGAGCGCGAGCCAGCGCTCGGCGGGCAGTTCAATCTCGCGAGGGTGGTTCCGGGCAAACAGGAATTCAGCGAGTCCGTCGCCTACTATGCGGAGCGGCTACGGCGCGCCGGCGTGCGCGTGCGTCTCAACACTTCGGCGGAGCCGGCCGAGCTCGCGCAATTCGACGAAGTCGTGATCGCTTCAGGCATCGATCCTCGCAAGCCCGACATCCCGGGCATCGGGCATGGCAGCGTGTTGAGCTACGTCGATGTCTTGAGCGGGCGGGCGACGCCGGGCGAACGGGTCGTGATCATCGGCATGGGCGGCATCGGCTTCGACGTCGCGCTTTATCTCAGCTCGCAACGCGAAGCGATGCTCGAGCGCGGCGCCTTCGAATCGCATTGGGGCATATCGCAAGCGCCGGGCGTGCCGGGCGGCCTGGCTTCGCCCGCGCGAGCGCAGGCCCGCCACCGCATCACGATGATGAAGCGCTCCAGCACTCCCTTCGGCCACACGCTCGGCCGCACCACGGGCTGGGTGCACCGTGCCGAGCTTGCCCGTCACGGCGTGCGCATGCTGAAAGGCGTGCAGTACCGGCGCATCGACGATGCCGGCGTGCACATCACGCTCGACGGCAAGGACGAGGTGGTGGAAGCCGACACGGTGATCATCTGCGCAGGGCAGACGCCGCGCCGGGAGCTTACGGGCCATCATCTCATCGGCGGTGCGCGCGAGGCAGGCGAGCTGGACGCCAAGCGCGCCATGCGCGAAGGCGCGGAGCTCGGCGCTCGCCTATAGAATCCGCGCATGGGCAGCGTGGTCGCACTCGCGGGGCAAGCCGGCGGCGCAAAGCTCGCCGACGGACTCTATCGCCTGCGACACGACCGCCTCACGGTCGTCGTGAATACGGGCGACGATTATGAGCACCTTGGGCTCGCCTTCTCGCCCGACATCGACACCATGCTCTATACGCTCGCCGGAGTCGCTAGCGCCGCGGCACCGTGGCAACCGGAAAGCGAAACCCACGCCGTGCACGCCATGCTTAAGGCGCTTGGCGGACCCGACCGCCCGCTCCACGGTGACCGCTCGCTCGCCGCGCCGCTCCTGAGAGCGCAAGGTCTCGCCGCGGAGCGCACGCTATCCGAGATCACGCTCGACTTCTGCCGGCACCTAGGCATTGCGGCGCACGTGGTGCCGATGAGCGACGATCGCGTGCGCACCTACGTCGAGACCGACGAAGGCAACATCACCTTCCAGGAGTACTTCCGCGACCTCGGCTGCGAGCCGGCGGTGCGAGGCTTCCAGTACGCCGGTGCCGACGAGGCGCGCATTCCGCAGCCGGTGTTGGAGGCGCTGCATGCGCCGGATCTGGAGGCGATCGTCCTCTGCCCCGGCAATCCATACCACGCTATCCAGCCGATCCTTCAGGTCTCGGGGATGAGGCATCTGCTCAAGGCGCGCCGCGTGCCGATCGTAGCGGTCACGCCCATCGTCGGCGGTCGCGCGTTGAAAGGCTCCGCGGGCAAGATCATGCGCGAGCTGGGACGCGAAGCCTCCGCTCGCGCCGTCGCCACGCAGTACCTGCGCCTGATCGACGGATTCGTGCTCGACAGCGAAGACTCCGGCCTTACCGACAGCGTGCGATCGCTCGGCATGGAAGTCGTCGCCCTGCCGACCATCATGCGCTCGCTCGACGACCGAGTGGCGCTCGCCCACGAGGTGCTCGACTTCGCCGCTGACATCCGCGTGCGCCGCGAGGCAGAAGTGGAGTGAGAATCGGGCTCGTCGCTGCGCTGCTGCCGGCCTGGGTGATGGCACAGAATCCGCATCAGGCCGAAATCGACCGCGCAGTCATCCAGCGCGACCGGCAATCGGCGGAATTCTCGCGGCCGGAGCTGCGCGAGCTGCACACGCAGCAGGACATGCAGAATCGACCGCTACGCGTCGACGAGCGCGCGCTGCAGGCGCGCGAGCGCGATGCGTATCCGCGTCCGGCACCGGCTCTGCCCGCCACGCCTAGCTCAGGAGCGCTACCGCTCCCAGGGGGGGCGCGCCACGGGGTGGATCCCATACCGGTCCAAGGCGCCTCGCACTAGCTTGCGATCGAGCGCGGCGAGCGCGGCAACGACGATCGACTTCGCATCGACTTCGAAGAATTCGCGCAATGCGGCGCGTGTATCGCTGCGTCCGAAACCATCCGTGCCGAGCGCGATGTACGCGCGCGGCACATAGGGCCGGATCAGGTCGGGCACAGCGCGCACGTAGTCGCTCGCGGCGACGATGGGGCCCTTCGTCTCTCGCAGGCATTTTTCGACCCAGCTCGTCGCCTCGCCACCCAGGCGGTGCTTGCGCTCAGCCGCCATGCCGTCGCGACGCAGCTCGGTGAATGACGTCACGCTCCACACGCCGGCGTCGATGCCCCAGTCCTTCTGCAACATCTCCGCCGCGGTCATCACCTCGCGCAGGATCGGTCCGGAGCCGAGAAGCTGCAGCCCGTCGCCTGGGCGCAACCGATACAGGCCGCGAAGGATGCCCTCGGCCGCGCCTTCCGGCGCCGCCGGATGCGGATAATTCTCGTTGTACGCAGTGATGTAATAGAAGACGTCTTCCTGCGCCTCGAGCATGCGGCGCGCACCGTCCTCGACGATCGCGGCGAGCTCGTACGCGAAGCACGGATCGTAGGCGCGGCAGTTCGGGATCGTCGAGGCGGCGAGATGCGAAGAGCCGTCCTGGTGCTGCAGGCCTTCCCCGGCGAGGGTCGTGCGTCCGGCCGTACCGCCGACGAGGAATCCGCGCGCGCGAGAATCCGCTGCCGCCCAGATGAGGTCGCCGACGCGCTGGAAGCCGAAGATCGAGTAGTAGATGTAAAACGGCAGCATCGGCGTGCCATGCGCGGAATAGGACGTCGCTGCCGCGAGCCACGACGAAAGGGCCCCTGCCTCGGTGATCCCTTCCTCCAGGATCTGACCTTCCTTGGCCTCCCGATAGAAAAGCAGCTCCTCGGAATCCTCCGGCTCGTAAAGCTGCCCGAGCGCCGAGTAGATGCCGAACTGGCGAAAGAGGGTCTGCATGCCAAAAGTACGCGCTTCGTCCGCCACGATCGGCACGATGCGCTTGCCGATCGTTTCGTCCTTCATCAGCGTCGCGAGCAGCTGCACGAACGCCATCGTCGTCGACTGGTTGCGCGGGCCGCTCTGCAGGCTGGGCACGGCGAGCTTCGCCGCTTCGCGGATGCGAGCCGGCAGATATCCGTTCAGCGCCTGGCGTCGCGCGTGCAGGTATTTCATCTCCGCGCTGTCGGCCGCGGGCTTGAGGAAGCGGGCTTGCGCCACCTCATCGTCGGACAGCGGCACGGCGAAGCGGTCGCGGAACGCACGCAGCGCCTCATCGTCGAGCTTCTTCTGCTGGTGCGTGCCCATCTTGCCCTGGCCCCAATGCCCCATGCCGTAGCCTTTCTTCGTCTGGGCGAGGATCACGGTCGGCTGGCCGCCATGCTGCATCGCCGCTCGATAGGCCGCATACACCTTCACCGGATCATGGCCGCCGCGACGCAGCCGGTCGATATCTTCGTCGCTCATGCCGGCGATCAGCTCGCGCAGCTCCGGATACTTGTTGAAGAAGTGCTCGCGGTTGAAGCGACCGTCGGTCGCCGCATACGTCTGGAATTCGCCATCGACCGTTTCGTGCAAACGTTTGAGCAGGATGCCGTCATGGTCGCGCGCGAAAAGCGGATCCCAGTCGGCGCCCCAGAGGAGCTTGAGCACGTTCCAGCCGGCGCCGGCGAAGAGGCCTTCCAATTCCTGCACCACGGAGCCGTTGCCGCGCACCGGCCCGTCGAGGCGCTGCAGGTTGCAATTCACCACGAAGATGAGATTGTCCAGGCCCTCGCGTGCGGCGAGCGACAGCCCGGCGAGCGATTCAGGCTCGTCCATCTCGCCGTCGCCGACGAACGCCCATACCTTGCGCCCTTCGGTGGTCAGGATCCCGCGATGCTCGAGATAGCGCATGAAGCGCGCCTGATAGATTGCATTGATCGGGCCGAGTCCCATCGAGCCGGTGGGAAACTGCCAGAACTCCGGCATGAGGTACGGATGGCAATAAGACGACAGGCCGCCGCGAGTCTCCTGCCGGTAATTGGCGAGCCGTTCCTCGGGCAGGCGACCCTCGAGATAGGCGCGCGCGTAAACGCCAGGCGCGGAGTGCGGTTGGAAATAGACCAGGTCGCCGTCCTGGCCGGCGCGGAAGAAGTGATTGAAGCCGACCTCGAAAAGATCCGCGGCCGAGGCGTAGCTCGCGATATGACCGCCGAGCTCCGCGTGCGCGCGGTTGGCCCTCACTACCATGGCAAGCGCATTCCAGCGCACGATCGCGGAGAGGCGGCTCTCGATCTCGAGGTTGCCCGGGAATTGCGGCTGGTCGGCGAGGGCGATGGAATTCTTGTACGGCGTGTTGAGCACCGGCGGCAGCGGCACACGGCGCGCGCGCGCGTGATCGAGAAGCTTGCGCAGGAGGAACGTGGCCCGCTCGCGACCTTCGGATTGCACTAAAGCGTCGAACGCCTCCAGCCATTCGCGCGTTTCCGCCGGGTCGGCGTCGGGCGGATTCACCCGCCAGAAAGCCGAGGTGACGATGTCGGAGAGATCAGTCATGAGCGCGATGTTAGACCCGCCAGACGGCGGCAAATAGCTCGCTCGGAAGGGTTGCGGCTTGGCCCCCGGTGATATACTGCAGGCCGCAGTGATTCAAAGGCAGCGTATTTGCACCCGCACGGTCGCACTCAAAGCAGTGTCAGTGGCAGTCAAATCACTTCCTTGATCGTCTCGCCCGGCTTCGTCGCGCCCGGATTCGTCGCGGCATATCAAAGGAAGTAGATCCATGCCAACCGGCACCGTTAAGTGGTTTAACGATTCCAAGGGCTTCGGCTTCATCACCCCGTCCGAGGGCGGCGAAGATCTGTTCGCGCATCACACCGCGATCCAGATGAGCGGCTTCAAGACGCTGAAGGAAGGCCAGAAGGTGGAGTTCGAGGTGCGCCGCGGGCCCAAGGGGCTGCAGGCGGCGAATATCAAGCCGCTGTAAGCACGCTTCAGTCGAAGAAAAAGCCCGCTCGCGCGGGCTTTTTCATTTTCGGGTGCCGGTTGTCCGGATTGAACGGACGACCTACCGCTTACAAGGCGGTTGCTCTACCACTGAGCTAAACCGGCGCGATGTAAGGGTACTACTTGATGCGTCGCAACGTCGGCTTGCCGCCCGAAGGCTTCTTCGGCGGCTCTGGCGAGGGCGCAGGCAGAGCCGCGGGCGGCTTGCTGTTGGCAGGCAAGGGCTCGCTTTCTGCTTTCGCCTGCATGGCCGACTTCGCGCCTTCGACGTCAAAGGTCATGCCGTGCCCGGTTTCTCGTGCGTACAGCGCATACACGTTCGGTACCGGCACGGAGATCTGGCGCGCCACACCGCCAAAGCGCGCGGAGAATTCGATGAGCTCGTTCCCCATCTGCAGCTTGTGCACGGCGTTCGGGCTGATGTTCAGCGTAATTTCGCCGCCCTTAACGTACTCAGGTGGCACCTGCGTGCGCGAGTCGACCTTGACCGCGAGATGCGGCGTGTAGCCGTTGTCCACGCACCACTCGAAGAGCGCGCGTAGCACGTACGGCTTGGTCGGGATTTCCTTCATGGGGAATCTACTTGCGCATTACCTTCTCGGAGGGCGTCAGCGCCTCGATGAACGCCGGGCGCGAGAAGATGCGCTCAGCGTACTTCATGAGCGGCGCGGCGGTCTTGCCGAGCTTGATGCCGTAGTGATCCAGGCGCCAGAGGAGCGGCGCGACCGCCACGTCGAGCATCGTGAAGTCGTCGCCCAGCATGTACTTAGTCTTGGTGAAGACCGGTGCCAGCTCGATCAGGCGATCGGTCACATGCTGGCGCGAGCGTTCGACTTGCTTCTCCTTGCCCGACTCGAGCGCCTCGATCTGCGAGAAGAGCTCCACCTCCATGTTGAAGAGCATGAGGCGGGCCCGGGCGCGCATCACCGGGTCCGCCGGCATGAGCTGCGGGTGCGGGAAGCGCTCATCGATGTACTCGTTGATGATGTTCGACTCGTAGAGGATGAGATCCCTCTCGACCAGCACCGGCAGGCGGTTGTAGGGATTCATCACCGCGATGTCTTCCGGCTTGTTGTAAAGATCGACGTCGATCACCTGGAAGTCCATGCCCTTTTCGTACAGCACGAAGCGGCAGCGGTGACTGAAAGGGCACGTGGTGCCCGAATAGAGTTGCATCATGGCTTGAGTTTTCGGCTCCAGAGGCGAGGCGCAATGCCCCGCCGAATTACTGCGGTTACTTCACGTCCTTCCAGTATTCCTTCTTCAGCAAATAGGCGAAGATGAACAGCACGCTGAGCACGAAGAGGACAATGATTCCGATCGAGCGGCGCTTGCCGCCGGCAGGCTCGCTGGCATAGACCAGGAAGTTCACCAGGTCGCGCACCGTGGCGTCGTATTCCGTCGGCGTCATCGTGCCCTTGGAAATTTCCGACCACTTGTACTGCACGGCTCCGTGCCCTTCCTTCGGGTGCGCAACCTCCAGCTTGCGCACGCCCTGCACAGACCACAGGACGTGCGGCATGGCGACGTTGGGGAACACGGCGTTGTTCCATCCGCTCGGCGCCTTCTCGTCGCGGTAGAACGTTCGCAGGTAGGTGTAGAGCCAGTCTGCGCCGCGCGAGCGGGCGATGACCGAAAGATCGGGCGGCGCGACACCGAACCAGCTTTTGGCCTCCTTGGGATTGAAGGCGATCTTGATCGGCTCGCCGACCTTCTCGGCCGTGAACATCAGGTTGTCGCGGATCTGGGCCTCGGTAAGTCCGAGATCCTTGAGTCCGTCGTAGCGCATGAACTGCATGCCGTGGCAGCCGAGGCAATAGTTCATGTAGGTGCGCGCTCCCGATTGCAGGCTCACGGCGTCGTGCGGATCGTGCGGCGAGCGGTCAAGGCGGTAGCCGGCCTCCGAAGCGAGCGCCGACAGGGGCACGAACAGCAATGCGGCAAGCAGGTTTCTCATGAGTGGTACACCACGCGCTGCGGCACCGGCGTCACCTTGTCGCGCGCCGTGTACCAGGGCATGAGGAAGAAAAAGAGGAAGTACACGATCGAGCACAGGCGCGCCACCCAGGTCGCGACGTCCTTCGTGTCGAGGAAGAAGGCGTCGAAGCCGAATTGCCCCCACACGGTGGTCGGCTCCGTGCCGAGGTAGCCGAGGATCAGGAACACGACCACGAATGCCGCGAGCCAGGCCTTGTAGACCACTCCCCGGTAGCGGATGGACTTCACCGGCGAACGGTCGAGCCAAGGCAGGAAGAACAAAATCAGCACCGCGACGCCCATCGCCAGCACGCCTGGGAACTGAGAATGAAACAGCGGCGGCACGGCGCGCAGGATCGAGTAGAACGGCGTGAAGTACCACACCGGCGCGATGTGCGGCGGCGTCTTGAGCGGATCGGCCGGGATGAAATTGTTGTTCTCCAGGAAATAACCGCCCATCTCCGGCACGAAGAACATGACGAAGGCGAAGATGGCGAGAAACACGATGGCGCCGACGAGGTCCTTCACCGTGTAGTACGGATGGAATGGAATCGCGTCGAGATAGCGACCGTCCGGGCTCTTGAAGCTCTTGGCGTCCACGCCGTCGGGGTTGTTGGAACCGACGTCATGCAGGGCAAGCAAATGCGCCACCACCAGGCCGAGCAGCACGAGCGGCAGTGCAATCACGTGCAACGCGAAGAAGCGATTCAACGTGGCGTCCGAGACCACGTAATCGCCGCGGATCCAGAGCGCGAGATCGGGCCCAATGAAGGGCACGGCGCCGAATAGATTGACAATGACCTGCGCGCCCCAGAACGACATCTGGCCCCACGGCAGCAGGTAGCCGAAGAACGCCTCCCCCATCAGCGTGAGATAGATGAGCACGCCGAAGATCCACACCAGCTCGCGCGGCTCCTTGTGCGAGCCGTACAGCAGCGCACGGAACATGTGGAGGTAGACCACGATGAAGAACGCCGAAGCGCCCGTCGAGTGGATGTAGCGGATGATCCAGCCGCCGGGCACATCGCGCATGATGTACTCGACGGAACCGAACGCGAGGTTAGCGTCGGGCTTGTAGTTCATCGTGAGGAAGATGCCCGACACGATCTGGATGACGAGCACGAGGAGCGCGAGCGAGCCGAAGTAGTACCAGAAGTTGAAATTCTTCGGCGCGTAGTACTCGGCGGCGTGCTTACGCCATGCCGAGCCCAGCGTCGGCATGCGGCTGTCGATCCATTTCCAGACGCCGATCATGCCTACGCTCCCTTCGTCTTGTCGTCTTCGCCGATCACCACTTTGCTCTCGGACACGACGGTATAGGGCGGCACGACGAGGTTGGTCGGCGCCGGCGAACCGTTCCAAACGCGCCCGGCGAAATCGAACTTCGAGCCATGGCAAGGGCAATAGAAGCCGCCCGGCCAGTCGCCACCCATCTCGCCCTTCGCCTCTGCGGATTTTTCCTGCGGCGAGCATCCGAGGTGCGTGCAGACGCCGACCAGCACGAGAAGGTCGGGCCGCGCCGAGCGGTATTCGTTTTCGGCGTACTTCGGCTGATCGGAAGCTTTGGAATTCGGATCGGAGAGCCGCGGCGCAGCGGCCTTCAGCGAAGCAATCATCTCGGGCGTGCGGCGCAGCACCCATACCGGCTTGCCGCGCCACTCGAACACGGCGAGCTCGCCGGGCGCAATGCGGGACACGTCGACCTCGATCGGCGCGCCCGCAGCGCGCGCGCGCTCCGACGGCCACATGCTGGCGACGAATGGGGCTGCGACACCGATGCCGGCTGCGCCGCCAACGACCGAGGTGGCCACCACCAGATTGCGCCGCGCGCGGTTCATCTTCGGGTCGACTTTTTCTTTCTCGTTCATGGAGATGGAGTTCTTGTGGGAAGGCGCAAAAGGCTGCGATTGTAGCGGCGCGCTTTTGCAATGTCCATGTTTCTGCTCGTAACCACTTAGTTTTGAAGGAAATTTCCGTATACTGGCGCCCCCATGCTGTTGCGCCTCTGGCTGATCTTTTCGCAGGCCGCGACGATCGCCGTCGCCGTCCTATTCGTCGTTTCCACTTTCCGCCCGGAATGGCTGCCGGCCCGAGGCAATCCACCGGCCTCGGTGCAAAGCAGCCCGTCGACCGCTCCGGCGGCGGCAAGGGCGCTGTCCTACAGCGATGCGGTGCGGCGGGCAACGCCGTCGGTGGTCAACATATTTACGTCGAAAGAGATCCGCTCGCCGCGGCACCCGCTGCTCAACGACCCCCTCTTCCGGCGGTTTTTCGGCGATCAACTGCCCGATGAGGCACAGCGCGCGTCGAGTCTCGGCTCCGGCGTGATCGTCAGCACCAGCGGGTATGTCCTCACCAACCATCACGTCGTAGAAGCCGCCGATGAGATCGAGGTCGGCCTGGCCGATGGGAAAAAGCTGCTCGCCAAAGTCATCGGCAACGATCCCGAGACCGACCTCGCGGTGCTGCGTGTCACGTCGGAGAGCCTGCCGTCGATCAGCTTCGGCTCATCCGAGACCCTCGCGGTGGGCGACGTCGTGCTCGCCATCGGCAATCCATTCGGCGTCGGCCAGACGGTGACGAGCGGCATCGTCAGCGCGCTCGGCCGCACCGGGCTCGGCATCAACACGTTCGAGAACTTCATCCAGACCGACGCCGCCATCAATCCGGGCAACTCCGGTGGCGCGCTGATCGACGCCGCCGGCAACCTGGTCGGTATCAACACCGCGATTTTCACGCGCACGGGCATCTCCACCGGGATCGGCTTCGCCATCCCCGTGTCGACGGCCAAGGTGGTGCTCGAGCAGATCGTGAAGAGCGGCAGCGTGACGCGCGGCTGGATCGGCGTCGAGGTTCAGGAGCTCAGCCCGACGCAGGCCGAGTCGTTCAAGCTGGGAACAGCGCGGGGCGCTCTCATCGCCGGCGTGCTGCGCGGCGGTCCGGCCGACAAGGCGGGAATGAAGCCGGGCGACGTGCTGGTCGAAGTCCAGGGCAAGCCGGTCGCCGACCCTGCCGGGATGCTTAATCTCATTGCCGCCCTCGAGCCAGGCCAGTCCGCGAAAGTGAGGCTCAAGCGCCAAGGCAAAGATGTCGACGCCACGGTCACCGTCGGCCGGCGCCCGAAGCCGCAGCCCCGCGCCGAATAGCTATTTCGCCAGGAACGCCTTGATCTGGTCGCCTACCTTGGCGATGGAGAACAAACCGTCCAGGTGTCCGCTGGTGCCTTCGATCTCGTAGAGCTCGACGTGGTTTCCCTGCGCCTTGAGCTTTTCCGCCCAGCGCTTCGATAGTTCAGGAGGGAAAACCATGTCGGTCTTCGCCGGCAGGAACAGCACCTTCGCCTTGATGTTCGCCTGTTGCTTCTCGAGGTTGTAGAGCTGATTCGCCTTGGCGGTCCAGACGAAATGCGCCGCATCCGTCGATGACGCCCGACTCTGGCCGGTTTTATAAAGGGAATCCTCGATGGCAAAGAGATTGCCCATCGCGTCCGCTGGATCGTTGCCTTCGCTCGCCCATTTGTATCCGTGCGCCTTCTCCGCCCAGCCGAAGTGCAATGCCGTGAGCGTCACCGTCTTCAAGGACTGCGCGATGCCCTCGATCGGCTCCGGGCCGCCGAAATAATCGCCGCCTTTCCAATTCGGATCCATCCGGATCGGCATCGCCCAGAGGTCGAGCAAGCCGATGACGTACGGATGAATGTCGAGCCCGGGTCCGATGACGTGGATCACGCGCTCGACGAAGCCAGGGTATTGCGCGGCCCACTCCATTGCTTGAATGGAGCCGCCGGAGGCGCCGGCGACGGCCGCGAGCTTCTTGATGCCCAGCGAATCGACGAGCGCCTTGTGCACGCGGACGGAGTCGCCCATCGTGACGACGGGGAAGGTCGAGCCATACGGTTTGCCCGTATCGGGATTCACCGTAGCCGGCCCCGTGGTGCCGACCATGGGACTTTTTACGTTGAGGTTGACGAGCGTGTCAGCGCTGACGACGAAATAGCGCTGCGTATCGATTGCCTTGCCCGGACCGATGATCGCGTCCCAGTACCCCGCTGTCTTCTCATCCACCTTATAGCGACCGGCGGCGTGCGAGGTGCCTGAGAAGAAGTGCGCGATGAAGATCGCGTTGTCGCCTGCCGCATTCAGCTTGCCGTAGGTTTCATAGCCCACCCGTACGCTCTTGATCGTCTTGCCGTGCTGCGTCGTGTACGACGGCAGGGTGAAGAACTTCTTCTCGGTAAGAAGCCCTTGCGCCAAGGCAAGCGGAGCGATGAGCGAAAGCGCCAGACCGGCGAACCAGTGCCGCATAGTGATCTCCCCTGTGGTGGTCGTACTGCGGCGGATGCTAGCGCGTTTCGGCGGGCTCGGCGGACTCCTGCGAGCGCCGCACGGCGACGAAGCGGGCGAAGAAAAGCCCGGCCTCGTAAAGCACGCACATCGGCACGGCCAGCATGAATTGCGACAACACATCCGGCGGCGTCACCACCGCGGCGATGACGAAGGCGCCGACGATGACGTAGGGGCGGGCATCCTTCAGTTGCGCAATGCTGACCAGGCCCATGCGTACCAGCACGATCACCACGATCGGGATCTCGAAGGTGACGCCGAAGGCAAGGAACATGGTGATGACGAAGCTGAAGTAGGCCTCGATGTCGGGCGCCGGCGTGATCGACTTCGGCGCGAAGCCGTGGATGAAGGCGAACACCTTCTGGAAGACGAAGAAGTAGCAGAAGCCGACGCCGGAAAGAAACAGCACCGTGCTTGCCACGACGAGCGGCAGCGCGAGGCGCCTTTCATGGTCATACAGGCCCGGCGCCACGAAGGCCCACGCCTGGTACAACACGTACGGCAGCGCGATCAGGAAAGCAGCGAGCGCGGTCACCTTGACGGGCACCATGAACGGCGTGATGACGCCGGTCGCGATCATCTTGGCGCCTTCGGGCAGCGCGCTCATGAGCGGCGCCGCCAGAAGATCGTAGATGTAGCCCGATCCCGGGTAGATGAAGAGGATGACGAAGAACACCAGGACCGCGCCCACGGCGTGCACGAGCCGCTGGCGCAGCTCGATGAGATGCGAGATGAACGTTTCCTGGTCGCTCACGCGGTGCCGGTCTTCGGCGGCTCGGCCGGTTTTTCAGTCACCGCGGCGGCGGATGCCTCCGGCTTCGCGCCCTCCACGGCCTTGTTCAGCTCGTCCGCCGTCTTGGTAAGTTCGCTATCCACGGAAGACTGCATCTCGCTGGCCGCCTTCTGCATCGAGTCGCGCATCTTGCGCAGCTCGTCGAGCTCGATCTCGCGGTTGATGTCGGCCTTCACGTCGGAAACGTAGCGCTGCAGGCGTCCCATCAGGATGCCGGCGGTCCGCGCGACGCGCGGCAGCTTTTGCGGCCCGATGACGATGAGCGCCACCACGCCGATGACCAAGAGCTCCGAGAATCCGATGTCGAACATGTTTACAAACTAAAAAGGCGCCCGGCAGGGCGCCTTTGTCAGGGACGAAAGCCTCTCAGGCCTTGTGCTCGGTCTTGCCGCGCACTTCGCCTTCGACCGTCTTGCCGGTGACTTGAGGAGCGCCGCCGGCGCCTTCGGCCGCCTTGTCGCTGCCGCCTTCACGCATCCCGTCCTTGAAGCCGCGCACCGCGCCGCCAAGATCCGTGCCGATGTTGCGCAGCTTCTTGGTGCCGAAGATCAGCATCACGATCACCAGAACGATCAGCCAGTGCCAAATGCTGAGCGAACCCATAAATTGCGTCTCCTTGCTTTGACTAGCGCCTGCTCTGTCTAACGTCTCGTGAGCATGGGGCCGAGCGGCTCGGGCCCGCCGAGGACGTGCATGTGCAGATGATACACCTCCTGATGTCCCACCCGGCCGTTGTTGATGATGGCGCGAAAGCCGTCCGTCGCCCCGGCATCGCGCGCCAGCCGGCCGGCGATGGACAGCATCTTGGCTAGCGCGGACTGGTGTCCCGCCTGAGCGTCGTAGAGGTTCACGATGTGCGCCTTCGGCACGATCAGGAAGTGCACCGGCGCCTGCGGCCGGATGTCGTGGAAAGCCATCACTTCGTCGTCGTCGTAGATCTTCTTCGCCGGGATCTCGCCCCGCGCGATCTTGCAGAAAACGCAGTTGGGGTCGCTCATTTCTTCCGCGCCGCCTTCTCGTCGATGCCGGAAATGCCCTCTCGGCGGTGCAGCTCCGCCAGCACGTCTGCCGGCCCGAGGCCGTGGCGCGCGAGGACGATCATGCAGTGGAACCAGAGATCCGCCGTCTCGCGCACGAGATGCAGCCGGTCGCCGCTCTTCGCCGCGAGCACGGTCTCGGTGGCTTCCTCGCCGATCTTCTTCAGCATCACATCGTCGCCCTTGGCGAAGAGTTGCGCGACGTAGGACTTCGCCGGATCGGCGTCCTTCCGCTCGTTGATGGTGGCAGCGATGCGCTCCAGCGTTTCGGTCAGGCCAGGCTTCATTTCTTGTAAATGGTCGACGGATCCTTCAACACCGGATCGGTCGTGACCCATTTTCCATTCTCGAGTTTGCGGAAGAAACAGCTTTGGCGACCGGTGTGGCAGGCGATGCCGCCGACCTGCTCGACCAGCAAGAGGACCGTGTCGGCATCGCAGTCGAGCCGAAGCTCTTGCACGTTCTGCACATGCCCGGACTCCTCGCCCTTGCGCCACAGACGTTTGCGTGAACGCGACCAGTAGACGGCGCGATGCGTGCGGGCGGTCTCGTCGAGTGCCTCGCGATTCATCCAGGCGACCGTAAGCACGCGCCCGCTCGCGGCGTCTTGCGCCACGGCAGCGATCAGCCCGTCGCCATTCCACGGCACTTCGTCGAGCCAGCTCATTCCCGCACCTCGATGCCGCGAGATCTCATGTGCTCCTTCGCCTGGCGCACGGTGAATTCGCCGAAGTGGAAGATGCTCGCCGCGAGCACGGCGTCGGCCTTGCCCTGCAGCACGCCCTGCGCAAGATGGTCCAGGCTTCCGGCACCGCCGGAGGCGATCACCGGTACGCCGACCGCCTCGGACACGGCCCGCGTCAACTCGACGTCGAAGCCGTCTCGGGTGCCGTCGCGGTCCATGCTGGTGAGCAGGATCTCGCCGGCGCCCGCGCCTTGCATGCGCTTCGCCCATTGCACGACGTCGAGCCCGGTCGAGCGCCGTCCGCCGTGCGTGTAGACCTCCCACGCCGAGCCATTGCGCTTCGCGTCGATCGCCAACACGATGCATTGCGCGCCGACGATGCTCGATGCTTCGGCCACCAATTCCGGCCGCTGCACGGCGGCGGTATTGATCGAGACCTTGTCGGCGCCTGCATTGAGGAGCCGGCGCACGTCCTCGACTTTGCGCACGCCGCCGCCCACGGTCAGCGGAATAAACACGCGGGAGGCCACCGCTTCGATCACGTGCAGGAGGATGTCGCGCTCATCCGATGATGCGGTGATGTCGAGAAACGTGAGCTCGTCCGCACCCTCGCCGTCGTAGCGCGCGGCGATTTCGACCGGATCGCCCGCGTCGCGCAGGCCGACGAAGTTGACACCCTTGACCACCCGCCCGGCGGTGACGTCGAGGCACGGGATCACCCGCTTCGCGAGGCCCACCCTCAGCCCTTGCCGAGCGCTTTGTCGGCCGCCGCCTGTGCGGTCTTGAGTTCGAGCTTGCCTTCGTACAACGCGCGGCCGGCAATGGCGCCGATCACGCCTTCGGGCACCAGCTTCGCGCAGATGGCCTCGACATCGGCGACGCTCGTCAGCCCGCCCGAGGCGATGATCGGCGTCTTGGTCGCCTGCGCAAGACGCAGCGTGGCGTCTAGGTTGATGCCGCTCAACATGCCGTCGCGGCCGATGTCGGTATAGACCAGCGCCTCGATGCCGTAGTCCTCGTATTTCTTCGCCAGATCCACGACATCGTGGCCGGTGAGCTTCGACCAGCCCTCGACGGCCACCTTGCCGTCCTTTGCATCGAGGCCGGCGATGACGTGGCCTGGAAACGCGTAGCAGGCGTCGGAGAGGAAGCCCGGGTTCTTCACCGCCGCTGTGCCGATCACCACGTACGTCACGCCGGCATCGAGATAGCTTTCGATCGCGTCCAGGTCTCGGATGCCGCCGCCGAGCTGGATCGGCACCTGCTCACCGACTGCGGCGATCACGGCGCGGATGATTTTTTCGTTCTTCGGCCGGCCCGCGATGGCGCCATTCAGGTCGACGATGTGCAGCCGCTTCGCGCCCTGCGCGGCCCAGTGCTTGGCCATCGCCACCGGATCATCGGAGAAGACGGTCGCGGTCGACATGTCGCCCTGCTTCAGGCGCACGCAGCGGCCGTCTTTCAGATCAATCGCAGGAATGATGAGCACGGCAGTGCTCGAGGTTCAAGTCAGGGATGCCAGCGCACGAAGTTGGAGAGAAGTTGCAGGCCGGCGGACTGGCTTTTTTCAGGATGGAACTGGACGGCAAAAATATTATCCCGGGCTACGGCGCAGGTAAAGGGCGCGCCGTACCTGCACGTCGCGGCTACCACCCCCGCCTCGGCGGGCGCCGGATGGTAGCTATGCACGAAATAGAAGCGGCTGCGGTCGCCGATGCCCGACCATAGCGGGTGCGGCTTCGCCTGCAATACCTCGTTCCATCCCATATGGGGGATCTTGAGCTCCCTCATTTCGGCTGAATGGGCGAAGCGCGGCACATCGCCCGGCAGCACCGCAAGCCCGGGCGTATCGCCCTCCGCGCCATGCTCGAAGAGCATCTGCAGTCCGAGGCAGATGCCCAGGTAGGGCTTCGAGCGCAGCGCCTCCAGCACGGCCTCCAGCGCGCCGCTTTCGCGCAGGCTGCGCATGCAATCGGGCAACGCGCCCTGCCCGGGGACGACGATCCGGTCCGCCGATCGGATGAGCGCGGGATCCGCGGTGACCGACACCTCGTCCTGGGGCGCGACATGCTCCAGCGCTTTCGAGACCGAGCGCAGGTTGCCCATCCCGTAATCGACGACCGCTATTCGCACTGCCGTCTGGCGCCTAGAGCGCCCCCTTCGTGGACGGGATGGCGCCTTCGCTGCGAGGATCGCGCTCGACGGCGTTGCGCAGCGCACGCGCAAACGCCTTGAACACGGTCTCGCACTGGTGATGGGCGTTGTCGCCTCGCAGGTTGTCGATGTGCAGCGTCACCTGCGCGTGGTTGACGAAGCCCTGAAAGAACTCGTGCACGAGATCGACGTCGAACTCGCCGATCAGCCCGCGGGTGTACTTGACGTGATACTCGAGCCCCGGGCGTCCGGAAAAGTCGATCACCACGCGCGACAGCGCCTCGTCGAGCGGTACATAGGCGTGGCCGAAGCGCCGCACGCCCGACTTGTCGCCGATCGCCTTCGCCATCGCCTGGCCGAGCGTGATGCCGATGTCCTCGACGGTGTGATGGGCGTCGATGTGCAGGTCGCCCTTGGCGTCGATCTCGATATCGATCATGCCGTGGCGCGCCACCTGGTCGAGCATGTGCTCCAGGAACGGCAAGCCGGTGGAAAGCCTGGCCACGCCGCGCCCGTCGAGATCCACCTTTACGCGGATCTTCGTCTCCTTGGTGTTGCGGGTGACTTCGGCGATGCGCATTGATCAGAGCGCTTCCTTCAGCGCGTTGACGAGTATACGGTTTTCCTCCGGCGTGCCGACCGTGATACGGAGGCAGCCGGCAACGCCGGGATGCAGGTTGCGCACCAGCACCCCTTGGCGGCGCAGGGCCTCATACGTGCGAATCGCGTCCGGAACGCGGAGCAGGAAAAAGTTCGCCTCGGACGGGAACACGGTGACGCCACTGCAGGCGCGCAGCGCGGCGCCGAGTGTCGCGCGCTCGGCGCGGATCTCCGCCGCCTGGGCTTCGAGCACGTCGAGCCGCTCGAGCACGAAGCGTGCGGCGGCCTCGGTGAGCGCGTTCACGTTGTACACCTGCCGCACCTTGTTCAGCTGCCGCAGCCATTCGGGACGGCCGGCGAGGTAACCGAGGCGAATGCCGGCAAGCCCGAGCTTGGACACGGTTCGCAGCACGACGAGGTTCGCATACTGCGGCAGCTTGCCCATGAACGTCTTGCCGGCGAAGACGTGGTAAGCCTCGTCCAGCACGACGAGGCCGGGCGCGGCCTCGATGATGCGCACTACATCCGTTTCGGGGTACAGCACGCCGGTCGGGTTGTTCGGGTAGGCGAGGAAGACGAGCGCCGGCTTCTCCGCCCGCATGCGGGCAATGAAGGCGTCGGTGTCGAGCGTGAAGTCCTCGCGTAAAGGCACGGCGATCGCCTTCATGCCGGAGAACGTGGCGTTCATGCTGTACATCACGAACGTCGGCGCCGGATACATGAGCGCAGCGCCCGGACGCGCGAGCGCGAGCGCGAGAATCTGAATCAGATCGTCGGAGCCGTTGCCGAGCAGGAGCTCCATGCCGGCGGGAACCTTCATCTTGCGCATGATCAGCTCGCGCAGCGCCGCGGGATTCGGCTCCGGATACCGATTCAGCTCGACCGCCGCCAAGCGCTCGGCGAGCTCGTGCCGCAGCGCGGGCGGCAACGGATAAGGGTTCTCCATCGCGTCGAGCTTCACCATGCCGGACGAATCAGCCACCGCATAGCCCGACATGGCGAGCACCTCCGGCCGGATGAGCTGCTCCGGCGTCATTCGTCGAACCTCATCCGTGCCGAGCGGGCGTGCGCGCCGAGCCCCTCGCCTTCGGCGAGGGTGGCTGCGATGCGCCCGAGCTTGTCGGCCGCCGCGCGCGAGACCTCGATCACGCTGGTGCGCTTCTGGAAGTCGTACACGCCGAGCGGCGAGGAGAATCGCGCACTGCCAGAGGTCGGCAGCACATGGTTCGGGCCGGCGCAGTAGTCGCCGAGCGCCTCGGAGCTGTATCGACCGAGAAAGACCGCGCCGGCATTGGCTACCTTGTCCAGTATCGCCTCGGGGTTGCGCACGCAAAGCTCGAGGTGCTCCGGTGCGACGCGGTTAGCGATAGCGCAGGCATCGTCGAGATCGCGCGTGTGGATGAGCGCGCCGCGGGCGGCGAGCGAGGCCGCAATCACTTCGCGACGCGGCAGTTCCGGCAGCAGGCGCAAGATGGCCGCCTCGACCGCGTCGAGATGCGCCGGGTCGGGCGAGAGAAGCAGAGCTTGGGCGGCCTCGTCGTGCTCTGCCTGCGAGAAGAGATCCATCGCAATCCAGTCCGCGGGTGCGCTGCCATCCGAAATAATCAGGATCTCGGACGGACCGGCGATCATGTCTATGCCGACCTGCCCGAACACTTGCCGCTTGGCCTCGGCGACATACACATTGCCCGGTCCAACGATCTTGTCGACGCGCGGGACCGATTCGGTGCCATAGGCGAGCGCGGCCACGGCATGCGCGCCGCCGAGAGCGAGGATGCGATGTACGCCAGCGATGGCGGCCGCTGCCAGCACCATCGGGCTCGGGTTGGGGCTCACCATGACGATCTCGCGTACGCCGGCCACTTTCGCCGGCACCGTGTTCATGAGGACCGACGACGGATATGCCGCCTTGCCGCCGGGCACATAAAGCCCGACGCGCTCCAGCGGCGTGACGCGCTGCCCGAGCCGCGTGCCGTCCGCCTCGCGATAGTCCCAGGAGCTTTGCAGCTGGCGCTGGTGGAAGGCGCGGATGCGCTCATGCGCCCTTTGCAGCGCTTCGCGCTGCTCTCCCGGCAGCTGCGCCAGCGCGGCGCGGGCCCGATCCGCGGCAATGCCGGCCTGCGCGACTGATTGGAACTTCGCGCGATCGAAGCGACGGGCGTACTCGAGCACCGCGACATCGCGTCTAGCGCGCACGTCGGCGATGATGGCGCGCACCGTCTCGACGACCTTCCGGTCATCAGCGGCGTCGAAAGGGGTCAGCGCTTCGAGCGCGGCCCGGAAGCCCGCATCGGCGCTCACGAGGCGCCGCAGCTTCATTGCGCCGCCTGCGCGAAGGCGTCGATCAGCGGCTGCAGCGCCGAACGCTTGGTCTTGAGCGCCGCCTGGTTGACGATCAGCCGCGCCGAGATCGGCAGGATTTCCTCCACTTCGACGAGGTCGTTCTCGCGCAGCGTGCGCCCGGTGGAGACCAGATCGACGATGGCGTCGGCGAGGCCGGTGAGCGGTGCGAGCTCCATCGAGCCGTAGAGGCGGATGAGATCGACGTGCATGCCCTTAGCCGCGAAGTGCTCCCGCGCTGTCCGCTCGTATTTCGTCGCGACGCGCAGTCGCGCGCCCTGGCGCACCGTAGCGGCGTAGTCGAAGCCCTTTCGGACGGCGACCATCATGCGGCAGCGGGCGATGCCCAGGTCCACCGGCTGGTAGATGCCTTCGCCGCCATGCTCGACCAGCACGTCGCGCCCGGCGATGCCGAGGTCGGCGCCGCCGTGCTGCACATACGTCGGGGTGTCGGACGCGCGCACGACGATCAGCCGCAGGCCGCGGCGATTCGTCTCGATGACCAGCTTGCGCGAGGTTTCCGGGTTAGCCCGGGGCCGGATACCGACGCGCGCGAGCAGCGGTGCGGTCTCGTCGAAGATCCGCCCCTTCGACAACGCAATGCTGATGCTCGCCATGTGAAACCATCCGGGATTGCCCCAAGAAGCTGACTGAAGGGGCCGGATTTTACAGCAACTTAGCTGAAGCGCTCGATGCTCGCGCCGAGCGCGGAAAGCTTCTTCTCGAGGCCCTCGTAGCCACGGTCGAGGTGGTAGATGCGGTCGACCACGGTCTCGCCCTCGGCCACCAGGCCTGCGATCACGAGTCCTGCCGAGGCGCGCAGGTCCGTCGCCATCACCGTCGCGCCCTGCAGCCGCTCGACGCCGCGCACGACCGCGCTGTTGCCCTGGATCGAGATGTCCGCGCCCAGCCGTTGCAGCTCGAGGGCGTGCATGAAGCGGTTCTCGAAGATCGTTTCGGTGATCACTGCGGTCCCGCTCGCGATGCTGGCAAGCGCCATGAACTGCGCCTGCATATCCGTGGCGAAGCCGGGAAAAGGCGCAGTGCGCACGTTCACCGACTTCGGCCTTTCCGCCGACTCGACGGTGATGGCGTCGCCCTGGACCTCGATGCGAGCACCGGCTTCGCGCAGCTTGTCGAACGTCGCGTCGAGGGATTCCGGCGCCGCGCCGGTGAGACGGACGCGTCCGCCGGCCGCCGCAGCGGCGGCGAGATAGGTACCGGTCTCGATGCGGTCCGGCATGACCCGATGCTGCGCGCCGCGGAGAAACGGCACACCCTCGATGCGGATCACGTCGCTGCCGGCGCCCTCGATCTTGGCGCCCATGGCGATGAGGCAGCGCGCGAGGTCGACCACCTCCGGCTCCCGCGCCGCGTTCTCGAGGACGGTCGTGCCCTGCGCCAGCACCGCCGCCATCATCAGGTTCTCCGTGCCGGTCACGGTGACGAGGTCCATGAGGATGCGCGCGCCGCGCAAACGGTCGACGCTCGCGTGCATGTAGCCGTGCTCGATGGAGATGGTGGCGCCCATGGCCTGCAAACCTTTTACGTGCTGGTCGACCGGCCGCTGGCCGATCGCGCAGCCGCCGGGCAGGGACACCTTGGCCCGCCCGCAGCGCGCGAGCAGCGGGCCGAGGACCAGCACGGAAGCGCGCATGGTTTTCACCAGCTCGTAGCTCGCCGTCGGCTCCTTGATGCGCGCCGCATGTAGCGCGATGCGGCCATCGGTGGGCGCGTCGGCCGTCACGCCCATTTCACGAAGGAGCTTCGCCATCGTGCGCACGTCCATCAGGTAAGGCACGTTGGTCAGCCGCAAGGGCTGTTCCGAAAGTAGGGCCGCGCACATGATCGGCAGCGCGGCATTCTTCGCCCCGGAGATCGGCACTTCGCCTTCGAGTCGCCGCCCGCCGCGGATGCGCAGCTTATCCACCGGTGCGCCACTCTTCGGGGGTCAGCGTGCGCATGGAAAGCGCATGGATCTCCTCGCGCATGCGATCGCCCAAGGCGCCGTAGACGAGCTGATGACGCTGTACGCGGCTCTTGCCGGAGAAGTCGCCCGAGACGATGACCGCCTGGAAATGCTGGCCGTCGCCGATCACTTCGACGTGCTCGCAGGCGAGGCCTGTCGAGATGCTTTGCTTGATGCTTTCGGGCGTAACCATCAGTGCCTGAGCTTGTAGCCGGATTTCAGGAGCCAGAGATTCAAGGAGGATACGACGAGCACGAACCCCGCGACTATGGCAAGGCTTGCGCCCGGCGGGAAGTCCGCCGCGCCGAAGAAGCCATAACGAAAGCCGTCCACCATATAGAAGAAGGGGTTGGCGTGCGAAAGGCTCTGCCAGGCCGGCGGCAAGGAGTGGATCGAGTAGAACACTCCCGAGAGGAACGTGAGCGGCACGACGACGAAGTTCTGGAAGGCGGCGAGCTGGTCGATCTTGTCCGAAAGGATGCCGGCCATCAGGCCGAGGATGGCGAGGAGCGTCGCGCCCAGCAATGCAAAGGCGAGCACCCAAAGCGGGTGCTGTAGGCGCAGCTCCACGAACCACACCGTCACGATCAGTACGCCGCCACCCACCACCAGCCCGCGCACCACGGACGCGATGACGTAGGCGGCGAAGAATTCCAGGTAGGAAATGGGCGAGAGCAGAACGAAGACGATGTTGCCGGTGATCTTCGACTGGATGAGGCTCGAGGAGCTGTTGGCAAAGGCGTTCTGCAACAAGCTCATCATCACCAGGCCCGGGACCAGGAACGACGTGTAGCGCACGCCCTCGTATACCTGCACGCGGCCCTCGAGCGCATGGCCGAAAATCACGAGGTAAAGAAGCGCGGTCAGCACCGGCGCCGCCACCGTCTGCACCGCGACCTTCCAGAATCGCAGGATCTCCTTGTGGCAGAGCGACCAAAAGCCGGTCAAGACGAGCGGCCCGTGATGCGCAGAAAGACTTCCTCCAGATCGGGGGGATGCAGCTCCATCTCGACGATCCCGACGCCCGCTTCGCGTAGCCGTACCAGCGCATCTTCGAGCTCGCGGTAGCTCGCGAGGCGCAGCTTGAACTGGGTGCCCTCGTTGTCCAGCACACGGCCCGGCACGCCGGGTGGCAAAGCGTCGCGATCTAGATGCAGGCGAAGCTCCAGGCCCGAGAAGTTGCCCAGGAGGTTTCGCGTCGTGTCGAGCGCGGCGATGCGGCCGTCCTTGAGCATCGCGATGCGGCTGCACTGCGTCTCCGCCTCCTCCAGGTAATGCGTGGTGAGGACGATCGTGTGCCCTTCGCGGTTCATGCGCCGTACGAACTGCCATAGCCCCTGGCGCAGCTCGACGTCGACCCCGGCCGTCGGCTCATCGAGCACGATCACGGGCGGCTTGTGCACCAACGCTTGCGCCACCAGCACGCGCCGCTTCATGCCACCCGACAGCGAGCGCATGTTGGCATCGGCCTTGCCCGTAAGGTCGAGGTGGTGCATCACCTCGTCGATCCAGGCGTCGTTGCTGCGCAACCCGTAATAGCCGGACTGTAGGCGAAGCGTCTCCCGCACGGTAAAGAACGGGTCGAAGACCAGCTCCTGCGGCACCACGCCGAGCATGCGGCGCGCCCTGCGGTACTGCGTAACCACATCCGCTCCCATCACGCGCGTGACGCCCGCGTCGGCGCGCACAAGCCCCGCGATGACGTTGATGAGAGTGGTCTTGCCGGCGCCGTTCGGACCGAGCAGGCCGAAGAACTCGCCTTGCTCGACCTCCAGGCTCACGCCCGCGAGGGCGCGCACGGGTCCGTAGCGCTTTGCCGCGTCGCGGACTTCGATCGCTTTCAGTGGCCGGGCAGCAGGCGGTCGACGCCGTAAAGGCGTGCGATGGTGCGCAGCGACTCGGGCAAGTTGGCGAACGCGATCGACTGCGTGCGCGCCTTCGCATCGCGCAGCCAGGCGAGGAGCAACGCGAGGAGCGCCGAATCCATTTCGGTCACCTCGCCCAGGTCGACGGTCTGCACACCCTCGGCCAGATGCCGGCGCCCCTCCTCGAGGAGCGAGCCGACGTTGGCGAGCGTCACGGGCCCCGACACCATCATGCGCGGGCCCTCTCGGCGAATCATTTCTTCTCCGGCGCCTCGAGCGAGCGGTTCTTGGCCGACAGGTTCTTAATCAGCCCGTCGATGCCCGACTCGCGGATCGCGTTGCTGAACTCGGTTCGGTAGTTGGCCACCAGGCTCACGCCGCCGACCATCACGTCATACACCTTCCAGCCGCTGGCGGTCTTCTCCATCGCGTAGTCGATCGGCACCGGCTGCGCGCCGGCCTGCAGCACGCGCACTTGCACGGTCACGTCCGTATCGGTCGGCTTCGCGCGCAGCGGCCGGAATTCCAACTTCTGCTCGCTATAGGCTGCCAGTGCGCTCGCGTAGGTACGCACGAGCAGCGTGCGGAACTCCTCGGTCAGCCGCTTCTTCTGCTCGGGGGTGGCCTTGTTCCAGTTCTGGCCGAGCGCGAGCGCCGTCATGGCGCTGAAGTTGAAATGCGGTAGCACCTTCGCGTCGATCACCTTGATCAGCTTGGCGCGGTTGCCGGACTTGATCTCCTTGTCCTTGGCGATGATGTCCACCACTTCCAGCGTCACGTTCTTGACCAGCACGTCCGGCGCCTCCTGCGCGCGCGCCGTGCCGAGGCACCAGAGCGCGGCGAGGCCGATGAGCATGCTAGTCAGGCTTCTTGTCATCAGCTTTCTTCTCGGTGTCATCTTCCGGATCCTTCTCCCTTGGCGGGTGGCCGTCGTAGACCAGGCTGCGCCGACGCTGAAGATACGCGTCGCGCTGGAACACGTATCGATCGAGCGCAGCCTCCTCCAAGATTCGGCTGGCGTCCAGCAGGTCGGCGCGCGTCTGCACCAAGCGCAGCGTGACGAGGCCCCATTGCGCCTGCCACGGGTCGGTCTCGTTTATCGGATCGGTGTAGAAATCGAGCCCCTTGCCGATGCCGTCGCGCACGTTGCTCGAGCCGAGCACGGGCAAGATCAGGTACGGCCCCGGGCCCATGCCCCAACGGCCGAAGGTCTGGCCGAAGTCCTCGTCGTGCTTCTCATAGCCCATGTCCGTCGCCACGTCGTGGATGCCGAGGATGCCGACGGTGGTATTGAATCCGACCCGCACCCAGTCGTTGAAGCCGTCGGCGAACTTGCCCTGCAGGAAGTTATTCACCCCGATGAACACGTCGCCGATGTTGCCGAAGAAATTGCGCACCCGGTCGCGGATCTCGCCGGGCACCACCTTTCGGTAGCCGGTCGCTACAGGTCTAGCAACGTATTGGTCGAGCTTGTCGTTGACACGGTAGACGCCGCGGTTCCAGCCCTCGTAAGGGTCGCGTGGATCGTCGCCGCCGAGGCTCGCGCAGCCGCTGGCAAGCAGCGCAGATAGCGCGACAAGCGCATGCGCAAAGTATCCGCTCATTTACCTTCCGGCTTCGCCTCGGGCTTTCCCTCGGCGGCCTTATTGAAGAGAAATTGGCTGATCAGGTTCTCGAGCACCACCGCCGATTGCGTGAGCCGCAGCCGGTCGCCGTTCTTGAGCATGACGCCGTCGCCGCCGGCTTCCAGCCCGACGTACTGTTCTCCCAGGATGCCGGAGGTGAGGATCTTCGCCGTCGTATCGCGCGGAAACTGGTAGTTGAGGTCGATGTTGAGCGTGACCAGGGCCTCGTAGCTCTCGTTGTCGAAGCGCACGTCGGCGACCCGGCCCACGACCACCCCCGCGCTCTTCACCGGCCCGCGCACCTTGAGGCCGCCGATGTTGGCGAATTTGGCCTGCACTTGATAGCTCTGAGAGCTGGAGAACGAGGCCAGGTTGCCGACCTTCAGCGCGAGGAAAAGGAGTCCCGCGATGCCGGCGACCACGAACAGGCCGACCCAGAGGTCGATGGTGGAACGGTTCATTGGTGATTGCCTCCGGTGAACATGAGTGCCGTGAGGATGAAGTCGAGAAAAAGAATGGCGAGCGACGAGGTCACCACCGTGCGCGTGGTGGCGCGCGAGACGCCCTCGGCGGTCGGCGGCGCGTCGTAGCCCTCGAAGACGGCGATCCAGGTCACCGCCACGCCGAAGACCAGGCTCTTGATGACGCCGTTCCAGATGTCGTTGCGCACGTCGACCGCCGCCTGCATCTGCGACCAGAAGGCGCCGGCGTCCACGCCGATCAGTTGCACGCCGACGAGGTAGCCGCCGAAGATACCCATGGCGGAGAAGAGGCCGGCGAGGAGCGGCATCGAAAGGACCCCGCCCCAGAAACGCGGCGCGACAACGCGGGCGATCGGGTCGACCGCCATCATTTCCATCGCGGAGAGCTGCTCGGTGGCCTTCATGAGGCCGATCTCCGCTGTGATCGCCGAGCCGGCGCGGCTTGCAAAGAGAAGTCCGGCCACCACCGGTCCGAGCTCGCGCACGAGCGAGAGCGCGACCAGGACGCCGAGCGATTCGGAGGCGCCGAAGCGCTGCAGCGTCTCGTAACCCTGCAGGGCGAGCACCATGCCGACGAACAGACCCGAGACAAGAATGATGACGAGCGACAGCACGCCGGCGAAATAGATCTCTGCGATCGTGAGGCGGAAGCGGCGCAGGGCGGTGCCGGAATGGAGTACCAGGTAGGCGAGGAAGCGGCTGGCGAAGCCCAGGCGATGGACGTGCGAAGTCACGCCCGAACCCAGGCGCTCCACCCGTGCACGCAGGTCTGCTACTCGCATCTAGGCCGTCGCCAGTTCCAGGTCGGCTCCATAGTCGGCCGCCGGATAGTGGAACGGCACCGGGCCCTCGGCGGAACCATTCACGAACTGGCGCACGAACGGCTCGCCACTCGCACGAATCTCGTCCGGCTTGCCTTCCGCGATCACCTTCCCGGCCGCCATGAAGTACACGTAGTCCACGACACCGAGCGCCTCCTGCACGTCGTGCGTGACCATGATCGAGGTGGCGCCGAGCGAGTCGTTCAGCTCGCGGATCAGGCGCACGATGACGCCGAACGAGATCGGGTCGAGGCCGGTGAACGGCTCGTCATAAAGGATGAGTTGCGGATCGAGCGCGATCGAGCGCGCAAGCGCCACCCGCCGCGCCATGCCGCCGGAGAGCTCCGTTGGCCGGAGATGCGCGGCGCCGCGCAAGCCGACTGCGTGGAGCTTCATCATCACGAGATCGTTCAGCAGGTCCTCGGGCAGCTCGGTGTGCTCGCGTAGCGGAAAGGCGACATTCTCGTACACGGACATGTCGGTGAAGAGCGCGCCGAACTGGAACAGCATGCCCATCTTGCGCCGCATGGCGTAGAGACCATCATGGTCGAGGCCCCTTGTCGCGTGGCCGAGCACGCGCGCTTCGCCCGCGCTTGGCCGCAACGCGCCCATGATTACGCGCAGCAGGGTGGTCTTGCCGCAACCGGACTGGCCCATGATGCCGACCACCGCACCGCGCGGAATGGCGAGGTTGATGTCGCGCAGCACCGGACGCGCGCGGTCGTACGCGAACGAGAGCCCGCGGATTTCCACAATCGCTGGTACTTCAGGGGATTGCTGCACGGCGTAATATTATCGCGCATGGGGGAGGTCGCTCGTCACACGGGATTAGCGCTGCGTATCGATGCGCTCGCGAAACGCTTTGGAACTTCCGTCGCGCTCGAAGGTGTGAGCATCAGCGTGGAGCGCGGTGAGGCATTCGGCCTGGTGGGTGCAAACGGCGCCGGCAAGACGACTCTCATTCGTTGTCTCCTAGACCTTGCGCCGCGCGACACGGGCACGATCGAGATCTTCGGCGTGCCAGCACGTGAACCCGCGGCGCGCGCGCGGCTTGCCTATCTGCCGGAGCGCTTCGTACCGCCGCATTACCTGACGGGAGCCGAGTTCCTGCGCACCCTCGCGGCGCTCGCCGGCGCCGCCTACGACCGGGCCCGCGCCGAGCGCGTCGCTACCGAGCTCGAGCTCGATCCTGCGGCGCTGGCGAAACCGGTGCGCGCGCTGTCGAAAGGCATGACGCAGAAGCTCGGCCTGGCCGGCTGCTTCGTCCTCGAGCGCGACCTCTACG
>C688J18823_10000066_pt1 | contig 53249 bp, 47 predicted proteins | sample HopSoiMetagenom1_FD_18823 | JGI IMG/M metagenome (IMG submission 18823)
AGCAAAGGGAAAGAAACCAGCAGCACTGTGGGATCTCCGCAGAGCGAAAGCGCCAGCCGATAGCGCGGCTCGCGTCTGACTGGTTCGAGTCTTAGGGATTGCAGCCATATCATCTGAATAGCGAGGACACATGTACACAATTCTGCTTGTGCTGCTGATTTTGTTGTTGCTGGGAGCATTGCCGACATGGCCCTACAGCCGGTCCTGGGGATATTACCCGAGTGGAGGGCTGGGATTGGTAGTAGTAGTGATCATCGTTCTCCTTCTGGCAGGCAGGTTGTGAGCTGGGGAGAGGCGGCGAATCACGCATCGTAGCGAAGATTTATCTGTGAACGAGACAAATGGTGGGAGCTGTTTATCCCACCATTTTGTTTTGGCGCTCACCTAGGGCAGCACAGAGGCTGTGAACAAGTAATGCTTGTACACGGCGGAGAACACAAACCAGATCTTTCGTCGCTGCATCTATTTCAGCACCGTCGCGAGCCTGTGAGGAGCAGTCATGTCGAGTCACCAAAATTCCGCTTTCAATCAAGAGTCCGTGTTACGGCTAGCACGGCCCACTCTCGTCCATTCTCGGGTTTCGGAAGCGCGCTCTTCGGCGAGGATAGGAGTGAGTCTTAGTCGGCCGCCCGATCAAGTCTGGGGGCACTACAACAACTATCGGGCCAATGGAGTTGCCGTCTCTGCATTGGTTCACATCGCCGTTATCGGACTTCTCTTGAGCGGAGTTTTCGTAAGCCACCAGATCACTCAGAAGCAGACGCGAGAAGTGGTGACGCTGATTGCACCGTCTCCAGAGACATATACGTTGCCGGTTGCGAAGACGGTGGCGAGCGGGGGAGGCGGAGGCGGCGATCGCGATGTGTTACCGGCTCCGAAGGGCAATCCACCGAAAGCCGCATTGGAACAAATCACTCCTCCTGCGATCGTCATGCACAATTCGAAGCCGAAGCTTGCGGTGCAACCGACAGTTGTGGCACCGCCGACGGTCAACGTCGCTGAAAATCATATGCCCAACCTGGGCGCCGCGACACCTGTGGTGATGCCAGCGGCTCCGCCCTCGAACGGTACGGGCGCCGGCGGGGGAATTGGATCTGGATCCGGAGGAGGAGTAGGAGTTGGGCATGGCCCAGGTGTTGGTGCTGGGAGTGGTGGCGGCATCGGCGGCGGGGTTTATCGAGTGGGCGGCGGAATTTCAGCACCCACGGCAGTTTCGGCGCCAGATCCCGACTACACCGAAGACGCGCGCAGAGCCAAGAAGCAGGGCAGGTGTGTGCTTTGGCTGATCGTAGATTCCTCAGGCCATCCGAGAGACATTCGCGTCGCGCGGGGCTTAGGGTTCGGCCTTGATGCGAAAGCGGTCGAAGCGGTTCGTCAGTGGCGCTTTCAACCGGCTCTAAAAGACGGCAAACCCGTGGACGTGCAGATCAGTGTCGAAGTTGAATTCCACCTTTACTAAACCGATTGCGCTAGCGACGGTGATACAGAACGAACGGCGAAGATCTTCACCAGATCTTCGCCGGGAGTTCTTATTAAAACGTTCTAAATCCATTCCTAAGAAGCTGATAAGCCGTTTACAGCCTCTCCTACAAGTGTTTACAGATGTGACCCGATAGAAGGAGCAGCCACCTTTTTCTACTCTAGGAAAGTTGTTCGAGGCGACCAGCCGATATTCGAACAAAACTTTGGGGTGTGAAGGAGACTAACTGTGGCGACCTGTGCGGTTTCTGCAACAGACGCGAATGTCATTAGCTCAACCGGCGTGAAGGGGCGTGACGATTCCCAGATCAACCTCGTTAAGCGTGCGCAAGCAGGGGATGAACAGGCGTTCGCGACACTCTTTCAACAGCACAAGAACCGGGTTTACTCAGTGTGCCTTCTGATGACGAAGGATGTAGCGGAGGCGGAAGACCTTACGCAGGAGGCGTTCCTGCAGGTGTTTCGCACCGTGAGCTCCTTCCGTGGGGACGCGGCGTTTTCGACTTGGCTGTATCGCGTCGCGGTTAACACGGTCCTAATGAAACTTCGCAGGCGGAAATCTCCGCCAACAGTTTCACTCGATGAACCTGTGAACTCGGAATCCCCTTCCCTGCATCGTGACTTCGGCAAGACTGATCCCGAACTCAGCGGGGTGGTGGATCGCATCGCACTGCGAAGGGCGCTGGAGGAACTTCCGGAAGGATGCCGAACGATCTTCGCGCTGCATGAGGTCGAGGGCTACCAGCACCATGAGATCGCACAGTTGCTGGATTGCTCGATTGGCAACTCGAAATCGCAATTGCACAAAGCGAAACTCAAGATGCGCGCATTGCTGTTTCCCAAGGCGAAGATTCGCAGACGCCCGAAGAACGCCGCGGCCCTGGCGAGAGTTTCTGCGAGATAGTAAAAGCCAAATTGGTTGAGTTGGAGACGAGGAGTGCGTCGGGAGTGCCAAAGGCAATCGTGATTCTGGGATCGGGAGTCGGCGTGACCGGCGGCAACTCCGCATCGCACATTCTCCATTTGCGGTCGAAGCGGGGTTCGTTGGCGAATCTGGACGTTTTAGGTGATTCGCTGATCGGACGAGTCGCAGACGAGTTGAAGCGCGGTGGCATCGAGTCAGTCACGGTCTTTTCTGAAGATCCGCTGGGGCATGACGGCTTGGACGTACGCGTGAAGGGCTACAGCCCTGAGGATCTCTGGCCGGCTGTCTCGCGAGAACTCCTCGCGTGTAGGGACAGCGGCACGGACACGGTGCTGATAATGCGGCTTGGGCCTTACGCGGAACTGGATGTGGCGGACATGTTGCAGTACCGGGCGGATCGCGATGCTGCAGTGGTTCGAGGGTTCGATCAGCAAGGTGCCCTCGACATCTGGGTCGTGGATCCTGACCGGATCTGCGGTGATGCGGAAGCAGCAGACACAGCTTCTCTGCCAGCACAATTGAGCCGAGAGGCTGTCGTGTACGAAGTACGAGGATACGTCAACGCATTGGAACATCCGCGGGACCTCCGAAGGCTGGCAGTGGACGGCCTGAACTTGCGCTGCCGCTTGCGGCCACGTGGCTTCGAGGTCCGACCTGGAGTATGGATGGCTGAGGGCGCCCAAATCGAACGGGGCTCCCGGCTTGTTGCTCCCGCATTCATTGGCAAGAACGTATGCGTATCGCAGCAGGGTCTGGTAACCAGGGGAAGCAGCATCGAATGCAATTCGGTTGTGGATTACGGAACGGTCATCGAAAACACATCAATACTGCCGAACACCTATGTGGGAATCGGGTTGGATGTCTGCCACTCGATTGTGGACGGCAACAGGCTGCTGAACCTTCACCGGGATGTGCTTCTGGAGATTGAAGACTCAGCGGTTATACGACAGAACAAGCCGCTCGAAGAAGCGGCTTGCCGCTGGTGGAGTGGACTCGTCACGAACGAGCCAATCACGCCAGTAGCAGATGAAAGCGCCAACTGAAATTAAGGTGGCGCAACGTGAACACTTAATCCTTTTTTGAAGAGGTAATGACATGCTGACCAGCGGGCCCATAGTAGTGATTCAACTACCAGAAACTCTCAACGCCAGGGGAGTCCACCAATTCACGGAAGAATTAGCGCCATTGCTCGAGACGAGCCGCCCACGCATCGTTTTCGATTGCTCTCAAGTCCGATCCATCGACAGTGCTGGAGTGGAGTTTCTGCTACAAAGCCTCGAAGAAGCGTTGAAACGCGATGGCGATCTCAAGCTCGCAGCTTTATCGCCGGAGGCTGAAGTCATGCTGGAGATGATGCGAGTGGCGCGGGTGTTCGAGACTCTTGAAAACTGCGATGATGCGGTGCGAAGTTTCAACATCGTCGTTCCGTTGGAGCCGGTTCCACAGGATGCTCCCTGGTACACAGGCCTGCCTGGAGAACTCGGGGCGCTAAAACAAGCAAGCTAGCGCGTTTGGGGGAAAGACTATGCCTTCAGTGAAGAGCGGTGTTCTGCTGGCCACGTGCATCTGCTTCGTGATCAGCGTGTCATCGGCTGCTCTGGCACAAGATGTGCAAACCAGGGGCGCGAGTTCTGTTGAGAGTCCCGCAGTAGCGAATTCCGGGCCTATGACGAGACCTACAGCCGCAATGCCGGCCCCAGCGGCGTTGGCGGAACTTCCTGAAAGCCCGGGCGCGGAATGGGCCAGAATGCAGGAAGGGACATCGCAACAGCAAACGTCATCACCAGCTACGCAGAGCGCAGATGCAAACACGCAAGACAAGCCGCAAAGGCCTGTTGGAACCGCAGCCGCGGAGGCGCCCAAGGTCACGGGCATTACTGCGGCAGAGCCCGCTGGCGTTGCCATTGCTCCTGCCAAGCAGCGCCGCGTGCGGACGATCGTGCTAAAGGTCGGCGCGATCATTGGCGCCGGAGCGGCCCTGGGCACGGTGATAGCCTTAAGTGCCGGAACATCGAGCAAGCCACCTGGAGCCCACTGAGCCTATCTCCGAACGTGCAGACCAGAGTGAGAGCGCAGCGCCAGCGTCCCAGAATCGTGAGCTTCTCCGGGGTTGACGGCGCCGGCAAAAGCACGCAGATTTTGGCATTGACCAGCTTCCTTGAACAAGTTGGATTGACTTACAGTCTCTACACTTTCTGGGACGATGTCGTGGCCTTGGGCAGAGTGCGCGAGCGTACGAGCCGCAAGCTGTTCAAGGGCGATCAAGGCGTTGGCAGCCCTGAAACTCCCATCCAGCGACGCGATAAGAATGTCACCACCTGGTATGCAACGCTTTTCCGCTTCTTCCTCTACGGACTGGATGCGATCAAGCTGACTTTCTTCTTCAGGTCTCTTGACCGCGGTAAGAACCTCGTCATCTTTGACCGTTACCTGTACGACGAACTGGCAAATCTGGCGGTGGACAAGAAGATGACGCGACTTTACATCCGCTTGATTCTAAGTTGCATTCCAGTGCCTGACGTGGCTGTGCTGCTCGATGCCGACCCAGAATCGGCAACTCGCCGCAAACCCGAGTACCCCCTGGAATTCGTGATACGTAATCGCGCGCGCTACTTGGCCTTGAGCCAGATGGCTGGCATGACGGTGTTTCCTCCTGGAGAGATCAATGACACTGCCGCCTCAATTCGGGCTTTGGTGTATTCGGAAGATCTACAACCGGAACTGGTTCCCCCGCGGCGAAACTGAAGCAGGTGTGAAGGCCGGTATCGGGGGCTGTGTGGCCGACGGTGCCGGGTCTGTACGGTATCGCTGCTTACAACATCTCCTGTTGAAAGCACATCGAAGTTATACCGCTGCTGATTGGGAGATGAATGAAGATCTGTCTGGTAACGACGTTTCCGCCCAGTACAGGAGGGCTCAGTGAATATGGATTTCACATTGCCCAGGAGTTGCAGCGCAATCCTTTCCTCAGCCTTACGGTGCTGGCCGACGAACTTCCGCACAGCCATGACGAACTCGAAGGATTCGCAGTCGATCGTTGCTGGTCGTTCAACGCTCCTTCGAGCGTCTTCCGGCTGATGAATGCGCTCAGGCGGATTAAGCCTGATGTGGTCTGGTTCAATCTTCTCTTCAGCACGTTCGGACGAAATCCGGTGGTCGCATTCAGTGGCCTGATGACGCCTCTTCTTTCCCGCATTAGCGGCCGCTACACGCACGTAACCCTGCATCATTTGATGGACACGGTGGAACTGAAGGACGTTGGTGTCAGGCATGAAGGCCTGTATCGCGCAGCGGGTGCGCTGGCGACGCGAATGCTTCTGGGTTCGAATTCTGTTTCGGTACTGATGCCCGGTTACCGGAAAATTCTGAACGACAAATATGGAGGGGACAACGTTCATCTTCGCGCGCACGGAATTCTCGCGCGGCGGCCGGAACTGCCCGACTTCTCACGCCGCGGCAATCCGGAGCACCGCATTCTTGCCTTCGGCAAGTGGGGCACGTACAAGCGGCTTGAACTCATGATCGAGGCATTTCAGCTGATTGCTTCACGGATGCCGAACGTGAAGCTGGTTGTGGCCGGCGGGGACCATCCACAAGCAGCGGGGTATACGGCATCGATGAAGGAACAGTGCGCCGGAAATCCAAGTATTGAGTTTCGCGGGTACATTCCAGAAGAGGATCTGGAGAATCTCTTTCAAAGCTCGAGCGTAGCGGTCATGCCATATACGTCATCNACCGGCTGCAGTGGAGTGGCACANCTGGCGTGTGCTTATGGNGTCCCGATCGTTTGCGCCGATCTGGCAGACTTTCGGCAAATGGCGAAGGGAGAAGAGTTGGCCATCGATTTTTACGCGCCGGGGAGCGCCGAAGGTCTGGCAGACTGCCTGATTCAACTGCTGCAGGATTCAGATAAACAGCGATCCATGGCGATGCAGAATTTTGCGGCCGCGCTCCGGATGACGATGCCCAATGTGGTGCAAAAATATCTTCGCCACTTCGAGCTGCAGCAGCGTGTACAGACGCTCAGGAACGTGTCGCGCATTCGGCGGCTCCCGAATTGGGTGCCTTCCAAGTCTTTGCTGCTGCGCTTCATGACGCGGAACTCCCTGAGCTGGGCACGGCGGTCCGTTATCATTCACAGCCCTTCGGACAGCCGTGCCGATCTCATGCTAGTCCACGGTGATGGCAACGGTCGTGGACGCACTGTCCGCGCCAGAGATGCCGCTGACGGTGAGCGCATAGCTGTTGGGAACGGGACTGGAGGCTTTGACGGCGCTGAGGGACGTTCCGCCGCAGGAGGTGCTACCGATAGCAACTCCGGCCAACAGAGCGGCGCCGATGGTCGTCAGCAGGCGTTTCCGCTCCATCTTACCGAGCAGACTGAGTCCGAACAAACCGAAACCCGACAAGTAGAGCGAGAGAAGGATGGGCCTTTTCTCGCTGTGGCTCGCCGCAAGCGACTTGGCGGAAACAACGGTCAGCACTGAAGTTGCGGCCTGTTCGCCCGGGATTACCGCGGACGGGGAGAATGAACAGCTCAGTGAAACAGGTAATCCAGCACAGGTGAGCGCAACCTCTGCATCGAACGAGCCGGATTGAGGGACGACCGTCAGCGTCAAGTTCCCGCTACGTCCAGCGGAAAGAATCAGTGACGATGGAGACGCGCCCAAGCTGAAAGTCCCAGCGCTCCTGCTACTGCACTTCAAAGCGATCTTAACGGCTCCGGAAATCTGGTTTGTGATGCTTGGCTTACCCACGGCCTGAACATATGCTGTGTAGTTTCCGTTCGGAAGTGCATAGCTGCACAGGTTGACGGAGTTCGTGCCGGGAGAGGCCTGTGCAAGGGGCATTAGGTTCTGACCATCGGTGCTGATGTACGGCAGGTAGTGGTCGATTGTGTTTTCATTCCCGCGAATGCTCCAACGCAAAGTGTTTCCCGACGCTGAGGCCGAAACCGTAAAACAGTTGCCGATCCCCGATTCGATTTCGGTTCCTTCCTCGTAGTCATTCCAGGTTACGAGTTGGAGAGAGGGCAGTTGCTTTCCAGAATTGTAGAGGCCGTTAATTTCGGAAAACGTCTGTAGCCAAGTTTGGCCGCACTGCTGCCCCATGACGCGGTTCAATCCCCAGGACGCAAGAGTGTCATTGAATCCTTTGTAGGTTGCGCCCATAGTTTGCTCATTCGTGAAGGGCAATCCCGCCTTGTAAAAACTCGTCAGGTAGCCCATTCCGTAATCGGACGTGGTCGGTATTACCCACGAATAGCTGCCGGTGCTAAGAGCGTGAGCGAAGCCGTCGTTGTTCTGAAACAGGAACGCCGGCTTTGTGGAGAGCGCCGAGTTTACCGCGTTCCAATCGACTGAATACGAGAGATCGATATTGAAATTGGTCACGACTGGCCTGCCCTGCGTGGTCATGTAGGCGCGTGAAGGAAAGTAGGTCTGCTCGATGTACTGCAGTTGATTGATCAGTGCATCTTGGGGTGAGCATCCTGGGCAAGAGTCCCACTTAATCGCACCCTGATCGACCATGATGGCGAAGGTGAAACCCGGATGCTTTTCAGCTTCAGCCATGACGAGTTTGGTAGCGCTATCAATGCTGTTGTTCGGGCCGTACCAATCGATGATGACGCCATTGATGCCGCGGCTGACCATGTCATTGACCTGACGGTGGACTTGGGCGGCGTCATTCGAGTTGTAGCCCACGTTCATGTGATTGGAGCCGCCAAACCACAGCATCAGGTGGGCGTAGATTTTCGTGTCTGCTCCTGAATAGAGCAACGAATGCACATCGAGCTTGCTCACATTGGCGGGGCCTGGATTGCCATTACTCTGGGCCACAAAAGTCTTTGCAGTACTGGTATTGTTCGCTTTTTGTGCGGCAAGAGTAGTTGTAGGGACGACGGAAGAACCCGCCGCGCACACTCCTGTCAGAGACAGGAGCAGGACTGAGACACACAACTTTTTAAGACACATCTGCCCTCAGGAGCGGAGTTGCCGAGGCTTGCGTCTTGCTGAGCCGGTTCGAGAGGGAGGCCCGCGAGCCTGTGGATTCCTCTAGACCGGCAGCGTTCTGGGACGGGAGGAGCTTAGTCCGGAACAGATTCCGGTGAACAGGTCCCGTTAGTGCACGTCCGCACGGAGAGAGCGCGGTAGGTGCGCAAATTGGGAGCTTTCAAGGCACTCCAATATCTGCAGAAGTGCTCAGGTTCATAGCCATCGCGGAATGGGTCGGGTCGGCTCTGAATGCTGCCCGGAGCCCGTTTGTGAAAAACGGTTCGTACAGGAAATCCCGTGGGTCCAGCAAGTCTGCACCTGACAACACCGCGAACTTCGAGCTCATCCAAGCTCTGTTTCGGCTACTCCCAGAAAAGGTGGTGTGAGGGCATGCGAAAAGACATTCGTTTGCGTTGCACGTTGGCAGCTTGTGCGCTCTCGTTAGGGTTCATGTGCGCGTGCCAGGGCTTGCTGCAGCCAACAAGCACGCAACCCGACCCAGGGCTGCAGTCGATCAATCACGTCATTTTCATGGCGCAGGAAAACCGTTCATTCGACAACTACTTCGGTCAACTTCCTGCCTATTGGGCGGCGAATGGTTTCCCCGTTCAGCAACTAGATGGAATGCCGCCTACTGCTTCCAACCCGAGCTTTGACGGCACTACGACTGTGCCCGCTTTCCATGTTGCATCAGAATGTGTGGAAAATCTCAGCCCGTCCTGGGATGAAAGCCATCAAGACTACAATTTGCACAGTCCCACGGCGCCGACCGCGACAATGGATGGCTTTGTGTACACGGCAGCGAAGTTTGCGACGGACAACGGCTTCACCGACACGGCCGGAATTCGCGCCATGGGATACTACGACGCTAGCGATCTAAACTACTACTATTTCATGGCGTCCAATTTCGCGACGTCCGATCGATGGTTTGCACCCGTATTGGATCGCACGCAGATCAACCGCATGTATCTTTTTGCCGCGACGTCTCAGGGGTATGCCTATCCGCCCGGAACGAATACGGCGGATAACGCACCGCTCACTGCTCCTACAATCTTTGACGCTCTGCAAACTGCCGGTGTGAGCTGGAAGGTGTATTACACCGACGATACGTGCGGAGGCTCCCCAGGGGATTCTGAGGCACCGAAGGGCGGCGGCTTGAGAGCGGACGCCTCTACCTCCAACGCAGGCGCTTGTACGTATCTGACTCAATTTGCTACCTACGCTCCGCCGAATACGTTGCCCAGCAATGTCGTGCCGATTTCGGAGTACCTCAAGGATGTACAAGCCGGTACCTTGCCTTCTGTCGCCTTCATCGAGACCGGTTATTTGTCAGGCCAGGACGAGCATCCCAGTTCGGGGACAAACATCCAGACGGGTGCCGCTTACGTCCAGAGCCTGATCGACCCTCTGATGGCAAGCCCGTCGTGGAAAGACTCGGTATTCATCCTGACTTATGACGAGCCAGGCGGGTTGTACGACCACGTACCTCCACAACCCGCGATAAATCCTGACGGAATCGCTCCAAAGGATCTCCAGCCACTGGACATTTGCACAACTCCGGGGGGATCCAACTGCAACTTCGACACGACGGGATTTCGAGTCCCCCTGCTAGTCGTTTCACCATTCACCAAGAAGAACTATGTTTCGCATACCGTTGCCGATTACACGGCAATATTGAAACTGATCGAGACGCGCTTTAGCATTCCGTCCCTTACGCTACGCGATGCGGCTCAGCCTGACATGGCGGAGTTTTTCGACTTTCAGAATGTTCCGTGGGCGACACCTCCCACGACTCCCGCTCAGGCGACTGGCGGAGTGTGCAACGCTCAAGTGCTGCAATAGCTCACGGGGACTGACCGTAGCACGGTTCTTGCGGAGGTTATCTGGGCGCTGGATTGATCGCTAGCTCGCGAGCTACGTACCGTGAGTTCTCGAAGTTTGCGACGACTGTGACATTTGAACCGGTGTGCAGGTTGTCGTCCGGTGGCCTGGAAGGGTCCAAGTAGATTTCGTAGGTCTTGTGATCAGTTGCAGAATTTAGAACCAGCAAGCCAGAACGCAGGTCGATATGGAGCACTTGGCCTGAGAATGTGAAGCGGGAGCCCGGCAGAGCGAGAATGGAGATCTCTTTTGCAAGATCGCGGCCGCTTCCCTCGGAACTGAAGGTCACGGAAATTAACGAGCCTGCTTGCAGCGTGCTGGCGTTAACAGCATGATTGTTCTGCAAGAATGTGGTCGCCCGATTTGTCCGGATGCGGACGGGCTGGGGGGAAATGCCGTCCCGCAGCATGAGTTCACCGTGGTCCTGCCTGTATTTCAAGACTACGCCTTGGCTCTCCCCCACGGCCTTCGAGCCGCTCAGGCGAATGGCGCGTGCAAAAACGGTAGAGCCGTCCAGGATCGTATCCAGATAAACTCGTTCCCCTTGGCGCAAATCCGCAGTCGTGACTTCTTTTGAGCCGCGATAAACCTTGGTGCGGGGATCGAACAGGATCGTCGCCCGACCCCCTCCGAAAACATTCACGGTCAACTGATCGCGCACACGATCGAGTCGTCCGATGGTTCCGCCGATGAGAGTGGCATTGGCGCGAGGGACAGGCGGAAGATCGGGGAGGAGACTTGCCGGGTCGACCGCTATCGCGTCCGAATCTTTCGCGACGGAGTCGTTTGCCTTAACGGGAGCGGGTTTAACGGCAGCGGGCTTAACGGCATCGGTGCCGGTAGACACGACGCTCGACGCGGGAGGGTCAGATGGGGATTGCGCGAATGCCGCCGCGGCAATCACGCTGGCAGCAAGAGCAAGCTTCAGGTGCCGGGCTAAAGATGGTCCATTCACGGTGTTCTTGGATGCTGAGCCGGCCCCCTTCGTTAGCTCCCGAATTAGGGAAGAAGATCGAAATAGCACGTATCACACGGCAAACACAGAGAGTTAATCACGCATCAAAGAAGCGATCATCGGTTTCCAGGTTTGGAGAGAGCCATTCAAATGTTCCGAAAATCGTGCTTGGTGGGAATCGCTGCCGCCGTACTAGCGATCGCATGCCGACCTGCGATGGCGGGGGATCTCAAGATCAAGATCCCGCGGCGAGGAATACTTACGCCGGTGCAGCGGCTGAATCGCGAGGGAGTCGAAGCGCTGAAGAAGCATAAGGTTTCGAGGGCGGAAGAACTGTTCTACAAGGCCTACCTCTACGATCCGCAGGATTCGTTCACCCTCAACAATCTGGGATATGTATCGGAACTGCAGGGCCAGTTGGATCGAGCAGAACGCTTCTACGCACTGGCGGCTGCGCAGCCGAGCGATGCGACTGTTGATCTAGCGAGCACGAAGCGCGTCCAAGGGCGTCCCATGAGCGAAGCACTAGCTGCGGCAACTGGACCACTCGAAGTGAACCATGCCAATGTGGAAGCCGTGCGACTGCTTTCGCAGGGTAGAGCAGCTGAGGCAGACATACTGCTGCAATCAGCGCTTAAAACGGACCCGAACAATGTCTTCACTCTGAACAATATGGGAGCCGCCAAAGAGATGGAGGGGGAGGCAGAGGAGGCTCTTCGATATTTCGATGAGGCGGCCCAGGCTGGATCTGCGGCGACCGCGGTGGTAAGCGGCGATCGGCAATGGCGCGGTCACCCGGTCAACAAAATGGCGCAACAAAACGCAAAAGACCTTCGCAATCATCTTGCGCACAGAAACGACCTTGTGGAACAGGTGGCCGAGCTGAACCTGCGGGGTGTGTCGGCGGTTAATCGCAACGACCTGCGATCTGCCGAAGAGGATTTCCGCAAAGCATACGCCTTAGATCCCAGCAACGCATTTTCATTGAACAATATTGGATACGTCTCCGAACTGCAGGGAGATCAGGAAACAGCGCAGTTCTTCTATGATCGCGCGCGGCAAGCCGTCGGAGCGATGACGACGGTAGGTGTTGCCAGCCGGAGTACGGCGCAGGGAAGAAAGCTGGTGGCGGTGTCGGACGACAGCAACTCCCGCCTGGAAGCAAAGGTGACGCAAGAGAGAGAGTCCCTGCGGAGACAGAACGAGCCGGTTGTTCTTCGCAGGCGCGACAACAGCATCGTGGATGAATCAGCTCAAGAACCCGCCGCTGCACCCGATGCTATCACTCCGCTGGATTGAACCGGGGTACTAGGTGTCGATTTCGGCGAAACGGCCGATGTCGGACTCGGGGTCGTAGAAATGATGCTTGACCAGATTGGTCAAATACCGTGAAACGGTATTCACATTCGTCCGGTACCAGCAGCAGCGCGTCATCACGGGCGAGAGTCCGCAGATAAACCTGAAATTGTTCAGTGCGGCCGGAGGTTGAGCGAGCATGGCCGCCGCCATACGGTGATTGCCGTCCAGTAGCGTGAGTGGACCGTGTTCGTCGACGCCGATCAGTAAGACTGTGGGATTCACCAGACCTTCGCGAACCGGACTGCTGAGGCGACGCAACTTCTGAAAGAACTCATCGTCCGGAGAGCGTTGCCATTTCGATCGCAGGCATTCGACCATGTCGCTCAAATAGAAGCTGCCTTCCGCCACTTTCCGCCATTGTGCACGTGGGAAGAAACGGATCCGTTCCAGATCGCCTCTGGTCAGCTCGACCTCGTACCACGCCGTATTGTCGGGCAGTTCCCGCCACATTGCTCCTCGGCGAAGAAACAGAAGAGCTCGCCGCAAGGCATTCTCGCGCGCGTTGTCGAGCTTCGGATTATTGACAATGCTTTGGAATTCCTGGCGGTACTCCTCGAACTCAGGATGATGAAATTCACTTCGCAGGAATTCAGCAATTACCTCGGGTTGCGTCATGGGCCGCACAATTCGCAGGCTCGAGAAACTGCGGTGCTCCAGGGGCGCAATCTCACGCCGCAGCAAGGGAAGCGCCACTGCTACGAAGAGAATGACCATGAGGATCAACTGGACGAGGATGACCTGTCGCAGCGTGCTATGAAAAACGCAGATACCAAGAATAAAGGCTCCGCTGAAGGCCAGTTGAACCCAGCTGGTGTTCGCGATCTTGCGAGACATCTCGTATGTGATCATCACGGAACTGAGCGAATAGATTCCCGTGGTGACGGCATAAAGGATCAGCAAGGCGGCCAGTCCACCGATGTGTTCCAGTTCGAAGTGCGAGCCGAACAAAGTGCGCCACACAAAACTCGGAATGGCCCACAGACCCAGAATGAGGACGGAAAGTATTGCAAGGACCAATGACAGCGACATGAAGAGGACCGGCCGGGCTTCACGATCGCTAGAACGCGCCGCAGCTGAAACGGGGAACATCGTGTTCACGACCGACCACGCGCACATGTTCACCAGGCGTCCAACGAGAGACACAGCCGCGTAGATGCCGGCCAAATCAGGCGAGAAGAAATGCTTCACCAGAACTATGTCGAAGTTGTTGATGACAACCTGTCCGGAGAAAAACACAATCGCCTGCACGCCTTCGCCGGCGGAAATCGAAATGCCCGCTGGAAGTAACGACTTAAGTCCTGGACTTGGCTGGGCCAGGAAGTACGAAGCGATGACTGCCACTACACTCGCCAGCACGGCTCCTTGTACGCCGAGCCCGAATTCGATCAGCAGATACGCGCCCCCGAGGCGTACGAGACCTTCCAGCATGAAGTTCAGCGCCAACGCCGTGAAGGCGTGCACTCCCTGTATGTACCCTCGCCGTACTCCCAAGGGGATGTAGAACGCCGTCCCGAGCGCGAGGAGAGAAATCAGAGTCGAGTCGGGAAGATTCAGGTAACCCTGAATGGCGCCTTTGAATACAAACAGAAGCAGGCCAATCCCAACTCCGGTCACCCACGCGCGCAAGTGCAGACCGGCAAAGATGGTGCTCTTTTCGTCCGCCGTGTCATGGCTCGCAACGTATTTCGCGCACACTACCTGGAAGGAGAGCGTGATGGCGGACGCGAGCATCAGGAGTGTGTATACGGAAGTTGCGTGGGCGAAGCCGGTGGGCCCGAGAAGCCGAGCCGTGATCACGTTGTAAATGAGATTCGTGATACCCACGAGGCCCGAGCCCGCAAGCATGGTGAGGCTCCCCCCGAGCAGTTTCTGGCGGAGTGTCTTGGTGGCAGTTAGTGCTTTGTCGGAGCGTCCGGAGTCGGATATCTTGTCGCTACGATTGCGGGTGAATTTCATTCTGAATCCGGCGCGAGATCTAGAACAACGTGAAATGGACTACAGGCAGCCAGGTGCTCCTGCTGGCTCCAGGGAAGTCGTAGAACGTCTGCTGCTGGAACCCTACTGAAAAACGCATTGGATACGAGACCGGAACCTCGCCGTCGCCGTCGCGCACGCTGCCGCGCAGAGGTCGTACGTAGGAGAGCATCAGTTCACTTTGTGCATTGTCGTAAGCGTGATATCCCGAACCGCGCGACAGTACAAACGAGCCCTGGACGCTCCATCGCGGCGTTGCGCGAAACTCGAATCGTCCTCCGGGAAGGAAGGCTTGGGCAATTGCGTATTGGGTGTTCTGCACTCTCCAGGAGCGCAGATGTTCGGCCAAGGCGGCCACAGTCAGGCGTCGTCCAAATTTGTGCTGTATTCCCGCGTACGTTGAGGTGTTGAAGTACTCCTGAACCAGCGGCCGGAATAGAAGATCGCGCGCCGAATACCCCGTGATCAGCGAAGTGTTCCCCCACGGACGGCCAACTGTAAACTCGATGTTCGCGAACAGATCACGGGAATGCAGGTTTTGATTGATGAAAGGTCCGGCTTCGTGTTGTGCACTACCCGTGATGGATACCCAGTTGAAAAATGAGCTCGTGTACAGGTACAGAAACTGCCGGAACAAGTTCTGACTCATGAAGACGGGCGAAATTGTGTCGCGCCTCACCGTGAACTGCACCCCACCATTTAACGTGATCGAGTTCGAACCAAGATGGAGAATCGGGCTGATTCCACCGTTCAGGATCGTGTCGTAAGTATTACGGTTCTGAATGACACCGGTGCTCGGATACAGCAGTCGCCCGGTAGTAAGAGACTGTCCGACGAAGCCTGTGATCGCCGGAAGATTGCCCAGGTTCACGCGGTAGTGCGACTCTGCAAGATTTTGATACGAATGCCGAGGAGGCGGCAGCAACGATGGGTTGTTGGCGATATGGAGTATCTTGGCATCGAGCTGGTAGACATTGATGTCCTCGAATGCGGGCGTGAAGATGCCTTCGGGCACGAGACTCAGCTTGCCATTGAGCTGGCGCCCTTCCTGATCGGCTGCCGCGTATTGCGAAGTCTCGGCTACGCCTTGATCCTCCTGGCCAGCCACTGAATTGGCCTGCGCGAAGTTGACGAGCGAATGTAGGGGATCTTGTTTCTGCCTATAGAGATTGGCGGAAGCCATCATGTAGTCGTAGTCGCCGGTGAAGGCGCTTGCAGGACCGAGACTCGCGAGCGCAGCGCCAGCTTTGGCCGTATTGCCCTCCGCCAAATACGTGTTGGCCAATCCCACCTGGACGATCCGGCTGTCTGCTCCGGCCAGTTGCGCCTTGTTGTAATAAGTTTCAGCCAGATCGAAGTCGTGCATTGCGAGAAAGAGATTGGCAGCGTCGGCGAAATCTTGAGCGCTCACGGGTGAGTCCGGGAACATGCGGGCCTCGGCGAACCCAAGGCCAATTTCGCGCTGCGCGTCGTCGTAATCAGCCTGCCGCACAAATATTTCCGCGATGGAAAGGCGTATGGCGATGCGGTTGCCGCCCGGAACCTCAAGCGCGCGGGAGAATCGCTGCATGGCCGCGTCACGGTCGCCGAGCGCCAATAACGCGCTTCCGGTGGCGGTCAGCACTTCAACCCGGTTGCCCCCGAGGCGTTCGGCAGACTGAACGTCGCGCAAAGTATCGTCGCGGGCTCCTTCTTTGGCATGGATTTGCGCCATCAAAGCGTAGACCTGCGGAGTATCGGGCGAGAGCTTCACGGCGGCGTTGAGCGCTGCCAATGCATCGGAATAGCGGCGCATGCGGTATAGCGCATCTGCATACGCCAGTTCTGTCGTGAGATCTTTGGGATCTTCGGCAAGCGCAGTCCGGTATTCCTCAACTGCATGAGTGAAGTCTTGTTCCTGACGGAATCCTTCTGCCCGAGCCAGATGCCATGCATGAGATTTGCCAAGGACTTTCTGCGCCGCGTCCAATTGCTTCAGCGCCGGCTTCGGCCGGTGAAGCTGCAGATTGGCGTACGCGAGACCCAGATGAGCTTCGCCATAGTTGGGCTGAAGCTGCAATGCACTCTGGAAATCCCCGATAGCTTTCGCAGACTGGTGCAGGTCGTTCAACACGAACCCGCGATTTACATAACCAGTCGCCATCTTCGGATCGCGCTCCAGCGCCAGATTGAAGTTTCTCAGAGCGGATTCCAATTCATGATTGCGAACGTCGAGATTTCCGGCGATCAGTGGAAGATCTTTGTCCTTGGGCAGAAGTGGTTGGTACTTGTTCACGAGCGCAGCACACTCGTCGTACCTTCCGAGGTAGTAAAGATCGTAGGCGAGATACACGACTGCTTCCCGGTCGTCGGGCAGCTTGGCAAGCACGTTGTAGCCAAGTTTCGCGGCCTCTGCGTAGTCGCCTTTGAAAGTCAGGTAGCGCTCCCGCTCACGCTGCACCTGAGGAACGCCGTTCATCTTTCCGGTGTCGCGCTGGAGCCAGCGTTCGGCCAAGGGCAGGTTGTGGGCCTCCAGCGCAGCATTCGCGCCACCCGCAACCGTCATCGCGTTGCTTGGCATTCGCTCGTACGCGCTCTCGTAATTCGTCTCAGCTAACTTGTAATTACCCTCGGAGGTATAGAGATCACCCAGCGCAAGATAGGGCGAGTAGTCTTTCGGGTGGGCCACAACGGCTCGAGAGAAGTAGGTCTCAGCAAGCTTTGCATCGCCCGAGTCTCTCGCCAGATACCCAAGCGCGGAAAGCGCCTGACGGTTATTGCGATCCAGATTCAGCACTTTCGTGAACGTGCTCCGCGCAGCGTCTTTCTGTCCGAGCTTCCACTGGAGCGTCCCGAAATTCATCAGCGAATTCAGGTTCTCTGGAGCGAGCGACAAGGCCTCTTGCAAGTCTCGGTTGGCGGATTGCAGATCGCCGGATGCTGATTCCACGGCGGCACGCAAACGCAGCATCTCAGGCCGCGCTAAATCCGGCACCTGCACTTGCCGGATTGCAGTTGCGGCTTGTTGAAGTTGATCTTTCGCGCTCGAGGAGTCGTCTTGTCGTACGTAGATCTCGTACAAATTGAGTCGAAGCTCGATTGGATACAGGGGTCCTTCGGGCGGATGCGGCGGCACATTTTGAAGTGCGAGTTTGTACTCCTGTCCCGCGTCTGCGAATCGATCTTCGGAATCCGCTAGGCTTGCAAGAATGGCATGCAAACGGTAGTTGTTGGCATCGATCTGCCGCGCGGCATCGAGGAACGATTGAGCTTCGTCGGGACGGCCCACATTCACCCACGCCTGAGCCGCACTTAAGTCCAATCCGATGTTGCCCTTCGCCGATTTTGCGAGGCGCGAATACAGATTTGCCGCGTCCTGCGGCCTTCCCGCAAGACCGTACGTGTACGCGAGTTCTGCTTGCACGTCGGCGCTTTTGGTCGGAATCGCCTGAAGTGTAGCGAGAGCTTCGTCGTACTTGCCTTGGTCGCGATACTGTCCCGCCACGGCTCGCAAGACTTCAGGGTCATGGGGGCCGCGACTCTTGGCACGATTCAGGTATTTCGCAGATTCGTTGGCTTGACCCAATCGATCATACGCGTGCGCAATCAGCAGGTCGGTATGGGCTGAGCTTTGAACCGCGTCCGCGCGCTGAAGAAAGCTTAACGAGGTTTTTGGGTCGGTGTTCAACAGCAGCTCTCCTGCCAGCTGCAGGCTGTTGGCGTCTTTCGGATTGGCTGCGACAACTTTCTGAAGGAGTTGTTCAGCTTCCTGGTCCCGCCCCATTTTTGCATAGGTCTGGGCGAGGCCCGCTAAGCCGCGTACGGAGTTGGGCCGCAGCTTGAGGCCGCGGTTGTACGAATCGACGGAGAGTGGATATCGCTCATTGAGGCGTGCAGCGTAGCCGAGCAGAAACCACATTTCAGGATTCTGCGGCGCGGATTTCACTGCCTGTTGTGCATAAGTAACGGCCGCGGCGTAATCGCTTCTGTTCAGGGCGTCTTGCGCTGCCCGCGCCTGGCGGGCGACATCGATTCCTGCACCCCAACTAAAGTCAGTTCCGCTTTGATTGGAACTGCTGGATGCAGGAGGTTGCGCCTGCCCGCTGGAATCTTGAGAACCGCCTCCNACGTCGTAGGTTTGGGCGAGACTCCGTCCCGGCAGGCTTAACGCCATGGCAAGGCAAAAGCTCGTGAGCGGAAACCGGCTTTTCACTCATTCACCACGTTTCTGAAAATCGTTTGAGGCCCTACACACGAGAACCTCCAACACAGGCAGCCCCTGCAGTTGTACTCAGATGCAAGGTACCGATGCAGGTTTGCCGTCATCGCCTCATGGCCTTGGGGTCCCAGGAGTAAACCTTGAGGGGCCTTTCGGAATCCTATGTACCTGCTAAAGGCACAGGAGTGTGCAATTCATGTCTTCTACGGAAAGCTACTCGCGTCCCATTCCGCTTTTGGCAATTGTTCTCGTGGCATTGGCGGTGCATGGCCCGTTGCTGCTGATGCAACTTCCCGCGGGTTCATTCGACGCGAACTTTCATATCTTTCTCGCGTCGCACTACGCACATCACTGGTTCAATCCGTGGAATGAAAAATGGTTTGCAGGTTTCTCGCAGACGACGTATCCCCCGCTGACTCACCAGTGGATTGCCCTGGTCTCGACCGTCACGGGGCTAAAAATGGGATACATGGTTGTGCAGTTGATGGCGGCATTGCTGCTTCCGGTAGGCGTGTATCGGTTCGCAAAAATCTGGGTCGACGAGCGGGGCGCTTCTTATGCGGCGCTGGGCAGCATCTTCCTCGGCGCCCTCGCATTCCTTATGTATCAAGCGGGGCAGTTGGCAACGATCACATCAGCTGCTCTGTACTTGAATGCTTTGCCCTATTTCTATCGCTGGTCAACGGAGTCTTCGTGGCGGGCGCTGATCAAAGGCGTGGCTGTGTGTTTGGCGGCAGCAGCGGCACACCACGTAACGTTAATCTTCGGCACAGTTCTATTTGCTGGACCTGTGCTGTGGGTCGCGTGTCTGGACGCTCGCGATGGGCGAACTCGCGGATCGATGGGTGCCGTCTTCTCTCGCGCCGTCCTCTTCGCGGCGATTGTCGGCATCGGAGTTGGGATCGTACTGCTGCCGTACTGGGTTACGCTTTTGCAGCACCCCATTCACCAGATGCCGATTCCTCACGACAGCCGCAACAACTATCTGCTGAACTCCGTGACCGGAATCAACTACTTCATCATTCCGTACGGAGCTCTGCTGATTGCATTGCCGTTCGTGCTGTTCCGCGGGGCCTCGGCACGTCGGTTGCGTCCGCTGGTTGTTGGATTTTGGATCACATTCCTTTTCGGGCTCGGAGGTACGACGCCGTTCCCGCGTTGGGTACTGGGACGTGCGTTCGAAATTCTCACCTTCGAACGCTTTGCGTTCTGGGCCACGCTGCTGATGATGCCGATCGTCGGTGTGCTCGCGGTTGATTTGCTGGACCGGTTTCGCGCGAAGGCTGCAGCCGGATTAGCGCTTGCAGCGGTAATCACTGTGGGCTCGGCACTTTACTGGCTGAATGCCAACCCGTATCGCCCGACCGGTTCCATGAACGTCCAGCCGGTGATCGCCTTCCTGAACCGCGACGGACATGACGCGTACCGCTATCTGACCTTGGGGTTTGGCAGCGAACTCGCGCAGGTTTCGACCTACACCGATGCCACCAGTGTAGACGGCGACTACAATTCGGCCCGCCTTCTGCCGGAGATGACACATTACGGCTCTGCGCAGCTTACGAATTCAAAGTTCTACGGGTCGGCGGGTATGGCGTCATTGCGTGCGATGCTCGAGCACGCGAATCGATACGGGTTGAAATACATCTTCGTGCACGACCGCTACTACGAGCCGCTGCTGACCTTTGCGGGCTGGCGCCGGACAGAGACGTTCGATGGCGGCCAGATCAGCGCCTGGTCAAAAGACGATGTACCTCCAGCACACCGCATTGAATCGGATGCTGTTCCTCCGGCGTGGATGGGCCTGCTTTGGGGCACTCTCCCCATTGGCGCCAGCGTGTTGGCGATATTCCTGGTTATCTTCCTTCCCGCCAGACAGCATGTGCGAAGAGTCATTGAAACACCGATACCTGTGCAGCAACAGGAAAGAAATTACGTTGCCTGAGAGATCAAGATGAAACGTGCTCTGCCGCTCGTACTCGTGATCGTCGTCGTAACTGTGGTTCTCCTCTTTCTCGGCATGCGCGCTACGGCGGCGCCGGGAACCGTGGGGATTGCGTCCGGTGCGGCGCTTCCCGGTTTCAGTGCGAATGCTGCAACTCCGGAGCAAGCACTTTCGAACTTCCTGATCGATGTCCGAAGACGCGATTGGGGCGGAGCCTTCGCCAGCCTCGAGCGAACAAACGCCAATCTGACCGAACAGGAATTTGCGCAGGAATGGATGGGGACGAGTGGCGGGCTGCGTTCGTTCTCGAATCTCGAGAGCTACGATGCCAGGCCTCTTCACGCGACGGACTCCGAGGCACAGATGCGGGTTCGCCTGCATTGGGCAACGCCAGTTGGGCCGGTTGAAAATGTGCGCGACTTCCATCTCGTGCATCGCGGGGAGCAGTGGAAAGTTGTCTGGGATCAAGGGCCGCCACCAAATGTGCCGGCTCAGATTGTCCCAGTGAACTACCTTCGTTGGGACTTAGTGACAGGTAACGCGGCCGGTGCGGAGTGGGGTTCGCGAAATGTTGATTCGCCGCACGTACGCATTGTTTCCATGAATGCCGTCGATTCTGCCGAGGGTTCAGTGGTTATGGGCGAAGTCGTGAATGAAGACACGATTCCCGCATTTGTGAACGTGAATGCGACCTTGGTCGACGGCTCGGGCAACGCGATCGATGATGAGAGCAGCTTTGACAAGATCCTCCACATTCTTTTGCCGAAGCAGGTCTCGCCCTACCGCATCGATTTTCCGAATGTAAGTCTCGGGAAGGTCAAGAATGTTCGAATGGATGTGAAGGCTACGCTCGTGCCTGCATCATCGGATCCAGTCATTGGCGTGATGGATCAGAAGATCGATACGGACGCTCAGGGTCACTCGATCCTGCATGGAAGCCTGTTCAACGAGAGCGGGCAGACCGTTAACATACCCCACGTGATTGCCAGCTTTTATGACAACAACGGCAAAGTGGTGTGGGTTTCCGATGGATACGTGGAGCATGCATTGCTGCCGCAATCGTCCGAGCCGTTCGCAGTCGAGATACCGAAATCGCTGGCAGGCAAGATCCAGAACTTCCATGTCGTAGTCAATGAATATGACTTGCAAAAATCGTAAGGGATTCAGCCCGTTGATGTTTCTGCTGGGAGCGCTGTCCCTCTGGGGCTACGCCCACGCGGAAGAAGCGTCATTGCGTGTCCCGTCCAGTGTGGCGGCAGGAACTGCCACGTCTATCGGCACCGCAGGAGGAGGCTCGGCCACGTTCTATTTGGTCGGGCCGGCCGCGGTGACCAAACATGAAGTGCAGCTTGGTCAAGAAATCCCCGTATCGGGGAAAGACACACAGGCTGCGGGCCGATATACGGCGATCGTGTGCGCCGGCAGTTGCACAAGCGCGGAGTTCTTTGTCGTGGCTGCGAAGCCGGTAAGCCTGACCTTCCTGGCGCATCCTTCCAGGGCACCGGTTGGACAAAGCGATGCTATTAGTGGAGTCGCACTGCCATTCGATCAGTTCGGGAATCTGGTTCTCACGCCTACGACGGTGCTCTTTCAATTAGCCAGCAAGGGATCAGCGCCTTCTGCGCACAAAGTTGACACTCATGGTGGCGTTGCATGGTTCCGTACAAACTCCGGCAAGTCGGCGGGTCCACTGCAGCTGACCGCATCTCTCGAAGGGCTTTCAGCGCGCAGAGTAGTACAGCAGGTCGCTTCGGAGCCTTGCAATCTTCGCATTAAGAGTCAACAAACGGCGAAGGGGGTGGTCATCGAGACTGATCCAGTTCGAGACTGTGCCGGGAACCCCGTGCCGGACGGCACTATTGTGACTTTCACAGCGCGTAACGGAAGCCAAGTCAGTACGGTGGATGCCCCGGTCAAACAAGATGTCGCACGCGCTCAGATCACTGCGACGGGTCCGCTGGTGGTATCCGCCGCATCGGGTGTTGTGATGGGAAATGAATTGCATGTGGACGGACACTGACAGGCATGTTTAGAAATCGACAGAGCATGACCGTGAACAGGTTGCTGGCGGCAACCATGGCCCTTGCTGTTCTGCTCGCAGGAGTTCGTTCTGTTGCGGCTGACTCGGGTCCTCAAGTATCGCTCGAAAGCGGCAAGGCAACTCCGCGAGCGGTGGAGCCTCTGACGCAGCGAAGCATTGTTCGTGATTACAAGCTGGGTTGGACGAGCCTAGCAAAGGCGCTAGAAGCTGATTCCATCGGTCCGCTGAATGGATTGTTCGAAGGACAAGCTTACGAATGGTTGCGCGATGCGGTCGCAGACCAGCAGAAGAACGGACTCAAGTCGATCTACGCGAACCAGACGCATCGGTTGGAAGCGGTGTTCTATGCGCCGGAAGGAGACGTAATCGAGCTGCACGATACCGCCGAGTACGATGTGCAAATCTCCGAAGGAGACAAGACCATCCATAACAAACATGAGTTGGTACGGTACATCGTGCTGATGACGCCGGGCGCCGACCGCTGGGTGATCCGGCAGATGCAAGCCGTCCCTCAATTCTGACGTAACCCCGGTGCCAACAGCGCTGCCACGCGGGGCATCCAAGATCTATCACTGGTAAACCCGATGGAGTCTCGTTTTGTCGAAACGATTGCTGGCTCTCGCATTCATGTGTTTCATGGTGGGTACGGGATGTACCACGCCCGGAATACATAAAGTTCTGCGGCAAAACCAGCAGGCTCCTAACTCCTCGCCCAAGTTGCTTGCCGTATATATGCCGTGGTTCGGCAATCACGTCCATGCCGACGTCGGTTACGCCAGCTACGATTCCGGTGTACTGCGAAAGCAGATTCAGCAAGCTCAGCACATGGGAATAACGGGCTTTGTCGTGGACTGGTACGGCCGTAGCAATGCATTCTCTGATCACAACTTTGCATTGCTGCAGGAAGCCGCGGACGAAAATCATTTCCAGCTAGCGCTGCTCTATAACGAGCCTGAGGACGAAGATCAGCAGGCGACGGACGACGCCATCTCTGCTCTGGATGCAGCGTACAACTCCTACATTGGGCCGAATGCGCCTCATCGCGGCGCTTATCTGGCTTACAACGGACATCCAATGATCTTCATATTCCCGAAGCGGGGACATGTGGATTGGAATCGAGTCGTGGAGCATTGCAAGACTTGGGACACGACTCCGCTGTTCTTCTACAAAGACGAGCCTCCGGCGCAGTACGTCACCGATTTCGCAGGCATATATCCCTGGGTTCAGCCGGGTCGCAAAGGATGGGCTCCGGATGGCAGCAATTGGGGAGAACAGTACCTGGACGAGTTCTACAAGAACGTCAAGAGCAAGTACCCGGACAAGATTGCAGTTGGCGGAGCATGGCCCGGATTCGATGACTCGCGCGCAAAGTGGGGACTAAATCGGCACATGCAGAGTCGATGTGGGCAGACCTTCGAGGACACTCTTGATATTTACAAACGATACTTCGATGCGGATCACCCGCTTTCGTTCGTATTGATTGAAACTTGGAATGACTACGAGGAAGGCACCGCGATCGAGCGGCTAAATTTTGCGAAGTGCAGTGAGAACTCGCGGCCGGCGTCGGGATCATCCTCATGAGGGCGGAGCCTGTGCTCTCTCGATTGTCATTCGATCTCAGCAACTGGAGCAAGAAATGAGCCCTGTACGCGATTCTTCCGGAGATCTGGAGTTACTTTCCCAGCTGCTTTTGTGTCGTAAGAGACCGTTGGGCAACTCCGCAGTAAGTGGAGTGTCCGCGAGTGAATTCGACTATGAAGACGGAACGCTGGATGCGATCTATCGTCTCTCCATAGACGATATTGAGCAGCTACACAGGCTGGCAAATTCAAACCACGTGCTGGTCCGCACGTTTCGACCTCTACGAGCCATTCTTGTTCAGGCTGGAAAGTCAGCAGAAGCTGAGTACGTCTCGCAGGCTCTCAAGGCTGAAAGTGGCCGAATTGAGCATGCGCTCGCGTTCCTGCATGACATATGTTCACGCCTGGAGGCGGAGGGATGTCCGGTTACGGTCATTAAATCTCTCGATCACTGGCCCGATCTCGGCAGCGACTTGGATCTTTACACAGGAGTGGATGCGCGCCGCATTATCGAGTTGATGAAAGAGGGATTCGGCGCCGCGGTTGCGGACCGGAGTTGGGGAGACAGGCTCGCCGACAAATGGAACTTCGTCGTGCCCGGATTGCCGGAACTAGTCGAGGTGCACGCCGGACGCCTCGGCCAGACGGGCGAACAAACGGCTGTAACCCTGTCGGTAGCCGCACGATCGAGGTGGACCGAACTGAGCGGATACACATTCCGAGTTGCGGGGCCGGAAGATCGGGTCGTTATCAGCACACTGCAGAGAATGTATCGCCACTTTTACATTCGCGTGTGCGATGTTGTCGACAATGCAGCTCTCGTCGAATCGAGGATGATCGATTTCGATTATCTCTGCACGCTAGGTAATCGGGCCGGCTTGTGGGATGGAATCGCGAGCTATCTCTTCCTGATCTCGCAGTATGTTGAGGCCTATCGAGGATATGGGTTGGATTTTCCAAGTTGCGTGAGGGAATCGGCCAGGATCGATGTTACGGAGATTACCTTTCGACGAGAGTTCCTGCGCGTGCCAATTCTGCCGCATTCCATGATCTTGTTTGCCTCTGAGCTAAAGAACCTGTTGCTTCGGGGCGACATACGGAACAGCCTTCGTCTGAGCCTTATGCCGGGGCTCGCGACGGCGGCCGTGGTTGAGCAGAAGATCACCGGCAGCGACAAGGGAATCTGGTGATCACTTACTGAGCCCTACCATCTTCGCTGGATGGTCGTTTGTGGTAACGATCATTAGCGTGGAGGGGTAACCAGGAGTGCAACATCTGTTCGCCCGCTGTGCGGTGGGTCGCCTTTAAGGTGCTCACGCGAGAGGGCAGAAGCCGTCGTAACAGTTCGACGTGGGGTGATTGTGGTCCGGATCCTTGTTGCTGATGACAATCCCGCGGTACGTCGTTATCTGCGGGCAGTTCTTGAGCAACAGGAATCCTGGTGCGTATGTGGTGAAGCTCGCAATGGTGCAGAGGTGTTGCACGAAGTGATAACTGCTCCTCCGGATCTGGTGATTCTTGACTACCGGATGCCTGGGGTGAACGGAGTCGACGTCGCGAGGCAGATTTCTGAACGCTTCCCGCGCATTCCAATTCTCCTGGTGACGCTTCACCTCTCCACGCAGCTGGCGGATGCAGCTCGGGAAGCGGGTGTGCGCGGGGCGTGTGCAAAGCAGGATATCGGGTCGGTGGTGGAAGCGGTTGAGGTTTTACTCCACAACAACACCTATTTTCCGGCTATCCCTGGTGGCAATAAGTTATAGAGCGCTAGGCTGGGAGTAAGGGATAAGCCCCGATATACAGGATTCTCTGTATTGGACGTAAACGTTACCAAAGCTAGCCTCGATACAGCAATCAGAGTCACCGTCGACGTTCTGTCGGTGTGGAATTGCGGACTATTGGTCAGGCCTGTCACATCTGTACAGAGGTAAAATGTGGCGAATCGTCTGGTCGGTCTCCCTATAAAGGAACTGAAACGGAATGACAATTCGCATACTCTTGGTTGACGACCATCCCATTGTGCGACAGGGTCTAAAGACCCTGTTAGAGGGGCATACGGACTGGGAAGTTATCGGAGAGGCTTCCGACGGCGCCGAGGCGGTTGAAAAGGCGAAGAATTTAAGTCCGGACGTAATGGTCCTCGACGTCACGATGCCCCGAATGAACGGACTGGAAGCGTGCCGGTTGCTGCGACGGCAGTCTCCGGCTTTAGAAATCTTATTTGTAACCCAGCACGACTCGCCTCAAATGATGCGTGAGGCGCTCGAGGCCGGTGCTCGAGGCTACGTCGTGAAGTCCAACGCTGCTCGCGACCTTTTGGCGGCAGTTGAGGCAGTGAGTCAGCATCGAGTATTTACGGCTCTGAACGGACGAAATGTTCCCGAATTGAGCTAATTCCAATATCAAAGAGCTCCTTAGCGATTAGAGAGGGCACCATGAAACTCAGGATCTTGTTAGCTGACGATCACGAGATAGTGCGCCGAGGTTTGCGCGCGCTGCTGGAGAAACACGAAGGTTGGGAAGTCTGCGGCGAGGCCAGTGACGGTCGCGAAGCCGTGGAGAAGGCTTTGCAACTGAATCCTGACGTGGTGATCGTCGACATTGGAATGCCCAATCTCAACGGCTTGGACACGACGCGCCAGTTGCTGCAGCATGACCCGCACTTCAAGGTGATTGTTCTTACGATCACCGACTCAGATCAGGTCATCCGAGAGGCCCTCGATGCCGGAGCGAGAGGCTTCGTTCTCAAATCGGATGCGGCTCGCGATCTGGTTTCTGCGGTAGAGGCCCTGCAGAACAAGCGGATGTTCTTCACCCCGCGCGTCAACGATCTGGTACTCGCCGGTTTCCTGGAAAAAGGTCAGACGGTATCAAGGAATGAAGCCCCGAAACTTCCGACGCTGACAGCACGAGAGCGTGAGATCACGCAGTTGCTGGCCGAGGGAAACAGCTCAAAAGAAGTCGCGTCGCTCCTGAACCTGAGCACGAAGACGGTCGAGACCCACCGGAGCAATATCATGCGGAAGCTGAGCTTCCATTCGATACGCGATCTGGTGGTTTATGCGATCAAGAACAATCTGATCCAGATTGAATTGCCGCCGCCGCCGAAAGCACCTGCGGGCCCGACGGCGGCGTAACGCTGTTGGAGCTCGCGATCCTGCTACTTAACAGTTTCACCAGGGTAGTAACCTGTTCGGGTACGCGCACTTAGCCGGGTGCGAGCTGGTCCCCTGACCACAACTTGGATACGCTGGTAGCCCTTCCCAATGGTACTTCCCGGATTGTAGGCGAGCGTGTACTGACTGCGTACATCGTGAGCCACGGTCCGGGTGACATCGCCGACCTCATCCATGGTCTGCGGGAAATACGCCACCCCACCAGTGCTGGCGGCTAATGTCTGAAGCGCCTCGCGAGCCGAGCGCGTCATCCCTTCAGAGCTCAGGCCTATTGCATAGACTGTTGGTCCCTTGTCCGACTGGACTTTTCGTACCGCATCTTCGAGTGTCTCGCGGCTCATGTTGTCCTGACCGTCAGTAATAACAAGCAATACTTTCTTCTGCAGACGAGGATTGTTGCGCAGGTGAACCTCTGACGCGACGACGGCGTCGTACAGGGCGGTACTGCCGCGAGTTGAGATCTGATGCAACGCCGTTTGCAGCAGATTGGGGTTCGACGTGAAGTCCTGGTCAAGGTACGGCGTTTGACTGAAATTGACGACGAACGCCTCATCTTGTGGATTGCTGATTCTGATCAGGTTCATCACCGCTTCATTGACCTTGGCGCGCTTGTCACGCATGGACCCCGAGTTGTCCACGACAATCCCAAGTGCTACCGGTACATCTTCGCGGCGGAACGATGTGATCGTTTCCGGCTGCCCGTTCTGGTAGATGCTGAACGCGCTGCGATCGAGCGTGGTTACCAGATGCCCCATCTCGTCAACCACCGTTGCATGCAGCACAACTTCCTGTACTTGCTTCTTGAAGACAAATCGGCCGTTCTCCTCTGAGCTCTGCTCGGACTGTGTGGAAGGAGGCTGCTCGTCGCCTGGTTTTTGGACGGAGGGAGGTGGCGGCATGGTGCGAGGAGGTAGTGACATCGGGTTCTCTTCGGCGGGGGCGGCACTCTGCCCAGAATCGGACGAGTTTTGCGCAAAAGCGGCAAGTGGCAGTACCAGTGCAATCGCGATCAGGATCATGCATCGTGATCTGCGGAAGAGGAGCTTACTTGCAGACATGTAACCAGCCTCCGAGAAGGCGATTAGATGCAGACATGGCTGAGAGAGGAGTACGCGGTTTGTAGCTGGGTTGTCACCAGGGCTATCACTGCGCGGGTAGCGTAGGTTGAACACTGTAGGCCCGGCTCCGAAAAGCCGTAGGCTGGCCGCGCCGCAGGGAAAAACTTACACGAGCTTGTTTTTGCTTCCTTCAGTACGTGATTGCAAGGCAACACCATGCCGGTTTGGCATCCGTTGTGCTGTAAAGGGGGTCGGGACTTTGTGCTGCAACTCGCATCTGCGAGAGTTACAAAAAACCGTCGGGTTCTTTTTCGTGGGCTGCTTCTTGAGAGGTTTAGGAAATGCTTCAGATTCTTGTGGCCGATGATCATGAGGTTGCCAGGCGCGGCATACGTGCTGTTCTAGAAAGCCATCCCGGTTGGGAAGTGTGCGCAGAGGCGAAAGATGGACGCGAAGCCGTTGAACTCGCCACGAGCCTGCGCCCCGACGTGATCTTGTTAGATGTTGGGATGCCAAACCTGAATGGTTTGGAGGCCGCTCGGCAAATTCTGGCGACCTCGCCCGACTGCGCGATACTGATCCTAACAATGCACGATTCCGACAGCGTGATACGCGAAGTGCTGCGCGCGGGTGCCCGTGGCTTTCTCCTCAAGTCAGACGCCGGTAGGGACTTGGTGACTGCGGTAGAAGCGTTGCAACGCCAGCGAACATTCTTTACTCCCCGAGTTAGTCAGATGGTGCTCGATGGTTTTCTCAACCGCGAAACTCCTATGGATGCCGTTGCACCTGAAGATGTGTCCGGAGACGTACTCACCGCACGCGAGCGGGAGGTCATACAGTTGCTTGCCGAGGGCAAAACCAGCAAGGAAGTTGCGGTCGTGCTAAACCTGAGCGTCAAGACGGCCGAGACGCATCGGACGAATCTCATGCGGAAACTTGGCCTGCACTCAGTAGCCGATCTGACCCGGTACGCCGTTCGAAACGGTATTGTGCAGGTTTTCTAAGACTAGGGACTCTCGTCCGGTTTCTTCCGCAAACACTTGCGCCAGAGTTCGTCGTCCATGGTGTCTGTTACCCAAACTGTCCAAGGCTGCAGGTTTGCCTGTAGGGGCCAAGAAGACTATCCCTACGGTGACGCCAACTCCAAATTCTTTCGCGTCCTCGACATCTTAACGTTCGGCCTCGGTGATCGATTGCCGGCGCCGAAACTCGCACGCTGTGGCGAGCAGTTCTATATGAAACGGCATTCCGAACTCTAAAGGAGAATGAACATGAATAAGGATCGCGTCGAAGGAAAGGTGAAGGATGTTGCCGGAAGAGTAGAACGCCAAGCGGGAGAATGGACCGACGATCCCGAAAAGCAGGCCAAGGGTATAGCGAAACAGGCTGAAGGTAAAGTGCAGAACGCCTGGGGCAAGGCTAAGGACGATTCGAAGCCCCCTCAGAGCGAACGGGACGATACTGATGAAGCTTCTGAGCCAGGACGTGCCCGAGGCTGAGTGTCCAGATCTAATTGTGCCTAATTAATAGCAGCGCGTCCGCAAGCTCGACGCGCTGCTGACTTTGCTCTCCAGGGCATTGCATCCCTCTTCTCGGCATACAGGTAGCGCTTGATGGACTGCAAGCGCCTTACAGGCTATTTTCACAACTGAAGGGGTTTATGAGCCGAGCCGCACAAATCTTTTTGCTTTTCGTTGCCTTGGGGACGGCATCATCCGCCGTAGCCCAGGATCGAGAATCGCGGCCGCAAGTTCCTGAGGATGCATTCTCCACGCGTGAGTTGATCGCCTGGTCGAGTCTCCAAAAGCCTCAGCCTACGCCTCAGCCTCTGCCCCCGCCCGATAAGCCAGTCCCGCAACCCGATCAGCAGCGATCGAACGCGGACCAGCAGCATTCCATGGGGTCATCTCAAGCCGCAACCACGCGGACATTTGTCGGAAAGATTCTGAGAGTCAGTGGAAATTACGTGCTCCAAGTTGATGACGCCACGACTTACAAGCTGGCGGGCAGTATAGATGCAGCACAGTTCGAAACCAAGAATGTGAAGGTCGAGGGCGTGCTTGATCCGCAGAGGAATATCGTTCATGTGACTCACATTGCCCTGCTCTGAATTGTTTTCTTGTCCTGGTAGTTCTTGCTGCGACCTTCTTCGGTGTACACGATTCACCTGAGTGTTTTACGAGTCGCTCAACCGTATGTTGTTGAGAGCCCGCCAATAAAGATTTGCCAGGAACGCCCGCGATTGCGGTTGGAGATAACATCTATGACTGCAAACGGAACCGCTGCCTACGGAATGTACGCGCGAGGCGTTGCCTTACCCGAAGTTGTTTGCGCCCTGAATCGCGCTGGCTTCGAGAACCAGGACATTTGCATGATTTTGTCGCCGGCGCATCCGGATGCGGAATTGGTCCGCGAGCCGGGTCTATTCCACGACAAAGCGTCTGATCGCGCGATCAGCGCGAAGACGATCGACTGGTTTTCAAAACTGGGTGCGGTTGCCATCCCGACGGTCGGCTTATTTATTCGTTCGCAGAACTTCCTCCAAGCCCTCATTGATCAACCGAGCAGCTCGCGGCTATCCCGAGGAACACAACTGCTGCTGGGGCTCGGCTTCTCCCACCAGGATGCAAAGCGATTGGCACATCAGCTGTATGATTTTGGCGCCCTCGTTTACGTTTCCTGTCGCGAGAGCGCCAAGGCAGATAGTGTCATTGAGCTGCTCCGGGACGCGGGTGCGCGAGAGGCCGCGAGCTTAGGCGTGTTCAGGCCCTCAGCGATGGCCGCCTGATCACACCGCGAATTTTGTGACCTCCGAACCATAAGTTCGAAGCAGACGCTGTACTCACTTGCGATACCACTCAGGCTGACGTTCTGTGGCGGTTTCTTCCTCAAGATATTAAGGCATCCGCCGGATTCTTCTCTCTACACCCGGTCGCCATACTGGTGCGAATCGACGCGAATCCATGAGCGGAGAAATGTCTTCAGCACTGCGACGATTTCGGAACGTATGGTTTAAGGGTAAAAACATGTCAAAATTGAAGTTTCCATTTCTATTCGTAATTCTGTGTTGCGCGAGTTGGGTTGTTGCCCAGAGTTCGAGCGGAACCGCGGCACCATCAGGCGGTTCAGGGACTGCCGGTCAGAGCACGAGCCCAGGGACAGCAACGCCGCCCGCCAGCACCCCGACATCTCCGAGTGGGCCTGTGACCCCTCCGGCAGGAACTGCTACGCCTCCAGCCGGGACGGCAACTCCTCCCGGAGCGTCCGCGACGCCGCCTGCTGGTACCACTACAACGCCTGATGCTACAACGCCTGGCGCAACAACGCCCCAAACCACAACTCCCCCCGCCGGCGGCACGAACCCTCCGGGGACAACGAATCCGCAAAACCCTGGCTCCACCACGCCTAGCACGACTCCGAATACGACCACGCCCGGATCAACAGCGCCTGGAAGTACAAATCCTAACGGGACTCAGTCGACACCGAGCACCCCTGGTGCTACGACGCCTCCTGGAGGAACCACTTCCCCTCAAGGACGCTGAAGGGAAGGTGTAGGAAGGGTAGTCAAGCGGGCCCCCTCACAGCGGGCCCGTTTTGCTTCTTTACAGCTTCCCTCCCCGCAGTGCCGGCATCTGACGTTCATGCAAAATGCGTCAGTCTATTCGCCGAGCTATGCTCTTCGCACTCCTGCCGAACCATCGGTTCCGCCCATTCAGGATCCGATTGATCCGCCCGAGAATCCCGACGTACCAGTCCGCGAACCCGAGCCCGACGATCCCGGGCAAATCTAGCCGGAGAACCTCCTGGATATAACTGGCAGGGATGCTCTGTACAGTGAACCGCCGATTGCTGCGGCTGATCGCAGCCGCCCATACTGGAACGGATACGGTTCAATCAGACACGTATCGTCTCGGTTTAGCGACGAATTTGGAAACGGAGGGACTAATGGCTCACTATGGCACTCTAAGGGACGCGCGCGTTACGGAACTAGATGAGGACATCCGCGGGGCAAGCGTGTATGGCCAAAACGATGAAAAGCTTGGGAAGATTGACGATGTCATCTTTGATCATTCCAACGGGGATATCCGTTACGTTGTAGTGGACACCGGCGGGTGGCTGAGCAGCCACAAATTCCTGGTTTCCATGGAACGATTGCGTAATTCAACGAAGCATGAGGATGACTTCGAGACATCCATGACCAAGCAACAGATTGAAAATCTGCCTGCCTATGATGAATCGGATCTGAAGTCGGAGAGTAAGTGGTCGGACTACGAGGGGCGGTATCGCTCGAAATGGGTCACAAATCCGGTAATGCATCGAGCGGAGACGGATCGAAACATAACCCCCACGACTTACCAGGCGGTCGGGAACGTCGACTCTGAACGGGCCGCTGCCGAGCAAGGACATGGAGGGCCGATCGCTCCAAGACGCCCAGTGTCGTCGACCCGTGGAGAAGGTGTTAACGAGTCTGACCTTGCCGCCGCTGACGCTCCAACTGGGAGAATCGTGCCAGCAGGTGCGGACACAGTCGAAATCAGCAATACCGCGGCGGGTATCGGTGGTCGCTGGGATACGTTCCAAAGTCGTTTGCGGGAGCGGCGGAGAGAAGCCGTGGCACACTGCGAAACCTGCACAGGTGAATCATGGCAGCGGGATAAATCGGGCGACGCCGGTAATCTGCGGAAGGCAGTGTAGTTCGTCGAAAGTCGCGCCTCGGGATCGGCTCAGGTTCGATCCGAGGCGCAGTTCTTTTTGGGGTTCGCTGGCTACGAGAGATGATCATTGGAAATCAGCGCAGTGGACGAAAACTGTTGGCCTTGGTGATCGTGATCGCCCTGGCAATCCTACTCACAGGTGCTTTTCTGATGCGTCGCAAGAGAACAGCCCCACAAAATGAGCCACCCCTTCACTCTGCGATAGGGTCCAAGCCCCCGATGCAACGAGCAGCTCTAAGAGCTAACGGGTCGAGCTCGGAGACACTCTCCAGAGTTGAGCCAGTGCTTTAGCGGCATCAGAGAGCGCACGCTTTTCTGCACTGATATAAGACTCCCGGGCACCCGCCCCAACCCGCTGCACTATAGGAGTGCGTTGAGGCGAAGCTTGGCCCGTCAAGCTAACCTGATGAATATCGCGGACGGCTGACTCAAATGTTCGCTGGAGATCTTTAGGCACTGGAACTGGCCGTGATTGCGCTTTGTTTGTCATGAAGGAGAAGACCCCGTCTTCCTGGTGGATCGATAGAGCGACTTTAAAGCCCAATAAGTCCTGCAGCAATACAGGGTTGCACCGAACGGGATGGTGCGCTTTTCCTAAATCCTCATCACAGCGCACTCAAATACTCAGCACTTCTTCTAATCGGAACGCAGGAAACCCTCGGGTGATTGCGGACCGAGGACCCGGGTCCCGACAATGATGGACCTGCTCTGTTACGGACTTGTTGCGGAACGATGAACGGGCAGGTTAAAAGAGTGCACGTGGAAGGGGAGTGGAACCCTTCCACGTTCCGTGATCGCTTAGAAACCGTTATGCCGCACGTCTTGAAGAGCCTTTACCGGAGCGGCTTTTCGCTGTCCGGGTTTGGGTTTCCTGTTCCTCGGACTCGCTTTCCGTCTCCTCAGCTTGAGCATTGATGTCCTGGGCCAACTGCGTCAGCTTTTCATCCGTCTGCTTTTCTTCTTCGAGCGTCTGCTCGAGTAGCGGTACGTGTTCATCTTCGCCCAGAAGCTCCGCAAATTCGCGAACGGTGCCGTACCCGGCGATTTCGTAATGTTCCACCCTCTGAGCGGCGCCAATCAGGGCCGCATCCATGACGGAGTCCTCGTACTCTTCCCGCATGGTCTCGGTCGCTTCCTTCACCAAGCCTTCCATTCCCGCGCATTTCTTTCCAGTTGGCTTCTCATCCATCATTTCGAAAATCTGTTCCAATCGGGAGACCTGCTCGGATGTTTGCCGCAGATGCTCTTCAAAGGCTTCCCTCAGCTCGTCGCTGGACGAAGCTTTCGCCATTTTCGGTAAGGCCTTTACCAGTTGAGTCTCTGCATTGTAGAGATCCTTAAGTTCGTTGATGTAGAGCTCGCGTATCGATTCCTTTTGCATCGTGTCCTCCTCAGCAGCGATTCCAGCGGCGTATCCCACTGTTCTATTTTGAAAAGTATTTTTGACCACCAACCGAAGCAATACGCCAGATGCTGTATGGCAGGGGTTGAGCGAACGCATTCGCCTCGCGTTCCAGTCATAGCATCAAGGTTATGTGCAGAAGGGATCCCTACTTGTGAAAGAGATCCAAGCCAAAATGGGGCTCAGATTTCGTTCCCGTCAATTTGAAGGGAATTTCCGCTCCGGCGCCGTGCTTGTGAAAAAAGGGGTCGATCGGCTTCAGCAGGATGGACTTCCAGCCGCTCGTCGTTTCAGACAGTTTCGCGTCGAGCCGAAGGACCCCGCGAAAGTCAAACGTCTTTCCATCCAGGCTGTATCTGCCTGTCATCGCAGCCTGGGTACCGGGAACTTGAAACTGCAGAGAAGAGAATTTGAGAATTCCGTGCTGCAGGTTGAAGACACCATGGAGGTCCGCAGGGACGACGATTTCGGCTGCGTCCTGTAGCAACTTCGGCTTCCCACGGCCGCGCAAGCTCAACGCGTCAATTTTTGTCTGCACTTTCGCGTTGCTGAAATGGGCGTCGGGAATCCGGAAGGAGCCTGACAGATGTAGCCGGTCCGATATGTCATCGGCGCCCGGCTTAAGTGAGAGTGAACTCTTCATCTGCACGGCCCCGCTCATGATCGGCGGCTCCGTTTTCACCCCAAGGGTCAAGAGATCCTGGATGTTGGCATCGCCCAAGGTCACGTCAAGCTCGATGTCGCGGCCGGGCGGATCTTTCATGCGCACCACCTTCCCGCTTGCTGTGAAGGATGAATTCAAAACACGAGCTTGGACGGGCTGCAAATAGGTGTCGCCATCGGTAGCGTCTACGATGGCGTGAAAATCTGTGTGCAAGGGAACCCGATGACCACTGATCGAAAGATGAAAGTCAGGAGTGTCGGTATGTCCGTCGACCTCGATCCGTCCCAGTGTGCCTCCGTACTGACCTGTTGACGACAGGATTCCACCAATTCCTTTGAACGTGCCGAGGTCCGCGTTAGTAAACCAGTAGTAGCCGGCCACCGCAGAATCGCGTGGGCTGTTTTCGTTGATCGGACCGAAAAATCCGCTGGAATAGATATTGCCCACCGGTTTGGGATTGACGAGAGTCGATTCGAACTGCAAAGGCCGGCTTGGGCCGATATCGTTCATCTTCAATCCGCTGATATCGAACTCAAGCGGCAGTTTGCCTTGTCGTTCGGTGTTGATGATGATCTTTGTGTCGGTGCAGACAAAGTGGGTCACTGCGATGCTCATTTTCCCGTTCCTCTTGTGGAGCTTGCTCATCTGCTGCCGATGGTTTTTCGGCGGAATGTTCATTGTTAGACCGTTCACGAACACGGTATCGACCCTCATCGGCTCACTGAATAAACTCCGGACAGAGCTGCTGAACCGGAATTCGCCGATCTGCAACAACGGCTGAACTCCAGGCTCCGAGGGGTTTGGATCTGTCACGCCGTAAATCTTCAGGCTTTTACCTTCCACATGTAGTCCGTGGTAGATCGACACATGAATTTCAGCGAGATCGACGCGGCTCTGAAACCGTGCAGAAAGCGTCTCTATGACGCGCGTGCGCAGAATAGGCTCGGCGCGCTCGATGACAATCCATGAGCAGACGCCGGCAATCACGAGGGCGGCAACAATGGATGTGACTATCCAGCGCCACTTGCAGGACCGCCTTGGCCCCCGAGCGGACCGTACAACCAGCACTGCCGGTGTGTCGACGTGAGTTTCCAATTCCTTAGATCTTTTGCGGAACGCAGAGAGGGTGGCAATCGGGTATTTCCTGCACCGGCAGCTCGGGGACAACGGAGCGGAGCGAGAGACAACCTTTGTGGGATATCCTTGCAGGTCTTAAGACCCGTTACTATGCCGAGCTACAGAATCGATTTTGTAGAGCCTCATCGCATAGCGGCACACAGAAAAATACGGCAAAGCAGGGGCTGGCGATGTATCATTGCGCGTTGTCGGATTCATACCAGCTCGGATAACGGGTACCCACTCATGGCAATGGCAACCCCCAATACCACTACATCGGCGCCAGCGAGCTTCGGGGCCGGACAGAGTTACGGAGCCCCACTGGCCACTGTCACCACCCTCTTTTTCATGTGGGGCTTTCTCACCTGCCTCAATGACATTCTCGTTCCGCACCTGAAATCGATTTTCGACCTGAACTACACGCAGGTGATGCTCATCCAGTTCGCCTTCTTCGGAGCGTATTTCCTCTTTTCGATCCCTTCAGCGAAGATTATTGACTCGATCGGGTACCAGCGTTCGATGGTCTTGGGCCTGCTCACGATGGGTGTCGGTGCCTTCTTGTTCGTACCGGCAGCCAGTGTTCCGTCGTATCCACTATTCTTAGGCGCACTAATTGTATTGGCCGCGGGAATCACTTGCCTGCAGGTTGCCGCGAATCCTTACGTCACGGTGCTCGGCAAACCAGAGACCGCTTCCAGCCGGCTGAATCTGACGCAGGCCTTCAATTCCCTGGGCACATTCCTAGCCCCCTTCTTTGGGGGGATTCTCATTCTGAGTTCAGCTCCGAAGACGGCAGCCGAAATTCACGCGATGTTGCCTTCGGACGCATTGGCTTACCGCTTGCACGAGGCGGCAACCGTAAAAATGCCCTACGTTGGCCTTGGCATAGCCTTGGTCCTGCTTGCCATAGCGATCGGCAGCTTCAAGCTGCCAAAGATCGAACACGCGCAGCATAAAGTCGGAGAGAAGGTAAACGACTCGATATGGCGGCATCCAAATCTGATCTTCGGCGCTATTGCTATTTTCGTGTATGTAGGTGCTGAAGTTTCCATTGGCAGCTTCCTGGTGAACTACTTCGCTCAGCCCGAAATCGGGGGCCTGACTGAAAAAGTTGCCGCCAGCTTTGTCGCATTCTATTGGGGTGGGGCCATGATCGGTCGTTTCATCGGGTCGGCACTGCTCCAGAAGATCAAGACCGGCGGTTTGCTTGCGCTTTGTGCCGTGTGCGCTGCCGCCCTGGTTGCAATCTCGATGCTGAGCGCTGGGCATCTGGCGATGTACAGCATCATTCTCGTCGGATTCTTCAACTCCATCATGTTCCCCAGCATTTTCACCTTGGGTGTGGCTGAACTGGGTCCCTTAACAGGGGACGGTTCGGGAATCATGATCATGGCAATCGTCGGCGGGGCCATTATTCCGGTCGCACAAGGTTGGATCGCCGACCACATCGGGATACATCATGCGTTTTTTCTCCCGATCATCTGTTACCTGTACATTCTATTTTTCGCTCTGAGCGGCTCGAAGCCCAACAGCGAGCGTTTCGCGAAGACGTAACTTGAAATGCAGTAACCTTACATCGGCGCTGTTTGAAATCATTGAGAATGCTTTTTTGGAGTTGAGCGATGAGCGCCGACTCAGGAACATATACTGAAACGTTTTAACAAGGCTATGGTGCAACTAAAGAAAGCTGGTCCGGGGCAAAAGCCGGAGGTGGTTACTCTCAAAGCCGTCGCCCAGTACCTGGGCCTCACTCCGGGTACAGTTTCGGCCGTCCTGAACAATTCGCCGTCGGCGCGTTCTATACCGCAGGAAACGAAGAATCGAATTCATGCCGCGGCGAAAGAGCTGAATTACCGGCCCAATTTCTTCGCTCGTACTCTGCGCAACAAGCGCACCTATACGATAGGAGTTATCGCTGAAGAGATCGGAGACTCCTATAGTTCCCCGATCATCAGCGGGATCGAGCAGTATCTGCGGAAACGTGACTATTTCTTTCTCACGGTGGTTCATCGGCACGACCCGGTGTTGCTGAATCGATATGCGCAGTTGCTCTCCGAGCGCGGCGTCGAGGGCATCATCACCGTAGATACGACTGTGCAGGAAGCTCCCACGCTTCCAACTGTCGCGGTCGCCGGGCACAAAAAGCTGAAGGGCGTGACTAACATTGTCCTTGATCATCACCGCGCTGCCATATTGGGTTTGAATCACTTGAAAGAACTGGGCCATGAGCGAATCGCGTTCATGAAAGGAAATCCTCTGAGTTCAGATGCCAAAGATCGTTGGGACGCCATCTGTGATGTAGCCGGACACATCGGGATGAAAATCGATCCTGAGTTGATGGTGCAGATCGACAGCGACGACCCGACTCCTATGCTGGGCTATCCCGTCACAAAGCAACTGCTTGCGCGAAAGAAACCCTTTACCGCGATATTCGCGTACAACGACATTTCGGCGATCGGCGCAATTCGCGCGCTACAGGAGCAGGGCTTACGCGTTCCCCACGACGTTTCGGTGATGGGATTCGATGATATTCCCGGTGCAGCATTCTACCCACCAAGCTTAACCACCGTTCGTCAGCCATTGAATCGAATGGGCGAAGTAGCAGCCCAGAGCCTGCTGGAACGAATCGAAGGGAGAAAAGATTATCCCGCCGAGATCGCCATCGAACCTGAACTGATTGTGCGGGAATCCACCGCAAAGCCTATCGCCTCCTGATACGATCGCGAGGAGGCTCTTCCACGCGAGCCGCCACGCTTTCCATGTCAGCCACCACCATCAGGAATGCGGTGCCATCAGCATCCGCACTCACCTTTGCTTCGTATGTCTCATTTATCCCGATCGGAATAGCCACTGTTCTGCTCGGGCCGATGTTGCCGGCGCTCTCGGAACGTTGGTCGCTGAACTACTCACAAGCTGGTGCTCTTTTCACCGCACAATACATTGCCTCCACGTGCGCCGTTGCTCTATCAGGCCTGCTGGTTTCTTCGCGCGGCCACCTTTTTGCCATCAAAGCAGGCCTGTTCGTCATGGCGGCTGGTCTCGCTTTTCTGTTGCAGGGTGGTGTGACGTTGGGCGTCATTTGCGTTGCTGCCTACGGCATCGGCCTGGGCATCGCTGTCCCAGCGGGGAACCTGCTGGTCGCGCATGTAAATCCAGATCATCGCAGCGCAACTCTGAACACACTTAACTTCTCGTGGAGTGCTGGAGCGGTCGCATGCCCATTCCTGGTTGCCGCTGCCGTTAGAACCCGCCATCTCGCGCTGTTCTTGATTTCGGTTGCAGTTTTCTCACTTTGTATCGCACTCGCCATCGCATTCATCCCCAGTCGCGTGGACGAACCCGTTGCGGGCTCAAATGAGCGATCTACGACTGGTGTCTTGATTCAAACGCGCCTTCTCGCGTTGATTGGAGTAGCGGGAATCTTCTTCTTGTACGTGGGAACGGAAAACGCGTTCGGTGGCTGGATCGCGTCATACGCGAAGACACTTGGTGGTTCTACGCCAGCAATGTCACTGATGACACCGTCCTTGTTTTATGCGTCCCTCATGATCGGGAGGCTATTCGCTCCCTTTGTTCTGAGGGTCATCAACGACGTTCGACTTGCGCAGGCAGGTCTTTTTCTGGGATGCGCGGGGACGGCGGGTCTCGTATTCTCGCAAGGACTGACAGGGGTTCTGGTCAGCGCGTGCGCCACTGGCCTGGGACTATCGTCCGTTTATCCGATTACTATCTCGCTTCTCGCCCGAGAGTTCGGCTCCTCGTCGCGTCTGGGATCGATCATGTTTATTCTTTCGAACATCGGCGGAGGACTGCTCCCCTGGATCGTTGGTGTGTCCGCAACCCGGCTCGGTACGCTGAAGGCTGGATTGTTCGTACCGCTCGCTGGATGCATTTTCATGCTGGCGCTACTACTGCGGCGCTGGTCGCCTCAGGCCGTGCAGCGCGCTGACTAGCAGCTCGCGGTCTCATCTCCGGGCTATTTTCGCTGCCACTCGAGACAGTCTGACCACTCGATAGAGTGGGGATAGCGATTGCGGCAGCCGCACACGTTCCCATTCACCCGGACCAGGCGTAAACGCAAGGCGCGTGAGGAAGCGTAGCCGGTCGACTGCTCGTTCTCGTAGCTGCACCATCAAACGAAAGTACTCGAACGACTCAACGTTGTATGCAAAATTCCCGCGAATTCGACGCTCGATTTCCTTTGCCAACTTCTCAGCGCCCGAATCACGAGGGAAATGCTCATTCAATGCATCTGGAATTGCGCTCCCGACGAATCGATCCGCTAGTAATGCCGAAACACGCAGAATGCGGACAATTCCCAGCTTGCTCGCTTCGGACGCAATCCACTCCCAATCCAGCCTTCGCAGGTGCATGATGCGGGCGACGTCACACAGCCAAATCATTCTCCACCACGCGTGTTTGGACGCGTGCAGGGACAGAATTAGAAGCTGATCTTCAGAGCACGGGGTCTTGCTCGCATAGCCAGCCACGCTCGTTGTTATAGCGCGCGTGAATAAACCTTTCATATCGAAGTCAACAGCGTAGAACTTCGGCTGAAGCGCCCACTGCACTTCGAGGAGATTCGCACCGGCGGGACCGTCGAACGCACATTCGTATCCCGACTTCAGGAACGCGCGTTCTTCACTTGGAGAGAAGGCCCAATGAGGAACGTAGTCCAACTCCTTAACAGCTTCGCGGATCCGCGGCAGGTCCGTGTCGAGAATCAGCAGATCGATATCGCCTGAAGGACGTAGCGCGATGTCACCGTAGTACGTCTCGGCCAGCGCTGGCCCTTTGTATGGCAGTACCTCCACCCCGGCAGAGCGAAGATGATCGACGATTCGAATCAACTCGCGTGCAAGGAACATGGACTTATGCAGATTGAGTTGATACGTCTGCTGGAGCGAGCGCATCGCCGCTTCGGGCACGCAATTTGGGAATGTCGATAGGCATCGATGCAGCAGGCACTGCAGCCCATGTTGATCCGCGAGGGCGAGAAGTCTATCCCATTGAATGGGTTGCTGGAGAAGAAAACCGATAGCCTGCGTTTGATCGCCCGAAACATTCTCGGAACAACTGAGTCGAAGTAAGGACCACTCAGCTTCGACGGTGGAGCCAGTCTGGATCATTTCGCGAGGCGCGAGTAGTGCATCAGGTGATCACGCTATCGCGCTGTAGTAGCTGCGGTGCTCACTCCATTCGGCAAGGCTCGAATCTGGACCAGCGAGGCCGCCCGGTGCTTCTTGGCAAGCATGTTGGCGGACGGTACTCCAGTTCTGGCGAATGACTTCTCGCAATCCTGCGACGAGGCGCCTCGCATATTTCCTTCCATGAAAGCAAGGCCAGGGCAGCGAGTGCAACTCGAAACGTGAGTGCAGGACGTGCACGTTGTGAGGTCCTTCAGGCGGATCGACCGCACTTCGTTCATCTTGGCAGAGCCGCGCCAGATGTCAACGAAGCGTTCCTGGCGTACGTTGCCAGTGGGCAACGGAAACTGCACGCAGGGAAAAACTTCTCCGTACGGGGAGACGTAGCACGCAGTGTGACCGGCGCTGCACGGAATTCCCTCAAGCGCTTCGGCCCCAGCTTCAGGCGCGATCGCGCAGAACTCATCGACGTCGCCCACAAGGGAGGGGTCCCGGAATACCTGTCGCAATTCGTCCGACGCAACACCGAGGCTCACCGTAGACCGATCGCCATCCATCATCGGCGTCACCGTCGGGTCTAGGGTGCATTCGACGCCCAACTCAGCCGCGAGTGCACGAACGCCGGAGTAGTCCTGCATATTCTGCGTCATGAGCACGTTCGCGATGATCACTTTCAAACCCCGAGACTTAAGAAAGCGAATCGCGTCCAGAGAACGTTTGAGGGAGCCGTTTACGAGGGTAATGCCGTCGTGAACCTCTGGACGGTGCGAGTAGATGCTGACTTGTATGGATTCGACGCCGAGTTGACGAATTCGCGCAGCTTCTTTCTCGCGGATGAACACTGCGTTCGTTTTCAGCTTTACGCAGAACATCAGCTTGCGTGCATGCTCAAGGATTTCGAAGAAGTCCTTACGAAGGAAGATCTCTCCGCCACTCAGAGTAAGAATGAAGACTCCGGCATCCGCCATCTCTTCCATGAGCTGCTTGATCTCGGCCGTATTCATCTCTCCGTGATCGTTATGGTCGAGGTAGCAGTGCACGCAGCGTTCGTTGCATCGATACGTGAGATCGAGTTGCACATTGAGCGGAACGTTCAGGCGCAACGCCTTTGCTGCCATCTCCTCCATCAGTCCGCTCATCTGGAGTCTCCGCCGGCGTTCTGTTGCGAGATGGGCTCTTCGGACACCTGCAATATCTGGTGGCTGGCCAACTCTCGGACCAGGGTCTCGGCATCCTGCAGCGCTTGCGACGGCACTACGTCGAATTCGGTGCAAATGCGTTGCGTAACAATTTCGTCCAGCGGAGTCCTGCCATCGGCAGACTGCCACACGAGTGTTGCTGTCCTGTTCAATGTAAAAAGAGTTGAATCGCGCGAGGACATAATCATCATCTCGCCATCCAGGCTCCGGGCGGCCACCCGCGGATTTCGCGCAACATAGAGGGAACTCATCCGATCAACTCCCAAACCCGGCTATCGGGGATAAAAGTCAGCCGCGACACAGGGACATGGCTGACAAACTCAAACGCAGAATGAAAGATGCCTTGGACCAACGTCTCATCCTCCGCGAAGAAGAGCAGGTTAGCAAGTAAAGACCTCGCGGCTTCTGCCGGCGCGATTGGATCGATTCGGTTTTCATCACCCTTCGCGAGCAGATAGAGCCCGGCAACAGGGGCGCATACATTCTCACCCAGCTTCGCGAGTTCACCTGTGAAAGGAGTCCCATACGCAAAGTAGCCCTGTGACTCCTTTCGTACATACGAGATTTCATCTGTGAGAAGAGTGGCGTCGGGCGGCGCCAGCCGCGAGATTGTAGTTTTGCCAGCTTCCGAAACTCCCGCAAAAAGGAAAGCGCGTCCGTTCCGAATCGCGCTGGCGGAGTGCAGAAGAAACCCGCCCTGGCGGGCGAGAATGAGACTGTGAACGATCCGCAAGACGGCGTCAATTGAATACGGATTCGCTGTTTGCCGGACTCGTCCCTGACGCTTCAGCGGATCCCATTCCGCCCAGAAGTCGCCGCGCTGCATAGTCCAGCGGCCATTTTCTTGCGTGACACGGACATCTGCATCAGGATCAGCGCCGCGAGGAGGATTCAGATCCACATCAAATTCGATGTCAGGACGATTAGACGAACCGATATATCCCGAATACCGCTCGCGCAGCATGGCAAGAAACTTGGGGTCGTGCGCGTTTATCTGGACGGGCATTCGCCCGATCTCAATGACCAGATTGTTGGCGGCAACTTCTGTGGCGGATGTAAGCAAGTGATGTGTCTTTGCAACTAAGATTTCTGATTTGGCGCAGGTGATCGAAATCCGTGTACACCTACGACGATGCGGCCCGCTATTTCGGACCTCTGGACCAGCGCCGCTACGGCACGTTCTGAAAGACGGAGCTTCCTGCGCGGCGGACGAGCTTCACCATTCCTTGAAATAGCGGAAACTTTTCCGAGCACTCTATCTTGGTCGACGAGAGGATCTGGATGCGCCATAGAATCCCCCTTCGTCATCGCCCTGGACTGATCCGCGACACCTATCTTATCGAGAAGCCGATGAGCGAACAATCGCCCCTCCCGGCCGACAAGGACGATTTCTCCCGGTTGTGCACTAGAGAAATCCGCACGTTCGATGACGAGCGTGTCTCCCGGAAAAACGGTAGGGAGCATGCTTGATCCGGTCACCTTTAATTTGAGAGTTCCAAATGAGCGCAAGACTTCCGCCGCGAGTTCACACCTGAGGGCATGGGCATCGCTGAAAGTGGAATCTGAACTCGACGTCGATTCTGAGTGTGCTTTTCGCAAGAGCGATGACCCTACCGGCTTGACGCGGACTGACGGGGTTCTCCAAGAAATTGGCTGGAATGAGCGAATTCTACTCGTTCCGGGAAACACACGCAATCCAAGTGCTTCCAGTTACGGATTCTCGCGTTGTAAGCGCTTGTATTCACCAGACTTGCGAGGGCTCATTTCTTTTTTGAATGGCCCTGGAGTTCGCAATTCGCTTCCCACACCGTACAATGGTTCCACGTTCTTGCTGTGACTCACCGAAGTGCAATGTAGCTTATGCAGCACCGGAGGATTAGCTGGCTAATTTGGACGAGTACGATATGGTCGGAACTGCGGATCAGACCCTGCGAGCGCCTGACGAGAATAGCGTCTTAACTCTCGAGGAGGTCGCGAATCTCATGGCCGAGGGCGGCCAGTCGGCGGAAACGCTGATGAATCTGGTCGCACTCATCGCGAAGAGATTTCGAACGGACGTTTGCTCGGCCTATTTGCTGGAACCAGATCGAGCGAACCTCGTGTTGGCTGCTACGATCGGACTCAGGCGCGAATGCGTCGGGAATCTTCGCATGGCGGTGCATGAGGGACTTACGGGCTTGGTGGCGGAGCAGGTGCAGCCGGTCGCTGTCAGCCAGGTGAAGAATCATCCCCGCTTCAAGTACTTTCGCGATTCCGGCGAAGATGCGTATCAATCCTTTCTCGGTGTGCCCCTGATTGATCGCGGCATTCTCCAGGGCGTTCTCGTCGTCCAGACGGTCGAAGCGCGCGTGTTCAGCCACGATGAGATCCGCATGCTTATGAAAGCGGCTGCGCAGGTCGCGCCAGTGGTAAGCGAGGCCCGGAATCTAGACCGGTTTATTGCGCCTTTGCAGGAGCGCCTGTGGGCTCTCGCGCGGAATCTGTGGTGGAGCTGGGATCACAATTCAGCCAGCCTGTTCCTGGATCTCGATCCCACCCGCTGGAACGAACTCAATCACAATCCGATTGCGCTGCTGAACGAGATCCCGCTGGGGAAGCTCGAAACGCGTGCGGCTGAGCTTATGCTTCACAGTCGCGTGAACTATGCCTATCGGCGCATGCTGGAATATCTCGAAGCCGACCGGACTTGGGGAACGAGACACGCTGGCGTGCTGCGGCCGCACCCTGTCGCTTACTTCTCCGCGGAGTTCGGACTGCACGAGTCGCTGCCCGTATATTCCGGCGGCTTGGGTGTCCTCGCGGGAGATCACATTAAGAGCTCATCGGATTTGGACATTCCTCTCGTCGGCATCGGGTTATTTTATGGCCAGGGCTATTTCCGCCAGCAGCTCGATCTCAGCGGCTGGCAACGAGAAGACTACCTCGAGACTGATACCAACCAGCTGCCGATGGAAGCTGCGATTGGCAAGGATGGACGCCCCGTCGTGGTGGAAATTGAAACTCGGAGTGGAAGACTTTACGCGAAAGTCTGGCGCGTGAAAGTTGGCCGACGCGATCTTTTGCTGCTGGACTCCGACGTGGAAGGGAATGCGCCTGAGGATCGTGAGTTGACCTCCCGCTTGTATGGCGGAGACCTGCGCATTCGAATACGCCAGGAGTTGTTGCTCGGGGTCGGCGGCTTGCGTGCTCTTAAAGCGTTGGGCATAACACCTGGCGTGCTGCACCTCAATGAGGGCCATAGCGCGTTCGCCGTACTGGAAGCAATTCGAATGCGCATGGAAGATGAAGGCATCGGGTTTGACGCAGCCGTGCCGCGTATCTCGCGCGAAGTTGTTTTCACGACTCACACACCAGTTCCGGCGGGACACGATCGCTTCGATGCGAGACTGGTGGAAGAGCACATCGGTCCATTACGCGAAGCTTTGGGCCTGTCGCAGGACACTCTGCTCGGCTTGGGACGAGAGAACACCAACAATCCAGATGAACTGTTTTGCATGACCGTACTTGCTTTGCGTCTTTCGAGGCGGGCGAATGCCGTTTCGGCGTTACATGGAGAAGTGTCGCGCGCGATGTGGACGGGGCTTTTCCGCGGTAAGCCAGAAGACGAGGTCCCAATCGGGCACATCACCAACGGGGTGCACGTGCCTTCCTGGCTGGCGCCCCAGATGTTCCGGCTCTATGACCGTCATCTCGGGACCGAGTGGCTGCAACGCGGCAGCGAAGCAAAGACCTGGTTGGGAATTGAGAATGTGGACGACGGCGAGCTTTGGGAGACTCACCTCAATCTAAAGTCTCAGCTCATCGAATTCGTCAGGCGCAGGGCGATAGCGCAGGCACATCGGCGCGGCGAGCCGTCTGAAGAACTGCAACGCCTGGAACGCGTATTGAGTCCAGATGCGCTCACCATTGGTTTCGCGAGACGATTTGCAACCTACAAAAGAGCCAATCTCATTCTCACCGACATCGAGCGTCTCGCGTCGATGGTCAACGATCCGAACCGGCCGGTGCAGTTTGTTTTTGCGGGCAAGGCGCATCCGCTCGACGAACCAGGCAAGCGAGTCTTGCAGCAAATCGCGGATCTCATGAGGGATCCCATGTTCCGCGACAAGTTCGTATTCGTCGAGGACTATGACATCAATGTCGGACGGCACTTCGTTCAAGGAGTGGACGTTTGGCTTAACAACCCTCGCCGTCCACTGGAAGCATCTGGTACGAGTGGGCAGAAGGTTGTGCTCAATGGCGGGCTCAATCTTTCAGTTCTCGATGGGTGGTGGGCGGAAGCCTTTGATGGCGTGAACGGGTTTGCCATTGGAACGGGCAGAACCCATGCGAATATGAGTGTCCACGACGCTCGCGACGGAGAGGATCTCTTGCGCACGCTGAGAGAGGAAGTGATTCCGCTATACTATCTGCGCGACCGCGATGGATTGCCACGAGGGTGGATCAAGCGGATGAAGCGTACCATCCGTACGCTGGGCTGGCGGTTCAACGCCGATCGCATGGTGATGGATTACACGCTGAAGTGCTACGTTCCAGCCGCAGGTGGCACATCGAGTGATATGCGTGCAAGCTGGTAAAGTCGCGGTTCTCCCGGTCACATCCAGGTTGCGTCGGCAGGTTCGGTGAAGGCCTTTCTGACTCCGCTTTGCGAGCAGCAGGCCCACGTAACCCCAATCGTTGCAATGTTGTCTCAGCTTGGGACGGCATATCTGTGGGAAAAGTGTTCCTGCAGGAACACTTTGGTATACAGAAGTGTAGGTACAAGCATATTGCGTGATCCCCCCGCGCCTCCGTATCGCTCTCACAATTAGATTAGCTCCCTGGCCGCAGTATTGCGGACGGATCCCACTCAGCACGGAGCGAGAACTGATCTCATTCTCGTGTGCTATTTGGTTTCGAGGGCTGGTAAGGCAGGAACTTCTTCAGATACAGATTCGGCGGGACTATTCAGGTTGGGATGTTGTTCGGTAGCTGAAGGCTCAGGCGTAGGCGCCTTTTTCGGCGCTAAAAATTTCTCGCTGTTCAGGAGCGGACGTCCAAGGGATGCATTGTAGCTGGTCCATGCACCTTCCAATGTAGCTTCGCGCTCGAACTGCGCGCGCATCGCCTCCATCTTGGAGTCGAGATCATCGAGATAATGCAGCATCAGTGCCTCAGGAAACATAGGAAGCTTCGGCGAGCCGAATGCATATTCGCCATGGTGACTGATGATGAGGTGCTCGAGCAGTGTCTTGAGTTCTTCCGGAAAGCCAGGGAGCAGCGCGAGCTTGGCTTGTAGCATTTCAAGCTCGATGATCATGTGCCCGAGCAGTTGACCCTTGGTGGTGTATGAGAAGGATCGGTTGTAGGTCAGCTCATGAATCTTCCCGATGTCGTGGAGGAACGCTCCCGTCATAAGCAGATCCCGGTTGACTTGGGGGTAGTTGCGGCACATCAGGTCGCAGGACCGAAATAATGAAACAACGTGATCGAGAAGACCGCCGATGTAGGCATGATGCAGAGTCTTCGCCGCGGGGGCATTGCGGTAGGCTGCTGCAATCTCCGGGTCACCCATAAAAGCCCGGACAACGGATTTCAAATGCGAATTCTGAAATCCATCAATGAAGCCGGTAAGAGTCTGCCAGAGCTCATCGATATTCTTGGTTGTCTTGGGCAGGTAATCGGAGAAGTCGATTTCCGGGTCGCCCAGTTTTCGGAGCTTGTGAATTGTGAGCTGGAAACGCTGCTTGTATTTGTTGATCAGCCCTTTTACCTTCAGAAAATCGTCCTGCTCAAAAGCCTCAAGAACCTCATCGACGTTGTCCCACATCTTGGCTTCCAGCTGTCCGCTGCGATCGCCGAGTGTTAGCGCGAGATACGGTTCGCCGGTTTTCTTCGGCTTAATCTGCTTTGCGACTACCACGAAGGTCGAAGTGATGATCTTATTTTCGTGGCGCACACAATCGCAGATATAGAAGTCCTTCATGGGCGGTCTGAGTATAGAGCAAAGCGCCAGGATTTATTACAGGATGCCCAGTTTCTTCTTTTTCTTGTTCAGTTTCTTGGCGTCCGCTTCCTTAGCCGCGGCAGTCTCGACGGGCTTGGTCTGATTGGGGCTCGCTCCGCTATCGAGGTATCCCAGCTTGATGTCGATGTAGGCCTCTTCACGGAGCTTAGTCAAGAACGCACGAAGAGCTGGCTGCAGCTTTTGGTAATACAGTGCGTCTTCGATCTTCGGCATTACATCTTTCATGGGTGGGATGCCAGCCTGCTGGTGATCAACAACCTTAAGAATGACGTAGCCCTGCTTTGTGCGGATGACGTCTGTGACGTCGCCAGCTTTCATTGCGAAGGTCTTGTCTTCGAGTTCTTTAGCTAGCTGGCCACGCTTAAACATGCCGAGGGTACCGCCATCGGCAGCGGATGGCCCATCGGAGTTCTTCTTTGCGACATCCTCGAAAGCCGCGCCCTCACGAATCTGTTTCAAAAGGTCGTTTGCCTTTGCTTCGGCTGCGCTGAGGGCGGCAGCGTCGGCAGCCTGTTTGGCGGCTTCGTCCGCTGGCTGATTCGGCTGGCTCGCATCAGCGGCGGGCTTCGCAGGGTCCGAGGTCTTCGGAGCAACTAGTATTTCGCTCAGCCGGATATATTCCGGTTGCTCCATCTCACTCTTGTGCTCGTCATAGAACTTCTGCTCTTCCTCTTTGCTGATCGCAAGGTGGCCGCCAACTTCTTCTCCGATGACCTTGCGAGTAATGATCTGGTTACGCTGAGTCTGTTTGAAATCCTCCCAGGAAACTCCCTGTTTTACTGCTTCCTTTTCCAGCGCCTCCAAGGAGTCCAGCTTCATCTCCTTGCGCATCTGATCCAACTGCTTGATCAGATCTGTGTCGCCGGTGATTCCCATATCCTTCCCTTTTTCGAGGAGCAGTTGCTGGTCGATCAGATCGCGAAGCACGTCCTTCTCGCGCTCGGAATAGACCTTGTCCGCATTGTTGGCATCCTGTTGCTTAACTTCTTCCTTAAGCTGATCCTTGCTACGGGCAAGTTCGGAACGAGTGATGATCTGGTTGTTGACTCTGGCAATGATCTCTTCTACAACCTGTCCGCTTGCGAGCAGCGGCGCGCAGGTGAGAACGATAAGGAGGAGGGAAAATTTCTTCATCATGTTAAATTGGCTGCCCCGCTTTTTAAATTGGCTGCCCCGCTTTCCTGGGCTTGCGGGCAAGACGGTGGGCTAGGGCCGATGCTCTATTCTACTACTCGGACCGATACTCAGGCATACCTGCCCATGGTAGTTCGACGCCAGGGCGTAGTAGAAAGGTTGGCCAGCCCTCGTTTACGCGTTTCGAACCAGGGCCAGCGCTGTGCGGTCATCCGAGAATGCACGCCGGTCGCAGAACGTAGCAACTGAGTTGAGCACGGACGAGCAAACGCCTTCGGCGCTCTCCTCATGCAGGCCTTCAAACACGTGCTTAACTCCCTGGAGGCCGAATTCCTCGACAGATCCATTCGAGCGTCCTTCGCAAGTAATCACTCCTCGGGAAACCAGGAGCAGGGCCGAACCGTTTTCCATGCCGACAATGCGGGCTTCGGCCGTAGCATGCGAAAACAGGCCTAAAGGGAGGCCTGTCGAACCGAGTTCGGTTATGCCCCCGCCATCCCGAAGGAGAGCCGGAGTGTGTCCCGCGTTGGTGTAGCAAAGGGTTCCGAACTGCTCGTGGTAACACGCGAGGAACGACGGACACGAGATCACGCCCGCAGAGATCGCGATCAATCCGCGATTAAGCCGAATCGTCAGTTCCGTCAGCGCGTCGGCCTCGTTGATGTCTTCGGTGGCCAGGAGTTCGGGTCCTGAGTTCCGGAATATTTCCTGAGCCGCAATTAAAATTTGGCGATTGTTTTCGCGCCGTCCGGCAACATCGAGCAGCCCAATGAGCACCCGTTGGGGATTCACTCGAACGGAATCGTAAAAGTCTCCAGCGACGCGTTTCCCGAGAAAGATGGCTGCTATGTCGGCTCCCCTGATCGACGGAAAGAGGGTCGGTACTGGCTCCATGACCGGCGTGGAGTGGCTCTCGCGCAAGTGGGAGAACGGCTGCATAGAGTGAACAGAAACTAGCACAACAGAAGGAGAGCGGCAAACCCAGATGTGGAATTTAACGGCGACGATTACTCGCCATATCGGTCTGCTAGATATCTTGCCAAGTCGTACTGCAGTTGCCCGTAGTCTGAGTGAATGGTTGCTCTCAACGCGGCTTCGGTCGAAGTGCCCTCCCCCAACCGCTGCAGAATTCTCTGAATGTCACTCATTCCGTACATGTCATTGATATACGACACGGCAGCCAGCGATTCGGCATATGCGAAGTAAGCTTCTACGCCGGAGAAATTCAGGAAGCTGCCTTCCAGGGCATTCAGAGGGATATTGCGTTGAGCCTTAAACAATTGGGAGAGTTGGTGTCCTTCGGGAGACAGGCTCTTTGGCTCCACGAACTGAGCTACGCCTTCGTGAAGCCACATCGGGCACCGTCCGCCAGTGAGTTGGCTGACAAACGAGTGCGCCAGTTCGTGTTTTAGGACGCGGGCAAGCTCAGGGGTCATCGAGCTCAGGCCGTTGATGGGGATCCGGAGCTTTCCGTCATTGATGGCCCCTGACCAGGCTGGAGCGTGGGTCACGTCGAAGAAGGCCTGTTCAGTGTAGAGCGTCACGAGTATGTTGTCGCGAGGCGGGCTGCCGAGATCGCGTACCAGATCGTCGTAGTCCGACTCCAGAGCTGCCATGATCTGCCCACGAAGACTGTCAGTCGTCTGCTTTCCCTCATAGTGCAGAACGAAGTGGCTGCTTTCGCCTTGGGAGAACTCCGATTCCACGGTTTGCTCGCGCTGGGCCTTTGCCAGCAGCAGCTGCACCTTGTTGTCAGGGCGCAATTCAAGGGAGCGCTTCCAAGAAGCGACAGCGTCTTTCGTGTGGTCAGCAGCCGATTGCGCATAGCCGAGGATTGCATAGGCGTCGGCCGAGTTCGGCGCTGAACGGACTGCTTGTTGTGCGTACGAGAGTGCCTGACTGGCATTGCCGGTTCGGACCAGCAGTGCGGAATAATAGATGAGGATAGTGGAATTCTGTGGCTGAAATCGCAGCGCATCTTCCAAGTGATCACGCGCCTTGGCGATGTTCCCGTGCTCCAATTCGAATTTACCGGCGAGGAAGGCGGCGGCGGCACTTAGGACCGAATTCCCTTTCTTCTCTAGAACTGCCAGCGCGTCGGAATCCACCTTTCCATCTTTGATTACCTTGCCGACAAGATCTCCTTCACTCTGAAGAGGGTCAGCGGGGGAAAGGGTTGGGAGATCCGGGCTGCTCGCGGAGTCAATGCCGCGTGTGGGAGTGCCGATAGCATCGACGTGGTCGACGGCTGTCTTGGGAATAGCATAGGAATCTTCGCCGATCTCGTATTCGTACCTGGCACCGTTTTCGCGCACACGGTCAGCGACAATCGTGCGGCCATTCTTGAGATGGATGGTGTCCGCCCAGCCCGGGGCTAGGGTTACAACAACGCAGATGCATACAATGGTGACACGACGGCGCATTCAGGCGCATTCTAGCAACACGGAACCGGCTTACCACGTGACGAAGGTACTAAAAACGCGAGCGTTGTGGATTGCGCTGACTTGGCTGCTGTGCGCTCCATTTTCCCCGTTGGGCAGCGCTGACAATGTCACTCCAAAACCGGTAGAGGCTTTGTATCTCCAACTTGGACAAGTGGGACTCGATCCGGAGCGCGTCTATCAAGTCAGGGGCGCAGCGCTGAACCGACCTGGAGTTCAAATCACGCTGGAAGATGGGACTCTCGGCTTTACACAAGACATAATGGGACGAATCACAGGAGCGTTCTTCGAGGGGTATGGCGAAGTCCTCTTGACGCCTCCGAACGAAGTGGAGCGCAGATCGATGTCGTTATTCACCGGGATGGCTATTCTGGAGGAGCGCTTTGAGACAGCCTACTTCCGGTTCAACGATGCTGCAGCCACAGAGTTAAGACCTGATCTGCGGAGTTTACCGGAGAAGCAGGAGTTCCTGGATCGATGGACAGGCACAGTCAGGAACTTGGCATCTGGGGATGCGATGCGATTGCTAACCACGTTCAGTCGCATGCTTCCTATCGCCGGTGCTCAGAATGATCGTGCGAACTCAACAGCGGAAGACGAAAGTAGTGGCGACCATTTTCTTCATGCGAGGCTCCAAGGATCGAAGCTCGGAGTCTTTGATGTGTATTACGACTCGATGAACGTCGAGTCAGTGCAAGCCGGGCAATTGAAGCACGCGGAAAATGGAGAGACATACTACGACGTGTGGACGTCGTTTGCCCCTTTGGGCAGGAGTACCCTCAGCAGCAGTGGGCCGCCGCAAGTGCAGAAGCCTGCTCCTGCCGAAAACCAAATCACCGTAGATCATTACCACATCGCCA
>C688J18823_10000067_pt1 | contig 53193 bp, 50 predicted proteins | sample HopSoiMetagenom1_FD_18823 | JGI IMG/M metagenome (IMG submission 18823)
CACCGCTGCTCCTCCCACGAGCATTCCGAATGCAGGACCGAGAGCCAGCCCTGCCATAATCATGGCGTTGGCAAAGCCGCGGTTCGCCTCCTTGAAATGAGCACCCAGGACTTTGCCGTAGGACGGAAATGCCACGGATTCTCCGATACCGAGGACGATGCGGATGATCAGTAGAGCGGTAAACCCGTGAAGGATCGCGGTGACACCAGTTGCAGCGGTCCAAAGAAAAAATCCGGCGGCAAAGACCCACTTCACGTCGACGCGATCCACTAGCCAGCCTGCCGGAATCTGCATCAACGCGTAGGGCCAAAAGAACGCGGAAAGCAGAGTGCCCAACTGTGAGGCTGAGATTCCAAGCTCGTCCTGGAGCAAGGGCGCGGCGATCGACAGATTGCTGCGATCGACGTAGTTGATCAGAACGGAGAGGCTCAGGAGAAAGAGCACACCATAGATAGGTGGATGGGACGCAGTCGCGGCAGGATCCGGTTTCAAAGGATGCTCTGGTGCCCCGGGACTCGCGGCCACGCTCATGGGCAAAACCGCCCAATTGTACACTCAGATCGCTCGAAACCCATGAGCATTCGATGATGGCGCGAATGGTATCATCGCCCCAAATGCCGAGAGGCTGGAGCATGCATGAAGAACTTGTTTGAGAATGAGACTACGGACGAAGTCCTTAGGCGTATTGATCAACTGCAGCCATCAACCCAGCGGAAGTGGGGGAAGATGGACGTGGCGCAGATGTTGGCGCATTGTGCGAACACGATGGATATGGCATCCGGACGTCTGAATCCGCCGCGGATCTTTATAGGGAGGATCGTTGGACCGATCGTTAAACCGATCTTCACCAATGAGAAGCCGTTCTCAAAAAACAATCCAACCGACAAGATGCTACGGATTGCTGATCAACGTAATTTCACACGCGAACAAGAGCGCCTGACGCAGGGTGTGCGTGAGTTTCACGAAGGCGGCGACGCCAAATGCACGCGGCATCCCCATCCGTTTTTCGGCGCGATTAGTACCCAGGATTGGGCTCGCGGAATGTACAAGCACCTGGATCATCACCTGCGGCAGTTTGGAGTCTGATCAGCTGAAGGTCGGCAGCTTCACGAGATCATCTTTCGGCACTCCTTCCAATGGTTCCCCGGCTTTGCGCCAGGCAGTGAGTCCACCGACGATCACGAACGTGTTGAATCCTTTGTCCCGCAATAAATGCGCCACCCGGGCGCTGGTCGCTTCGCGCGTTCAAGTACAGTACAGATAAATGTCCTTCTCTTTTTGCAGGCCCTTGATCTCGTCATCGAGATTATTGGGTTCGATGCGGATGGACCGGAAAATCCTTTCGGCGCCGCGGTCATAGTATCCGTGGCTGCGAACGTCGACAATCTGAATTTTCTCGGCTTCGCCCGCCGCTATGCGCCGGGCGAGTTCTTCCACTTGTACATGAGGCACGACGTTGTACTCGCGATATTTGAGAAACTGCGCGATGCGGTAAAGGGCATAGACCAGCAAGGCCCCGATGATGAAGACTTCCATGATTCGGCCAGCGGCGTAGAAGCTACGCAATGTGGCTGCCAGAAAATCACGGCACAGGTATCCCACAGCGAGATAGGTCACGACGTAAAGGACGGCCCCGGCGAAATCGAGTCGCAGAAACTGGCCGAAGCGCATTTTCATGCTGCCGGCGAGAGGAGCCGCCATGGTGTTAATGCCGGGGATGAACTTGGCAATCACCAGTGTCGTCTTCCCGCGTTTGTAGAACGACTCGGCGGAGTGCAGCATGCAGGTTTCGGGGTTCATGGAAAGCCGGCATAGGAATCCGAGCAAGGCCCAGCCGGTATATCGTCCCAGCCAGAACTGGATGATATCGGCAGTCATGAGCGCGAGGAGTGCCGCAGCGATCAGTGCCCAACCCGATAGCGCATGAGAGGGAATCGCCGCACCTGCGGCCACCAGCGCAATGGCGGCTGGGAACGGGAATCCCATTCCTTCCGCAAACAGGATTGCAAACGTCAGGACATAGCCGTGATGCGCGACCGCCGCGACGAGGTTATTCATAGGTTGCAGTTAAGCCAGATTCGATTCGTACGGCAAAAGAGGTGGAATCAGTATAAACAAAAGCCGGGCGTATCCGATGGGACACGCCCGGCGTCTGCGAGGATGCGAGTCTCTCAGGAGGACTTCCTCGGCAGGGGGAGAAAAACGGCGGCTTGCACTCGAAGTCTCTCCGACCCTGTCCGGGCCGGCGCGTCGAAAAACCAAGGCGCCTTTCGTCTAAAGCTTCGACTGGAGCCGCCGTTTGGGTTGATGGTCGCTCGCTTCGGAAGGACCCTGACGACCTGCCTTTCCCAGGTGCCAAGGGGAGAGAAGTGAGGTACGTTACCTCACCGCATGCCAGTGCGTCTCGTTAGGCTTCCAGTTCGCGAACACCTCCAACCACTGAGGTGATTCTGCGACCGATCGCTCGGAAAATTCTGTAGCGGCAGTCACCGCTCGAAGTGACGGCGATCAAGAGTGTAGTTTTGGAAGGTTTGTGCTCGGGCTCACAGGCCGGGGAACGAACCTGTGCAGTGCTGGCGCTTCAGAGAGAGAACCTTCGCATGCATGGTCTGAGGTGCGGCAGGGATGCTTCGACTCCGCGACAGGACTGCTATCGCGCTCCTGCCGCTACGCTCAACATGACAAAATCTGCCGAGGCGGACGCTTCCTCACTGGAGCAGTCCATCCACGAACACTACTTGGAGTCAATGAAACTGCGGAGGGATCTACTTGTCGCGGGCGACGACAAACTCGGGAGCCCAGAGCAGGGCACGCTTGATCTCGGAGTCGGGGAAGATACAAATTGCCTTATTGGCTGCCTCGGCGTACTCGGCGGCGCAACTGGTGGCAGCTTCCAGCGAGCCGTAGCGCTGAAGTATCTCGAGAATGTCGGCATGCGTGACGCCATTGAACATCCCTTGGCGAAGAATGGTGTCGATTTTCGCCCGCTCCTCGGGCGTGCAGCGTTCGACCGCGTGAATAACGGCCATCGTCATCTTGCCTTCGCGGAGATCGCTGGCGACAGGCTTCCCGAGAGCTTCTTCGGAACCGGTGAGATCGAGAACGTCGTCTACAATCTGGAAAGCCATTCCGAGATCATGGCCATACTTCCCGAGTGCGGCCTCCTGCTCGGGAGTGGCCCCGCCGAGAATGCCTCCTAAGCGCATGCAGACCGAGAACAGGCACGCAGTCTTGCGGAAAATCAGGTCGAAGTGCTCATCCAACGTGATGAACTTGCCAATCTTTTCGATCTGCAGCAATTCGCCTTCGACCATCTGCTGCGTCAGTTCGATCAAGGTATCGAGAACCCGGAAGTTGCGTTCCTGGACGGCGATCTTAAACGCCTGCATGTAGAGCCAGTCGCCGGCGAGCACGCACTTGGAGTTGCCCCACTTTGTGTTCGCAGCGGGACGTCCGCGGCGCGTCTTGGCATCGTCAATGATGTCGTCGTGAACGAGTGTGGCTGTGTGGATGATTTCGACCACTGCGCCCAGTCGAACTGCCCCGCGGCCCTCGTAATTGAGCAGTTTTGCCGAAAGCAGCAGCAGGGCCGGGCGGATTCGCTTTCCGCCGCCGGCGCGGAGGTATTCGCCAATTTCGGTGATCGCGCCGACATTCGAAACCGTGTCGCGGCCAAACTCGTCTTCAAGCGCGACGAGGTCTTCCCGCAGCAGATCAAATACCTCTTTCCCGTTAATGGTCGCTGACGCGCTCAAAGTTGTCTGCCTGCGGATTCCCCGCCGAGGCACGCAGAACTCAATAAAACCATCTCTCGCTGACTCTGTGGCTCCGTGGTGAACCTAGTTCGTTCGATAGTTCGTAAACTGCAAATCGATCCCGAAATCCTTCTGCCGCAGCATGGCAATGATCTCCTGCAGCGTATCGCGGTCTTTGGCGCTGATTCGCACCAGGTCTCCTTGAATGGAGGCCTGGGCTTTTTTCTTCGAATCCTTCACCAGCTTCACGATCTCTCGAGCTTTTTCGATGGCGATGCCTTGCTGCAAGGTCGCACGGCGCTTTGCCGTTCCACCGGCCGACGGTTCGACAGGACCGTAAGTCATTGCTTTCAGAGAGACTCCGCGCTTCACCAGCTTCTGCTGGAGTACGTCATTAACAGCTTTCAGTTTGTATTCGTCAGCCGAATGCAGCACGATGGCGTCTTTTTCCAATTCAATGTTCGATTTGGAATCCTTCAGGTCGAAACGCGTATGGATCTCTTTGAGCGCCTGCTGGATGGCGTTCGAGACCTCCTGCATATCAACTTTACTGACGACATCGAAACTGTTATCGGGCATACATTTCTAATCTTTCTGAAACAAAGGAATTAAGTTGAGACTAACAGAACCTGGTAGCTACAGGGCGGGAACTTTGGTTTCATCCGTTTCAGATATTTTGAAAAAATTGTAGAAATTGCGGCCAGTCTGCTCGCCGATTTCTTCCATCGAGAGTCCACGCAACTCTCCCAACTGGCGGGCCGTTTCTTTCACGTAGGCCGGTTCGTTGCGCTTGCCACGGTACGGAATTGGAGCAAGGTAGGGACAGTCGGTCTCGATGAGCATGCGGTCAAGCGGCACCTCGGCGGCAGCATCCCGGATCTGCTGCGCCTTGGGAAAGGTCACGTTGCCGGCAAAGGAAATCATGAACCCGAAGTCGAGCGCGCGCTTCGCGTGGGGCCACGTACCTGTAAAGCAATGGAGGATTCCGCCGATCCCTTTGGGCGCCCATTGTTCTTCGATCAATTGAAGACACTCGTCCCAGGCATTCTCGCTCTTATCTGAAGGACGGCAGTGGATCACGATGGGCAATTTGGCCGCCGCAGCCAACTCCATCTGACGGACGAAGACCTGCTTCTGCATGTCGCGTGGGGAATGGTCGTAGTAGTAGTCCAATCCGATTTCGCCCCAGGCGATCACTTTGGAGTTTCGTGCAAGTTGCTCCATCTCAGCGAATGCGTGATCGGAGGCCAATCTCGCTTCGTGCGGATGAATGCCGATGGTGGCATACATGAAGGGAAACTTCCCGGCGAGTTGGATTCCGGCATCGAGTGTGGGTGGGCCGTCTCCGTTGCCGATAGCGACGATGGTCTTAACCCCGACTTCCCGCGCCCGATTGATGACGGAGTCGCGGTCGGAGTCGAATTGGCGCCCGTCGAGATGTGCGTGAGAATCAACAAACATTGTGCCTAGTCTACACGCGGCAATCTTGCGACAGGTAACGCCCCTGCTGGTTACCCAGAGACTACAGCGTCTTCCGAAACACTACGGTTTTCGCTCTATCTAATTTTTTTATCCCGACCTCCCAAAAGTCTCTATGGGTCGCTTCCAACGCATCCAAGTGAGATGTAAGGTAAGGACCTGCCACTGGTCATTGGCGTGCAGGCTTGTAGAACGCGATGCGGGTCCTTCGAAGGTTGGGAATGCTTCATAGGCAACTCACGGCAGTAAGCATCGTCCACGAGACGCAGTTCCCCACCCGTGGTACGGGCTCGGTAGTGGTCACTGCAATCGCACTCTTGTGTGGAGCTTGTTTTGCCGGAACTGAAGCCAAGGTCGACCCTCATGATCCCCTTGCCGTGATCGTTCCGGCGATGGAGAAGGCCCAGTCCGAGGTCCAGTTGCCGGCTCAGATCATCCGCGAATACCACATCGGTACGCCTGCCAAGATTTCCACTGACTCGCAGGTGATTGCAGAGATGCACTACGCCCCATCGCTCCGCTACGTCATCCAGAAACGGTATGGCAGCATGCGGGCTGAATTCGTTGTGAAGAGCGTCTTGCAGCATGAATTGGAGATCTCGGGTTCGAACCAACGGCTGCAAGCGGCAGCCATCACCCATCAGAATTATGACTTCCAGTTTGCCGGCAACGACAGCATTGAAGGACACTCCTGTTACGTGCTTCAGCTATTACCGAAACGAGGGCAGCCGGAGCTAATCCGCGGGAAAGTTTGGGTCGATCAACAGACATTCCTGATCCGCAGAATTGACGGCAATTTGGCCAAGTCTCCTTCGTGGTGGGTCAAAGCCGCGCATGTGGATATTCACTTTTCCGAATTTCGGGGCATGTGGCTACAGACCAGCTGGAACGCTCAGGCAAACGTCAGATGCTTTGGAGACCAGGTGCTGTCCTCGAAGATTCTGGACTATGCGGCTGCGCCGGCCGCGCCTCGAAACCGGCGGCGCGCGCCGCCCGCCTTTGCAGCGGCTGCGGGACACTGATCATCCAGCGTTTGTCACTTCACATGCATCGCCTTAAGGACCTCAAGTTGCTCCTCGACCTTCTTTGCTGGATCTAAGCCTCCGGCTGGGATCGAATAGAAATTCAGCAGGTCACGCTTCAGATCGGCTGGGACGACGCGGTCAGGTTTTGAGGTGAGCCGGGCCAGCAGCTGATCATATGCAATATCTGCCAATTCATACTCACCGCGCCGCATAGCATAGCCTGTGTCGAGATCGATGTTCGCCAGCGAAGCCGGTGGGTCCGCCTGCGCGGCGAATTTCTGCAGTGCTTCTCGAAACGCCGACTCCGTATGGATGACGCTACGAAGGTACTTGTCCTGGGTGTCGGCAGTTGGGACTTTGATGGCGAGGTCAGACGCCGCACCAATCTTAGGAACGATGAAGATCAGGATGGCTATTAGATGTGCCTTGAATCCGGGCCCGCGGTACGTATGCCTCCACCTGCGCTCATAGCTGGTCTGCGCGACCCGCTTGTGGAACTGCTGATACGCCGGATCTTCGTCCGCTTGCGGAGGGAAATGGTGCCGATGAAGTACAACTTCTCCCTCGGCGAATAGCGGGATGAATCTTCGGACGCTGCTGCGGTAGCTTCGCAGTGCGGGGTGTGCCTCGCCCAGTAACTCGTGAAGTTCAAATCCATAGATACTTGCGAAGGCTCTAGCAAGGAACGCCCTCGGTACGCGAAAGCCTATGTATTGGAGATACGCAGGCGGCGCGAACTCAGCATTTGTGAGTTCGTCAATGTCGAAGGCAAATTCAGTCCGGATATGCGCGTGAGGACTCTCGCCGTACGTCACGGTGGATCCAAACTTGCGCTTCAGGCGGGGAAATTCAACTGCGGTGGCCGGATTCACCGCTTCGGAATGCCCGATCGAATCGCCGAGGTAGTGGGAAAGTGCGCCCATGGCAAAGGCAAGTTCGTCTATCGTGCGCGCGTTACGAAACATCCAGCTGATGAAGTCACCCGTCCGAATGTAGTGGGTGAGATTGCTGAAGAAGGGCTTCCCGAAGGGGTAGTAGCCCATGTCCTGAATGGCGCACCCCCCATAGGCGTAAGAGTGCGCGATTCTCAACTGCTCTTCGGTCGCTCCGGGGAATCTCGCCAGCAGAATGGGGCGGATCGAGCCGTTCCAGGCGAGGTCGATCAGTTCTTCGTGGGTGAATACGGAGTACGCGGCCGAGTTGGGTGTGCAGAGGAATTGCGAGAACAGAACAACCAAGTAAAAGAGTGTAGGTCGGAGCGATCCGTTCATCTTGCTTGTATAACGGTGATCAGGTCCAGAGCAGTCTGGACCGTGTCTGATGACGACTCTATCAAAAACCGCGTTCCACGTTAGAGGCGCCGCCTTCACACAGCTATCCATATTTCACTGTAGAGCGGTCTCCCGCGGCAGGTTGGTCCATCATTGGGACCCTGCGGTACACTAATCGGCTCCGAGCTTGCATGGCCAGTCTGAAATCGTCACGGGTTGTGAACATCGAAGATCTGCGCGGGATTGCGCGGCGCCGGGTGCCTAAATCCGTGTTCGACTATTTGGACGGCGGCGCCGAGTCTGAGCTTACGCTCGATGAGAACTGTCGAGTGTACCGCGATATAACGTTTCGTCCGCGAGGAGCGGTCGCGGTTCCCGAGTGCGACCTATCGACCACCGTCGTCGGGCACACGTTCGCACGGCCGTTCATACTGGCGCCCGTCGGTTACAGCCGGCTGATGCATCCCGACGGCGAGCTTGCCGCAGCGAGCGCCGCGGGGGAAGCAGGCACGGCTTACATCCTGTCCACAATCTCCGCACATAAGCTGGAAAAGGTGAAGGCCGCTTCCAAAGGGGCGTGCTGGTACCAGCTCTATTTGCTTGGCGGCCGGGCCGCAGCCGAAGGATCGCTCGAACGCGCGAGAAAGGCCGGATACTCCGCTCTGGTGATTACGGTCGATACGCCCGTTGCGGGAATGCGCGAGCGCGACCCTCGGAATGGTATGAAGGAGATGTTGGGGAGCTCTCCATTCTCAAAGATTCCATTTCTGCCGAACATTCTTGCCCATCCCGGCTGGCTTACTTCTTTTTTGCTGGATGGAGGCACTCCAAAACTGGAGAACATCGTGATTCCTGGCAAGGGGCCGATGGAATTGCTCGACGTTGGCAGCGCGTTGTCAGAATCGACTGTGACCTGGGCCGACCTGAAGTGGATCCGCGAATACTGGCAAGGCCCGATCATCGTGAAGGGGATTCTCATTGCGGATGACGCCCGCCGCGCTATTGATGAAGGGGCTGCCGCCGTGGTGGTGTCGAATCACGGTGGGCGCCAGCTGGATTCATCGCCGGCCACGCTACGTGTTCTTCCGGAGATTGTGGCCGCGGCAAATGGTCAACTCGAAGTTCTGATGGATGGCGGCATTCGCCGCGGCAGTGACATCATCAAAGCTATTTGCCTGGGTGCTCGCGCCGTTCTCATTGGCCGAGGCTATGCGTATGGACTGGCTGCGGCAGGGAAGGCGGGCGTTGTTAAGGCACTCGACATTCTTACGGCAGACCTCGAGCGCACCCTGCGACTGCTTGGATGTCCTTCGATATCGGGCCTCGACCGCACTTATGTAGGCGTGCCACATGCGTGGGAGTGCCGGTGCAAGTAAGAACACCCCGGGCATCAGCCGAGGTCTCGGGCGGCCGGCAACGAAAGCACCCTCAGGGCTAGAGCCCGTTTGATTGTGCGTTTCCACGCGGCGCTAAGCGCCGCTCTTCCACGGTAGGCACCCAGCCCACGGTAGCACCCGGCATGGCGGACTTTCCGCAAGCTCTAGAGTCGCTCTTTCCGACACGAGTTACGGCCACGCTATTGCGCGACCGAAGTCAGTTCGTTCGCGGGTTTGGAGGCCTGATCGAACTGGTTGATGTGTTCGAGTTCCTTCAGGTGATCGTACCAGCTGAATTTCAGTATCAGTGAAGTGACTACGACGACGGCGAACGTCACGGCCGCGCGCTGCAGCTTCCAGGTCACGATGTACATGGGAAGCACAACCAGAGCAATCTGCCAGATCACGCCCACCGCGATGTTGAACATGTCGCGGTAGAAGTCTTTGTTGCGTTGGAACGAAGGATCTTCCTGTTGGACCTTCCTGAGGATCGGTCCCCAGAAGCCCCAGGGCCGAACGCGACGATAAAAATCCTTCAATATCTCGTCGTCCTCGGGCGCGCTCAGCCAGGTTCCGGCGAAGCAGCCGACCAGCGAGAAAAGAAATACAACTCCAAAGCTCAACGACACGTCGAGATTGACGGAATGCGCGTGCGCGAAATCCTGGAGTGTTTGGCTCTTGGCCAGCAGCGTTGGAATCGTCAGGGCGGATGACATTCCAGCCACCATCCCCCAGAAATACCCGTACCCATTGAAGCGCCACCAGTACCACTTCAGCACGTTTGAGGCGGTGTATCCGCCCCACAACGCGGTGACGATCCAGATCACGACGTTATTGACGCTTGTGACATACCACCCCAAAAGTATGCCTAACAGGACGACCGCCAACGAACTCACGTAGCTCAGCCGAACATAGGTCTTGGCGCTGGCATTCGGATTGATGTAGCGCTTGTAGATGTCGTTCACGAAATATGGCGGCGCTGCATTCACGGTAGCGGCGAAGTTGCTCATGTAAGCCGCCAGCAGCCCTGCGATCAGAACGCCAAGCAGACCGGCAGGCACAAAATTCGCCAAGGTCGAGGGCAGAATCTGTTCGAAGTCCATGTTCGTGCCCATTCCCCGGATCTGGTCGCTGAAGAACACGAGGGCAAGCACGGTGAGGCCGGTCACCAGGAAATAGCGCGGAAAAGTAAGCACCACGTTTACCCACGCGCTCATCATCGACGCCTCGCGGGGATTCCTGCACGAAAGCACGCGCTGCATGTCGTAGTTCGGCGCAGGTCCTGCCGCACTGATCAGAATGCCTTTGAAGAGCAGCATCATGACGAAGAAGCCGAAGAGGCCGTAGCCGTCCTGCGCAATCTTTGCAGTCGCCGAGGGCACCAGATTGGACCAGTCCAAGCCGAGGTGCCAGCCGAAGAAGACGTTGTCCCAGCCCGGCGGCACAAAGCGCTGCAGGACTCCCGGGGCGACGCGCGACATCGCAATGATTCCTACCGCGAATGACGCCACCGAAAGAATGCAGAATTGCATCAATTCGGTGATCACGACACTAAACATCCCACCCTTGATGACGTAAATCGCCGTAATTGCAATCAGCAGTAGCGCATATTGATTGACCGTGAGATGCCAGGGGAGAAACGTCGCGGCGAACTTGCCGATGCCCTTGAATCCGTAGGTGAAGAATCCGATGATGCTGATGAAGGCGTAGATCACGACGATGATGTGAGACAGCTGCGCGCCGCGCCCCTTGCCGAATCGCGTCTGAATCCACTCCGCGCCGGTCATCACGTTCGACCGCCTCAACCAGGTCGAGAGATACACCATCAGGAACACCTGGTTGAAGGTAGGCCAGAGCCAGGGAATCCAGACGCTCTTCACGCCATAAACGAACATCCAGTAAACCAGCAGCATGGTGCCGCTGATATCGAACATGCCCGAGGCATTCGAAACCCCGAGGATGTACCACGGCATTACATTGCCGCCCAGAAAGTAAGCTTTGATATCGCGCGATGCCCGGTGCGAGACCCAGTACCCGATCAGGACCGACAAGACCAGGTAGGTAACAATGATTGCGATGTCAATTGCGTGCAGATGCATGCTGAACCTCGGTTTTCGCGACCGGTCTCGCAATTGTTCTGCATTGCGGGCATCGGTGCGTCGTTTCCACTTGCGAGTCCGTGACCACCAGCTTCCCTAAATGCGCGAACACTCTGGCCTTATGGAAGCGTCCCCGCTAACAAGAACACCAATGACGCCTGCCAATTGATGGCGATTTCATTGCCGGCATAGGAGCCTTGATCGTCGGCGTACACTTTCGCTGCCGGCAGGCCTTCGGGCAATTTCTTCAGGACCGGATCTTGTCGACCAGCGTTGGGCCCTCCGGACAATAATCCCGGCCAGGGCTCGGGGTTGTTGTCGCCGCCGCTCGGCCGATGGTGAGGATGATGATATGGATTCTCGCCCACTTGCGTCACCCACGAAAGCGAAAACGTGTTGCGGCCGAGCAGGTAATGGAGGTTGCTCAATGCCGTTTCCACAAACCTGGGATCGGGGCCAAGCGCATTCGCGATCAGGAGTTGCATCCCGTAGGTTGCTGCCACGCCATTGGAACCCCAGACATAATCTTTGGGCCGAAGGCTGACAAGATAGCCGTTTCTTTTTGTGTTCTCGACGACAGTCTTCGCCGCCTGAAGCGTGCGTTCGCGAATATTGCCGATTATGAATGTGTCGGAACCTTTCCTCATGCCCAATGCGTAGGTCCATAGGGCCATGGCGCCGACGTCGTTCCAGCCTTCCGCAGCCGGGGTGTCGACCGTCGATTTGAAGTCTGGGTAATGGGATACAACGTAAGCGTTGTAGGTTTTGTCGCCGGTGCTGCGCCACAACTCGGCAGCGGCCCAGAGCCTCTCGTCTGCGCAAGAACCGTCGCCGTATTCACCGGTACTGATTCCCGGCGGATTCTTGAAAGTGACATTCGGAAACTTCTCAGTCCACAGCCATGCCTTGCGAGCTGCTTCCAAGTTCTTCGCGGCAAACTTCGAATCGAATGGAGCATAGAGCCGCGCGGCGATGGCAGCGACAGCGGCGAGATTCGCGGTCGCGCAAGTGCTCTTGAACGGCTGTTCTCCCGTCCCAATTACTTCGCTGGGCAGTTGATCATCCTCGGGCATTACGAAGCCAGGGAAGTGCGTGCTGGTCTGTTTATGCCAGACACCGCCATCCTCGTCCTGCATCTTGAGCATCCACTCGATGTTCCATCGTGCTTCGTTGAGGATGTCAGGCGTGCCGTTCCCGCTTTCAGGAATATTGAGTTTGATGGCCTTCAGTTCGGGGCCGAACATTTCCCAGGTCCACAGAACTGTTCCAGTAGAGATTCCGGAATTCACAACGTATCGGCCGTAGTCCCCGGCATCGTGCCATCCGCCAACGTTGTCCCGCTCCCCTGTTTTTCCCGAGTTCGCGTGAAACTCACCTTTCAGGTGACAAGCGGCATGCGCGTAGCCCGGAAACTCTGGGCCCAGGTCAACCGCAATCCCGCACCGCTGCCCGTAAAAAGCCCGCATCGCAAGATAGTATGCGTGCGAAAAAACGTTTGGCCCGATCGAGAATGTCCAACTCTGCCCCACACCTGGTACGTCGAGGTAGTAGGTTCCGCTATCGCGCAGCTTCGAGAAGTCGGCGACCTGAACGGAATCGCCGGTGTCTTGATCCGCCGCGGGCGGTCCGGCTTCGCTTTTGAAGACGCTTACGTTATCCGAAGTGCGTCTTACTTCGAACGTCTTGGCGGGCGCAGTGATGATTGCAACCTTGACGTTGCCCGGCAGATATCCAACCTGGTCTACCTTGATCTGGAGACTCTTGTTCTCCGCAGCATGCGCGCATTGCAGAACGAGGAGGAAGAGGACAGACAAAAATCCGATCAGCCGAGATCTGAATGAGATCATAAGAATTCTTCCAACCAGGCGCCGCGACTCCAGCGAGCAAGCCTCTCATCGCGACAGAATGTCGCCTGTGATTTCGGTCACACTCCGGCGTGAATGCCTACACGTCCCTTCTGTGGCACGAAGTCATGGCTTTTGAGACGCTACATGTCTACACCTAAAAGTTGCTCAACGCCAGTAGAAAATCGTTATACTAGCCCCGGTCTTAAAAATCGAGCTGTTCGGTTTGGGAGCGCATTCATGAAATATGGCTACTTCGATGATCCGAATCGTGAGTACGTAATCACGCAGCCGGATACGCCTCTGCCGTGGATCAACTATCTCGGATGTCAGGCCTATTTCGGAATCATCTCAAACACAGCCGGGGGATATTCGTTTTATCGCGATGCACGTTTGCGCCGTCTCACCCGGTACCGGTACAACAATGCGCCGTTTGATTTTGGCGGGCGCTACATCTATCTGCGCGACGATGCATCTGGCGCATTCTGGTCTCCATCATGGCAGCCCACGCGGAGCAAACTTGAGAAGTACATGTGCCGCCATGGCATGGGCTACACGATCATCAGTTCTCAATACGACGGCATTGAGGCCAGCACAAAGTATTTTGTTCCGCTCGATGAAAACCTTGAAGTCTGGCAACTGACGGTCACGAATCACCGCACTGAGACGGCGGAGCTTTCTGCTTTTTCTCTCGTCGAGTTTTGCTTGTGGGATGCGCAAGACGATTCGACCAATTTCCAGCGCAACTTCAGTATCGGCGAAGTCGAAGTAGAAGATGGCGTCATTTATCACAAGACGGAGTATCGCGAACGCCGCGACCACTATGCGTTTTTCGCGTGCTCGGAAAAGCTAGCCGGATTTGACACGCAACGGGATACATTTCTCGGCCCGTATCGTGGATGGGACAATCCGGCCGTTGTCGCGGGTGGACAGTCCTGCAACTCGGTCGCTCACGGCTGGGCGCCCATTGCATCACATCACGTTCGAATGTCGCTGCAGCCGGGGGAATCCCGCCAGATTGTATTTGTGTTGGGGTATCAGGAGAATCCGCGCGACCAGAAGTTCGATCCACCCGACTCGCAGATCATCAACAAGAAAAAGGCGAAGTGCACGCTCTCGCGCTATCTGGTATCGGCGTACGCTGATGCCGCCTTTTGCAAACTGAAGCAGTACTGGGGACAGTTGCTGGGACTTTTTCAAGCAGACACGCCCGATGTGCATACCAATCGCATGGTGAACATCTGGAACGCTTATCAGTGCATGGCTACTTTCAATATCTCGCGTTCGGCGTCGTTCTACGAGTCAGGTATCGGCAGAGGTCTTGGTTTCCGCGACTCGAATCAGGATCTGCTCGGTTTTGTGCACATGGTTCCGGAGCGTGCTCGGGAACGCATTCTCGATCTGGCATCGACGCAGTTGCCAAGCGGTGGCGCTTATCATCAATATCAGCCATTAACGAAGAGAGGGAACAACGATATCGGCGGAGGCTTCAACGACGATCCTCATTGGCTGATCATCGGAGTGGCTGCTTACTTGAAGGAGACGGGCGATTCGAGCATCCTCGACGCGCTTGTGCCCTATGACAACCAACCGGGATCCGAGACCCCACTCTATGAGCATCTGCAACGGAGCTTTCGCTACACGCTCGAGCGACTGGGGCCGCACGGGCTCCCGCTGATCGGCCGCGCCGACTGGAACGACTGCCTGAATCTGAACTGCTTCTCCGACACGCCGGGGCAGTCCTTCCAGACCACCACGAACAAGGAAGGCAAAGTGGCTGAATCGGTATTTATCGCAGGCCTGTTCGTGCTGGCGGGGCGGGAACTGGCGGGCATCGCGAAGTACCGTGGTCGTGCCTCGGAAGCGGATGGGTATCTTGCTGACGTCGCCAGGATGGAAGCTACGATTCGACAGCACGGCTGGGACGGAGAGTGGTTCGTTCGCGCTTACGATGATTTCGGCCGTAAGGTGGGGTCCAGAGAATGTGCCGAAGGAAAGATTTTTATTGAAACCCAAGGGTTCTGCACGCTGGCGGGAGTTGGCCTTGAGGACGGCCTCGCTGCGCGTGCACTGAAATCGACTCGACAGATGCTGGCGACGAAACACGGTATCGTTCTGCAGCAACCGGCTTACACGAAGTACTACCTCGAACTGGGGGAAATTTCTTCGTACCCGCCGGGATACAAGGAAAACGCCGGCATTTTCTGCCACAACAATCCATGGGTGATGATCGGCGAGGCGCGAGTCGGCAACGGCGACAACGCCCATGACTATTACTCGCGAATCAATCCCTCTGCCCGCGAGGAGATCAGTAATCTTCACCGCTGTGAGCCTTACGTTTACGCACAGATGATTGCGGGCCGCGATGCCCCTACGCACGGGGAAGCGAAAAACTCCTGGCTGACGGGCACCGCCGCCTGGAACTACTACGCCGTCACACAGTGGATCCTCGGCATTCGCACCGGCTACGAGGGTTTGACCATTGCACCCGTTGTGCCGACGGCCTGGAAGGGATTCAAAGTGAGTCGCAGATTCCGCGGCGTGAATTACGACATCGACGTGGTGCGGAAAGGTGCCGGAAACCAGGTCTCGCTTGAGGTGGATGGCAAGGCCATTCCGGGGAATGTGGTTCCGTTGCCGACGAACGGCGCGAAGAGGGTGGAGGTAAAAGCGACGCTGAGCTAGTTATTCGATCCGGCGGTGCTTTCCCGAGTGCTCGCTGAGCGATGCCGGGGACGCCCTCGCGACAGCCGGCAAGATGCCGGCGCTAGTGTGGTAGGAAAGATCAGCGTGATTGAGTCGCCTGCATTCCATAGGTGCGACTGGAAAAAGCCAACTCAATGACATACGTGCCAGCTAGTTCGCGTTATGACTCGATGCAGTATCGCCGTTGCGGGCGCAGCGGTCTGATGCTGCCTGCGATCGCGCTCGGTTTGTGGCACAACTTCGGCGGGGTAGACTCGCTTGAGAACGGCCGCGCGATGATGCGCCGTGCTTTCGATCTGGGAATAACGCACTTCGACCTGGCGAACAACTACGGACCTCCTCCGGGCTCCGCCGAGGAAAACTTCGGACGCATTCTGCACTCGGACTTCGCCGCTCATCGTGACGAACTGATCATCAGCACAAAAGCCGGTTGGCAGATGTGGCTTGGACCTTACGGCGATTGGGGATCACGCAAATACCTGCTGGCCAGCCTGGACCAGAGTCTCCGGCGCATGAAGTTGGACTATGTGGACATCTTCTATTCGCATCGTGCCGATCCGCAGACGCCATTGGAAGAGACCATGTCTGCTCTCGACCATGCCGTGCGCTCCGGCAAAGCGCTATATGCCGGGATCTCGAGCTACGACGCGCAGCAGACTGCAGCAGCAGCGAATGTGCTTCGCACCCTGGGAACTCCTTGTCTGATTCATCAGCCCAAGTACTCCATGTTCGAACGAAACATCGAAGCGGGGCTGCTCGATGTTCTCGAAAAGGAGGGGATCGGTTCCATCGCGTTCTGCCCGCTGGCTCAGGGACTGCTGACCGATCGTTACCTTAAGGGCATTCCTGCGGATTCACGAGCCGCAAAGCCCGATACTTTCCTGAAGAAGAACGACGTTAGTGAAAGCGCTGTAGCGAAAGTTCGCAGTCTCAGTGAAGTTGCGCGCGCGCGCGGGCAGTCTGTCGCGCAATTGGCACTTGCCTGGGTCTTACGCGATACGCGTATGACGAGCGCACTGATCGGCGCGAGCAGGGTCGAGCAGATCGAGCAGAACGTCGCCGCTTTGGTGAACCTGAACTTCTCGCCTGAGGAACTCACGCGTATTGAGAAGATTCTTACGGGACAGCCCGCGCAATCGATGAGCCACCCAGATTGATACCTTCGCGTCCAAAGGTTTGCTCCTCAATGCCGGATCCCTGGACGTTCGTAAGAATCAGCGGACCTGAAAGCGGATCTCTCGAGCAAGCCTGCGACTAAAGTTCAGTGTGTGCCGTCGGTCTGTCTGCTGCACTCCACAGAGCCAGCTCAGTAGCCCAGTGTTTTGTCGACGATGTTCAAAAGGGTCTCTCCCCGCCTGAATCTTTCCAGTTGCTGAAGGAAGAATCGCATGGCGTTATCCAGCCAGTCGGGGGTGTGGTCAGCGCAGTGAGGGGATAACAAGACATTCTCGAATGAGTAAAACGGATGGCCATGTGGCAACGGTTCTTCATCGAAGACGTCGAGAGCAACGCCCCGAATCTTGCCGTGGGAAAGGGCCTTGATCATGGCCGCCTCGTCTATGGTGGGTCCTCGACCGATGTTGATGACTACGGCATTCTCTTTCATCGCCGCGAATTCGGCGGGTCCGACAAAGCCTCGAGTGTGTTCCGTCAATGGCAACGTTACAACGATGTAGTCGCACCGTGAAAGCATTTCCAACATCTGGTCGGCGCTATAGACCACGTCGATTGCCGAAGCTCCCTCCGATCTACGAGGAGTACGCCGCAATGCGAGCGCCTTCATTCCCAGTGCATGGCCTCGGGCAGCCACTTCGCGTCCAATGCTGCCGTATCCGATCATGCCCAGTGTCTTGCCCGAAATCATGGTTACGTCAAATTGTTCCCACACGCCAGCCATTTGGTTCCGAATCATGCGGCGAAGGTCCTTGGCGAAATACAAAATTGCCGCAAGAGCAAACTCTCCAAGGGATGGGCTAAAAATGCCACTACCGTTTGTGACAATGATCTCGCTTTCAATCAACTCAGGAAAGAGCGTCTGTTCGAGACCTGCAGAGCGAGAGTGGATCCAGCGCACCTCATGCGACATCAGAAAGACTTCCCGAAGCAGCGAAAGCGAGCCCGACCAATTCAGAACCACTTCGGCGCGCGGTGCGGCAGCGGCGAAGTCCCGCGCGGAATCCCCCACAATTATCGGCATCGTCTGACGCAGTTCAGAGAGGAATGGAATGTCTTTGTCGCCGGGCGCAGTCAAAACTATTAGTGGATTGTGGTTCATGAGCTTTGGTTTAGTTGTACCTGAGATGCTGACTGCTTCTTGAGTAGAAGTCCATTGCCAGAGAACCTCTATACTACGTGGGAGATGACCGCAAGTTCAGCAGCCGGGCGCCTTTCGCGAGCGGTGAATATCTACGACCTGCGCGAATTGGCTCGAGGGCGGGTGCCTAGAATAGTTTTCAACTACATCGATGGTGGCGCCGAGGCCGAGTGGACGCTTCGCGAAAACCGTCGCGCTTTCGACGCGATTACCTTCCGACCACATCAGGCTGTTGCGGTGCCGGCGTGCGACCTGCGAACCCGTGTGCTGGGCGCGGAGTTGTCGATGCCGCTGCTGCTCGCACCGGTCGGCTATCTGCGCGTAATGCACCCCGAAGGCGAGATTGCTGCTGCTCGCGCTGCTGGCCGAGCCAGAGTGGGCTTCATATTATCCACGGTTTCTGGTCACCGCCTCGAAGATGTCAAGGCCGCTTCTGCGGGACAGGTGTGGTATCAGCTGTATCTCACGGGCGGCCGTAACGCTGCAGAGAATGCGATGCGCCGCGCGATGGAGGCGGGATATACGGTGCTTGTGATTACGATCGATTCGACCGTGATCGGATATCGCGAGCGCGAGCAGCGGGACGGCATGGAACAATTGCTGCGCGGCAATCTGCGATCGAAGATCCCTTTCACGCCGCAGGTTCTCGCTCGTCCACGTTGGCTTATGCGGTTTCTCCTCGACGGGGGCCTTCCTGACATGCCGAACATCGTCAGCGCGGAAACGGGCGTGCTTCGAGTGCGTGACGCGCACACAGCGATGAAGCGCGAGGCATTCTCGTGGGACGACATCGAATGGATTCGGGCGCTATGGAAAGGACCGATCGTCATCAAAGGGGTTATGTCGGCAGAGGACGCGAAGCGGTCGCTCGATCATGGCGCTGCCGCTGTGGTCGTATCCAATCACGGAGGGCGGCAACTCGACAGTCTTCCCGCGAGTATGCAGGTTCTGCCAGAGGTAGTTGCAGCCGTCCATGGGCAAGCGGAAGTCCTGGTCGATAGCGGAATTCGGCGTGGATCGGACATTGTTAAGGCGATATGCCTGGGTGCTCGCGCTGTCCTTTGCGGACGTGCATTTGCCTATGGGCTTGCTGCTGCTGGAGAAGCAGGAGTTATCCGGGCGATTGATATTCTTCGCTCCGATGTCGAGCGAACTCTCAAACTGCTGGGATGTCCGTCCGTCGCCGCTTTGAATGAATCTTACGTGCGGCTGCCATCGCACTGCTAAGGGCGAAGGGCGCAATCCGCCAGTCCTGGAATTCCACGACCTAGGGATTTCCGGGCTTCAACTCACCCACCACGAACCAGTAAGCGAGCACTCCGGCAAAGAGAACGAGGGATGCGAGTTGAAAGCCGGGGACGTATGAACCACGCGAGGCAATCAGAAAGCCTACCGCGAGCGGAGCGATGATTCCTGCGAGGTTTCCCGCAAAGTTTTCAGTTCCGGTCCAGATTCCTACAGCTTCCGTTGGCGCACATGATTGAAGAATCGCGAGCAGGTTCCCTGTAGCAAGCCCGACCAGGGATGCTGCAATCAACAGGCCGATAGCGAGTCCGGTATGAGAAGTGCGCATTGCAGCGATGAGAAAAGCACCCATGCTAAAAGCGACGGTGACGATCCCCTTGCGGGTAGCAGTTTCGTCCCAACCGCGACGGATTAGGCGATCAGCGATCCATCCGCCGATCGGTTCGGCAATCCCGAATGTAAAGAACGCGAGTGAAGCGTAAAAACCCGCTTGCACGATGGTCAGGTGGCGAACAGTGAACAGATAGTCGGGAAGCCATGTGACCAGCACATACCAGTAGTAATCAAAACAGAAAAATCCGAGGCAGATTCCCAGCAGATTACGATTGAGCAGGGAACGCCCGAGCACGGGCCATGTCGGCTTACGTGGTGCTGTATTCGCATTCTCGGCTCGCAGCTGACGAGGAAAAAAGCGGAACCATGGCGCAATCCAGACAAGGGCCGTGAACCCCAAGAGAAGAAACGTGCGACGCCATCCGAAACGGACTAAGAGCCAGGGCACGAGGAGGCCCTCGAGGACCAGTCCCGTTCGGGTTCCGAAGTCGAAGAGACCAGAGGGGAGGCCACGTTCGTTGCGCGCAAATAACAGGCTGACGATCTTCGTCCCTCCGGGAAGATAGATCGATTCTCCGACTCCTAGGAGAATGCGGAAGGCCAGTAATGCCGAAAGGCTCGTAGCCAGGCCCGTCAGCCCTTGTGCGAATGACCAGATGGTGAAGGCGGCGGCATAAAGCCAGCGCAAGTTGAACCGGTCTGCGCACCATCCGATCGGAATTTGCATCAAGGCGTATGACCAGAAAAATGAAGACAGCAGCAGGCCCTTGCCTTGGAATGTGAGGTGGAAATCTCTGGCGATGAGTGGCAGCGCGAAAGAGATAGCAGCGCGATCCAGATAGTTGATCAGCGATGCTGCAAAAAGCAAGCTAACGATCCACCAGCGCCGTTTATGAGAAATATCCGCCAGATGCATTGCCGGGAGCCCCGTGAAACTGGGACAGGATAGACCAATTCTCAACTCGGGACAGCCGGAAAGTTTCGCGCCGGTAGATTGTCGCATGTCGCTCGTGGACCGAGGGTACTGCGAATCGCAAACAGTCCAGCCATGAGGATCGTTGCCTCACCGCTGGCAGGACGGACTCTCCTGTGCCAGAGAGCCGGCAACTGGCACGATTGTGAGACACTAAGCGCTTAGCCGGGATGCGTTCATCGCGTCAGGAGGTTCACCATGTCAATGACTGCAACGCCGCTCCGAAGTGACTCAACGGCGGCGGCTCAACCACAAGCAGCAAACGGTCTCGCATTGGTGCGGGTGACGATCGGCGCGATGTTTCTGTGGGTGTTTGTCGAGAATCTGGGGAAAGGCCTTTACAGGCCTACCGGGTATGCAGCTCTGATTGACTACTACATCAAGCAGAGCCACTCGCCGGCGTTGTGGAAGTCGATCATGGGTCTGGCGGCAAGCCACGCAGCAATGGCTGCTCCGATGCAGGGCCTCACGGAAATTTCTCTCGGGATCCTGCTCCTCGTGGGTTTGCTTACCCGACCTGCGGCGTTCGTTGCATTTCTGTTTCTCGGCAGCCTGTGGATTTCGGAGTGGGGCACGGCGTGGATATGGGAACTGCTGGTACCCGTGCTTGCATGCCTTGGGCTTGCTGTCGGACGCGCCGGCCGGAGATGGGGCGTTGATGGCTGGTTAGCACAGCGTTGGCCCTCTTCTTTGTGGTGGTGATCGGGCCGAGTTCACGTGCGAGTGTCCGTCATAATCCCCACGCATAACGAAGCGCAGGCGATTGAGCGCGTTCTAGCCGATCTCCCGGCGGATCTCACAACGGAGGTCATCGTTGTCGACAGCAACTCGACGGACGGAACGCCCGAGATCGCTGCAAGGATGGGAGCCCGCGTCCTTCAGGAACCACGTCGCGGATACGGGCGAGCATGTCTTACGGGGCTGAGTGCGGCGAGCTCTCCTGACGTGGTTGTGTTCCTTGACGGCGACTATAGCGATCGGCCATCTGAACTGCCAAATCTCCTTGCGCCAATCGTCGAGGGTCGTGCGGATATCACACTCGGCGGCCGTCTGCAGTGTTCCACCAGGGCATTGCCTTGGCATCAGGTGTTTGGGAACCGTCTGGCTGCTGGTTTGATCCGACTTCTGTATGGACTCGACATCAGTGATCTGGGTCCCTTTCGTGCCGGGCGCGCAGAAGTACTTCGCGCGCTTAGGCTGGATGAGACCACCTACGGTTGGGCAGTCGAGATGATTCTCAAGGGCTCCTTGGGTGGATTCCGCATCGTTGAAGTGCCGGTGAGTTATTACCCGCGTATCGGAAAATCAAAGATCAGCGGTACGCTGAAGGGGACGGTGGGCGCCGGTTGGTTCATTCTCAGCTTGATCGTGCGCTATTATTTTCGGACTCGAAAAGCCACACAAACGACATAGATTCGACAGAGTCTTATGAAAGCTTCAAGCGAGACCATGGTGCGTTCGTCGAGCCCTGACCGTGTGCTGGTCATCATGGCGAAAGCACCGAGGCCAGGCGCGGTCAAAACGCGTCTGGCTCCCGGCCTCTCACCTGAAGCTGTCATTTGTTTCTATCGCTGTCTTCTCGAAGATACCCTCGCTCTCGCGCGGTCATTGCGCGATGTGGAAGTTGCCATCATGTGCCCGGAGTCGGACGTAAGTGACCTCGCGCGGTTGGCAGGTAAAGAGGTGAGTGTAGTTCCCCAGCAGGGTAACGGTCTCGCGGCGGGACTCACGTCGGTGTTCTCGCACTTCGCAGGGCATCAGCGGCGCCGGACTATCGCGTTCAACAGCGACAGTCCACACTTGCCGCGTTCTAGTCTCGAACAGTCGTTTGAACTTCTCGCCGCACGCGATCTGGTTGTGGGGCCGACGCACGACGGAGGCTACTATCTGGTGGGCGCGAAGGCGTCTCACCCTACGCTGTTTGCGGGCGATGCGATGGGCACCAGCAGCGCACTCGAGAGACTGCTCTCTCACGCACGAGTTCTCAATCTTTCGGTAGGCTTCGCGGATTCTTTTTACGATATCGATGTGGTTGAGGACCTGACGCGTCTGGCGGCGGAGTTGCGTCTGGTTCCATCGAGGGCACCACGGACAGCGCGGTGGCTTCGGGAGTGGGAGATTGCGGCGGCACGATCCCGCACAGCCGCGAGGGAACTGTGAAGATCACGCCGGAGTGGCGAGTGTACATACTGGGCGTCACACTATGCGCGGCGCTCACGATCTGCTCGCGCAACTTCAGCGATAGGGGTGGTGCATACTTCATGGCCACTCTGACGGTCGCGTGTGTTGTGTACTTCCTGGCAATGCGCGACTTTTTCGCAACGTCAAGACTCCCGCGGCGAGTTGTGGTTATTGGACTCTCCTTGGCCGCTGTGTGGCACGCTGAATTTCTGCGGCTGCCGCCGGGTACCGATGATGATATCCATCGGTATGTTTGGGACGGTCGCCTTCAGCGGCTGGGCTACAGCCCGTATGTCGTCATTCCGAGCGACCCTTTCGCGGACAGCCTCCATACAGGAGAGACCCGCACGTTGAACAACCCCGATCTGCCGAGTCCGTATCCGCCGGGTGCGCAGCTATTCTTCCGCGCGGTAACCGCAGTTCACGAGTCTGTCTTCGCTTTCAAAGTGGCATTTGCCCTTTGTGAGTTCGCCATTGCTCTCGTCTTGCTCGATCTGTTGCGAACCACCGGACGAAGCGCGTACTGGGTTCTTGCGTATGCGTGGCACCCGCTGTTGGCAACGGAGGTGGCGGGAAGTGGTCACATTGATATCCTGGGCACGTTGCTGCTAGTGATATCCGTAGCGGCTCTCGCTCGACGGTGGCGTATGGTCGCAGCCTTGGCGTTTGCGCTAGCTGTTGCGGTGAAGTTCCTGCCGATCGTCCTACTGCCTCTTTATTGGAGGCGAGTTCGTATGCGCGATGCTGCGCTGGGCGCGGCCGCAGTTGCGCTCCTCTACGTTCCCTTTCTGAATCACGGACGCATTCCAATTGGCTCGCTTGGCACATACGTGCAGACTTTCCGCTTCAATGGTCCTGTGTTTGGGATGCTGGCCGAGATGGCGCCTCCGCAACTGCTGGCTGGGTTCGCAGTCCTCGTCGGGTTAGCGACTGCAAGCTGGCTTAGAAGGGCGGCGGCCGAATTGTCCTCCGACGTATTTGCCTGGCCCATTGCGGCATCTCTTTTGTGCGCGCCGGTGGTTTTCCCCTGGTATTTTCTCTGGCTGCTGCCGTTTCTGACGTCAGCCTCGACAGTGGTGATCTTGATCTGGACTCTCGGCATCATTCCCGTGTACGTGCAGTGGCACTTGCGGACACTGGGACATCCCTGGGGCGCACTTCCGGTTTGGGTGATGGTGGTGGAATATGGAGCCGCGGCAGTTGCTGCTGGGATCATAGGGTTGCGCCGGATCAAGAGATCGGTTCCCCCACCAGCGCTGAGCGGCCGCTTAGATTGAGGTCTTCAGAATTCGTGAATCGCCGAGTCTCCGTGCATCATCATTGACCCAACTCACACCCATGTATGGATCAATGCCTTCGTCCAATACACTCGTTTCTTCATTTATGAATTGCTCGCGAAGCTCGCACCACGGTCCAAAAGGAGGACACTGCATGAAAGAGTTCGGCCGTTCAACAATGATCGTTTGCCTATCCTTGGGGCTTCTGATCGTTGCTCCAAACTCATGGGCGCAGCAGCGCGCGCCAATTCTTGAACAGATCGCGAAGACTTATGGTCTTGATTCTTACGGGCAAATTGAAGCGATCCGTTACACGTGGAATGGGGAAATTCCCGGATTGTTCAAAGTTAGCCACGCGTGGGAGTGGGAGCCTAAGACGGGCAAGATCAGCTATGAAGGGAAGGATAAAGATGGCAAGCCGGTTAAGGTCACCTACGACAGCTCTCAACTCAGCAGTCAATCTGACCAGGTGAAGAACGAAGTAGAGCCCGCTTTCGTCAATGACAATTACTGGCTCTTGTTCCCCTTGCATGCTTATTGGGACACCAGCGCCACGGTCACGGACAATGGTATGAAGAAACTGCCCATGGGTGCCGGGTCGTCCACGCTCGTGTCGGTGAAGTATCCGGCGGAGGCTGGCGGTTACACGCCCGGGGATACGTGGGATCTCTATGTGGGGAAAGATCACCGCGTCCAGCAAATGGCCTACCATCGCGGCGGCGACAAGAAGCCTAGCCTCGTAATCGCATCGTGGACAGGCTACAAAAAAGCAGGTCCTCTACTCATCTCAACCGAGCACCGCGGCAGCGCGGACGGCAAGCCCCTGCACATCTCCATTTCAGAGGTTGCGGTTAAGCTCACGGGCTCGGATGCATGGGTGAAGGCTCAATAACTGGCGGGAGTGATGCTGTCCTCACGGTCTCCCGGATCTGTAAAATGCACCCATGAGGGCCGACATCGATTTGGATATCGGGCAAAAGACCTTCACATCTGGCCTTCTGCCGGAGTTGATCGATGTGCTCCACCGCAGTGAGCCGGGAGATCTGGTCGCAGTGGTGGGTGACGGGGCCAGCATTGGACCCGAGTTGGAGACGTGGTGCCGGTTCACGGGGAATCCCATCGTAGAGGCGACGGTCGAGAACGGCCGCAGGCGATGGGTTTTCCGGCATGGGAAAGTTGAGGTACCCGCTGAAGAGAAGCGGCCGGTTGGATCGCGCCTTTGGCTCTACACCAATTTCGACTGCAACCTGCATTGCGACTACTGTTGCGTCCGTTCGTCGCCAACCGCGCCCCGGCGCGAACTGGGGCTAGCACGTGTGCAACGGATCGCGCGTGAAGCGGCGGAGCTCGGCGTTCAAGAGATCTTCGTGACCGGTGGCGAACCATTTCTGCTGGAAGACATCGGCGAGATTCTTCTTGCCTGCGCTGCAGCAGCGCCGACGACAGTGCTGACCAACGGAATGTTGTTTAGCGGACGGCGCATGGAAAGCCTCCGAGCGCTGCCCCGTGATCGCATCGTCCTGCAAGTCAGCCTCGATTCCGCGACGCCGCACCTGCACGACTTGCATCGCGGGAGCGGAACTTGGGCGCGAGCCTACGAAGGTATTCAGCGGGCGCGCGCGCTGGGGTTTCGAGTGCGACTGGCGGCGACGGTGTCCACGGATGCTGAGGCTGAGGAGTTCCGAAAGTTCCTCGAGGAAGAAAAGATTGCGGCAGAAGACCGGATAATACGACGGATCGCATTACGTGGGGCCGCGTGCGAAGGTATGGCCGTCACCAGAGCTGATCTAGTGCCCGAAGTTACGATCACCAGCGAAGGTGTCTACTGGCATCCGGTCGGGGCGGAAGATTCCGATCTGCTGGTGACGCGCGATGTCTTTCCGCTCTCAGAGTCTTTTGCCGCAGTCCGCCGCGCTTTCGATCTTGAAGGCGAGCACGCGAATAAGCTGGCCAGAATTTTCAATTGTGCATGAACCTTTCCGGGCGGGGCAGCGGTTGGGAAGGGCAGTTCTTCATCGGCCCGGTGCTATTGCAGATGAAAAATGCTTTTGTGCCTGTGAGCTTGGCCTGATTGCCGGCCCGCGGTTTTCTCAGGCCGACTTGGCAAGCACTTGTTCCAAAAATCCCTGATGGGCCGCCGCCTGCCGTAATTCGGCGTAACCATCGAGGTGAGGCGTGAGCCAGCGCCTCAGGCCTTCCGCCTCGAGTACCGCGCGATGAACCGGATTGTCGTAGCTCATGGCCAAGAGCGCTTCGAGGAAGCGGCGCTCCTGCTCGGGATTTAGGTCAGGCCTTGCCGTGAACATGCAGTGGTTGTAGGGCGGCGACGACCATATCTCGTGAAGCGCGCCTTCAGGGACCAGTCGCTCGTCCCGGACGGTGTTCCAGAAGGGACTGCCGATGGCTCCGGCGTCGGCGCGTCCATCAAGGACGGCGCGGACAACTTCCACTTCGCTGGCCCCGGTGTCACCATGTTTGCCTACGTCGCTATTGAAGCGAAGCGTTCGGTAGTCGCTTCCCTCACGCATGCCTTGTTGCTCCAGGAAGTGAACGGGAAGAATCGCGGCGTGGCCACTGTCCCGACTGCCCAGCGCGAGAGTGCGATTCTTCAAATCCGCGAGGGTAGAGATGGGGCCCCCAGCAACCGCGACGATCTTAGTCATCCAGCCGAGATCGGTGTCGCGCATGGCGACGGCACGACAGCCATGGCTGCTCCACTCATCCGCCTGCAGGTACGCAAGATTTGTGTTCCATGCGATATCGATACGCGGAGCGGCCCCGCTCTGCTGGGCGAGTAGCGCGAGTACTTGCGCCTCATAGCTCTGAAACAGTACGACCTCAACTGGAAGATGTGCCTCCTCGTGAAAGTAGCGGTGCATTCCTTCCCAAATGGTAACCACCTTCGGATTGTAGGCAACGGCTCCCACCCAGATCGTTTTGCCCATAGCTCTCACGTCTCCTATCAAAGATGTCAAAAAAGAGGTATTCCCAACAGAGACTTCGCAATGAACTCGCGCAGAACATCGCCGGTAGGCGCCATGACAGCGCCTGCGTGCGCATCGCGGAAAAGGCGCTCGACATTCAAATGCTTCGAGAATGCTGCGCCACCGCAAACGCGCATTGCGGCCGACGTGACGCTGATCGCGACGTCACCTGCAGCAGCCTTGGTTTCAAGCACTCGCAGCATGGTTGTCTCACGTGGGTGTTCGAGATGATCGACCAGATCGTCGATGCGCGCGGAGAGGCCGTCGGTCTCAATCTGCATTCCTGCGAGTTGCGCGCGTAAAGTAGGCAGGCTTTCGCCGAGGCTTTGCCCGAGGTGTTCGAATTTAGCGGTCTTCAGGTGCGACGCAGTTCCAGTCACTGCCGCTCGGCAGAGTCCCAACGCGACCGTCGCCGTCCCCAAACAAAATAGCGGGAGCACGACATTTAGCATTGCCGGAAAGCCTGCGCCGTCCTCAGTAAGCTGAAGATCGGATTTGACGTGGCAGTCGTCCAACGTGAGGGGCGCCGACGCATTGGCACGAAGTCCTAAACCATCCCAGGGGCCCGCGACGGAAAGGCCGCGCGTTCCCGCCGGAAAAAGATACAGGGTCGAATCGGTAGGTCCTGCCCCTTCAGGAGCAAGCGCCGAAACGACATAACTGTTTGCATGACCCGCGCTGGTGACCCAGGATTTCTTCGCGCTTATGTGGAGGCCATCGCCATTCCGATGCGCGCGGGATATCGGCGCCCAGAAATGACTGCGCGAGCCGGCCTCACTGAAAGCGAGAGTAGTTAAATGACGTCCCGCGCCAATCTCCTGCAGGATGGGCGCGAGGGCGTGGCCGGAACTTGGACGCGCTGCCACCATGGTGGCGGTGCCCAGGATGTGCATCACGTAAACCATCGCCACGGAAGCGTCTGCCTCCGCGAGCGTGGCGGTTACGGCTGCAAACGTGCGTGGACCTAGGCCTGAGCCGCCGAAATCGCCCGGTAGCAGCAACGCAAGCAGTCCAGACTCACCCAAGGACTCCACAGCCTCGGAAGAGAATCGTCCCGCCTTATCGTTTTCGCCTGCAGCCGGTGCCAGCACACGGCTGGCGATCTCGCTAGCTTTTGAAACCGCCGCGTCATGGATCATGAAGGCACCTATGATCAGCAAATCTGGTGGATCAAGATTGTCGCCGAGGATGTGGCGAAGGGTCAAACAGTTCGCATCGGTGGAGCGTACGTATCTTGCCTGTCAGGGGTGCAAGGCGATCACCGTCCACACCCCCAGAAGCTTACCGAATCAGGTGGTTTCGAATGGATGTTCGACGCACGCGTGAATGGCTCGCGCACTGATCGAACCAAGTCTGCGACATCTGTCACGGATGCGGAAGTCTTGGCAGCACTTCGTTGCCGTAGAACTCGATCACCCGCCGCTGGTCCCATTGGCCGGAATGAACGTGAACCTCAGTGACTCCGCCTGCAAATTGCTCGAGAATCGCCTGTGCGTGTACAGACGGATCTGCACTCACCACAAACTGGGCGATCACCTCCGACAACGGAACCTGCTGGTTCGCAAGGTGCTCGATCAGACGAGGATCTTCGATGTTGTAGTAGGGGTGCCACGCTTTGGGCAGGAAGCGCCATAGTTCCGCGGCGATGCGAGCTTGATCTTCGCCACCGACAACCACAAAGAGTTCGACCAGCACCGGCATCTGATTTGGATCTTTGCCTGCGTCTTGTGCGCCACGATAGAACTGCGATTTGTAGGTCTTCCAGGTCTTCGGATCCGTGATCAGTCCGTCGCCCCATCGGCCTGCGCGATAAAGGGCTTTCGGTCCATTGCCGGCCATGAGAAGAGGAGGCGCTTGTTGCGGAACGTCGTAGAGCTTTGCGTGGACATGATAGAACTGGCCATCGAAGTCCACTTCCTGTCCGGTCCAAAGCATCCGGATGATCTTCGAAGCTTCGACAAGGCGATGGGAGCGCTCCGTCCAGCTCGGCCAGTATCCGGTTGCAGCCTTTTCGTTCAAGGCTTCGCCGGAGCCAATGCCGAGAAAAATCCTGTGATTAGTCAGGAAACTGAGCGAGGCGAATGCTTCGGCGACGACCGCGGGATTGTAGCGTATCGTCGGACAAGTGACGCCGGTTCCCATCCAAATCTTGCTCGTCGCATAGCTCAGGGCACCGAGTGTCGTCCAGGCCTGTCCGGAGTGGCCCTGGTTGGTTTGCCACGGCTGTAGATGATCGCTGGTGGCTAGATAAGCGAAGCCAGCCTGCTCGGCGAGAATTCCAAGCCTGACCAGTTCCGTGACATTGAACTGCTCGTGCGCCAGCGTGAACCCGACGTATCCCTTTCGAAAGGGGAAGGAGGGGTCCTCGGAGGTTGAGGCGGAGGGTGATTGGCCCAGAGATTTGAGGGGAAGTGCGGAGGCGCCCAACAAGGCTCCAGCGCCTTTGAGCAAGGTCCTACGATCGAGAGCGGCGAGGGGAGTGGAATTGGCCGATTTGGAGTCCTGCGACATAAAGCCTCCTTGAGGAGTCGTTGCGATTTGGGCGAGGGAATTACGACTTTGAAATGCGCAAGAGAGGGGCCGAAAAACTGATCTTCGATGCTGATCCGGAACCGGAGGTTTGAGGGAAAAGGAGGTTACGATTCCCCGCGTGGATTGCTAATGCCCGACATCATCGATGCCGCAACAGAGGCTTGTCTCGCAGGATTTCACGTCTGAGAGTTGGGCGGTTCGCTATCGGTGTCTTTCGACTCCCGCATTTCGAGTTCGGCCTGGCGGAGTTGGGTGGCTTCGCTGGGATCGGTTCCGGGAGCGATGCTCGTTTTTTCGAAGAAGTAGCGCCAGCCTTCATGGTGGTCGGAGGAGCTTTGCGCGTCCTGAAATTCTTTGACGGTGATTTCGGCCTTGCGCTTGCCACGAACAACGGCAATCACTCCGGCCGAGCGGTAGGTTCGGACGTTGTGCAGGATTATGGCGTAGGTAGCGTTATTGTCGTCGGATGTCAGAGAGAGAGTCCAGTGGGTGTCCGCACTGCGAGATACGGGTCCGGCAACAGGATACGCCAGTTTCATATCTTGTGGCGACGGTGTTCGCGGGAGCTATCACGATTGCCGTCATGGGGCTGTTTGTCGCGGGCCTCATTCATCTGGATTACCTGCTGGTTCAGGAGAGATCCGTTCAACGATCTGATAGCAGCGTGAGCCTGCATAGCGTCGCTCATTTCGACGAAGGCAAGTCCGCGAGGCTCGTCGGTATCCCGGTCCTTGACAATGGTGACCGATTCAACCCATCCGTAGGGAGTGAAGAGATCGTATAACTGCGCTTTGGTGGTGCTGGGATCGAGGTTCCGAATGAAGATATTGGTCACGGGCGTCCCGGGAGGTGGAGGGGTGAGGCTTGTGCGGAGAGAAAAAGAGAAGAGGCGATCTCGATTCGATCGCCTCTTCGCAGAATGCGTGGTTTAGAGCGCCTGAACGTTTTCGGCCTGCAGTCCCTTGGGGCCCTTGGTGACGGTGAATTGAACCGTCTGGCCTTCCTGGAGACTCTTGAAGCCACCGGCCTGGATGGCGGAGAAATGAACGAAAACGTCTTCGCCTGACTGGCGGCTGATAAATCCGTAGCCCTTGGCGTCGTTGAACCACTTAACTGTTCCTTGTTCCATGTGTTTGTGTACTCTTGTTCCTTTGAGAAGTTACGCTGGAGGGATTCGGAAGGAAACTGTGCAGGTGACTTGCTGTTGAGGCGAGAGCTGCTTACGTCCGATTCGGTCTAACGCACGTAATCATCGTACGCGGAATGGCGGATATTAGCAATTTGTTTCGGCGCGTTCGCAGTGCGTTGCGGGACGTGAAGCAGAGGCTACTGGAGCACTCAATCAGTAGCCTCTAGCAGTTCTCGTCGATCACCGCGCCGGCGCTGGTGCTGGAGTGGCTTGTGGCGCGGCATTCGGGGTTGAGAAATTCACTTTCGGAGCCTCGCGCGATCCCTCTGAGGCGGCAAAGTAGGCGTCGTTCGGTTTGAAGCCTGTCCATCCCGCGAATACGTTGTGCGGGAACTGCTGGATATAGGTGTTGTAGTCCTGGAGCGTGTCGTTGTAGCGGCGACGCTCGACAGCAATGCGATTCTCCGTGCCGGCCAGTTCATCCTGCAGGCGAAGGAAATTTTCGTTCGACTTCAACTGGGGATAATTTTCGACGATCAGCAAGAGCCGGCCAAGCGCTCCGTCGAGTTGACCGTTGGCGGCAATTTTTTGCTGAGGCGTTCCGGCGGAGAGCAGTGCCGATCGCGCCTTCGCGATATCTCCAAAGACCGTCTGCTCTTGTTGTGCATAGCCCTTCACGGTCTGGACGAGGTTCGGGATCAGATCGGCGCGGCGCTGCAGGACGATGTCCACCTGAGACCACGCGGCTTTTACCGCCTCATTTTTCGACACCAGCGCATTCCTGACACCAACGTACTGACCGAAGACAATCAACGCGCCGAGCAGCAGAACTACGATGACGATCACCGCAATGATTCCCTTACCCATGAAGCCTCCTTGGAGCTTGCAATAACTCTGGCCCTTCTATGCCGCGTCTACCGCAGCAGCGACTTGTTCGACTGCGTTCACGTAGCGTGAGACAAGATCGGTGACATTCGTTTCCTTCATGTCAGCTTTGCGCTCGCGCGCTTCGAGAACTTCGAGAACCGCGGAAAAATCGAGATTCAGGCGGCGCTCCAGAGATCTAATCGCCTCGCGCTTGCCCGAAGGAGCGGCTTCGCCGAACGTGATCAACGCATGGCGAAACAATGTGCTGAATGACGAAACTGAACGCTGCAGGATTTCCACCAGACGCGATTCGTTTTCGCTGGCGATCATCACGTGCTGGCGGAGAAGGATCAGCTTCTCCCTCAATTCGTATTCAACCTGCACGCGGTGGAGGTTCATTGCAATCGATATGCCCGCGAGAACATCATCGCCAAAGAGAACCCGGTGCTGCTGTCGCATATCGAGCAGTTCGATCGGGAAAACATCGGTGGATCGCTCCAACTCGCTGCGTGTCATGCAGAGCGGTGGCGGTTGTTTCTGACGGTCCCACCACTTCATCACCGGGGTCAGGGCTCGCAATGAGCTGAAGGAACTGTCCCGCAACACGCAAAACATGTTCACATTCGAAAGCTCGGGATGAAAATCTCCGGAGACTGCAGAGCCGAATAGAATAACGCTCTCTACGTTCGCGCCTGCCGCCTCGCGAACTCGCCTCACGAATTCGTCAATGGTTTGAGTAGGGATCATTGCGTCCTTGCCATACTACCAACTGCTGCTGGCTCCTCCGCCTCCAGAGCTTCCGCCCCCGAAACCGCCGAAGCCTCCTCCTCCCCCGAATCCGCCTCCTCCACCTCCGCCGGACCAACCACCGCCTCCGCCCCACCCGCCTCCGCGGCCTCCAAAGATGCTTGAAAACAGAATCCAGAACAGTAGTGAACGAAGAGGAGTAAACAGCACAATGAGCAGGACTACGGCAACGATGATGATCCCGGCCAAAGGAGAGCCATGGTTGGGTTGCGGCTCGGGGCGGGTGGGTGCACGTGGTCGCGATGTGGTGAGCTGAATACCCGCGTCCGAGGCAATCACCTCGGCGACGCGGGTTGTGACCTGCAGCAGGGCATCGCTGTAGTTACCGCTGCGCATGAGCGGAATCACTTCGCGCTGAAAGCTGCCCACCTTGCCATCGGGCAGAATCGGCTCCAGTCCGTATCCGGCCTCAATGCGCGCACGGTGATCCTGGATCGCGTAAAGAATCAGAACGCCGCGGTCAGTGGACTTGCTGCCGATCCCCCACTTCTTGAAGAGATCAACAGCATACGTCTCAATGTCGCTGCCATCCAACGTATTGATGGTCACCACGGCGATCTGGGCATGAGCGTTGTGATCGATCTGCCCACAGATGTTCTCCATCTCAGCGATTGCTTGCGGTTGAAGAACGTGGGCGAAGTCGTTAACGTAGCCGGTTGGATGGAGCTGCGATACTTGCTCCGCGTCAGCCGCAATGCGAATGAGTACAACAAACAGGAAGGCGAACGCCAGCTTCGTACGCGAACTCACGGGCAAATTCTACAGGACAGGAGCTGTACGGGGAAACGGCGGCGCGCTTTGGTCGGGATCCCGGCCCCAACAGACGCAGCGCGCTGTCGGGGTGGGGCAGCCTCGTGCCAGGGACCAAACCCGGCGCGGGCTAGACGAACTGTTTTATCCTACCCCCGGCTGCGCTTGAGCATTTCTTCTGCTTCATGGTTCTCCTCAGCTACGGTATTGAAGTGCGTGGCACTACTGATTCTCTGGATCTCCCACGCCGACGATACTTGACGGCCCCGTAGCAGCATCCGAGAGATTGCCGCCTGTCCCCCATACCACGCTAGTGTTGGTTCCCCACACGACGCTGTTGCCCTGCATCGTTGAGGTTCCCCATACAACGGAGCTTCCCCATACAACGGAGGTCCCGTTGAAGAGGCCGGTGCCCCAAACGACGGACGTCCCCCACACGACGGAACTTCCCCAGACGACCGACGTTCCGGAGATGTTCTGTGTAGAGATACTCCCGTCAGAGTTGCGCACCGCAACAGGTGACAGTGCGGAGCCGCTGACTGAGTCTACGTTCGAGAGTGCGGCCGGGATATTCAGGTAGCCCGCGCCGATGGTGAAGATGTCGTATTGCTCGTTGTAAGTCGTCCTGGTTGATGGGTCGTAAGTTGAGGATTGAGCCGGAAAGGCCTTGCTGGCGGTCTTCATCAGCTTGGCCTTAACGGCATCGGGAGTGAGATTGGGATACTTCTGCAACAGGAGGGCAGCCGCACCACTAACGACGGGAGCTGCCATACTGGTCCCGCTCATGGTGAAGTACAGGCGACTGCCGTACTGTGTGCCATAAACGGCATTGCTGACTTCATTTGCTGCATACGAACGATCGAGGGTCGAACCTTGGGAAAGCAGGGAGCTGATTTTGTTTCCTGGGGCGACGAGGTCGGGCTTTACCACATGATCGACAAGCGTTGGACCTTTTGAACTGTACGTGGCGATGAGGTCATCGGACTTGATCATCGTTGACATCGTGCGCATCGCACCGACGGTGATGACGTAGGGATCGTTTCCGGGGGCGGTGATTGTGCCGTATCCGGAGATGCCGTTCGTGTTGATGCGTCCGCCATTGCCAGCCGCGACGACAACGACCAGGCCTGCCTTCCATGCGGATTCAACTGCCTGGCACAGCGGATCGGTCTTGTAGGTCTGGTAGAAGGGGCGCCCGATTGATAGGTTGACCACGCGGATGTTGTACGTGCTCTTTAGCGCGACAGCTTTCTGCAGAGCGGCGATGACATAAGAATCGAGGCCGCCACCGTTCTGATCGAGAACTTTTAAATTGATGATCCTGACGTTGCGCGCGACGCCGTAGATGGAGTTTGCATTGTCTTGCGCACCCGAGGACGCGCCGGTGCCAGCGATGATGCCCGCGACATGCGTCCCGTGTCCGTAAAGATCGCCGCCGTCGGTACCGGGAACAAAACTCTGGCTATACACAACGCGAGCACGCCCAAAGACGGGATCATGCAGGTCCGCATGGTCGTTGACGCCACTATCAATCACGGCTATGCCGATACCCGTGCCGTCATATCCCATGGTGTCGATGAAATCTCCGCCAACCGCGAGTTCGTAGTAATCGTTAGCCGCTCCTACGACGCGGTCGGGGACGATGTACTCCACATCCGGATCGTTCGCCAGCGCTGTAGCTTCGTCCTCCGTGATCTGGAGCGCGCCGCTGCGGATCAGTTGCAGTGCGCGGCCTCCGCCATGCCGCGATGCCAGAGAATTGAATCTCTCGCTCGACGGCGTGTTCTTGAATTGCACAATGACGTTCACGCGCGACCTCTGCTTACCACGCTCCCGCAATTGCTGGAACCGCTGCTCAAGCTCCGGATCGAACTTCGGATGGGAGCCGGCGCTCGCGACCGGCGTGCCGAGCACAAACAGAAAGATCGTGACAACTGCCGTGGAGGAGATCCGCCGTGCCGTACTTTGCATGCTGATCATTGGTAGAGTGAACCTCGATAGTCTTTCTCGCAGGTATAAGAAGCATGCAGGGGGCCAATCGGCGCAATCGCAAGTGGCTGAAAAGAGTGTTCGTGTCTTTCAGAAAATCGTTATTGTAGAGCCAGATTGGCGCAAGCGACGGGACATCGGGACACTTTGTCCCAGTGTGAGGACTCATCTATGGATTGGGCAGATGTGCGGCTTTCTGTCGACGCTTACTCTGGCGCATAATGGCCCGGTATTGAATCCCGACAAGGACATGCCGATGGCGAAGCACAATGGACAATCTCCGCCCGATGACGAGACGCAACAGGTAGGCGCGGTTCCTGCAACTCCAGTCAGCCTGCCGGCAGTCATCCGGAACGAGCCGCAAGCCGCGCGAGATGCCCGCGACAACCGAAATAAATACTTTATGAACATCGCGCTTGCGGTACGGCTGCGCGCGAACTGCAGAGGCAATCGCGTCGGCGCGATCATCGTTTTGGATCACCGCATCATCTCGACTGGATACAACGGCACTCCCGAGAACATGACCAACTGCTTGGATGGCGGATGCTACCGATGCGCAAATCGCGACAAGGCTTACAAATCTGGCGAAGCGTACGATCTCTGCATCTGCGTACACGCTGAGCAGAACGCGATCCTGGCGGCTGCACGGTTTGGCATTTCCACTGCCGCGAGCACCATGTTCACCACCATGCGCCCGTGCTTCGGCTGTGCTAAGGAGATGCTCCAAGCGCAGGTACGCACCGTGTACTACCTGCACGAGTGGAATCCCAGTGCGAAGGACGACGTCCTTAAAACGGCGGCACAGACTGCTGAGTACGAGAAGCTGATGATTCGCTTCCCGGGCGGAGTGCACCATCTCGAAGTGCCTGATCCGGATGTGAACTGGGCGGTGTCGCGCAAGGCTGCGGCGACCGTCAGTTTGGATCCTCACGGCACGGTCGATATCTGATTTTTCGGCATCCAACGAATATGCAAATGCAAGGCAACACCATCTTCATTACGGGAGGGAGCTCCGGCATCGGACGCGGCCTCGCCGAGGCGTTCCATCAGCGCGGGAATCAAGTCATCATCAGCGGAAGGCGTGAATTCCGTCTGAAGGAACTCTGCCATCGTCATCCCGGACTGGCGTCGTATGTGATGGATGTGACCAGCGCTGAGTCGATCAAGGATGTAGCGCAGAGAGTCGTGGCGGATTGTCCGGCATTGAATTGCGTCATTAACAATGCTGGAGTACAGATGCACATAAACTTCAGTCCGGAGTCCGCTCTTGAGGACGAACATCTGCAGATGGAGATTGCTACCAACCTGCTCGCGCCGATCCGCGTGACCGCCGCGTTTCTGCCACACCTCGCAACGCAGCCACACGCGACCTTGATTAATGTCTCTTCGGGATTGGCATTCGTTCCAGTGGCGCGCTTCCCGGTGTACTGCGCGACGAAAGCGGCGATTCATTCGTGGACGATGTCGCTGCGTCACCAACTACGCAACACAAAGGTGAAGGTCATCGAACTCATCCCGCCATACGTGGCCACGGAACTCGGTGGCGCAGGGAAGCCGGCACTGAATATTGCGAGGCCTCCAATGCCGCTCGATGCCTTTGTGACCGAGGCAATGAAGGAACTGGAATCTGATGCGGACGAAGTCGCCATTGCGGAAGCAAAGCGGCTGGTCGCAGCCGCGTCCCCCGAGAGCGTAAAGAAGTTGTTCTCGTTTATGAATGGATAGCACGCCAGCTGGCTACATGGCGGCAAACTCTGGCAAGTCAGCGATCCGCTCGATTTTCTCTTTCTCTCAGCTTTTCGCGCTGCTCTGACTCCCGCGACTTTCCGATCGCATCCCAAACGAAAGTACATAGAGTCGGCCGCCGTTCCGCCGATGAATAGCTGGCAGGGATTCCGCGGGCTATTGGCGGAAGAGGCGTGGTATGTACATTTGGAATCGATTGCGACGGGATGTTCTGTGTGGGCGCGTGGCGGTGATGGTCGGGATAGGCAGCGCGCTTTGCTGTGTATTTGCCAATGCGCAGATTGCGGTGAAGAGCGAAGAGATTTCTGCGCGGTTTGGAGTGCAGGGACAGCTTTGGGCCAACTGGGCGCAGGATCCAACGCGCACGGTGCCAGGCTATACGCAGAACCTGTTTCTCCGGCGTTTGCGGGTCATGGCAGGCGGAGAGATCGGCAACGATCTGACGTTCTTTATTCAAACGGATTCGCCGAATCTCGGGAGGACGCCGAAGTCTCCGCCAGCAGGTTTTATGCTGCAGGATGCGTTTCTGGAGTGGAAGACGTCAAACCATGTGCGGATCGATGGGGGACTGTTTGTTGTGCCTCTGTCGCGGAACACGCTGCAGTCCACAGCCAGCTATTACACGGTGGATCTGAGTTCGCTGACGGCCATCAACAATTCCGCAACGCAGTCTGCGGGACTCCGCGACCTGGGCTTCGGCGCCAGAGGGTTTTTTGCCAAGAACAGATTGCAGTATCGCTTTGGCGTGTTTCAGGGCGAACGCGATGCGGATGGTCGAAATGCACTGCGCACCAGTGGATATGTGCAATACGATTTCCGCGATGCNGAGATGGGGTACACGTTTGTGGGCACCGCATTGGGCAAGCAGAAGATATTCGCCGTTGATGGCGGCTTCGATGCGCAGGGCAGCTACCATGCGGAGTCGGCGAATATCGCCATTGACCAGCCGGTATTTGATGGCGATGAAATTGGTGCCCAGTTCCAGTTCTTTCATTACGATGGCGGGAACAAGTTCACGGCTATTCGTGAACAGAACGATTGGTTCGTAGAGGGAGCCTATTATTCCCACCGAATGAAGGTGCAGCCGTTCGGGAAGTATGAAGTGCAGAAGTTCGTTGCGCTGGCAGATGCCGTGAGCGACACCCGACGCACTGGTGGGGGGCTAAACTACTACATCCACGGGCAGAATTTGAAGTGGACGATGCAGTGGATGAGGGTTGTGCCACCGAGTTCGTCCCGACTGCGCGATAGTAATGAAATTACGTTGCAGCTACAGGTGTTCTATTTCTGAGCCCTGCAAAGAACCTCACCACAGGCGACATAGGCTACACCGCCCAAACAATGCCGCTCGTCGTACCGTTTGCTGAAATCATGGCCGGCCAGATTCCGCCTGCAGAGCAGTGGCGCGATATTTCTTCGGAGTTTCATTGCTGCTGGAGTGGCTCGCCGGGTGCCAATACGCCCTTCCCTGTGGCCCAGGGATGAATGTCAGCCTGCAGCACCCTGCCTTTCACGAGAGGGTCCTCGCTGATGATCTTAGTGCTTTCGTCTGGCTCGTGGCGGAAGATGATCGCCGCGCGGAGGTCGCTCGCGTCGTCCGCAGGGAAGTCTCCGGCCACGGCGATATTCCCATTCTTTATATTCCGCGCGAGAAAGACAGTGTGCTGCTTCTTCAGGTCGGCGGGATCCGTCACGGTCGCGGCTTTGTTTCCTTTGTGCAGGAGCACCAGCGTGTACTGGTCGAGGCCCTGGGTTGTGGGCGGATCTTGAATCGCAGTGGAGTCGATAAGCCATGGACCGTGGATCTCCGGGGCGAGGCGTCCTGCTTTGATGGCGGGATCGGTCGATGTCCACTCTTGTACTTGCGAGCGAGAATTCGCTTTGAAGACGAAGATGCCGCGCACTGTGGTGTCATCGAGGAACGGGCCGGCCACGAGAAGCTTATGCTCTGCGTGTAATTTTCGGATGTTCGCCATGTGCGCTTCCTGGATCTTCTCGCCTTCCTCTTTGGTTACCGGCGGAGCATTGGCAGGACGCACCAGCAGAACGAAGAAGTAGTGCGTTGCCTCGTTGAGCGACCGAGTCTGTGCGTGGCTGGTAGCGGAGCACAGCGCAAGCACAAGCAGCAGGAGGATGGTCTGGAACATGGGCTTTGGCATAGCGGCTGAAGGATAGCTGAGTTGAGTCGATGAGGCCAGATGCGGGTCATCCCGAGATGAATGAAATGTGAGTCACGAGCAAGATCAAAATCGGCCTCGCTGGTGATCGTCGCGCTATCTTGCTACTGCTTCTGGTACTGACTTCCGGTCGAGGCGCTTCTTGAAGAGCAGCACGACACTGGGGCCGAACGACAAGAACATGATGGCGAGGCCGGTGGCAATTCCGAGACCGGTGACTGCCGGCGCGCAGCATTCATGCCTGCGGCGAACAACTACGTGGCAGGGGACCACGATAAGGAGTTCCAGCACACTGCCGCGGAGCATCCACGAGACCGCATGGGTCACTGGATCATCTGCGTTGCGATACAGGCGGTAAAAGAGGATCGACCAGACTAGCCATGGAAGCAGCAGACCGCTGATTTCGACGATAGTTGCGGCTGTGTCGCTGGTTTCATCTGTCCACTGGGTGCCGCTGGGGAACGTTAAGATCAGGGCCAGGCAAGCCGCAAAAATTAAGATGCTGGTGAGGAAACCTGTGATGAGGGCGGAAACCACGACGCTCGCGCGAGGTGTGAGGCGCCGCCGGCTTGAGTCGATGCCGAGGGCAAGGAGCGAGAATTCTCCGATTAGGAGGACCGCGACAATGATCCTCACGCCGGTCTCCTGGTAGGCCTGCCGAAGGTCAGCGAGAGTGCGGAGATCTTCGCCTTGCAGCAGACGCGCAGCAGGGGCTAGCAGCAGTACGATCAGAAGGACGTACACGCCGGAGAGAACCAGCCCCCATCTTTTCATAGTGGCCTTTCTCGGAATCAGGTGCTGGATGCGATTCCAACATCAGCACGAGTCGGACTTCCCTACTCAAGAGCGAGAGGCTTGCACCCGAAAGCGCAGATCCCGAGCCTTGGGTCCCGAAGAAGGCATTTTGCGCGAGCGAGTTGGTTATTGGCTGTGATTCGAATCACAAATTCGGGTGACAGGCGGCATACTCGTTTCGCAGCCCGGGAGTGATCCTACATACGGGTGCAGGAGGTGTGCGATGGCACTCGTGGAAGGTAAGTTTGGAAACGCAGGAGCCGCTGTGGCGGAAACAGAGAGTCCGCGAAGCGCATCGGCGGTCCGGGTCAGTAACGTTCTGTTCGCAACCGATTTCTCTCCCATCTCTGACGCGGCTTTGCCGTATGCGACCGCGATCTGCCGGAGATTTGGGAGCACATTACATGTGGCACATGTGCTTTCCGACACCGGCCTCTTGATGATGAGCGGAGGCGTGGACTACGTCAGCATGGGCACGCTGTATGAGGATGCTCACAGCGAGGCGAAAGAGAAGATGGATCAAATGGCGGAGTGCTTCGCAGGCATTCCGCACAAGACGCACGTCCGGCATGGGCAGGTGTGGCATAACCTGGAGCCGATCATCGCGGCGAATCACGTAGATCTGGTGGTGGTTGGAACTCACGGGCGTGGCGGACTGGGAAAGCTGCTGCTAGGTTCCGTGGCGGAGAACATTTTGCGGCATGCTTCCTGTCCGGTGCTGACCGTGGGCCCGAAGGTGTCGGGGCGCGCCAAACTGCCTGCATTCCAAAGGCTGGGACGCGACCTGGCGCCCACCGAATTGGAGTTGCGACAGATTCTGGTCGCCACAAACTTTGGGCCGAATGCGGCGCAGATCGTGCAATCGGCGGTTGGGCTGGCCGAGGAGTTTCGCTCACGGCTCACGCTGATGCATGTACTGGAAAACTATGCGGATCTGGGTAGCCGTCCGGAGGCGATTGAAGTTACCGCCAACAGGCTGCAGGAGCTGCTTCCAAACAGTTCAACACTGCAGTATGCGCCGGCGACAGTGGTGGATTTCGGTTCGACACCGGAGCGTATTTTGAAAGTCGCATTGGAGCGGGAAGCAGAGATGATCGTGCTGGGAGCGCGCTCGTCCGGGGACGTGGGAACGACGCATCTGCCATGGTCGTCGGCGCACCACATCATTGCGCAGGCGCACTGCCCGGTATTGACGATCCGCGAGTAGAGATCGCGAAGCGAAAGGTGAGGAGGTTGCTTGCGCGGTTCAGGCTCAAACTTAATACATGACCCGAAACGAAACAGAACGCGAAAAAAGCGATTACTAGTCGTTGTAGTCAGAGGTTGCGGGGACTAAGATAGCTGGTTTCCGCAACATCTCATGCGTATTCATACCATCATGGATTTGTCAGCAGGAAGAAACGGACATGGCCTCATACGTTGCAAAACCCACTCCTCCGAATCAGGACAAGCGCTGGAAGCTGGTGGACGCCACGATGCGGCGTCAGGGACAGCAGGCGCGCGGTCTGATTGAGACGCTGCACACGGTTCAGGAAGCTTTCGGATACCTGGACGGGCAGGCACTGCGTTATGTGGCGATGTCGTTGCGCGTGCCCCTAAGCCGGGCCTTCGGCGTTGCTACGTTCTATCATTTCTTCACCCTGAAACCTGCGGGCGAGCATACCTGTGTCATCTGCATGGGCACTGCCTGCTACATCAAAGGAGCTCCGCAGTTGCTCGATGCGGTGCAGAAGGATCTCGGGATTCGTCCGGGAGAGACGACAGCGGATAAGAAAGTGTCACTGCTGACGGCGCGCTGCCTGGGATCGTGTGGGTTGGCGCCGGCTGTGGTCTATGACCAGGGAGTGGCGGGCAAAGTCGGTACTTCTGCCATCCGCGAACATTTGAAGAAGTGGACGGGCGCATGACACCAGAAGAGCTCGAACAAATCGGGGAAACAGAACGCGCAGCGCAAAGTCAGTTCACGCAGGGAGTGAACGTTTGCGTGGCTGCCGGATGCCTGTCGTGTGAAAGCCAGGCGGTCAAAGACTCTCTGGACCAGGAAGTGGCCAAGCGAGGGAAGAAGGATCGCTGCCAGGTGAAGGGCGTCGGCTGCATGGGGTTGTGCTCGGAAGGTCCACTCGTCTCAACCAGCAATGGCGTTCTATATAAAAAGGTCACAGCGGCAGACGGAGCGGCGATCGTCGACAGTCTGGACGGCCAACCGGTGAAGCAGTTGGTATGTGCGACCGATGTGCCCTTCTTTCAGCGGCAGAAAAAGATCGTGTTGGAGAATTCAGGGAACATCGATCCCGATCGGATTGAGGACTACATTGCGGCGAACGGATATTCGGCGCTGATTAAGGCGCTGACGGAGATGTCACCCCGGGAAGTGACCGATGAGGTCACGAAGAGCGGATTGCGCGGGCGCGGCGGCGCCGGATATCCGACCGGCCTGAAGTGGAGCACAGTCTCGAAATCTGTGGGCACGCAGAAGTACGTGATCTGCAATGCGGACGAAGGCGATCCGGGAGCGTTCATGGATCGCAGCGTGCTGGAGAGCGATCCGCACCGGGTTCTCGAGGGCATGCTGATCGGCGGTTATGCCGTGGGCGCGAGCGAAGCTTACATTTATGTGCGCGCGGAGTATCCGCTGGCGATCAAGCGGCTGCGGAATGCGATCCGGCAGGCGGAGCGGATGGGACTGCTGGGAGCAAACATCTGCGGAACTCGATTCAGTTTCCGCATTGACGTGCGGCTCGGAGCGGGAGCATTTGTTTGCGGGGAAGAGACAGCTCTCATTGCATCGGTTGAAGGGCGGCGCGGGACGCCGCGGCCTCGGCCACCGTATCCCGCGATGGAAGGGCTCTTTGGGCAGCCGACGCTCATCAATAACGTCGAGACGTTTGCGAATATCGCGCCCATTATCCGCAATGGCGGGGACTGGTACGCATCCATCGGGACGGAAAAGAGTAAGGGCACAAAGGTTTTCGCACTGGCTGGGCGCGTGGAGAACACGGGGCTCGTGGAAGTGCCCATGGGAATCTCTTTGCGCGAGATGGTGTTTGAGATTGGCGGCGGGATTCCTGAAGGACGAAAGTTCAAGGCGGTGCAGACGGGAGGTCCGTCTGGTGGATGCCTGCCCTCCGAGTGCCTGGACATGCCCGTGGATTACGAGTCGCTGGCCAAGGCGGGATCGATCATGGGATCGGGCGGCATGATCGTTATGGACGAGAGTTCATGCATGGTTGATGTGGCCAAGTACTTCATGGATTTTTGCATGACAGAGTCTTGCGGCAAGTGTATTCCGTGCCGCGTCGGGACATATCAGATGCACCGCATCCTGACAGCGATCGGCAACATGACGGCAACGGCACAGGATTTGAAGTTGCTGCAGGAATTATGTGATCTGCTGAAGCATACAAGCCTGTGCGGGCTGGGACAGTCGGCGCCGAATCCAGTTGTGAGCACGCTCAAATCGTTTGCCGAGGAGTACCGGGCCCACATCGAGGACCATAAATGTCCGGCGGGCGTCTGCGGAGTTGAGCAGCCGGTAGGAGAAACCGTATGAGGTCCGTGGCTGCGGTGAAGACGCTGAAGATCAACGGCCGCGATGTGACCGGACGACAGGAAGAGAGCATTCTCGACGTCGCGCGGCAGAATGGAATTTTCGTCCCCCGGTTGTGCGAGATGGATGGGCTCTCCGATGTTGGAGCTTGCCGGCTCTGCTTGGTCGAGATCAAGGGGCAGAACAAGCTGCTTCCCGCGTGCGTAACGGCGGTGGAAGAGGGGATGGAGGTCACGACCGACTCCGATCGGCTGCAGAACTACCGCCGAATGATCCTCGAATTGCTATTCACCGAGCGCAATCACGTGTGTTCCGTGTGCGTCTCCAATGGCCACTGTGAGATGCAGATGCTGGCACAGAAACTTGGAATCACGCACGTGCATTTCCCCTATCGCTTCCCCAAGGAAGAGGTCGATGCGTCGCATGAACGGTTTGTCATCGATCACAACCGCTGCATTCTGTGCACTCGGTGTGTGCGGGTGTGCGATGAGATCGAGGGCGCGCATACCTGGGATGTGATGGGAAGGGGCATCGACGCCAAAGTAATAACGGATTTGGCGGAATCCTGGGGATCATCGGAAACCTGTACCAGTTGCGGCAAGTGCGTGCATGTGTGCCCGACAGGAGCGTTGTTTGAGAAAGGGCGCTCGGTGGCGGAGATGCTGAAGCGGCGGCAGTTTTTGCCCTATTTGACGATGATGCGCGAGGAAAATGAATAAGAATTTTCGCGAGCACGCTCGCTTCGGTGGTGGGCGGATAGGGCGTCCGCCGTTACATAAGCTACTTAGGAAGATGGGATGAGTAAAAAGAGAATCGCTACTGTTTGGCTTGATGGATGCTCCGGCTGCCACATGTCGTTTCTGGACATGGACGAGCGGTTGCTGGCAATCGCCGGCGCGGCCGATCTGGTTTACAGCCCGCTCGTCGATGCCAAGGAGTTTCCCGAGAACGTGGACGTTGCGCTGGTCGAGGGTGCGGTCAGCAGTGAGGAAGATCTGCACAAGATCATGCTGGTTCGCGAACGCACGAACATTCTGGTATCGCTTGGGGATTGTGCGGTGACGGCGAATGTACCTGGAATGAGGAATCCGTTCGGAACGAAGGCAGTGTATGACCGGGCGTATCGCGAGAATGTGACATTCGATCCGGGAGTTCCCGATCAGGTCGTTCCAGCGCTGTTACCGACCTCCCGGCCGATCCATGAGTTTGTCAACGTGGATGTGTACATTCCGGGGTGCCCGCCTTCGGCCGATACCATTTATTACGCAGTCAGCGAATTGCTCGAAGGCCGGACGCCGGACTTGAGCGCGAAGACGAGATTTGGAGCGTAGGCAGCAGGAGTTGTGAGTAAGCGGAGCATTCTAGTTGGAAGTCATGGCTCACCGCTCAGCGCAGCGCTAAAGAGGAGAGGTCGTGAAGCAGGGAAATACCATTGTCATCGATCCGGTGACACGCATCGAAGGGCATTCGAAGATTACGCTTCACCTGAACGATGATGGGCGAGTTGAAGAGGCGCGCTTTCATGTGACGCAGTTCCGTGGGTTCGAGAAGCTGTGCGACGGGCGTCCCTTCTACGAGATGCCGTCGCTCATGGCGCGCATCTGCGGGATCTGTCCGGTCAGCCATCTGATTGCGTCGGCAAAGGCCTGCGACTCGTTGCTGGCGGTGAAGATCCCTCCGACCGCCGACAAACTCAGGCGCATTTTTGGGCTGGCCCAGGTTACGCAGTCGCACGCTCTCAGCCTATTCCACCTATCATCGCCCGATCTGCTGTTGGGCATGGACGCGGATCCAGCCAAGAGCAACATCTTTGGAGTGGCGGAAAAGAATCCGGCGCTGGCGCTCGACGGGATTCGCCTGCGCCAATTTGGGCAGAAGATCATCGAACGCCTGGGAGGCAAGAGGATTCACCCGGCGTGGATTGTGCCGGGCGGAGTGAGCGAGCCCCTGACCGAAGCAAACCGGGATGCGATCTTGTGGACAATTCCTGACGCACTGGCCATCGCGGAACGCACGCTCGAGTGGTTCAAGAGCACGATGGAGAGCTTCCGCGAAGAGATCTCGACCTTCGGCAACTTCCCAACCATGTTCATGGGCATCGTGAAAAAGGACAACGGGCTGACGTTCTACGAAGGTAAGCTGCGCATCGTGGATGCGTCAGGGCACGTGGTGGCCGACGATCTTGATCCGACGAACTACTCGGACTATATCGGCGAGAAGGTAGAGCCGTGGAGTTATCTGAAGTCGACTTATTACAAGCCGAAAGGTTTTCCCGATGGCATATATCGCGTCGGACCGCTGGCACGATTGAATGTAGCCGATCGCTGCGGGACTCCGCGCGCGGATCAGGAACTGGCGGAGTTCCACGAGTTACAACGGACGGCGGTATTGAGTTCTTTCCACTACCATCATGCACGGCTAATTGAGATTCTGTACTGCATCGAGCGCTTGGAACAGCTGCTGAACGATCCGGAAATCCTCTCGAACCATGTGCGGGCGGTGGCCCGTCCCAACGCGCTGGAGGGTGTGGGCGCTTGCGAAGCTCCGCGAGGGACGTTGTTCCATCACTACAAGATCGACGAGCAGGGCCTGATTCGCTGGGTCAACCTCGTGATTGCAACCGGGCACAATAATCTGGCGATGAACCGGAGCGTGTTGCAGGTGGCCAAGCATTTCGTGCAAGGGAAGCGGCTGAATCCGGGGATGCTGAACCGCGTGGAGGCGGTGATCCGGTGTTACGATCCGTGCCTGAGCTGCTCGACCCATGCGACGGGCCAGATGGATTTGCAGATTCAGCTGGTCGGGCCTGAGGGAGAAGTGCTGGACGAGATTACGCGAACCTGAATCGTGGGGCACAACGGCGTCCGGGCGCCCCTGAGTGTCGGCGCGCATCGGTTTTGAATCCGCCGCTCTCTGGCAAGGGCTATAGACTTCCAATATGCCTCGCGTTCTCATCGTCGCCTATGGAAACCCTCTGCGCTCCGATGACGGACTGGCGTGGCGCGCGGGCGAACTGCTACACGGGAAGTTCTCGGCAGACGAGGTTGAAATCCTGTGTCTCCAGCAGTTGGGTCCCGAGTTAGGTGAGAGCGCCAGCCGCTGTGAATGCATGATTTTTGTGGATGCGGCTTCCGGGGCGGGGAACCCGGGTGAGGTTCAAGTCAGGGAATTCTCTCTTGGTTCCGGTGAAGCAACGGAAGCCCCTCGCTTCTGCCACGCGCTGCCGCCTTCAGCCATCTTGGGTCTCTCTGAGCGGCTCTATGGTGCCCGGCCGCGGGCCTACTGCGTCACGATCACTGGCGAAAGCTTCGAACATGGAGAGTCGCTGTCTTCGCCGGTGACGGCAGCGTTGCCGAGACTCATCGCTCGGATTGAAGAACTTGTACAGAGCTGCGAGCGTACTGGCAGGGGCCAACCATAAACCACGAAGGACACTAAGGTTCACGAAGGACCATCCTCGGTTCGAATTCCTCCATGAGACATTGTGTCCTTCGCAGTTGAAAACGTTCTCGCCGTAGAATCATCTTGGTTCGCATGAGCATTGGGTCGAAATCCGCGATAGAACGGCTTCGCATTACTCTGCGCGGTGCGGTGCAGGGTGTTGGCTTCCGGCCTTTTGTATATCGGATGGCGACAGAGATGTCGCTGACGGGCTGGGTGCTGAATTCCGCTTCCGGGCTGGTCGTGGAAGTGGAGGGGCCTCCCGAGCAGTTGCGCATATTTGAACAGCGGATTGAGAGCGAACGGCCGCAGGCTTCCGTTGTCACCGTGCATGAGTCCCAGTGGATCGGTGCCGAAGGCTCGACAGGGTTTGAGATTCACAAGAGCGACTCTGATTCCGGTAAGTCGGTGAATGTGCTGCCCGATCTTGCCACATGTTCCGATTGCCGAGCCGAGATGTTTGATCCGGCGAACCGGCGGTTCCAGTATCCGTTTATCAACTGCACCAACTGCGGTCCGCGGTACACGATCATCGTGGATATTCCGTATGACCGGCCAAATACGACGATGCGGGATTTTATGCTGTGTCCGGAGTGCCGTCAGGAGTACGAGAACCCGGCCGATCGTAGGTTTCATGCGCAGCCGAATGCGTGTCCAGTGTGTGGACCCAAGCTGGATGGAACAATCGCAGATGTTCGGGCGGCTTTGCTAAGTGGCGAGATTGTCGCGCTGAAGGGTATTGGCGGATTTCAACTGCTCGTCGACGCGCGGCAGCCTGCAGCCGTGGCGCGACTCAGGGTGAGAAAGCATCGGGAGGAAAAACCGTTCGCGCTGATGATGCCTTCACTGGATCGTGCGCGGGAGTATTGCGAAATCTCCGCAGCCGAGGTGGAGCTTCTGGAATCCCAAGCGGCGCCCATTGTGCTTCTGCGGCCAAAAACCGGAACTGACATCGCGTGGAATGTGGCGCATTGTTCTCCTTACCTAGGTGTCATGCTGCCGTATTCGTCGCTGCATCATCTGCTGATGCAGGAGTGCGGCTTTCCTCTTATTGCGACTAGCGGAAATCGCAGCGACGAGCCGATCGCGATCGGGAATGACGAAGCACGCGAGCGGCTGAAGGATATTGCGGATCATTTCCTGTTGCATAACCGCCCTATCGTGCGGGCTTGCGATGATTCCGTGGTGCGGCTCACTCGCGGGCGGGCGGGCATCCTACGACGGGCACGCGGGTATGCGCCGCTCGGCATCCGGGTAGGGACGGATCTTCCGCCGGTGCTCGCCGTGGGTGGGCATTTGAAGAACACTGTCGCGATTGCAGTAGGGCGCGATGTCTTCCTCAGCCAACATATTGGGGATCTGGAAACAGTTGAGGCGCGGCATGCCATGGAGCGAGCGATCGAAGACTTGTGCCGCTTGTACAGTTTCAACCCCGAGGCGGTGGTGTGCGATCTGCATCCGGATTACGCGTCAACAAGATGGGCGGAGAACTCCGGGCTACCGGTTATAGGCGTGCAGCATCATCAGGCACACGTGGCGGCTTGCGCTGCAGAGAACGATGTCACGGGCGAGTATCTCGGAGTTGCTTGGGACGGGACCGGATACGGGCTTGATGGCGCGGTCTGGGGCGGGGAGTTCTTCCACGTGCAAGGCACACAGTATGAGCGCATCGGGCATCTGCGGCCGTTTCAGTTGCCGGGCGGAGACGCGGCAGTGCGCGAAGGTTGGAGATCGGCGGCAAGCTTGCTGTTCGAGACGTTAGGCGCCCATGGCCTCGACCGTCATCTTAGCGATGTGTCATCAAGACATTCTTTGACGGATATTAGAAAGATTGGGACGATGCTCGCGCGGGATTTCAACGTCATTCCCACAACCAGCGTCGGACGGCTGTTCGATGGCGTGGCTTCGCTCTCCGGGCTCGCGCAACAGAACCGGTTCGAAGGGCAGGCGGCGATGCTCCTGGAAAACGAAATCGGAGATATGAGAACAGAAGAGGCGTATCCTCTGAGTGGAGGGGACTGGGGTCTATTGATTGCGGAGGTGCTGCGCGATAAGGACGCCGGAGTCTCTGTCCCGATGATTGCAGCGCGATTTCACAACGCGCTGGTGGCATGGATTCTGGAAGTCGCGGAGCACGTTGGGCTGAAACAGGTGGTGCTCAGCGGCGGAGTTTTCCAGAACCGTTACTTGACCGAACGGGCGACGGCAATCCTTGAATCGCACGGATTCGTGGTGCACACGCATCAGCGGGTTCCTCCGAACGATGGCGGGATTGCGCTGGGGCAGGCAGTGATCGCAAGTGGTCGTTAGCCGATGGCCGTTCGCCAATCCCATGACTAGCGACGAACGACATGAGAAAAGTTGCGGCATTGCCGCTGAGGATCCCTTATGTGTCTTGCGGTACCGGGCAAGGTGGTCGAGATCATCGATGCGGGCGATATTGCCTTCCGACACGCCAAGGTCGACTTCGGTGGCATCCGCAAGGACATCAACCTCGCTTATACCCCTGAAGCCGAGGTCGGCAAATATGTGCTCGTACACGTGGGATTCGCGATTAGCGTGATCGACGAGGAAGAGGCCCAGCGGGTGTTCGAGTACCTGAAGCAGATGGGCGGATTGGAAGAGGAACTCGGTGAAGTTCGTCAGTGAATACCGCGATCCGAAGGCCGCTGAGCAACTTGCGGCGGCGATCCGACAAGAAGTAACGCGTCCGTGGACGGTAATGGAGATCTGCGGCGGGCAGACTCACACCATTGTCAAGAGCGGACTGGAAGACTTACTCCCGAAGGAAATCACGCTTGTACACGGGCCTGGCTGCCCGGTATGCGTTACTCCTATCGAGCTGATCGACAAGGCAGTCGCAATTGCAAAACGTCCCGATACGGTTTTCTGCTCGTTCGGGGACATGCTGCGCGTGCCGGGGTCGTCGAAGAGTTTGTTCGATGTCAAGGCCGAAGGCGCGGATGTGCGTGTTGTGTATTCTCCGTTGGACGCGCTGAAGCTGGCCAAGAGTAATCCCGAAAAGCAGGTTGTATTCTTCGCCGTTGGTTTCGAGACCACGGCTCCGGCGAATGCCATGGCCGCCTGGCAGGCGGATTATGAAGGCATCGAGAACTTCTTTTTGCTTGTGTCGCATGTGCTAGTTCCTCCTGCCATGGAGGCCCTGCTTTCGTCTGAGCACTGCGTCGTCCAAGGATTTCTTGCCGCCGGACACGTCTGCACGATTATGGGAGTCGACGAATATGTTCCGATTGCTGAGAAGTTCAAGGTTCCCATTGTTGTGACTGGATTTGAGCCGCTTGACCTGCTGGAAGGCATTTACATGACCGTCTGCCAACTGGAACGAGGGCGGCATGAACTGGAGAACCAGTACACGCGTGCGGTGCGGCGGGAGGGGAACCGGCCGGCGCAGGAGCGGATCGCAGAGGTGTTCGAGATCAGTTCTCGTCAGTGGCGCGGACTGGGCGAAATTCCGGCGAGCGGTCTTCAGCTACGCGCGCGTTTCCAAAAATATGATGCCAACCTGCGGTTTCCGTACTCGGGCGAGCAGGCACGCGAATCGCCGGAATGCATTAGCGGGCTCATTCTGCAGGGCATAAAAAAACCTTACGATTGTCCGGTATTCGCGTTGAAGTGCACGCCGGAGAATCCGCTGGGCGCACCCATGGTTTCATCCGAAGGCGCGTGCGCAGCCTACTATCACTATGGCCGACGTCAAAACGTTCAACCTGAGCTGTCCAGTTCCGCGAGTCGCTGACGATCGGATCGTCCTGGCGCACGGCGGCGGGGGACGGCTGACCCATCAACTGATCGAAAGGATTTTCATGCCGGCGTTTTCAAACGCCATGCTGGAACAGCGGCATGACGGGGCCGTGCTGCCGGTGAATGGGTCGCAGCTGGCGTTCACGACTGATTCATTCGTCGTGCGGCCGCTGATTTTCCCGGGCGGTAATATTGGCGATCTCGCCGTGAATGGGACGGTCAATGATCTGGCGATGTGCGGGGCGCGTCCGCTCTATCTGAGTGCAGGATTCATTCTCGAAGAAGGGTTGGATATGGACACGCTGCGGACGGTAGTCAGCTCGATGCAGGAGGCTGCGGCCAAGGCTGCCGTTCAACTGGTCACCGGAGACACGAAAGTCGTCGACAAGGGCAAAGGAGACGGGATATTTCTTAACACGTCAGGAATCGGCGTCATCGAAGCGAATGTGAAATCAGTCATCGGCCCGGCATCTGTCGAGCTTGGAGACGTCGTGATTGTAAGCGGCGATCTGGGCCGGCACGGGATTGCTATTCTCTCTGTCCGCGAGGGCCTCGAATTTGAATCACCCGTACTGAGCGACACTGATAGTGTGTGGCCTGCGGTGGAAGCGCTGCTGAATGCAAAGATCGAAATTCACTGTCTTCGCGATCTGACAAGGGGCGGGCTGGCAACTACCTTGAACGAGATTGCTGCGGATCGGAGCGTCTGTATCAAGGTGCACGAGGCTGCGATTCCTGTGAATGAAGTAGTGCAGGGAGCTTGCGAAATTTTCGGCCTCGATCCGTTGTATGTTGCCAACGAAGGGCGCTTCGCCGTATTCGTCCCCGCTGCTCAAGCGGATGCCGCGCTCGACGTGATGAAGAAAGTGCCGGTCTCAGAAGGTGCAGTCCGAGTCGGAATTGTCGAAGAGAGCCCCGGGCGCACCGTGGTCCTGCAGAGCCGTATCGGGGGCAACCGGGTCGTCGATATGCTCAGTGGCGAGCAGTTGCCTAGGATCTGCTGAGCGAGGGGCCCGCATGGAATGCGGCTTCAATCCTCATTGAAAGCACCCCGGGCGCGCCTCGTTCGGAGTTGTGCAAGGCGCGCTCGCTACCCTCGTTGGGGCGAACGATATCGACTGTTCTATCCATTTCGAATCTGAACTGTGCATATTGCGATGGGTTGCTCTGATCGTTCACAATCCTCCGCAGCACCAGGGTGCCTTTGCCGGCATTATCTGCCCGTCCGTGTAACACTATCATTCGATACGGCCTGCGCTCGCGATGATCCCGGTCATCCATCCGGTGAGAAAATCACGCGAGGCTTAAACCAGGCACAACGGCAACCGCATGAATTGCGTTCAGTTGCCTGCTACGGAGGTAGGAAAGCTATGGCATCCGTAATGACACAGCCAGGAATCAAGAGTCCAGCGGACTATCTTGAATCGGTGATGATCAGTGTGAAGTCGAAGAACCCTGCCGAACCCGAATTCCACCAGGCCGTTCAGGAAGTTTTCGACTCTCTGACGTTAGTCCTTGCGAAACACCCTGAGTATCAGTCCGCGCGATTACTCGAAAGAATTGTGGAGCCTGAGCGCGTCGTCATGTTCCGCGTGCCGTGGTTTGACGATCTCGGTAATATCCAGGTGAACCGCGGATTCCGCATCGAGATGAACAGCGCGATTGGACCTTATAAGGGCGGACTGAGGTTCCATCCGTCGGTGAATCTCGGGATCCTGAAATTCTTGGCTTTCGAGCAGGTATTCAAGAATTCGCTGACCACGCTATCAATGGGCGGTGGCAAAGGCGGCTCGGATTTCGATCCCAAGGGAAAGAGTGACAGCGAGGTGATGCGCTTCTGCCAGAGCTTCATGACCGAACTCCAGCGCCATATCGGACCAGAGAGCGACGTTCCGGCCGGCGACATCGGTGTGGGCGGACGCGAGATCGGTTTTCTGTTTGGCCAGTACAAGCGGCTGCGGAACGAATTCACGGGCGTGCTGACCGGCAAGGGCATGGGCTGGGGCGGTTCGCTGATTCGGCCAGAAGCCACGGGTTATGGCTGCGTGTATTTTGCGGACGAAATGCTGAGGACACGCAAAGAAACGCTGGAAGGGAAGTTGTGCCTGGTTTCGGGCAGCGGCAATGTTTCGCAGTACACGATCGAAAAGCTGCTCGACTTCGGGGCGAAGCCGCTCACGGCATCGGACTCGAATGGCGTGATTTACGATCCGGATGGCATCGATCGCGAGAAGCTGGCTTACATGATGGAGCTGAAGAATATGCGACGTGGACGCATTCGCGACTACGCCGACAAGTTCAAAAAAGCAATCTTCATGCCTACCGACATGAAACTGGAGCACAGTCCGCTGTGGAACATCAAGGCGGACTGTGTGTTCCCAGGGTCAACGCAGAACGAAATCACCGCAAAGGATGCGGCGAACCTGCTCAAGAATGGCTGCAAGCTGGTGGCCGAGGGGGCGAATATGCCTTCGACGCTTGAAGCGACGAAGATGTTTCTCGACGCGAAGATCCTCTACGGACCGGCCAAGGCTGCCAATGCGGGCGGTGTGGCCACATCCGGCCTCGAAATGGCCCAGAACAGCGCGCGGCTCACGTGGACCCGCGAGGAAGTCGACGATCGTCTGCACAAGATCATGATCGCGATCCATCAGACCTGCTATGAAACTGCCGAGAAATATGGCACGCCGGGCAATCTGGTGAACGGCGCCAATATTGGCGGATTCGTTAAAGTGGCGAACGCGATGCTGGATCAGGGACTGGTGTAGAGGGTTGCCAAAATTAGAATA